>Ga0157369_10000057_pt1 | contig 157096 bp, 140 predicted proteins | sample C25metaG_FD_113461 | JGI IMG/M metagenome (GOLD analysis project Ga0157369, IMG submission 113461) | Corn rhizosphere microbial communities from Kellogg Biological Station, Michigan, USA - C2-5 metaG | ecosystem: Host-associated > Plants > Roots > Rhizosphere > Soil | place: USA: Michigan... | reverse complement strand
TTTCATCTCAAGAACGCGCCCGACTCGAAGATGCCGCACAACATCGACCTGCACGGCGTGACGGGTCCAGGCGGTGGCGCTGCGTCCAGTTTCACCGCGCCCGGTCACGCCTCGCAGTTCACGTTCAAGGCTCTCAACGAAGGCATCTACGTTTATCACTGCGCCACCGCGCCGGTCGGCATGCACGTAGCCAACGGCATGTACGGCCTGATCCTGATCGAGCCGCCCGAAGGTCTGTCCCCGGTCGATCACGAGTACTACGTGATGCAGGGCGATTTCTACACGACCGGAAAATATCGCGAGAAGGGCCTGCAGCCGTTCGACATGGAAAAGGCGATCGACGAAAAGCCGACCTATGTGCTGTTCAACGGCGCCGAAGGTTCGCTGACCGGCGACAAGGCGCTGACGGCCAAGACCAATGAAACCGTGCGCATCTTCATCGGCAACGGCGGCCCGAACCTGGTATCGAGCTTCCACGTTATCGGCGAGATTTTCGACCGCGTGCAGCAGGAAGGAGGCACCAAGGTGCAGGAAAACGTGCAGACGACGCTGATCCCGTCCGGCGGCGCGGCGATCGTCGAATTCCACACCGAAGTACCGGGCAGCTACGTGATGGTCGACCATTCGATCTTCCGCGCGTTCAACAAGGGTGCGCTGGCGATCCTCAAGGTCGACGGCCCCGAGGACAAGTCGATCTATTCCGGCAAGGAAGTCGACGCGGTCTACCTCGGTGACCGGGCCGGATCCAACCTGGCTGCCGTCACCCAGGCGACGAAGGCCGCCACGGCCGGCAAGCTGACCAAGGAAGAACAGATCAAGGCCGGCCAGCAGCTGTTCGTCGGCACCTGCTCGGTCTGTCACCAGGCCAACGGCGCCGGCTTGCCGGGCGTGTTTCCGCCGCTGGCGAAATCGAGCGTGATCGCGGCCGACCCGAAGCGGCCGATCGACATCGTCCTGCACGGCCTCAGCGGCAAGGTGACGGTCAACGGCCAGGAATACAACTCGGTCATGCCGCCGATGACCCAGCTCAACGACGACGAGGTTGCCAACATCCTGACGTTCGTTCTCAACAGCTGGGACAACCCGGGTGGCCGCGTCGAGGCCGACGAAGTCGCCAAGGCACGCGCGCAGCCGGCGGCAAATCCCGCAGCTGGCCACTAGGCGCACCGGCGCATGATGTTCCGGATTTCACTGCTGTTGCTGACTGTCGGCGTCGCGAATGCCGCCGACTACGTCAATCTGCCCGGCGGCCGCTTCGCCAGCGTGCTGCCGGCGGACGCGACGGGCGCCGACGTCGATGTCGCGCCGTTCGCCATGCGCAGCGAGCCGGTCACCAACGCCGAGTTCCTCGCTTTCGTGCAGTCGCATCCGCAATGGCAGCGCGGCCGCGTCGCGAGCGTGTTCGCCGAGCCGCGCTATCTGATGCATTGGCAGTCGGCGCAAAAGCTCGGATCCGACGTACTGCCGGACCAGCCGGTCACGCAGGTCAGCTGGTTTGCCGCGCAGGCCTTTTGCGAGAGCGAAGGCGCGCGCCTGCCGCTCTGGAACGAATGGGAGTTCGCGGCCGCCGCGGATGCCACGCGCGCCGATGCGCGCAACGATCCGCTCTGGCGCGAGCAGATTCTTGCCTGGTACGCGCAGCCCGCGGGCAAGACGCTGGCCACGGTCGGTGGTCCGGCGAACTTCTACGGTATGCGTGATCTGCACGGACTCGTGTGGGAGTGGGTCGATGATTTCAATGCCCTGCTGGTCGCCAGCGACAGCCGCGACCAGAACGATCCGGACCGCCTCAAATTCTGCGGTGCCGGCGCGCTCAACCTGCGCGACCGCGACAACTACGCGGTGCTGATGCGCGTTGCGATGCTGAGCTCGCTCAAGGCTGCCGATACCACCAACAGCACGGGATTCCGTTGCGCGCGCGCGGCGACGCCTTCCAGCCAGGGACACCTGCCATGAACATCCGACGAAGCGCCCTGCAGGCGCTTTTCACGCTGATCGTCGCGCTGCCGGCGTGGATGCCCGCCGCGTTCGCAGGCGAAGCCGCCGCGTTGCCGGACGACTCCGTCTATCATCTGGACATGCCCCTGGTCGACCAGGAGGGTCGTCCGTTTCACCTGGCGGACCGGCGCGGCAGGCCGCAGCTGGTCAGCATGTTCTATTCCTCGTGTCCGTACGTCTGCCCCTTGATCATCGACACGCTGCGCATGACGCAACGGGCGCTGCCGGCCAGCGACAGCAGCAAGCTCGACATCGTCATGGTGAGCCTCGATCCGGAACGCGATACGCCGGCGCGGCTGAAGCAGGTGTTCGGCGAGCGCAAACTCGATCCCGCGACCTGGACGCTTGCCCGCACCGAAGCGCCGAACGTGCGCAAGCTGGCCGCCATTCTCGGCATCCAGTACCGCGTGCTGAAAGACGGCGGCATCAACCATTCGACCTCGCTCTTGCTGCTGGACGCCAACGGGCGGATCGTCGCGCAGTCCGGCAAGACCGGCGAACTCGATGCCGATCTCGTCGCGGCGATCGAACGCACGCTCGCTGCGGACTGAAGCGTTCGCGCCGGATCGACAGCGGCCGATGCGGCGCAGCGTACGCCTGCCGCCGGCGCCTGTCCTGCGCGTGACCCCGCCGAAACCCGATCCGGTTTGACCAGGATCAATCGGCGCATCCGATACGCGGCTAAGCTGGCCGGGATCACGGACCTGCCGTGGCGGGAATCTCGAACGATGATCACCACCGATGTCGTTGTCGTCGGAGCCGGGCCGGCCGGCCTGTTCCAGGTGTTCGAGCTCGGCCTGCTCGACCTGCGCGCGCACGTGGTCGACAGCATGCCGCAGCCAGGCGGCCAGTGCGCCGAGCTGTATCCGGACAAGCCGATATATGACATCCCGGCGATCCCGGTGTGCAGCGCGACCGAGTTGGTCGAACGCCTGCTGCAGCAGATCAAGCCATTCGCGCCGCAGTTCCATCTCGGCGAGGAAGTCACCGAGGTGACTCGCCTGGACGGCGGACGCTTTTGCGTCGGCACGAGCGCAGGCACGCAGTTCGATGCCGGAGCCGTGATCGTTGCGGGCGGCGTCGGTTCATTCCGGCCGAGACAGCTCAACCTGCCCGGTGCCGAGCGCATCGTCGACCTTCAGCTCCATTACAGGGTACGCGACCCGGCACTGTTTGCCGGACGTGACATCGTCGTCGCCGGCGCCGGCGACTCGGCACTGGACTGGGTGCTGGCGCTGCATGACAAGTGCAACAGCCTGGTACTGGTGCACCGTTCGCGCGAGTTCCGCGCCGCCGCCGGCAAGGTGCGGCAGATGGAGCAGCTGTGCAACGAACAGAAGATGCAGTTCCTCGAGGGCGACATCACGGGCCTCGACGTCGACGGCGGCACGCTGAAAGCTATCCGGGTGCGCACGCCGAGCGGCCTGACGAACCGCCTGGGTACCGACCACCTGATAGTGCTCTGGGGCCTGCACCCGAAGCTGGGGCCGATCGCCAGCTGGGGACTCGGCCTCGAGAAGAACCAGATCGAGGTAGACACGGCACGCTTTGCGACCAGCATCCCGGGCATCTTTGCCGTAGGCGACATCAATATCTATCCGGGCAAGAAGAAGCTGATACTCAGCGGGTTTCACGAAGCCGCGCTGGCGGCGTTCGGCGTGCGTGAATTCCTGCAGCCCGGCGAAAAAGTCCATCTGCAGTACACCACGACAAGCCCGGTCATGCACAGGCGGCTCGGCTTGGCGGACGCCGGTGCCGCGACTGCCGCCACCGCACGGGACAACGTACATGCCGCGCTCGCCGTTGCTCGCTAGCAATCCGACCGAAACGGGCCGGAAGCGGGTGACGCAACGGTTCGCCTGCGCCTTTTTGCTAGACTGCCGGCGCATCCACCCGCAGTGTCCATGGACCAATGGGAACGAGCGTCCACCACCCTGCTCCACCGACCGATTCGCCCGCGCATCTGCTGATCGTCGACGACGACGAGGAGATCCGCGCGCTGATCACGCGCTACTTCGGCAACCAGGGGTTTCGTGTGAGCCGCGCGGAACATGGGGCGGCCATGCGCGCCGCGATCCAGGCAGAAGCGATTGACGTGGTGCTGCTCGACCTCGGCCTGCCGCGCGAGGACGGCCTCGAGCTCACGCGCTGGCTGCGCCAGCACTGGCGCGGCGCGATCATCATCGTGACCGGCCGTGGCGAGGCGGTCGATCGCGTCGTCGGCCTGGAACTTGGTGCCGACGACTACGTGACCAAGCCGTTCGACCTACGCGAACTGCTGGCGCGCGTGCGCAGCGTGATGCGACGCACCGCGGCGGCGGCGGCGCACGGCGCCGAAACTCCGCCCGGCATCGAGTTTGCGGGGTTCCGCCTGGATCCGCAGGCGCGCGTGCTGCTCGATCCGCGCGGCGGTGAAATCGAACTGACCTCCGGCGAATTCGAGTTGCTGCAGATCTTCCTCGAGTCGCCGAACCGCGTGCTGTCGCGCGACCACATCATGGAACGCCTGCACGGCCGCGAAGCCGGTCCCTACGACCGTTCCATCGACGTGCAGATCGGCAGACTGCGGCGCAAGATCGAGAAGGACGCCGCGAAACCGGACCTGATCAAGTCGGTACGCGGCGCCGGCTACCTTTTTTCCGCACGCGTGCAACGCGATCCGCATGGCGCCCATGTTCCGTGAACTGTTCGAGGCTGCCCCGGACGCGATGGTCGTGGTCGACCGCGCCGGTCATATCGTGCGCGCCAACCCGCAGGCCGAACGGCTGTTCGGCTACGACGAGGCGCAACTGCAGGGCCAGCCGGTCGAAATGCTGATGCCGCCGGCGGCGCGCGATGTGCACCACGGGCACCGGCAAACCTACATCGACAATCCGCGCCTGCGACCGATGGGATCGGGACAGGAGCTGACCGGACTCAAGCGCAATGGCCAGCAGTTTCCGGTCGAGATCGCACTGAGCCCGATCAATACGCCGGAAGGTCGCATGTTCCTCGCCTCGATCCGCGACATCTCCGAAACGCAGCGCGCGCGCCAGGCGATCGCGCGCGCGCGTTACGACGCGGTCGTCGCGCAGATCGGTCAGCATGCGCTGGCTTCGCCCGACCTCGACGTCGCGCTGGCGCACGCACCGAAGCTCGTCGTCGAGGCGCTGGCAATCGACGCGGCCGCGATCGTGTTCCGGCACGGGCGACAGGCGCAGACTCGCGCGGCACACGGCGTCGCGCCCGAATTGCTCGACGGCATGTCGTGGAGCGCGCTCATCCCGGACCGGCGCGACGAAACGGCCGCCGGTTCGGACCGCGCCATCGTCATGGATCGCGCGCTGCTTGCCGGCAGCGGGTTCGGCGATGCCGTCGTCGTCCCGCTGATCGATCTCGGCGAGCCGACCGGTGCCCTGGTCGCGATGCAACGCGAACAGCGTCATTTCGACCACGACGCGCTGCACTTCCTGCAATCGGTGGCGAACCTGCTGGCGTCGGCGATGCAGCGCGCGCATACCGAGGAGCAGTTGTCCCACTCGCAGCGACTGGATGCGATCGGCCAGCTCACCGGCGGCGTCGCGCACGACTTCAACAACCTGCTGACCGTGGTGTCGGGCAACCTGCAGATTCTCGAGGACGAGCTGGCCGACCGCCCGGCAGCGCGCGAGATCATCAGCAGTGCATTGCGCGCGGTCGGACGCGGTGCCGAACTGACGCGCAAGCTGCTCGCGTTCGCGCGCCGCCAGCGGCTCGCGCCGCGCGCCAGCGATCCGGCGCGCTTGCTGACCGAACTCGGCGCCATGCTGCGGCGCACGCTCGGCGAGACGGTCGGCCTGGAAATTTCCTGCGCGGCGGATGTCCCGAAGGTGTTCGTCGATCCGGGGCAGCTGGACAACGCGCTGGTCAACCTGGCGCTGAATGCGCGCGATGCGATGCCGCGCGGCGGACAACTGGTCATCTCCGCCAGGCACGAGCGGATCGGCACCGACGATGGCGGCGAACTGGCGCCGGGCGACTATGTCGTATTCACGGTGCGCGACACCGGCCAGGGCATGGCCCCCGACGTGCTCGCACGCGCGTTCGAACCGTTCTTCACGACCAAGGAGCACGGCAAGGGCAGCGGCCTCGGTCTTAGCATGGTCTACGGCTTCATCAAGCAATCGGGCGGCCACCTGGCCGCCGAGAGCCAGCCGGGCCGCGGCACGCGCATCGACCTGCATCTGCCGGCGGCAAAATCCTTCGCGGACGAGGAAGCCAAACCGGCCTCACACTCCGTACCGCGCGGCAACGAAACGGTGCTGGTCGTCGAGGACGAAGCCGACGTGCGCGAGATCGCGGTCGCATTCCTGCGTTCGCTCGGCTACAAGGTGATCGCCGCGTCGGATGCCGGCTCGGCGCTCGCGGCGCTGGCACAGCACGCCGACATCGACCTGCTGTTTTCCGATGTCGTGCTCGGGACCGGCATGAACGGCGTCGAGCTGGCGCACGAGGCGCGCCACCGGCGTCCCGGGCTGCCGGTTCTGCTCACGTCGGGTTACGAACACTCGGCCCAGGAAAGCGGCAACCGAAGCGCCGGTGATTTTGTCCTGCTGCAGAAACCTTATCGGCGCGAGGATCTTTCCGCCGAGCTGCGCCGCATCCTCGACCGGCGCTGATCCGCTTGGTCGTGCCGCCGCTGCCGCGGCGCCGCTCAGTGCAGGCGCGGATCGTTGTGGATCGTCGCGCGCAGCGCCATGGCGTCGAGAATGCGCACCTCGCGCCACTCGATCTCGATGCAGCCCTGCTGGGTCAGGCGCGTCAGTGCGCGCGTGACCGTTTCATGCTTGAGCGCGAGGTAGCTGCCGATATCGGCCCGGCTCATGCGCAGCACGAAATGGCGTGCGCTGAAGCCGAGCGCGTCGTGCCGGGCGGCGACATCGAGCAGGAACGCCGCAACACGCTGCTCGGCGCTCAACGTACCCATGGCGAGCATGCGCGTGCGATCACTGCGGATTTCCGCAGCCAGCGCGGCCGTCAACTGCGCCTGCAACTCGGGCATGCGCGCGCAGGCGGTGAGCATTTCCGGGTAAGGCAGCTCCCATACGCCGCAGGTATCGAGCGCAATCGCATCGCAGGCATGGACCGGCATGCCGATCGACTCGACGCCGATCAGGTCACCGCGCATGCGAAAGCCGGTCACCTGCTCGCGTCCGTCCTCGTCGATCAGGCAGGTCTTGAGGAAGCCGCTGTTCACCAGATACAGCGCGTGGAATGGCTGGCCCGCGCGGTACAGGTGCTGTCCGGGCTCGAGCCGGCGCTGCAGAACCGGCACGAGTGCACGCAGGTCCTCGAGGCGTATCGCCGCATTTGCGGGACTCTGCGCGGCAAGCGGCGAGCGCTGCTTGTTGGCGGAAACGGGACGGGTTGCAATGACGGCGGCGTTCATGTTCCAGACTCCGGGCGTTTGGCGATGCGCACACGTTAGGCGCCACGCGAAACGGCAGCGTGTCCGTCCGGCAACACTGTGTAACAACGTGTAACAGGCTCCGGCGGCGTGCGCCAGAACCGGGCCGCCAATTGATCGCCGAGGCGGCAAGAAAGCCTTGGCCGACGCGACCAAGGGGGTGTCGCAGGCCGGCTTGCGCGGCGCACGCCATGCGTTTGCGTTTCCGCAGTCGTCTGCCTGCGCGCTCGAGCAGGAAGCGCGCGGCCGGGATCAACGATAGACCAGTACCGGAACGGTGCTGTGCGTCAGGACCTTCTGCGTTTCGCTGCCGAGCAGGAAACCCTCGATGCCGCGCCGGCCGTGCGATGCCATCAGGATCAGGTCGCAGCCCTTTTTCTCGGCCGCCTTGATGATTTCCCTGAACGGCTGGTCGCTGGCGACCTGGGCAGTGTCGCATTTCACGTCCGACCCGGCGGCAACCTTGCGGACGAACTCCAGGTAATTCTTCGTGCGCTCGGCCGCGTCGGCTTCGTATTCCCGGCGTGTGCTCTCGAGCATGTCGGATTGATACGTGAAGGTGTGGAACTTCGGCACGACGTGCAATGCCGTGACCTTGGCGTTGAGTGCCTTGGCCATGCGAACGCCCTGCTTGACGGATTTCTCGGAAAGCTTCGATCCGTCGGTCGGCAACAGTATGTGCTTGAACATGACGCGGCTCCTGTCCGGTTGCTTGCTCCGGGTCGGACCGACGTCCGATCCCGCCCGGCACAAAGGTAGAGCCGACCGCAGCGCAGCATGTTGATCCAGGTCAAGACGCCATTCCATCGTGCAGCGCATTCTTCACGCAGCATCGGCCAGGTGAGCGCAATGAATCCAGGAAAACCGGCTTTTTCCTTCACGCCGCACGAGACGGCGCAGCTGATGGAGGACATCGGCCGCACCGACATCGCTGCAGTCCGTTTCGTGGCCGATGTCGAAGCCTGCCTGCAGGCATTCGAATACGCCGCGAAAGGCGGCATGTCGTCGGGGATGCCCAAGGAAATCGGCGATCATCTTTCCAGGACTGCCCAACTCGCCGCAGAGCTGCGCAGCGCGCTATACGAGTTGCCCGACGATGTCGCGCTGCTGCTCGATCTGCACCTGTTGTCCGAGGGTGCGCGGCGGCGCATCAGCGAGGACCTCTCGCAGATCGTCGCACCGCTCGAGGATCTGGCCGGCGGCATCGCGGAACTGCGCCGCACCGTCGCGGGCAACGCACGCCAGCGCACGCTGCGCCTGGAAGATCACCTGGTTCGCGCGATCGCGACCGTGTTCCGCAATCGTCTGAACCGCAAGCCGGACCCCGATGTCGACTCGGATTTCGCGCGGATGCTGAAACATATCCTCGAGAGCGCGGCCCATCGCCTGCCCGCGATCGCGGAATCGGTCGCGGCAATCACCCCGGCGCGGCTGCGCGGATTGCTCAAGAGCATCGAGAACCGTTCTGCCGTTGCCGGCCAGGCTGCCTGAAAAAGCGCGGCACCGGCCCTTCTGGATCGCGCGCCTCTCCCGATCTCCTGGCAATCGCGCGCCGCTCTCGATCTTCAGCCCGGCACCACGCTCCGCCGCAACAAGTCCACCGGCCGGCACGAACCGGAGCGCGACATCGGGTTCCTCCCGTCGAGGGCCGTCCCTTCAGCCAACGCGGCGTCCGCGTCAGACGGTCGCCGCTTTCAGGTCGAGCGTGTGCAGCACCTGCGATGCGTCGTCCGGATCGGCCTTGCGCTGGAACCCGAGGTGCGCAGCCAGCTCCTGCATGCCGTGGTTGCCCGCCAGGTCGACCGAATACATGCATTCGATGCCGCGTTGACGCGCGATGTCGATCAGGTGGCGCATCAGCACGGTTGCCAGGCCGCGACCCCGCCATTCGTCGCTGACCACGACCGCGCATTCGCAAGCCAGATTGTCCGGGCGCGCGCTGAAGCGCGCAACGCCGATCTCGCGCTTCTCGGCGCCGTCGGCGATCAATGCGACAAACGCCGCGTCGCGCCCGGCTTGCGGATGGGTGAGCTGGTCGATCATCGCCGCGCTCGGCGTCTTGATTTCGCCGAGAAAGCGCAGGCGACGCGCCTCCGGTGATAGACGTTCGATGAAGCGCCGCTCGAGCCCGGCGTCCTCGCCGTGGATCGGCCGGATCAGCACCGACGTGCCGTCGCGCAGCACTTCCTTCCAATGCATTTCCTGTGAACCGTGCTCCGCAGGACTACGTGGCTGGACATGGACACTGGCGATCATGGCGGCTTCCTCTTCGTCCGGGTTTACCGACGCCAGTCTGCCGCCAGGGCTGCTTCGACCGCTTGACTTGCATCAATTTCACCGCTGGCCGGCCTGGCGCATGGGAAGCAAGGCGGACGCGCGTTTGCGGCGAGTGGTCCTTCCTGCATGCGGCCCACCGGTGATCGCGCCGGCCGTCGCACCGGCCGGCGGTGATCGATTGCGTTCCCGTCACTCGAAATTGATCTGGATCATATCGGCCTGCGGCGAAGCGTGCATTCTGCGCGGCGAGGCCAGTCAAATTGCCACGCCCAGCGAAGGGAAAAAAACAAATGAACCCTATCTCCGTCCAGCGCAAGTTTGCATTCGCGGCCCTGAGTATTGGCCTGACCTTTTCCCTCGCTGCGAGGGCGGCCGTCGACGTCGACGCAGCCAAGGCTCTGGCCCGGCAGAACAACTGCTTCAAATGCCATGCAATCGAAAAAGACAAGGATGGCCCGGCCTGGAAGAAGGTCGCGGAAAAATACAAGGGCAAGGACAACGGCGAAACGCGCTTGATCGAACACATCACTTCCGGCGAAAAAGCCAAATTCCCGGACGGCCACGAGGAAGAGCACAAGATCGTCGAGACCTCGCCGGCAAAAGACATGGCGCAGATCAAGAACCTCGTCGACTGGATCCTCTCGCTCTGAAGGAAAAGGCCGCGCACGTTCATCCGCCAAGGAATTGCGCCGACGGAAATGCATCCGCCGACATCTGACGATTTGGGGGGCTACATGAAATTCCCGGTGAGTCTGGCAGCATTACTGATGTGGGCAATCTTCGGATCCGTCGCGCCGGCATGGGCGGCCGAAACCGCAGCCGCGCCGGACGCGCGGCACGCCGCAGACGCGACCTGCACGAAGTGCCATGACGAATCGGAGAGCAAGCCGATCCTGGCGATCTACCAGACCCCGCACGGCGTTACCGGTGACGGACGGACGCCCAGTTGCCAGTCCTGCCACGGCGCCAGCAAGGACCACCTGGCCGGCAGCACCGAAGGCAAGGGCCCACGCCCGGCGCCGGACGTCATCTTCGGATCAAAACACACGACCGCGGGTTATGTACCCAGCAGTCCGACAGCGCAGACCGAAGCCTGCCTGACCTGCCACAAGGATGGCTTGCGGATGCACTGGCCGGGCAGCCAGCACCAGACCAACGATGTGGCATGCGCCAATTGCCATACGGTGCATGCCGCCAAGGATCCGATGCTGGTCAAGACCGAGCAGCCGACCGTCTGCTTCAACTGCCACAAGGAGCAGCGTGCGCAGATCAAGCAGATCTCCACGCACCCGCTCGACGTCGGCAAGATGGCGTGCTCGGACTGTCACAATCCGCACGGCTCGGCAGGACCCAAGCTGCTGGCAAAAAATACCGTGACCGAAACCTGCTTCACCTGCCATGCCGAGAAGCGCGGCCCGTTCCTGTGGGAACACCAGCCGGTCACTGAAGACTGCACCAATTGCCACACGCCGCACGGCTCGAACATCACGCCGCTGCTTAAGTCGCGCCCGCCGTTCCTGTGCGATGAATGCCACGACGGTCCGCACAACAGCCAGGCTCCGTACGGCACCGCTGTCGCCGGCATCCAGGGCGGTGGCGCGGTCAAGGGCGGCAATCCGAATGCGAACGCGGTCGGACGCGCCTGCATGAACTGCCACGTCATGGTGCACGGCTCCAACTCGCCGACCGGCGCGTTCCTGCATCACTGATCTCGGGACTTTGGGGGTTGCCATGAATACGGGTGAAAGAAAATTCGCCGTCAGCGCCATCTCCCTGGCGATACGTTGCAGCCTGGTCGCGATGTGCCTCGCACCCGGCGCGGCACTTGCACAGGATGCCGGCAACGACGACCTTAACGCGCTGCTGTACCCGATCAACTACTTCGACATCGGCGCCACGGCGGTCGACAGCAGCTCGACGAAGTTCGGCGAGTACAACGGCTTGAACGATTCCGGCCTCTACCTGCTCGGAAATTTCAACGTGCGCGGCGGGGACGCCTACGGCATGGGCAGCGGGACCACGCGTCTGGAAGCCAGCGGAAACAATCTTGGCACGACCTCGCGTGATGCCGGGCTGAAGGTCACCGACCAGGGTCTTTGGAGCGCCGGCGTCAGCTACGATGAACTGCGTCATTACACGACGGACGGCTTCCAGACGCCGTTCCTCGGCGCCATCGGCAGCAATGTCTTCACGCTTCCGCCCGCATTCGGCGTGATCAACACGACGACGACCAACGTCGGCGGCGTACTCAACAGCAGCAACAAGGGAACGCAGTCTCTCACCCCGGACCAGCTCGCCGCGTATCGCGGCGAAGACGTCTACACGCAGCGCGAGAACTCGGCCGTCAGCTTCGGATATCACTTCGGGCCCGAGTGGGCAGTGAAATTCGACTACAAGCGCCTCGATCAATCGGGCGCCAGGCTGATCGGCTCGGGCACGGATGCCTACAACCTGACCAGTTCCGGCGGTTTCAACTACGGCGGCGAACGTATCGCCATCCTGATGAACCCGACCCAGTACAAGACCGATACGTTCAACCTGGCACTGAACTGGACCGGCAAACAGGGCTTCGTGAGCTTCGGCTATTACGGCTCCCTGTTCCACGACGACTACGCCGGGATCTCCTGGTCCAACCCGTATGTCTCCGGCGGCACGGGCAACGCGCCGGTTCCTCCAGGCGGGACATCGCCCGGTGCGGCATTCCCGATTTCGACGATGAGCACGCCGCCGAACAACTACTTCCATCAGTTCAACGTGACCGGCGGCTACATCTTCAGCCCTGCGACCAAACTGACCGGCGGCCTGTCGTACGCCCGCACCACGCAGAACGCGAGCTATGACGGCACCTACACGACGACGCCGAATACCGTGCTGACGCTGCCGGTGGGATCGCTGGACGGCCGCGTGGTGACGAAGCACGCCGATCTCAAATTCACCGAGCAGGCGACCAACGCACTGAGCTTCAGCGCAGGTTTCAAGTACAACGAACGCGACAACAGCACGCCGTCGTACAGCTACACGTTCCTGGACCTCGGCGGCGCCAAGGAAACCGCCGTCAACATCCCGATGAGCAACAAGCGCTACCAGTTCGACCTGGGCGGCGACTGGCGCATCGACGCGCGCCAACGCCTGCATCTGGGTTACGAATACGATCGCATCGAGCGCTGGTGCGAAAACCCGCTTGCCAACAACGCCCAGGGCAGCCTGTCGCCGGCCAATGCCGGCTATTACACGGACGCGTCCTGCGTGCAGGTGCCAAAGGATACGGAAAACCGGCTGGCGGCGACGTACAAGCTCAAGTTCGCCGAAACCGTCGACTTCAATGCCGGCTACACCTACGGACGCCGCAAGGCGGACGTCAACAGTTCGTTCTACAACCCGATGCAGGCCAACAACCAGGGCTTCGAGAATTTCGGCTACATCGCCTTCTTCGATGCCTCGCGCAAGGAAGACCTGTACAAGGCCGGCGTCACCTGGCAGGCGAGCGACAAGTTCAGCCTCGGTCTCAATGGGCGCCATACCCGGGACGACTACTTCGACTCGACGCTGGGCGTGCAGAACGGCGATTCGTCCAGCGCGAATCTCGACGCCAACTACGCTGTTTCGGAAGACGTGTCCTTCGGCGCATATGCAAGCTGGCAGAAGCGCACGCGCGAGCTGCTGACCGCCACCGGACGCAACGCCGTTGCACCGCTGACGACGCTGTGGAGCAACGATCTTGCCGACCGCGACAACACGCTTGGCCTCAACGGCAAGCAGAAGGGTTTCCTCAAGGGCAAGCTGGATGTCGCCGAGGATCTGACCTACTCATTGGCCAAGACCAAGTACATCACGACGCTGGTGCAGAACATCCCGCCGGCGGTCGGCAACCAGGGCGAGACGCCGAACATCAGCAGTGAGCTGACGCAGTTCAAGGTTACCGGCGCCTATCAGTTCGACAAGACCTCCAGCATGTTCCTGGGTTATCTGTATCAGCGCCTGAAGTCCAACGATTACTACTACAGCGCCTATTTGCTCGGCTACACCCCGACGACGCTGCTGCCGACGAATCAGCAGGCGCCGAACTACACGGTCAATACCGTATTCATTGCCTACCGCTACAGCTTCCGCTAGCACGCGCAAGGATCCGCCGATGAGCAAGCAAAACCCCGGACTCCTGCGACGCTCGTGGCGCTCCCTGCGCAGGCCGTCGGCGCGGTATTCCCTGCTGACCCTGCTGCTGGCCGGTTTTTTTGCCGGCATCATCTTCTGGGGCGGGTTCAACACCGGCATGGAGGCGACCAACCAGCTCGGGTTCTGCATCGGCTGCCACGAGATGCGCGACAACGTCTACAAGGAATACCAGCAGACGATCCATTACAGCAATCGCACCGGCGTGCGCGCCATCTGCTCGGATTGCCACGTGCCGCATGCCTGGATACCGAAGATCATCCGCAAGATCCAGGCGAGCAAGGAAGTCTGGGGCGCCATCACCGGATACATCGATACGCCCGAGAAATTCGAGGCGCACCGCATGGAGCTGGCCACGCACGAATGGGCACGCATGAAATCGGTCAACTCGCAGGAATGCCGCAACTGCCACAGTTTCGAGGCGATGAGCGGCGACAAGCAGAAGCAGACGATCTACAAGAAGCACATGGCGGCGAAGGACGCGGGTCAAACCTGCATCGATTGCCACAAGGGCATCGCGCACCACCTGCCGAAGGAATACCGCGACCCGGACGAAGAGGAATAGCCGCGGCGCGCCGGGCCCGCTGCTGCCAGACCGCTAATGGCGGTCGTGGCGGGCGCCGCGTGTCGCAAGCAGCGTGCGACAGTGGCGTGCGATCACCAGTTCCTCGTCGGTCTGCAGCGCGAACACGCCGACCTTCGACGCAGGCGCCGAAATCCGTGCCGCATTCGCGTCATTGGCGAGCGCATCGAACGTGAGCCCGAGAAACGCCAGCGGCGCGCAGACGGCTGCGCGCAAGGGCGCCGCATGGGCGCCGATCCCGCCGCTGAACACGAGCGCATCGATGCCGCCGAGCATCGCCGCCATCGCACCGATCGCTCCGCTGCAGCGATGCGCGTACAGCGCGATCGCCTCGTGCGCTTCAGGCCGGTCGCTCGCGAGCAGCGCGCGCATGTCGCCGCTGATCCCGGAAACGCCTTTCAGTCCGCTGTCGTAGTAAAGCATGTGTTCGATCCGGTCGAAGTCCATGCCGTGCTGGCGGTGCAGATGAAAGATCGCGCCCGGGTCGATCGCGCCGCTGCGCGTTGCCATCGGCAGGCCGTCGAGCACGGAGAAGCCCATCGTCGATTCGATGCTGCGGCCGTCGCGCACCGCGCTGATGCTGGAGCCGCCGCCGAGGTGCGCGATCACGACCCGCCGCGCTTGCGGCGCCAGCCCGCCGACGAGCCCGCAAAGATACTCGCACGACAGGCCGTGGAAGCCGTAGCGCCGCACGCCCGCATCGTGGAAGCGGCGCGGCACGGCAAGGCGCCGCGCGCTGTCGTCCCAGCCGGCATGAAACGCGGTGTCGAAACAGGCGACGGACAACGCTTCGGGAAAGCGCGCGCCCAGCTCGCGCGCGGCGGCAAGATTGTACGGCTGGTGCTGCGGCGCCAGCGGATCGAGCGTTTCGAGGTCGCGCAGCACCGCGTCGTCGAGCACAGCCGGTTCGCCATGGCGCATTCCGCCGTGCACGATGCGATGTCCGATTGCGATGAAGCCGACGCCGGGAAACGCCTGCGCGATCCAGTCGATCATGATGCCCAACGCCGCGCCGGCGTCGGCCGCGTCGACGCTGCGCTCGACCGCCGGGGCAGCATCGATCGCGGTCGTCAATCTCGCCGCTGCGCCAAGATCACGGACCTCGCCGCGGGCGACGCGCTGCAGCGCAGCGCCGGCGTGTATCGCGAATTTCAGGCTCGACGATCCGGCATTGACGACGAGGATGGGCTCTTTCGGGATCGGCTCGTTCAAGCGGAGGCCGCCAGCATCTTGCGCAAGTGCGCATGCACGAGCAGCACGCCGAGCGCTACCGAGGCGAGCCGGTTGCGCACGCTGTCGGCACGGCTGGTCAGCACGATCGGCACGCGCGCGCCGAGCACGATGCCGGCCGAATCCGCATCGTTGAGGAACGTCAGCTGCTTGACCAGCATGTTGCCGGCTTCGAGGTCCGGGACCACCAGGATGTCGGCGCACCCGGCCACGGGCGACGTGATGCCCTTGATGCGCGCCGCCTCCGGACTGACGGCATTGTCGAACGCCAGCGGGCCGTCCAGCACGCCGCCGCTGATCTGTCCGCGCTCGGCCATCTTGCACAGCGCCGCCGCATCGAGCGTCGAGCGGATCTCCGGATTGACCGTTTCCACCGCGGAAAGGATTGCGACACGCGGCTCGCGAATGCCGATGCTGCGCGCCAGATCGATCGCGTTCTGCACGATGTCGCGCTTGTGGGCCAGCGTCGGATAGATGTTGACCGCCGCGTCGGTGATCAGCAGCGGGCGCGGATAGTTCGGCACATCGAGCACGAAGACATGGCTGACGCGCCGTTCGGTGCGCAGGCCCGATTCGTGGTCGAGTACGGCGTGCAGCAACTCGTCCGTGTGCAGGCTGCCCTTCATCAACGCAAGCGCGCGACCGGCGCGCACGAAGGCAGTCGCCGCCTCGGCCGAGGCATGGCTGTGTTCGGTGGCGACGATCTCGACTCCCGCCAGGTCGATTCCGGCCGCCGCGGCGAGCGTGCGAATCCGCGCTTCGGGACCCACCAGCACCGGGATGATCAAGCCCTCGTTGCGCGCCTCGATGGCACCTTCGAGCGCTTCCGTGCTGCAAGGATGCACGACCGCCATGCGCACCGGCGGCTCCGCCTTGCCGGCAGCGAGCAGGCGCTCGTAACCGCCGTGCTTGCGTGCCGCTGCGCGCGGCGGCGCGCCCTCCGCCGAAGTCTGCAAATTCGCTTCAGCCACATCGCACTCCTGGTCCGGGAAACTACCGCCGCATCGTTCATTGTATCGAGCGGTGCGCCCGGCGGCACTGCTTGCGGTGCGCCATCCGACCCGTCAGCCGCCATCGGCCGCAGGCTAGGCGACCGGCACCGGGTCGGTGCTGATCTGGATCAAGGTACGCACCGAAGCAGGCGTTCGCGCCGCCGACGCGAGCGGGATCGAATTGACTTCGATCAAATCGGTCGGAACCGCGGCACGCCAGACTGCCCAAGTCCGACTCCGGGAGCATCCATGGATTCTTCGCTGACCTACAACGACAAGGTGGTGCGCCAGTTCACCGTGATGACCATCGTCTGGGGCATCGTCGGCATGCTGGTTGGCGCCCTCATTGCCGCGCAGCTGGCGTGGCCGACGCTGAACTTCGACATCGCCTGGCTTTCCTACGGCCGCCTGCGCCCGCTGCACACCAACGCCGTGATCTTCGCGTTCGGAGGCTGTGCGCTGATGGGTACCGCCTTCTACGTGGTGCAGCGCACCTGCCAGGTCCGTGCATTCAGCGACCGGCTGGCGGCATTCGTGTTCTGGGGCTGGCAGCTGGTGATCGTGTCGGTCGCGATCACCTATCCGCTCGGCCTGACGCAAGGCAAGGAGTACGCGGAAGCCGAGTGGCCGATCGACATCGTGATCACGCTGGTCTGGATCGCGTTCGCGATCGTGTTCTTCGGCACGATCGTCAAGCGCCGCGTCAAGCACATCTATGTGGCGAACTGGTTCTACGGCGGCTTCATCCTGACCATCGCGGTACTGCATCTGGTCAACAACCTGGCGATTCCGGTGTCGATGTGGAAGTCGTATTCGATCTACTCCGGCGCCGTCGATGCAATGGTGCAATGGTGGTACGGCCACAACGCCGTCGGCTTTTTCCTGACGGCAGGGTTCCTCGGCATGATGTATTACTACGTGCCGAAACAGGCCCAGCGCCCGATCTATTCCTACCGCCTTTCGGTCGTGCACTTCTGGGCGCTGATCTCGATCTACATGTGGGCCGGCCCGCACCACCTGCAATACACGGCCTTGCCGGACTGGGCGCAATCGCTCGGCATGGTGTTCTCGCTGATCCTGCTCGCGCCGTCGTGGGGCGGCATGATCAACGGCATCATGACACTGTCCGGCGCGTGGGAAAAACTGCGCACCGATCCGATCCTGAAGTTCATGATCGTGTCGCTGTCGTTCTACGGGATGTCGACCTTCGAAGGTCCGATGATGTCGATCAAGACGGTCAACTCGCTGTCGCATTACACCGACTGGACCATCGGCCACGTGCACGCCGGCGCGCTCGGCTGGGTCGCCTTCATCAGCATCGGCGCGATCTACAGCATGTTTCCGAAGCTGTTCGGCGCCGACAAAATGTATTCCACGCGCCTGATCGACCTGCACTTCTGGATCGCGACGATCGGCGTTGTCATCTACATCAGCGCGATGTGGATCGCCGGCGTCATGCAGGGCCTGATGTGGCGCGCGACCAACCCGGACGGCACGCTGACCTACACCTTCATCGAGTCGGTCGTGCAGACGCACCCGTTCTACATCGCGCGCCTGTTCGGCGGACTGCTGGTCCTCGGCGGCATGTTCATCATGGCCTACAACTGCTGGAAGACGTGGTCTGCGGCGCGCGATCGCGCGCCCGTCGCGGCCATTCCGACCGCCGTGGCTGCCTGAGGAACCGCGCATGAAGCACACCACCCTTGAAAAGAACATCGGCCTGATGGCCATCCTCACCGTGATCGCGATCAGTTTTGGAGGTCTGGCCGAGATCGTGCCGTTGATGTTCCAGGCGAACGTGATCGAACCGACACCGGGCCTCAAGCCGTACCCGCCGCTGCAGCTGGCCGGACGCGACGTGTATGTGCGCGAGGGCTGCTACAACTGCCACTCACAGATGATTCGCACGCTGGCTTCGGAAGTACAGCGCTACGGCCATTATTCGGTCGCCGGCGAATCGGTCTATGACCATCCATTCCAGTGGGGCAGCAAGCGCACCGGCCCGGACCTGGCGCGTGTCGGCGGCCGCTACAGCGACGACTGGCACCGCGTGCACCTGACCAACCCGCGCAACGTCGTGCCCGAATCGATCATGCCGGGCTATCCCTGGCTGAGCCAGGCGACGCTTTCGGCCGAGGAAATCACCAGCCACATGCGCGGACTCGCCCGCATCGGCGATCCCTATACCGCAGCGGACTTCGCTTCGGTGGCCGAAGCCGTCAAGGGCAAATCCGAAATGGACGCGCTGATCGCCTACCTGCAGGACCTCGGCAAATACGGACCGAAGGAGGACACACCATGATCATGGGTCTGATAACCGCTCTGCTGATCGGCATTTTCTGCGGCATCGTCGGCTGGGCCTACAGCGGCCGGCGCCGACAGGAATTCGAACGCATGGCGCGACTGCCGCTGGTCGACGATTACGCGGAGAAACATCCATGACTTCGGGCTGGAGCATGTACGTGGCAGCGCTGGTGCTGGTCAACGTGATCGGCGCAGTCTGGCTGCTGTTTGCCACGGCAAAACGCCAGCCGCACGAGGGGGACGGCACGACCGGCCACGTCTGGGACGAGAACCTGACCGAGTACAACAATGCGCTGCCGCGCTGGTGGTTCGGCCTGTTCCTGGTCACGGTGGTGTTTGCAGCCGGTTACCTGGTCTTCTATCCGGGCTTCGGCGCCGCCGCCGGCACGCTCGGCTGGACGTCGGCGAAGGAAGTCGAGGCCGAGCTTGCGGAAAACAACCGGCGTTTCGAAGCCGTCGTCGCACGCTTTCGCGATGCGCCGATCGCGGACCTGGCGCAGGACGCCAAGGCGCTTGCGATCGGACACAACGTATTCGTGAACAATTGCGCCGTCTGCCACGGCTCGGACGCTCGAGGCGCCAAAGGCTATCCGAACCTGACCGACGCCGACTGGCTCTACGGCGGCACACCGGAGCAGGTGCTGGCGACGATCACGAACGGCCGCGGCGGCGTGATGCCGCCGCTGGGCGCTGCGCTCGGCGAGCAGGGCGTCAACGAAGTCGCCAACTACGTGCTCTCGCTGTCCGGCGCCAGGGCCGACCCTGCGCTCGCCGAGGCCGGCAAGACCCGCTTCGTCACGATCTGCGCGGCGTGCCATGGCGCGGACGGCAAGGGCAACATCGCGATCGGCGCGCCGAACCTGACGGATGACATCTGGCTGTACGGCGGTTCGCTCGATGACATCAGGGCATCGATCCGCAACGGCCGCAACGGCAAGATGCCGGCGTGGGGCGGCATCCTCGGTACCGATCGCGTGCGGCTGGTCGAGGCCTGGGTGCTGTCGCAATCGCAGCAGGGCGAAGCGGCAGGCAAATGAAGACCGGCGAACGCCCGACCGCCGCTTCCGGATCGAGCGGCCGCGGATTCCCTGCGGAGGATTTCGTCCTCGATGGCGGCAGCGACGACCGGTCGCCGCAAATGCGCGCGGTGCGGCGCATCGGTGCGATCGCATGGCCGTCGTTTTTCGCGGCGGCCGTCGCGACATTCGTCTTCTTCGCCGTCGTCGACCCCGCCGATCTCGCCGAGATCACCTGGCCGCACCTGGAAGTCTCGCGCAAACTCGGCTACAGCATCGGCTTCTTCATGTTCTGGGCCTGCACGCTGGGTTCGAGCGCTTTCACCGCGCTGCTGCTGTCAGCGCGCGTGCGCCGCGCCTGCCGCGAATGCCGCGATGCCGGCCAGGCAAGGCAGCCGTGAACCGGCCGATTCCGCTGACGGTGCTGTCGCAAGCGGGCGACTCGCTCTACCAGGCCCAGCCAAAGGTATATCCGCGCGAGATCGATGGCCGCTTTGCGCGGCTGAGACTGACCGCGGTGTTCGTCCTGCTCGGTCTGTTCTATCTCGTACCCTGGCTGCGCTGGGATGGACGCCAGGCGGTGCTGTTCGACCTGCCGGCGCGCAAGTTCCATGTCCTGGGCCTCACGTTCTGGCCGCAGGATTTCTTCTGGCTGGCCTGTCTGCTGGTCATCGCCGGCATCAGCCTGTTCTTCTTCACGGCGCTGGCCGGGCGCCTGTGGTGCGGCTACGCCTGTCCGCAGACCGTATGGACCGAGGTCTTCCTGTGGATCGAGCGCGCCTGCGAGGGCCGCCGCAACCAGCGCATCAAGGCCGACGCCGGTCCGTGGACGCGCGAGAAGATCCTGCGCAAGTCGCTCAAGCAGTTCATATGGGTCACGTTTGCGCTGTGGACCGGCTTCACCTTCGTCTGCTTCTTCACGCCGATCCGCGATCTCGCCGCGGAGACACGGACGCTGTCGTTCGGCGCGTGGGAGGCATTCTGGATCTGCTTCTACGCCTTCGCCACCTACGGCAACGCCGGCTACATGCGCGAGCAGGTATGCAAGTACATGTGCCCCTACGCGCGTTTCCAGAGCGCGATGTTCGACCACGACACCTTGGTCATCTCGTACGACGTGGCGCGCGGGGAACCGCGCGGAGCACGCAAGCGCAATGCCGATCCACAGGCGCTCGGCCTCGGTGACTGCATCGACTGCGATGCCTGCGTGCAGGTCTGCCCGACCGGCATCGACATCCGCGACGGCCTGCAGATCGACTGCATCGCCTGCGCCGCCTGCATCGATGCCTGCGATGCCGTGATGGACAAGATGGGTTACCCGCCCGGCCTGGTGCGCTACACGACCGAGAACGTGCTCGGCGGCCACAAACGCCGCATCGTGCGGCCACGCACGCTCGTTTACGGCACGATCCTGCTTGCCCTGCTGTGCGCGTTCGCGTGGGGCGTCACGCATCGCTCGCCGGTCATCCTGGACGTGCTGCACGATCGCAACGCGCTGTACCGGGAAACTGCAGATGGCGGCATCGAGAACGGCTACACGCTCAAGCTGGTCAACAAGACCGACCGCTTGCAGCATCTGACCGTATCGCTGCCGGCCGGATCTCCGTTGCGCATCGTCGGCAAGTCGCAGGTCGCAATCGATGCCGGCGATGTCGCCAGCATTCCGTTCACCCTGCGCGGCGAACGTGGCGGATTCAAGGGCAGGCAGCACATCACGCTGGTCGCCGGCAACGACGACGGCAGCATAGGCGTCGAGCGCAACAGCGAGTTCTTCGCACCGGAGGAAAAATGAGCACCCGCAAGAAATGGTACGCCGTGCCCGAGGTCTGGCTGATGCTCGTGATGCTCGGCGCGACGGTCACCGGATCGCTCGCGCTGGTCGCCACCGCCTTCGGCCACCGCGACGAGCTGACACATGCGGCGCCGGCGATTGCCACGCCGCTGCCACCTTCGGCCGCGACGCGGCCGGCGGACGCGGCCACGCCCTGAGCTACGCTGCGATGGCCGCCCTGGACTGCTTTCACTGCGGCGATCCGGTCACGGCCGACACGCCGCTGGTCGCACGTGTCGGCGGACTGCAGCACCCGGTCTGCTGCATCGGCTGCCGCGCTGCCGCCGAATGGATCGCATCGCTCGGGTTGCAGGATTACTATCGCTTGCGCGACGCCATGCCGCCGCGGCTACAGGCGCACGACGATTATGCCGCCTGGGACCGCCCACGGCTGCAGACGTTGTACGTGCATCGGCGCAGCGACGGATCACGCGAAGTCAGCGTGCTGGTCGAAGGCCTGCGTTGCTCCGCCTGCAGCTGGCTGATCGAGCGCGCATTGTCGTCCGTGGCCGGCGTGCGCCAGGTCAGCGTCAACGTCGCCGGCAAGCGCGCCGAGATCATCTGGGATGCCGAAGCGATCGGGCTGGGCACGCTGCTCGGCGCGATCGCCCGGCTCGGCTACCGACCGCACCCGCTCGACCGCGAATCACTCGACGACGTGGCTGGCCGCGAACAGCGAGCCGCGCTCAAGCGCCTGGTCATCGCCGGCCTCGGCATGATGCAGGCGATGATGTTCGCCATCGTGCTCTACGCCGGCGCGCTCGACGGCATCGACGCGCCGACGCGCGACTTCTTCCGCTGGATCGGCCTGGTCGTGACGATCCCGGTCGTGTTCTATTCGGCGCGATCGTTCTTCGCCGGCGCCTGGAACGAACTGCGCGCGCGCCGCCCCGGCATGGACACGCCGGTCGCGCTTGCCGTTGCGCTGGTGTTCGTCGCCAGCGTCGTCGAAACATTGCGCGGCGGCGCGCACGTCTATTTCGATTCGGCCGGCATGTTCGTGTTCCTGCTGCTCGGCGGGCGCTATCTGGAAATGCGCGGCCGGCATCGTGCGACCGATATCGTCGACGCGCTGGCGCGCCTGCAGCCGGCAGTGGCGCGACGACGGCTGGCATCCGGCTCGATCGAGAATGTCGGCGTGCAGGAGCTGGATGCCGGCGACTGCGTGCTGGTGGCCGACGGCGCGACCGTCCCGGCCGACGGCGTGCTGACCAATGAAGCCTGCCGCGTCGACGAATCGCTGCTCAGCGGCGAATCGAAACCGCAGCGGCGCTTGCGGGGCGAGCAACTGATTGCCGGCAGTGTCGTCGTCGACGGCCCGGCCGAGATCCGCGTCGAGCGCCTTGGCGCCGACACGATGCTGTCGGCAATCGTCCGCCTGGTCGGCCGCGCGCAGCAACAGCGGCCACGCTGGGTGCGCTACGCCGATCGCATGGCCGGCTACTTCGTCTACGGACTGTTGCTGGCGGCCGCAGCGACCGCGGCGTTCTGGCTGATGGTCGAACCGGCACGCGCGTTCCCGGCAGCACTCGCCGTGCTCGTGGTCGCCTGCCCGTGCGCGTTCGCGCTGGCCGTGCCGGCGGCGCTGGCCCGTGCACTGGCCGTGCTCGCCAGACGCGGCGTACTCGTGCTCAAGCCGAACGCGCTCGAAAACCTGGTGCGCGCCGACTATTTCGTATTCGACAAGACCGGCACGCTGAGCGACCGGACACTCGAGCTTGCCGCCACGCTTCCATTGGCGCGAAAGTCGGCAGCGCAGTGTCTGGCGATCGCGGCGCAACTGGAGGCCGGAAGCACGCACCCGATCGCCGCGGCGCTGCGCTCGGCAGCCGGTGTCTCGAAAATTCCGCCGGCCACGTGCCTGCGCAATATTGCCGGCAACGGTGTCGAAGGCGAGATCGACGGCGAAATCCATCGCCTCGGCCGCGCGCAATTCGCCGCCGCTGCGAGTAGTGACGACGACAGCGTCGTCCTGGCCGACAGCTCCGGCGCGATCGCCCGGTTCGTCCTGCGCGAAACGGTCCGTGCCGATGCCGCGCCGACCCTGGCGGCATTGCGGCGCGAGGGTGCGAAGATCGAGATCCTGAGCGGCGACAGCGGCGCACGCGTTGCCCTGCTCGCGGCACGGCTTGGCGTCGACGCGTGGCGCGCGCGGCTCGACCCGCAGCACAAGCTCGAACGGCTGGCCGAACTGCGTGCCGCCGACGCGACGGTCGCGGTGGTTGGCGATGGAGTCAACGATGCGCCGGCCTTGGCCGGCGCCGACCTTGGCGTGGCGATCGGCGGCGGCGCCGAGCTGGCGCACTCGAGCGCCGACATCGTGCTGGCCAACGACCGGCTCGGCGGCCTGATCCAGGCACGCCGCATAGCGCGGACGACGCGCCGCATCATGCGCCAGAATATCGTCTGGTCCATTGTATACAATGCTGCATCGGTGCCGCTGGCGGCCGCCGGTATGGTGCCGCCGTGGCTGGCGGCGATCGGCATGTCAGCCAGCTCGCTGGCCGTGATCGCCAACTCACTGCGCATCCGCTGCGTCGACGGCACGCCCGGCGCACCGCTGGAGCAGGCGGCGCAGCCGCTGCCGACGATGGTGCCGGCGTGAACATCCTGCTGGTCCTGATTCCCTTGAGCCTGGTATCGGTCGCCGTGGCCGCGTGGGCGTTCTTCTGGAGCGTCGATCACGCACAGTTCGACGATCTGGATACCCCGGCCCTGATGCCGCTCAGCGACGAGGAGCCGGCGCGGGCGCCAGGCGAAACGCGGCATGACTGACGGCTTGACGCTGTTCAGCGCATTCCTGCTCGGTCTGATTGCCAGCGGGCACTGCCTGCTGATGTGCGGCGGCATCAGCGGCGCACTGGCCGTCGCTACGCGTGCCGATGCGCGCGGGCGCCCGCGCCTGATTCTGCTGGCGAGCTACCAGATCGGCCGGATCGCGAGCTACGCGCTGGCCGGCGCGAGCCTCGCCGGCGTTGGCGGCTCGATCCTGCGCTTCGTCGACCAGGAGCAGGTTCGTATCGGCCTGCGCTGGGTCAGCGCGGCGATGTTCGCGCTGGTCGGCATCAGCCTGTTGCTGCGCGGACGCGGATTCGACCTGGCAATCGGCCGGCGCGCCTGGAGTCGGATTGCTCCGCTCGCGCGCCGGCTGCTGCCCGTGCAACACACGTGGCAGGCACTCGCCCTCGGCGCGCTGTGGGGCTGGATGCCGTGCGGGCTGGCCTATTCCGTCCTGCTGATCGCATGGCTGAGCATGAGTGCGTTGCATGGCGCCGCGATCATGCTGCTGTTCGGGCTCGGCACGGCGCCGGCGGTGATCGCCGGCGCGTATGCGGCAAAATCGGGCACTACCCTGCTCGGCCGCAGCGGCATCCGCTCGGCCGCTGCCGCAGCACTGCTCGTGCTCGCGCTGCTGACCGCGGGCGGACCGTGGCTCGCGGCCGTGAGCGGCATCCACTCGATGGGCTGGTTGCCGTTCGACTGCAGCACGCACTGAAAGGACGCCAACGCAAACGCCGTCGGCGCATGCCGATGCACCGCGCCGCCGGGTCGCTCGTGCGGGTCGACCTTGTCCGTGAATCCGCAGCGCCGCGGAAAGCACGCGTCTTCACGCCGCTCGAAGCCGTGCCCCATGCGGCAGGATGCCGGTCGGGGCGCGCGCCGCGGCGTTTTCCATCCATTCACGACAGGCGGTCATAATCCGCGGAGCCGGTGTCCAGGCCAGCCAGGCACGCTTCGGGCTTGCACAGGGACCAAAGAGGACGCCATGACCACGCTCGCGATGATCGACCTGCTCGTCTGCGAACAATGCGATGCGGTGCATCGCAAGTCGCATATGCGTCGCGGCGAACTGGCGCGATGCGTGCGCTGCGGGGCGCGGCTGGAACGCGCGCAACGGCTCACGCCCGACGGCATGCTGGCGCTGACGGTCGCCGCGGCGGTCATGTTCGTGCTGGCCAACATCTACCCGATCGTGCGCGTCGACGTGCACGGCGCGCATGGTGTCAGCACATTCTGGGGCGCGGTCCAGGCGAGTTGGCAGGAAGGTTCCGAAACGGTCGCGGTACTCGCGGCAGTGACGGTATTTTTCGCGCCGCTTGCCGAGCTGCTCGCCGCGGCCTATGTGTTGTTTCCGCTGGCGCGCGGCCGGCGCGCCCCGCACTTCGCCGCCGCCATGCGCGTGTTGCGGATCGTCGGCGCCTGGAGCATGCCGGAAGTGTTTCTGCTCGGGGCAATCGTCGCGCTGGTCAAGCTCGGCGACCTGGCGACGGTCGCTCCGGGTATCGGGCTGTGGGCCTTCGGCGCATTGACGGGGCTGATCACGCTGGTCACAGCATTCGACCATCAATGGTTGTGGGACACGGCCATGGAAAGCACCGCGTGACCGCATTCGTCACGGCGCGTGAAATGGGCCTGCTGCCTTGCGGCCAGTGCGGGTTGCTGTGCCGTGCCGGCGCCGGTGCTGGCGACGCCTTGGCCTGCCCGCGCTGCGGCGCCGCGCTGCATGCGCGCAAGCCGGACAGCCTGGCACGCACCTGGGCATTCCTGATCGCGGCAATGGTGCTGTATGTCCCGGCCAACATGCTCACGGTGATGCGCACCGACAGCCTGTTCGGCGCAGAGGACCACACCATCCTCGGCGGCGTGGTCGAATTGTGGAACGACGGGTCGTGGGATCTGGCCGCCATCGTATTCATTGCCAGCATCGTGGTGCCGATCCTGAAGATGCTCGTGCTCGCGGTGCTCGCGCTGACCGCGCAGCGACGCTCGCACTGGCGCCGCCATCAACGCGCGCGCCTGTATCGCATGCTCGACGCGGTCGGCCACTGGTCGATGCTCGATGTCTACGTGGTCGCGCTGCTGGTCGGCCTCGTGCGCTTCCGCGGCATCGCCGAAGTGCTGCCCGGTCCGGGCATCGCGGCGTTCGGTGCGGTGGTCGTGCTGACGCTGTGGTCGTCGATGAGCCTGGATCCGCGCCTGATCTGGGATGGGTCCGATGCCGACCCGGCCTGACGACTCCGATCCCGGCGCGCAGCCGGCGCCGTTGCCGGATCTGCCGGCACCGGCGCTGCGCCGCACGCGGCGCTTTGCGCCGTCGCTGGTATGGATCGTCCCGGCTGTTGCGGTGATCGCGGCTTTGTCACTGACGCTGCGCTCGTACCTGACGATCGGCCCGAAGATCACCGTCAGCCTGCAGTCCGCCGAGGGCATCGAGGCCGGCAAGACCCAGGTGCGCTACAAGGAAGTCGTCATCGGCCACGTCACCGGCATCGTGCTCAGCGACGATCACAACCGCGTGCTCGTGCATATCCGCCTCGACCAGCGCGACCGCGACTTCGCCGTCGCCGACACGCGCTTCTGGGTCGTGCGCCCGCGGCTCGGGCTGGCCGGGGTGTCCGGGCTCGGCACGTTGATCTCCGGCGCATATGTCGCGGCCGATCTCGGAACCTCGCACGAGCGCAGGGCCGAATTCACCGGACTGGAAACCCCGCCGGCCGTGCTGCGCGGCCAGAAAGGCCGCGGCTTCGTGGTGCACAGCGACGATCTGGGTTCGCTCGACATCGGCTCGCCGGTGTATTACCGGCGCATCCAGGCCGGGCGCATCAGCGGCTACAAGCTCGACGCCGACGGCAGGGGCGTATCGATCCAGTTGTTCGTCGACGCGCCGTACGACGGCTTCGTGACAGCGTCGACGCATTTCTGGAATGCCAGCGGCATCGACCTGTCGGTCAGCGCGGTCGGCCTGAAACTCAACACCGAATCGCTGGCGACGGTGCTGGCCGGCGGCGTCGCGTTCCAGTCGTTCGCCCCGAACGACACTGCGCCGCCCGCGGCCGAGGGCACGCGCTTTGACATGTACAGCGACGTCAGCGCGGCGATGAAGCCGCCGGACGGCCCCGAGCTCGACGTGCGCATGCATTTCAACGAAACCCTGCGCGGTCTCGTGATTGGCGCGCCGGTCGATTTCCGCGGTATCACGATCGGCAACGTCAAGTCGATCAACCTCGACTACGAACCGGAGACCCAGACGTTTCCTGCCGACGTGATCGCGACGATCTATCCGCAACGGCTCGGCCGCATCAACGAGCGCTTCCTGGAGGCCGGCCAGGGACGCGTCAACTTCATCGGCGTGCTCGAGTCGCTGATCGACCATGGCTTCCGCGCGCAGGTGCGCACCGGCAACCTGCTGACGCAGCAGCTGTACGTTGCCATCGACGTGATACCCAATCCCAAGCCGGCCAGGCTCGACACCTCGAAGCAGCCGATCGAGATCCCGACCGCACCGGGCAGCTTCGACGCGCTGCAAAAGCAGCTGACCAGCATCGTCGCAAAACTCGACAAGGTGCCGTTCGAACAGATAGGCAACGAACTGCGTGACTCGCTGCACAGCGCACGCCTGCTGCTGGGCAAGCTGGACAACGAAATCGCGCCGCAGGCGCGCGCGACGCTCGAGCAGGCGCAGAATTCGCTCAAGTCGCTCGAGCGCAGCCTGGCCGAAGACTCGCCGCTGCAGCGCGGCGCCGGGCACACGCTGGACGAAGTGGCGCGCGCCGCACAGTCGCTGCGTGCACTCGCAGACTACCTGAACCGGCACCCCGAGGCGCTGCTGCGCGGCAAGCGCGCCGATGCCGCGCCGGCACCGGCTCCGGCTCCGCCAACAGGAGGCAAGTGATGCGAACTGCATCGATCGTTGTGCGCGCGGCGGCCGTGGTTGTCGCCGCGTCGCTTGCATCCTGTGCCTCGGCGCCCACGAATTTCTATACCTTGCAGCACGGCCGCGGCACGACGGCGCAGGCGCCCGTCGCCGCGCCGCCGTTCCTGATCGACGTGCTGCCGGTGGCCGTGCCGGCCGAGGTCGACCAGCCGCAACTGCTGGTGCGCCAGAGCGAGCAACGCGTCGCCGTGCTCGACGGCGAGCACTGGGCCGCGCCGCTGGCGGCGGAACTGCGCGACGCGCTCGCGGCCGACCTCGTCGATACGCTCGGCACGCGTGATGTCCATGGCCTGGCGCGCGCGTCGTCGACGCCGGTCTATCGAATACAGGTGGAGGTGCGCCGGTTCGATTCGTGGCCCGGACGCCACGCGCTGATCGACGCTGACTGGACGATCCGCGGCGATGCCGACCTCGCCCTCGTGACCTGCGCCAGCCACGCATCGGAGGATGTCGGACCGGGTTACGACGCGCTGGTGCAGGGCCACCAGCGCGCGCTTGCGCGGCTGGCCGCCGACATCGCAACGGTGCTGCGCTCGACCGTGGGCGGCAGCGCTCCGGCCTGCCCGCAATGACGGATCCACGGACATCCATCGCCCGCATTCCAGTGTTGGCTACCGAACAGAAGCGTGACACGGCGCGTGCTATCAATGACGCGCGGACACCCCAGTCCGCGCACCAACCACGCCGCGCGTGAGCGCCGCGCAACAAGGACTTCAGGCGGCCGGGAAGGCCTCGGGGCAGTGAGTAACTGCAAAGCGTCGACTCCCTCCCCGAGTCGACGCTTTCCTTGTGCCGCAACATGTGTCCGGACAATCGCGCAGTCCAGCGTTCGGAACCCTCGGACGCCGGGCCCAGGGGCGCCCGCAGGTCCGCTTCAATCCCCGCACAAGCCCATTGCGCTCGTCGCCTGCGTCAGGATGGAATATCCTCCGCGGACGGGAGAGGAATCCGGGCAGATGTACATCAGCGGAGCGGTCCAACTGCTAGCAGCCGAAATGCTGGGGCTTGCCGCGACCGTGCTCGTGCTGTTCCGATTGCGCCGGCGCATTTCGCTCACGCCGCTCTACGTTTCGCTGGGGGTTTTCCAGCCGGTCCAGGTCCTTTTGTCGTCTTCGGTCTACGTCGACCTTTGGCCCGGCGTTCCGGTCAGCCCCGGCACCCTGATGTTCGGGGCCAGCCTGCTCGCGGTGCTGCTCGTCTACATCCGCGAAGGCGCGGTCGAGGCGCGGAAAATCATCTACGGTGTCATCGGTGCCAACCTGATCATGTGCGTGGTCATGTACATGGTTCACGTGCAGCTGAAGACGCCCGGCACATCCGACTTCCTGAATATCCCGCCGGAAATGTTCAGTCAGGGCGCGCGCGTGAGCGCCGTCGGCAGTGGCGCCTTCCTCGTCGACGTGGTCCTGCTCATCGGCTTGTACACCGCGCTGCGGCACTACGTGCCGCGCCACCCGTTTCTGCGCGTGTTCGTCACGATGGGCGGCGTGCTGACGTTCGATGCGGTCGCGTTCACCACCGGTGCGTTCTTCGAACGCGCCGATTTCTTGTCGCTGCTGTACGCAGCCGTGCTCAGCAAGCTCCTGGTCGCTTCCTGCTGCTCGGCCGCGCTGGTGATCTACCTGCGCTTCGTCGAGCCGGAAGATGTCTCGCGCGCCCAGGCGGCCGGGCCGTTGCGCGATTTCTTCCATACGTTCACCTATCGCGAAAAATTCGAACTGCAGGCGCAAAGGACCAGCGACATCGAGGCAAGGCTCGCCAAGGCGCAGCGGGTTGCGCGCATGGGATTTCTCGACTGGGATCTCAAGACCGATCTCATCTACTGGTCGGATGAATTGCTGCGCCTGCTCGGCTTCGAACCGGGCAAGAACCTGCAGACCCTCGAGTCGACCGTCATGCAGGTCCATCCGGACGACCGCGAAATGGCCAAGCAAAGCATTCGCCGCGCCGTCGCCGGAACGGCCACCCACAACCTGGACCACCGGATGCTCAAGTCCGACGGAACGGTGCTGTGGGTGCACGCGGATGGGGAATTGACGCTCGATCAGAGCGGTGCGCCTTCCCGATTCCTCGGCACGGTGGTGGACATTACCCGGCGCAAGCGCAGCGAACGGCTGCAGACCTGGGAGGCGCGCGTCCTGGAAGCGCTGTCTACCGGGATGCCGCTGCAATTGTTCCTGCAGACGGTCGCGCTCGGCGTCGAGGAGATGATGCCCGGAGGGATTGCATCGATCCTGCTGCTCGACGCGGACGGGAAGCGTTTTCGACACAGCGTCGCGCCGCACCTGCCGGAATCCTTCAATCGCGCGATCGAAGGCGAGGCCGTCGGCGAAGCGGCCGGTTCCTGCGGCACGGCTGCATATCGCAGGGAGCCGGTGATCGTCACCGACATCGCGACCGATCCGCTCTGGCAGGACTATCGGGCGCTCGCCCTCGACAACGGCCTGCGCGCCTGCTGGTCGCATCCGATCCTGGACGAGGCCGGCCGGGCCTCGGCCACGTTCGCGGTTTACTATCGCGCAGCGCGCGCGCCGAACGAGCAGGATCTCCGGCTTGCCGCGCGCACGGCGCACATCGTCGGGCTCGCGATCGAACGCGACAAGAAGGAGCAGGCGCTGAAGCACACCGCGCAACGGCTCGTAACGACGCTCGAGAGCATCACCGATGCGTTCTTTACGCTCGACGCGGAATGGCGCTTCACCTATGTCAACCAGGAAGCAGAACGCGTGCTGCAGCGCGACCGCGGCGAACTGCTCGGACGCGTGGTGTGGGACGAATTCAAGGAAGCGATCGGAACAGCTTCGGATATCGAATACCACCGTGCGGTGCGCGAGGGCCGCACGATCTCGTTCGACCAGTTCTATGCGCCGCTGCAAAGCTGGTTCGAGGTCCGCGCGTTTCCGTCGACCGAAGGGCTCGCGGTCTATTTCAGGGATGTGACAGAAATCCGCTGGCGCGATGCCGAGCGCCGGCAGATTTTCGAACGCATCACGGACGCCTTTGTCGCCCTCGACCGGAACTGGAACTACGCCTACGTCAATTCACGCGCTGCGCAGATCTTCGGGCGCAAGGCGGAAGACCTGATCGGCAAGCACATATGGACCGAGTTTCCCGAAGGCGTCGGCCAGAGCTTCGACCTGACGTATCGCAAGGCCATGGCCGACCAGCAACCGGCGTTTCTCGAGGAGTACTACGCGCCCTACGACCGCTGGTTCGAAAACCGGATCTATCCGTCACCGGAAGGCCTCACGATCTATTTCCACGACATCACGGAACGCAAGCGCGCCGAGGAACAGATCCGGCAGCTCAACGAAGAACTCGAACTGCGCGTGGCGCAACGCACGACGCAACTGGAATCGGCGAACAAGGAGCTGGAAGCCTTTTCCTATTCCGTCTCGCACGACTTGCGCGCGCCGTTGCGCGCGATCAGCGGGTTTGCGCAAATCATCGCGCGCCGCCATCGGGCGAGCTTGAACGACGAAGGCCGGCGCTATGCCGACAACATCGTGACCGCAAGCGAGCGCATGGCACGCCTGATCGATGACCTGCTCGGATATTCCAAGCTTGGCCGCAAGGCGTTGAAGCTCGAGCCGGTTTCGCTGAACGACGTGCTGCGCAGCGTCGGCAATGACTTTGCGCATCGCATCGAGGAGGAAGGAGCTCACCTCGACGTCGCGCCGGATCTGCCCCTGGTGCGCGGCGAACACACGTTGCTGGGGCAGGTGTTCTGCAACCTGATCGACAACGCTCTCACCTACCGGCGAGCCGGCGTGCCGGCCGCCGTCTCGGTGACCTGGCGGCCCGGCGTGGACGAAATACTGGTCAGCGTGACGGATCAGGGCATCGGCATACCCGAAGAGCACGTGGACAAGATCTTCAACGTCTTCCAACGCCTGCATTCCGACGAGGAATTCCCGGGAACCGGCATCGGTCTTGCAGTGGTTCACAAGGCCATGGCCCTGATGGGTGGCGACGTCAGCGTGCAATCCCATGCTGGACAAGGCAGTATCTTTACCGTGAGGCTACCCACGCCCCGAGGGACCACCGGATGAACCCGATGACGCGGCCCGCTCACATCCTTCTGGTGGAAGACCGCCGCATGGATGTCGAGTTGACGCTGGACGCCTTCCGCGAGGCACGTCTGAGCAATACCGTGCAGGTTGCCTACACCGGCGAACAGGCGCTCGATTACCTGTTCGGCCGCGGCGCTTTCGCCGACCCGGACAAGCGCCAGGTCCCCGACCTGATCCTGCTGGATCTGAAGCTGCCGGGAGTCAGCGGTCAGGAAGTGCTGCGCCAGGTCAAGTCCGCTCCCGATCTGAAGCGCATCCCGGTTGTCGTGCTCACCTCCTCGCGCGAAGACCGCGACCGCATCGAGAGTTACGACAATGGCGTCAACAGTTTCCTGGTCAAGCCGATCACGTTCGACGGCTTCATGGAAGTCGTCAAGCAGGTCGACAACTACTGGCTAAGCCTGAACGTCCCTCCGCCCGCGGACTAGAGCGTCGATGACCGCCCCGATCCGCATCCTCTACATCGACGACAACGCGCACGACCAGGAACTCGTGCGTGATGCGCTGGAGCGCGAACACAATCGCTTCCAGGTCACCGCGGTGCGCTCGCGCGCCGCGTTCGAGGCGCAACTGGCCGACGGAACATTCGACCTCGTCCTGAGCGATTTCAACATCCTGGGTTTCACCGGCCTGCAGGTGCTCGATGCGGTGCGCGCCAAGCACGCGCGCCTGCCGGTCGTGATCGTGACCGGCACCGGCTCGGAGGAAATCGGCGTCGAGGCGATGAAACGCGGCGCCGCCGACTACGTGATCAAGACGCCGCGGCATATCCAGCGGCTGCCGCAATCGATCCTGACCGTGCTGGAAAAACTGCAGCTGCAGCAGGAGCGCGAGCGAATCGACGCGCAGCTGCGCGAGAGCGAAGCGCTGTTCCACACGCTGGCCAGGGGTTCGCCCGTAGGCATCTTCCGGACTGATGCCGCCGGCGAATATACCTACGTCAACGAGCGCTGGTCCGCGATCACCGGCCTCGATGCGCAGGCCGCCCTCGGGCGCGGCTGGACGCTGGCGGTAAGTCCCGAAGAACGCGAACGCATTGCCGGACTGTGGTTCCGGAACGTCGCGTCGGGTGCGGCCTTCCAGGCGGAATTCCGCTTCCTGCGCGCCGACGGCGAGATCACCTGGGTACTTGGCCAGGGGCTGCCCGAGCTGAATGATCGCGGCGAACTGAGGGGTTACGTCGGGACGATCACGGACATCACCGAGCGCAATCGTGACCGGCAGGCGCTGGAATTGCAGGCGCAGATCATCGATCAGATCCACGATGCGGTCGCCGAAGTGGACATGCAGGGAGTCGTGCGCCGCTGGAACAAGGGCTCGGAGCGTCTGCTCGGCTATACGGCCGAGGAGATGATCGGCCAGTCGATCGAGCGCATCTATCCGGCGCAGGCCCGGCAGACACGCAGGACGGACGTGATCGAGCCGGTCCTGCGCAATGGCCAGCACGAGGTCGACGTCGAGCACGTCTGCAAGGATGGCCGGCACATCTGGGTGCACTTGTCGCTTTCGCTGCTGCGCGACGCGAGCGGCGCGCCGGTCGGCACGCTCGGCTACTCGATCGAAATCACCGAACGCCTGCGCACCGAGGAGGACCTGCGCCTGCGCAAGCGCGCGCTCGATGCCAGCGCCAACGGCGTCGTCATCTGCCACGCCGGATTGCCCGGCCTGCCGATCATCTATGTCAATCCCGCGTTCGAGGCGATCACCGGCTACGCGGCCGCCGAGGCGCTCGATCGCAGCTGTGCCTTCCTGCACGCGGCCGATCGCGATCAGCCCGGGCTGCAGACCATACGCGCCGCACTGAAGGCGCAAGTCGACTGCAGCGTGCTGCTGCGCAACTATCGCAAGGACGGCAAGCTGTTCTGGAACGAACTGCACATCGCGCCGGTGCGCGACGCCGATGGAAAGGTCACGCATTTCGTCGGCATCCAGAACGACGTCACGCAGCGCATCGAGCAGCAGAACGACCTGGTGCACCGGGCCAACCACGATGAATTGACCGGCCTGGCGAACCGTCACGCAATGCGCGAGTCGCTCGACCGGCTGCTCGCGGACAAGCAGGCCGACGCGCGGCACGTCGGCGTGATCGTGTTGAACCTGGACCGTCTGCATCACGTCAACGACACGCTGGGCTACAGTGCCGGCGACCTCGTGCTCATCGAAGCGGCAAGGCGCCTGCAAGGTCTTGCTGCGGCGTCCGCGTGCACGGCAGGCCGCATCGGCGGCGACGAGCTTGCGCTGGTGACAGGAATGAGCGATTCGATTGCGTCGTTCGAATCGATAGCGCGCGAGGCAACTCTGGCATTGGCGCAGCCGTACACGGTCGAGGGCCAGTCGGTTTACCTGACCTGCTGCGCGGGTGTCAGCTGGTCGCCGGATGCAGGAATCGACGCCGCGCAACTGCTCGGCCAGGCCGACCTGGCGCTGAACCTGGCCAAGCAGAACGGGCGCAACCAGCTCGTCCTGTATTCGGCCGAACGATCCGCCGACATGGCCGACCGCATCGATGTCGGCCGCCAGATGCGCGCGGCGCTGCAGCGCGAGGAAATCGTGTTGCATTACCAGCCGTTGATCGACGCCCGCAACGGAACCATTGCCGGCGCCGAAGCCCTGATGCGCTGGCACAGTCCCAACCGCGGCGCGATCGGTCCGGGTCGATTCATTCCGATCGCCGAAGACACCGGCATGATCGTGCCGCTGGGCGACTGGGCGCTGCGCTCGGCCGCCGACCGGATCGCAGCCTGGCATGCAGCCGGACGACGGCCTGTTCCGTTGTCGGTCAACGTGTCGGCCGTGCAATTCCAGCGTCCGGAATTCTTCGCGGAAATCGAAGACGTGCTGCAGCGTGGCGGTGTCGCTCCGGAATTGCTGAAAATCGAGATCACCGAAAGCGTCGTGATGCAGGACGCGCAGACCGCCGTGATGCTGCTCAATCGACTGCGCAAGCTCGGCGTGCGCATTTCACTCGACGATTTCGGTACCGGCTATTCGAGCCTGGGTTACCTGCGCCAGCTGCCGATCGACGAAATCAAGATCGACCAGAGCTTCGTCAGCGACATCATCGACGACAGCTACGCAGCCACACTGTGCCGCGCGATCATCGCGATGAGCCAGCAGCTGCACCTCACCGTCGTCGCCGAGGGCATCGAGACCGCGGCCCAGGCGCATTTTCTCAGGGACGCCGGCTGCCGGCTGCTGCAGGGATTCCTGTTCAGCAAGGCGGTGACGGCGGCACAATTCGACGATCTTCTCGTCGACAATGCCCGCTGGACGGTAGACGGCCGGCGGCTGGATACGCCCGAGACGGTGCGCGCTCCTTGACCGGCGCCGTGCGCGGCGAGCGCAGGTGCCTTCGCGCGATTCGCGCGACCGCATGGCGCGAATGAATCGGCTCAACGCGTGACCTGTTCCAGCGCCGGATCGGAACCGGCATGCCGGCCAGCAGATTCCTGACTGTCGCGCGGGGCAGCGGACAGATCTGCCTGCCGCATCTGCAGGAAGCGCCTGACTGCCGGATCGCGCTCCAGTCCCGCCGCAATCTCGTAGGCATGTCGGGCTTCGTCGCGCGCGCCGGTGCGCGACAGCAATTCCGCCCGTGCCGCCCAATAGGGTTGGTATTCGAGCACGCGTGCGTCGGCCGCGATGACCTGCAGCGATGCAAGCGCCGCGTCGGCGCCATGTACTTCGGCGATCGCCAGCGTGCGGTTGATGGCCACGACCGGCGATTCGGACATGTCGAGCAACGCATCGTACAACTGCAGCACTGCCTGCCAGTTCGACCGGCCCGAACGGCGGCGCTCGACATGCACGGACTGCACCGCGGCTTCCAGCTGGTAACGACCGATGCTGCCGAGGGCGCTTGCACTCTGCAGCAGCGCCTCGGCTTCGGCGATCATGGCAGCGTTCCAGCGCGCCACGTCCTGCTCGGCCAGCGGCACGAAGTCGCCGGCGGCGGAACGGCGTGCATCGCGGCGCGCCTCGGCGTACAGCATCAATGCGAGCAGCCCACGCGCTTCGGGCTCGCCCGGCAACAGGCTGACGACGAGGCGTCCGAGGAACAATGCTTCCTCCGCCAGATCGCGTCGCGCGACATCGCTGCCGCTCGGATCGACCCAACCTTCGGCGAAGGCGGCATAGATTGCATCGAGCACATGCTCGAGGCGCTCGCGCAATTCTTCGCGTTCGGGAATACGGAACGGGACGCCGGCCTGGCGGATCTTGTCCTTTGCGCGCACGAGGCGCTTGCCCATGGTTGCAGGCGAGATCAGGAACGCCGATGCGATCGTCGCGGCGTCGAGCCCCAGCACGACCTGCAGGATCAGCGGCGAGCGGATCGGCGGCGCGATGGCCGGATGCGCGCAGGCGAACATCAGCGCCAGGCGCTGGTCGGGGATCGCGCTGTCCGCGCCGACGGACGCGGCTTCGAGCCCTTCGACCAGCACGCGCAGGTCGGCCGCGGCAAGCTCGCCGTTGCGCTGCCGGCGTCCGAAATCGACCAGCTTGCGCCGCGCCACCAGCAGCAGCCACGCTTCCGGATTGGCCGGGCATCCATTGACCGGCCAATCGGTCAGCGCCGCAGCGAATGCCTCCGACAGCGCGTCTTCGGCCAGCGCGACATCGTGCGTGCGCGCGCACAGGAAAGCGACCAGCTTGCCGTAGCTGCGCCGTGCGACCGCATCGGCGATGCTGCGTGCCTGCGCGGCGCCTTCCTGCATCGTCATGCCGCCACGCCGCGCAAGCGTCCGCGCCTACATCTGCCAGACGGGGCGCACTTCGACGATGCCATGGCTCGCGCCAGGACAACGGTTCGCCCACGAGATTGCCGCATCCAGATCCGGTACGTCGATCAGATAGTAACCGCCAAGTTGCTCTTTCGAATCGGCATACGGCCCGTCCAGCACCTGCGACTTGCCGTCCGTGACACGCACCGTCGTTGCCGCGGAAACCGGTTTGAGGCGGTTGCTGCCCTGCAGCGCGCCGGATTTCTGCAACGCCTCGGTGTAGGCCTTGTAGGCTGCCATTCCCTGCTGTTGCTGGGCCGGCGTCATTGAATCCCAGCCGTTTTCGTTCGCGTAGAGAAGCAGAAGGTATTGCATCGGAAGACTCCTTTTGTCGGTTGCGCGGGCATGCATGCTCCGCTACCGATGATGACGATCCGGAGGCGGCGGTTTGGACATGGCGATGGCGGGGCCTGGTAACGGAACGCACAGGTCCTTTCATGGCGTCGGCCGCGCAGGCTGCCGGCGCCCTTCGGCGCATGCGAAATATCCGGTGAGAACACCGTATCACGGTCGATGCAAGCGCGAAACCCGCAGCGCCTCTTCGCAGGGATGGCCATCCGGCGTAATCTCGCGGACTCCACGTGTGTACAAGGCCGCGATGCCGGATCGACCAGTCATCAGCACCCCTGTCCTGCTCCGTTCGAACCCGTTCGACGGCGAAGCGGGCCACGGCGCCGATCCTGCCGGCGCACGCAGCGATGCTTGATATTCCGGCCCTGCGCAGCCAATTCCCGGCCTTGTCGCCGATCGGCGGCGGGCCGACTCGCGTCTGGCTCGACAATGCGGCGACGACCTTCCAGCCTCGCGGCGTGATCGCGGCAGTTTCGGATTATTGCGAACGCGGACACGCGCCGGCAGCCGCCACCGCGATCTACGCGGATGCGCGTGCCCGCGTTGCCCGCGCGGTCGGCGCCGCCGATCTAGGTAGCGTCGTGTTCTGCGCCGGCGCAACGAACGCGATTCACCTCGTCGCCGCAGGCTGGGGCGAGGTCAATATCGCTGCCGGGGACGAAATCATCGTCTCGTCGGCCGAGCACGTCGCGAATCTGGCGTGCTGGCAGGCACTGACGCAACGGCGCGGCGCGCGCTTGCGCGTGATTCCGGTCGACAGGGACGGAGCGTTTCCGGTCGATGCATTGCGCCAGACCCTGTCCCGGCGCACCCGGCTCGTCGCGGTTGCCCATGTCTCGAACGTATCGGGCGCGATCTTCCCGGTGCGTGAGATCGTGGCCGCGGCGCACGCCGCCGGCGCGCGCGTCCTGGTCGACGGCGCGCAGGCGGTCGCGCACATGGCGGTCGAATTCGACCGGATCGGCGCGGATTTCTATGCGTTCTCCGGACACAAGGCCTTCGCGCCGACGGGAATCGGCGTGCTGATCGGCAGGACCGAATGCCTCCAAGCACTGCAGCCGGTTCTGCTCGGTGCAAACGCGTTCGATGCGTTTGCCCTGGAGAACGCGCCTCTTGCGCCGGTTCCCGGCCGGCTCGAGGGCGGTACCGCCAATATCGCAGGCGCGGTGGCCCTGGCCGCGGCGCTCGAATTCGTCGAACGGCTCGGCCGGGACGACGTCGCAGAACACGAGCGCCAGCTTTGCGCAAGGCTCGACGCAGGGCTGGCGCACATCGACGGCGTAACGCAGCTCGGCTCGAGCCGCAACCGGGTTGGCATTCGCGCGTTCGTCGTCGACGGCCGCGACAGTTTCGACATCCAGCGAGGCTTGCAGGATCATTCGGTCGCGATCCGCGCCGGCCATTTATCGGCGCAGACCTTGCTGCGCCAATTCGATACAAAGCATGCGTTGCGTGCATCGGTCGCCGTATACAACGATACCGACGACATCGACCGGTTCATTGCGGCATTGGCGGCGGGCGTACGCTGAAACCTCTGCAACGCCCCGAATTTGTCGATATTCCGGCAAGTGCGGGAATGATTGTTTTTTCCTGTAATGAGTGGAGCAATGTCGATTGGATTCCCACTTCCACGGGAATGACCGGATAATCGCAGCGTCTGCATATCGACGCCCGCTCCGCTTCGAAACGCAAGAGCACGAATGACCGCCTTCGTCCAATTCGAACGAGTCACGTACCGCGTCGACGGGCGCGATGTGCTGTGCGGGATCGACCTGGGCCTGGACCGCAATGAAACACTGGTACTGCTCGGGCGCAGCGGCTCGGGCAAGACGACGCTGCTCCGGATGGTCAATGGGTTGCTGAGTCCGTCGTCGGGTGAGGTGCGCTTCGAAGACCGGCCGGTCGCGCAATGGAATCCGATCCGCCTGCGCCGCCGCATCGGCTACGTGATCCAGGATGGCGGCCTGTTCCCGCACATCACGGTCGCGCGCAATGTCGGCCTGGTTCCCGAGCTCGAAGCATGGCCGCCCGACCGGATCCGCGCCCGCGTCGACGAACTCCTCGACGCGGTCGGACTGGAGCCGGGCGTCTACGCCGGGCGTTATCCCAGACAACTTTCCGGCGGCGAGAAGCAGCGCGTCGGCATCGCGCGCGCACTCGCGGCCGATCCGCCGCTGCTCCTGCTCGACGAACCGTTCGCCGCGCTCGATCCGGTGACGCGCTACGACATGCAGCAACACTTCCTGAAGCTGAGCAGGGTTTTCGACAAGGCCGCCCTGTTCGTGACGCACGACCTGCGCGAAGCCCTGCTGCTCGGGTCGCGCATTGCGCTGCTGCACGAGGGCCGCGTTGAATGGGTTGGCCCGCGCGAGCAATTCGTGCAGGCGGCGTCGCCGCATGCGCGCACGTTTCTGCGCACGCTCGAGCTGGAACCGCCGCAATGAGCGCCTTCATGCTGGAAATCGTGCGGACGTCGGGCGAGCACGTCGTGCTCGTGGCGACGGCGGTCACCGCCGCGTTTGCGATCGGCGCGCCCGCTGCCATTGCGCTGACGCTGCATGCGCGCACGCGGCGCTGGGTGCTCGGCGCCGTCAACGTGATCCAGACGATTCCGAGCCTTGCGTTGTTCGGCGTGCTGCTGCCGATCCCGCTAATCGGCGGCATCGGCAAGCGCACGGCGATCATCGTGCTGGCGCTGTACGCGCTGTTGCCGATCATGCGCAACATGGTGGTCGGCATCCTCGGCGTCGAGGCAAGCATTCGCGAATCCGCCCTTGCAATGGGCATGACCCGCCAGCAGATACTCCGGCGGGTCGAGATTCCCCTGGCGCTGCCGACGATCCTGGCGGGCCTGCGCATCGCGATCGTCTCGACCATCGGAACCGCGACCGTCGCCGCCGCCATCGGCGGTGGCGGGCTCGGCACGTTCATCTTTCGCGGGATCGCGACGGCGGACCTGACAACCGTCCTCGCCGGCGCGGTTCCCGCCGCCGTCATGGCGATCATTGCAGACGAGGTGCTGGAATGGGCAGAGCGGCGCTATTCGGTCTGATCGTCCTGCTCTCGGCGTGCACATCCTCGAAACCGACGATCGTGGTCGGTTCGAAAAATTTCACCGAGCAGGTCATTCTCGGCGAAATCATCGCGGGCCAGATCGAGCGCCGGCTGCACATCGACGTCGATCGCAAGCTCAATCTGGGCGGCACGCTGCTCGCCCACGAGGCGCTCAAGAGCGGATCGATCGACCTTTATCCCGAATACACCGGCACCGCGCTGACCGAAGTGCTGCGCCGGCCGATCGAAAAGGATGCCGCGCGGGTGCTCGCGCAGGTGCGCCGGGGCTATCTGCCATTGCAAGTGACCTGGCTCGAGCCGTTCGGATTCAACAACACGTTCGCGATGGTCATGCTCGCCAAGACGGCGAACGAATACGGCGTGCGGACCCTGAGCGACGCCGCTGCCAGGCCGTGGCGACTGGCGGTAGGCTACGAGTTCACGCAGCGGCCTGACGGGCTGACAGGCTTGGTACAGACATACGGTTTGAAAATCCGGGGCGAGCCGGTCGTGATGGACCTCGGGCTGCTTTACGCCGCTCTGAAGACCGACCGCGTCGATCTGGCCGCAGCCAATGCGACGGACGGCATGCTGGGACACCCGGAGTTCGTGATGCTCGAGGACGACCGTCATTATTTCCCGCCCTACGAATGCGCGATCGCAGTTCGCGACGACACGCTCGCGCGTCTGCCGGGCCTGAAAGCTGCGCTCGAGGAATTGTCCGGCCGCATCACCGGCCCGGCGATGCGGCACATGAACGAGCAGGTCGACATCGACCACAAGGCTGCTGCAGACGTCGCGCGCGAGTTCCTGCAGACATGGAAGTGAGTGGCAGACATGGAAGCCGGTAAGGCAAGCACGCATTTCGACGCGATCGTCATTGGCGCCGGCCAGGCGGGTCCGCCGCTGGCGGTCGCCCTGGCCAATGCCGGACAGCGCGTCGCCCTGATCGAACGCAAGGATTTTGGCGGCACCTGCGTCAACACCGGCTGCATCCCGACCAAGACGCTGCTCGCCAACGCCCGTGTTGCGCACATGGCGCGCCGCGCAAGCGATTACGGCGTCTCGACCGGAGCCGTGGCCGTCGACATGAAGAAGGTCAAGGCGCGCAAGGACGAGGTGTCGGGCTCGTCGCGCGACGGCGTCGAAAAAATGCTGCGCACGACGCCGAATTGCAGCGTGCACGGCGGGCATGCGCGCTTCGTCGACGACCACTCGATCGAGGTGGATGGAAAGCGCCTGGGCGCCGAGCGCATCTTCATCAATGTCGGCGGCCGCGCGGCGATTCCGCCGATCGACGGCCTCGAATCGGTATCCCATCTGACGAATTCGTCGATGATGGGCATCGACTTCCTGCCGGCGCATCTCGCCATCGTCGGCGGCAGCTACGTCGCGATCGAATTCGCGCAGATGTACCGCCGCTTCGGCAGCCGCGTGACGATCCTGCAGCGCGGTCCGCGCCTGGTCACGCGCGAGGACGAGGACGTCTCGAAAGCCATGTTCGACCTGCTCGTCGACGAGGGGATCGACGTGCGCCTGGACGTGCAGCAGATCGCCGTGCGCCAATCCGGTGCCGGCATCGTCGTCGAAGCGACCACGCGCCAGGCAAAATCCGAAATTGCCGCCTCGCATCTGCTGCTCGCCACGGGCAGGATGCCGAATACCGATGACCTCGGCCTGGAAAACACGTCGGTCCAGCGCGATGCTCGCGGCTACATCGTCGTCGACGATGTGCTGCAAACCAGCGCGGCCGGCATCTGGGCATTGGGCGACTGCAACGGCCGCGGCGCATTCACGCATACCTCGTACAACGACTACGAAATCGTTGTGGCAAACCTGCTGCGCGGCGAATCGCGCCGCGTGAGCGACCGCATCGTCACCTACGCGGTCTTCACCGATCCGCCGCTCGCGCGTGTCGGCATGACCGAAGCGGAAATCCGCAAGGCGGGCAGGCGAGCGCTCGTCGGCACGAGGCCGATGACGCACGTCGGCCGCGCGTACGAGCGCGGCGAGACGCGCGGGTTCCTGAAAGTGCTGGTCGACGCCAATACGCAATTGATCCTCGGCGCATGTTTTCTCGGCATCGAAGCCGACGAAGCGATTCACTGCGTGACCGACGTGATGTACGCGCGCATGCCCTGCACGACCATTACCCATGCCGTGCACATCCATCCAACCGTATCCGAACTGATTCCGACAGTATTCGAAGATCTGAAACCGCTGGAGGGCACATGATGCTAAACGCAACCCGCCCGCGATCCCGACTCCTCTCGCGCCTGCACAATGCGCGCGCCCAAACCGACGCGCTGTTCGCCCTCGTCAAACCGGAATTCCTGTTCGAGCGGCCGATCTCCGAGCGCCACCGCCTCGCGTTCTACATCGGCCATCTGGAGGCGTTCGACTGGAACCTGCTGAGCGCACCGCTGAAAATGGCCAGCGAAACCCCGGCGCTGGACACCTTGTTCGCCTTCGGCATCGATCCGGTCGATGGCCAGCTGCCGGGCGACCAGCCAGCCGACTGGCCCCCGCTCCTGGAATTCTTCCGCTATCGCGAGCAGGCGCGCATCCGGCTCGACGACGCCCTGCATCGCGAAGATCCCGGCGTCGACGAATCCGCACGGATCGACCAGCTGTTGAGCGTCGCGATCGAGCACCGGCAGATGCACGCCGAAACGCTGTCCTACCTGCTGCACCGGATGCCATTCGATTGCAAGCGCGGGGCCGGAGCAAGCCGGCAACCGGCGCGACACGTCGTGGTACCGGAGGCGGTGGGCATTCCGGCTGGCGAGGCTACGCTCGGCGCGAGCAGTCTGTCCGGCCAGTTCGGCTGGGATAACGAATTCGAGGCGCATGCGGTCGAAGTGCCCGCGTTCGAAATCGACAAGTACAAGGTGACGAACCAGCAATACCTCGCGTTTCTGGACGACGGCGGCTACCTGCGACGGGAATTCTGGAGCGACGGGGACTGGGCCTGGAACGAAGCGAACGCCATTCGCCATCCCGCGTTCTGGCTGTGGCAGGGCGGCCAGTGGCATTGGCGCTCGATGTTCGACGCGGTCCCGCTGCCGCCGGATTGGCCGGTCTACGTCAGCCACGCCGAAGCCAGCGCGTACGCGCGCTGGGCCGGACGCAGACTGCCGACCGAGGCACAATGGCAGCGGGCTGCATTCGGCGCGGATGGCGGCGTGGCCGATGACGACTTTTCCGAGGCGCCGCTGCGCTTCGACCCGCACGCCGTCGATGCTGCCGAGCTGTTGCCGCCAGGGCCATTTCCCGTTGTCGGCATGCGCGGCAACGGCTGGGAGTGGACGTCGAGCCCATTCACCCCGTTTACCGGCTTCCGCCGCTTCGATTTCTACCCCGGTTATTCCGAGCCGTTCTTCGATGGCAGGCATTTCGTATTGAAGGGCGGCAGTGTGCGCACCGCGACCTCGATGCTGCGCGTGAGCTTTCGCAACTGGTTCCAGCCGCATTACCCGTACGTGTACGCCGGCGTGCGTTGCGTCGACTAGCGGACTGTCTCCGATGATGAGCATCCGGCGACATTTCCTCCCGCTCGGCGCACGCGCGTGGAGAGGGAGCCAACCTGCGCGTTTTGCCGGAATTCCAGGCGACGCTATTTCCGAGACAGGCATTAGCAAGAGGAGCTGAACGTCATGACGATTCTCAAGACGCACGGGATTCCCGCACAGAAGCAGTTCGCCGACGACGTGCGCAGCGGCCTTGGCCGCAACGGCCAGAAGGAGCTGCCATCCAAATATCTCTACGACAGCCTCGGCTCGGCGCTGTTCGACGCGATCACCCTGCTGCCGGAATATGGGCTCACGCGCGCGGACGAGCGGCTCCTGCAACGCCATGCGCGCGACATCGCGCAATTCATCCCGCACAAGACGATGGTGTCGGAACTCGGCAGCGGCAGCGGCCGCAAGACGCGGCCGATTCTCAATGCACTGCGCACGCGCGGGCCGCTGTCGTACTACCCGATCGAGATCTCGTCCGCCGCGCTCGCGTCGTGCGAAATGGAACTGCGCGACATCGAGTCGGTCAGCATCGTCGGCGTGGAGAGCGAATACCTGGCCGGCCTCGAGGAAGTCGCCGAGCGCCGCACCGGCGACATGCACCTGTTCGTCCTGTTCCTCGGCAGCACGATCGGCAATTTCGACGCCGGTGCCGACGCGCGCTTCCTGCGCGAAGTCCGGCGGACGCTGCGGGCCGGCGATTCGCTGCTGCTCGGTACCGACCTGCTCAAGCCGCGCGAGCAGCTGATCGAGGCCTACCACGATCCGCGCGGCGTCACTGCGGCGTTCAACCTCAACCTGCTCGGTCGCATCAATCGCGAGCTGAATGCCGATTTCGACCTGCGGACGTTCGAGCACCTCGCCCGCTTCAACGAGGCGACGCAAAGCGTCGAGATGCACCTGCGCTCGCGCCACGATCAATCGGTGACGGTCCGCGATTGCGGCATGACCGTCGCTTTTGCCGCGGGCGAAACGATCTGGACGGAGAGCAGCCACAAGTACACGCCGCTCGGCGTTACCGAATTGGCCAGTGCGTCGGGGTTCGCGATGCAGGCGCAATGGATTGATCAGAAATGGCCGTTCGCCAATTCGCTGTTCGTCGCCGCATGACGGTGTCGGGTCAGTTCCGGGCGCCGCAATCCGGCCGATCGCGGTGTCGAACGCGCGCGTGACCGGTTCCCGCCGCACGGGGAAATCGGCGCCGTCGCAGGCCACGCATCCGAACTGGGTGCTCGCGACGACGATTCTCGCCTCGAGCCTGGCGTTCGTCGACGGCACGGTGATCAACGTCGGGTTGCCGGCGATCGGAGCGTCGCTTCACGGCAACGCAGCCGACCTGCAGTGGATCATCAACGCGTACCTGTTGCCGCTCAGTACCCTGCTGCTGATCGGTGGCGCGGCCGGAGACCGCTTCGGGCGCACGCGCCTGCTCGTGGCCGGCACGGCAGTATTTGCGGCCGGGTGATTTGTCTCGGTCAAACCGTCGCGGTGAAACTGCAGCCAGAAAACGTGCAGGGAACTTGAGGGTGCGGATCGGCCCCATGGCCGACCCGCCTCGCGGGCGCCGCGTCGTGCGGCGCCTGCGTCGATGTTCGCGTTCAGCGGCTGGCGAGCCCGGTTTGCGGGGCACCTGCGCAGCTGATCTGGCTGACGTCGACGCCGACGACCTTGGTCGTGTGCTTGGCTTCGGCGGTGTCGAAGTAGCTGCGGTCCACGCTGAGCGAACGCTCGGCGCCATCCGGAATATTGAACGCCACGGTCTTCTGCTCGGTGCTGCGCACGCCGTCATCGGTTTCCCACGTCGTGTTGTAGCGGATCGACCCGGAGCAGCCGCCATCCTTGCAGCTCGATGCATCGAGGCCGAACGCGATACGGAATTCATCCTTGCCGATGCGCATGACGAGCGGATCCTGGGTCAGGTTCACGCTGCAAGTGCCCTCGGCCGCGTTCGCGCCGATAGCAGGCAGTGCCGCCAGTGCCAACGCCATGCTCAACATCTTCAACCTGGTTTTCATGACTGTCTCCTTTCTTCCTCTCGTTGTCGTCGTTGTGAAAAGAATCGTTGCTCTTGCCCGGGACCACTATGACTCCCGTCGTGCGGTGTCGAGTCGCCGGCAGCATTCCGTGTTCGTTCGGTATCCGCTGCACCAGCTCGCTTGCCCTTGTCTGTAAGAACGACAAATCAGGGAAAAACCGCACAATGTTCCGGAACTTATTCCGGCTTCCTGCATTACGGGCAATCCCTTGCGAGTACCTGCGCCGGCTGACCTTGACGACACTCCTCGACGGACCATGACTTCCGGCACAGCCCCTCGCCCAGCGCTGCCGCTTGCGCCACTCGATTGCTGGTCTGCAATGAATCAATACGCCGGGCGGGCGAACCCGCACATGCGCACGCCTGCGCGCCGCAGTGAACGCCGCGATTGCCTTGATGGGTGTGAAGCGTGTGGCTCAGGCGCCTGCGCACGAACTGCACCGACGACATTCGATGCGATCGCGCGATGCGTTTCTTCGCGCTACCTGTGCGTGGCCGGACGCGAAGGATTCGATAGGTGCGGCCGCTCGCTCGCCTTTCAAGCCTTGCTTCGCCTGCTGCCGGGCTTAGGACTTGTCGAACGCGACTGCCATCTTCGCGCGCTGCGCGGCGTCGGGCATTGCACCCGAGCCGGCCGCGATGTTCTCCAGCAGGTGCGCCGGATTGCGCGTGCCCGGTATGACGCAGGTTACGGCCGGATGCGAGATGATCCACTTCAGCGCGAACTGCGCCCACGATGTTGCGCCGATCTCCGCGGCGAGGGGCGGCAATTCACGGCCGTGCACTCGCGCGAACAGCGAGCCGTCGCCGAACGGCCGGTTGATCAGTACGGCGACACGGTTGGCGAGCGCCGCCGGCAGCACGTTTCTATCCGCATCGCGCTCCAGCAGCGAGTAGTTGACCTGCACGAAATCGATCTTGCCGCTTTCCACGTACCTGGCCAGTTCGGCGTGCGCCGACGCGACCGAACTGGTGACGCCGACGTAGCACACGCGGCCGTCATGCTTGAGTTGCGCCAAGGTGGATAAATGCACATCGACGTCGCGCAGGTTGTGCACCTGGATCAGGTCGATCGGGTCGCGCCGCAGCAAGCGGAACGAATCCTCGATCTGGCGACGCCCGGATTCGGCGCCGGTGGTCCAGACCTTGGTCGCGATGAACGCATTATGGCGAGCATCGACTTTCGGCAGCAGTTCGCCGACGACCGCCTCGGCCGCGCCGTACATCGGCGAGGTGTCGATGACGCGCAGGCCCGCGTCGATGAACGTGCGCAGCGTGTCGACGGCTTGCGTGCGCTTTTCGGCATCGCCGCGGAAATCGAATTCCTGCCACGTGCCAAGGCCGACGACGGGCAGCTTTTCGCCGGAACGCGGAATGGATCGGGCCAGTATCGGCATCGGTGCGGCACCTGCCGGTAATGTGCGCGCGAGCAACGCGCCCGCACCGGCCGTCAGGAGAGACTTCATGACGTCCCGTCGATCCGGATCGAAGACGAATCTGCTACCCATGGAACGACAGCCTCGCAACTGACGAATCTAACCCGTCATTCGTTTGAACGGGAGGATTGCAAGAATCAAAGATCACCCGGTTTGAGGCCGGCATGCTTCGCCACGCGCCAACATGCGCGGACCGATTTCCTCGTTGTCGTGAAATGCGAACACAAAGTCGGGATGACCATTGCGCGATAGCGTGCGATGCGAGCCGGACTGGCGTTTGACTTGCCAGCCGATTCGCAGCAACGCTTGAAGGAGTACCCGCGCACGTACCGAACGCCAGTGACTCACGCGGCAGCGGGCAGCACGAAATTGATCGCTACCGGCTCGGCTTCGCCACGCTCGATTTGTTCGGCGAGCGCACGCAGCGCCAACACTTCGGCCTTGGACATCGCTTCTGATGCGCTTGTGCCATAGGCGAGCACGCCCGGCAGCTGTGGCACTTCGGCCAGCCAACGACCATCATCTTCGAGTTCGACTTCCAGAGTCAGTTGCATCTATGGGCACACCCTGCCATAGCGAGAGACTACATCATATGTGGAACGGGACGATATTTTGCGCCGACAGATCGGCCACCGCCAGTGCGAACCAGACGCATGGCCTTGAATAGCGGTCGCTTCAGTTATTTCACGGGGATCATTGCAGCGAACAGGCTCACCGGACCGGCTCAAACCCAGCCGAGCAACTTCAGCGCGCGAACCAGGAAATAGGCCAGCGCGCCGGCGATCGGAATGGTCAGGATCCAGGCCCAGACCATGCGCTCGACCACGGTCCACTTGATCGCATTGAGGCGCTTGGCACAGCCCACGCCCATGATCGCGGCGGAGACATTGTGCGTGGTCGATACCGGGATGCCGAGCGCCGACGCGGTAACGATCACGCTCGACGAGGCGATGTCGGCGGCGACGCCGTTGATCGGGTGCAGCTTGACCATCTTGTGGCCGAGCGTGCGGATGATGCGCCAGCCGCCGGCCATCGTGCCCGTCGCCATCACGATGGCACAGGTTGCCTTGATCCAGGTGGCGATCTCGAACTGGCCTTTCGCGTCGGCGTCGATGCGCATGAAGTTCAGCCAGGCCGGCAGGTGATCGAGCGACCCGGCGCTGGTCGCACTGGCGAGCGCCAGCGCGATGATGCCCATCGTCTTCTGCGCATCGTTCAGACCGTGCGAAAAGCCCATGAAGCCCGACGAGAACATCTGCACCTTGGCGAAGATCGCGTTGACGATGCGCGGCCGCGACGCGCGCTGGATCGCACCGCCGCGCGCCGAAAGAAACGACAGCAGCGCGAACAGCAAACCCATGATCGTGAAGCCGAGCAGGAAGCCGGCGGCGGGCGACACGACCATCGGCAGGACGACCTTGTTGAGGATGCCCTTGCCGAGCCACCAGTGCTCGCCCGGAACCGACCAGATGATGACGTGCCAGTTCTCGCTCGCGGCCGCGAATGCCGCGCCGATCAGGCCACCGATCAGCGCATGCGACGAGCTGGACGGCAGGCCCCACCACCAGGTGATCAGGTCCCAGATCGTTGCGCCGAGCAACGCGCAGATCAGCAGCTCGGGCGTCATCGTAACGACTCCGGTGTCGATCAGGCCCGACGAAATCGTCTTGGCGACGGCCGTGCCCCACATCGCGCCGAGCAGGTTGGTGAACGCGGCGAGCAACACCGCCTGCCCCGGACTCAGCACCTTGGTCGCAACGACCGTCGCGATGGAATTGGCCGTGTCGTGGAAGCCGTTGATGTACTCGAAAACGAGTGCGACCAGCAGCACGGTGAAGACGAGGGTGAGGCTCACTGAGCATCCTTGGTGGAGCGGGAGAATGGAGAGGGAAGACGGAAGACACGCACGGCGAAGGCCAGGGCGGCCCGCTCCTCCCTCTCCCGCCTGCCTTCTCCCCTCTCCCGCTTCACGAGTTCTTCAACACAATCGCGTAAATCACGTTGCCGGCATCGCGGCAGCGATCGATCGCCTTTTCCAGCAGCTCGAACAGGTCCTTGCGCAGCAGCAGGCGCGAGGGGTTCTGTTCGTTGGAGAACAGCTCGCCATAGAGCGAGAGGATCAGGCGGTCGGCCTCGCTCTCGATCGCCTGCATGCGGTCGTTCAGCGCCTTCATCTCCTCGATGCGCATGCCTTTGCGCAACTGCGCCACCATCTCGACGATGACGCCGGTTGCCTTCTCGAGCATTGCCGCGCGCGACGCGTAGTCCACGTCCATCAATTGCTCGGCGAACAGCGCGTAGCGCTCGGCGAATTTCTCGACCGTCTTCGGAATCTTGTACAGCGCCGCCGACAACGCCTCGATGTCCTCGCGTTCGAGCGCGGTGACGAACGTGTTGACCAGTTCCTGGCTGATCTGGCCCATGACTTCCTTTTCACGGCGGCGCGCCAGGCGGAATTCGTCGAGCGACGGGCTGGACGACTTCTGGTTCAGCATCGCGATCAGGGCGCGCGTGCTCTGCCGCGCCGCGTCGGCGCTCGCTTCGAGCAGGCCGTAGAACTTGTCGCCTTTGCCGAAGATGGTCTGGAGTGAAAACATGGGTTTCCGCCTTGTTCAGTCGCCACGACGGGCCGCAGTCGGGTCGGCGAATATTACCGTTTTGTTACCGAAAATAGGGCTGAGGGCCGCGGGTTAGGGTTGAAAAGAACGCAAGAGCCGGCGCCCTCTAGGGTTTTTGAGCAACAACTGCCGCCGCGCGGCATCCTGCCTTCTCTCAGCCCCCACCCTGCGCTCTCGGCCCTCGCTCTTTGTCATAAATCCTTAAAGATCGACGCGTAGCCTGCGCGCTGTCGACAAAAGGCTGTGGCGCGGCTTGGGGACTACGTGCAGCGACCGCCGCCTCCGCTTTCTCATTCCACGGAGGTTTTACATGTTTCATCGTCTTCGTCATTCGCTGACTGTTCTCGCCGCCGGGGCGGCATTGACCGTCGCCGGCACGGCTCAGGCCGCGACCGATATCACCGGCGCCGGCTCTTCGTTCGTCTATCCGGTGCTGTCGAAGTGGTCGTCTGCCTTCAGCGAGAAGACCGGCAACAAGATCAACTACCAGTCGATCGGATCCGGCGGCGGCATCGCCCAGATCAAGGCCGCGACGGTCGATTTCGGCGCGTCCGACAAGCCGCTGGAAGCCAAGGATCTCACCGAGGCGGGGCTGGGCCAGTTCCCGGTCGTGATCGGCGGCATCGTGCCGGTCGTCAACATCGACGGTGTGCAACCGGGTGACCTGAAACTCACCGGGCCGGTCCTGGCCGACATCTTCCTCGGCAAGGTGCAGAAATGGAATGACAAGGCGATCGCCGATCTCAATCCCGGCGCCAGGCTGCCGGAGACGCTGATAACGGTCGTGCATCGTTCGGATGGCTCCGGCACCACGTTCAACTTCACCAACTATCTGGCGAAGGTCAGTCCCGAGTGGAAGGAAAAGGTCGGCGAAGGCACGGCCGTGTCGTGGCCGACCGGCGTCGGCGGCAAGGGCAACGAAGGCGTTGCCGCCTATGCCAGGCAGATCAAGGATTCGATCGGCTACGTCGAATATGCCTACGCGCTGCAGAACAAGCTGACGTACACGCAGATGCAGAACCATGCCGGCAAGTGGATCAAGCCGGACAAGGCCGCGTTCTCCGCTGCCGCCGCTACGGCGGACTGGAAGAGCGCCAAGGATTTCAACCTGATCATGACCGACGCGCCGGGCGAAGGCGCGTGGCCGATCACCGCGACGACCTGGGCGATCATGTACAAGACGCCGAAAGACGCGGCCCACAGCAAGACCGCGTTCGAGTTCTTCCAGTGGTCGTTCGAACACGGACAGAAAGAAGCCGATTCGCTCGACTATGTCGCACTGCCGGAAACGCTGGTCAGGCAGATCGAGGCGTACTGGAAGTCCGACTTCAAGTCCTGATCCATTCAATCTCCGATCCATTCAACTCGCGATCCATTTCGAATCCGACCGTTCCCCTCCCCCAACGTCGGGATTTATGCGCGCATCGGCAACGGTGCGCGTCCTTTTTCCGGCCAGTTTGAACCAGACACGGGTCGATCCACGTGCCAGAACCTGCCGCCGCCATTGTCGATGCGCTGACGCCCGCTCCGGTTGACCTGGCGCAGCGCGCGCGCCATGACGCGCGGGCCGAGTTCATGTTCCGCGGCATCGTCGCGGGCGCCGGCTGGTTCGTGCTGATTGCGCTGGTCGCGACCGCCTTGTCGATGCTGTGGGGCGGCCGCGAGGCATTTGCCACGTTCGGCTGGAGCTTCATCACCAGCACGCAGTGGGACGCCGTGCAGCACAAGTTCGGCGCGCTCGTGCCGATCTACGGCACGCTCGTCACGGCGCTGATCGCGATGCTGATCGCCGTGCCGGTCAGTTTCGGCATCGCGCTGTTCCTGACCGAGGTCGCACCGGCGTGGATGCGCGGGCCGGTGGCCGCGGGCATCGAGCTGCTGGCCGGCATCCCGTCGATCATCTACGGCATGTGGGGGCTGTTCGTGTTCGTGCCGTTCATGGCCGCCAACATCATTCCCTGGCTCAACTTGCATGTCGGCCACTGGCCGCTGATCGGCGCCCTCTTCACCGGACCGCCGCTCGGCATCGGCATGCTGACCGCCGGCATCGTGCTCGCGATCATGGTCATTCCGTTCATCACCGCGGTAATGCGCGACGTGTTCCTGACCGTGCCGACGCGCCTGAAGGAGTCGGCCTACGCGCTTGGTTCGACGACATGGGAGGTTGCCTGGGACATCGTGCTGCCGTACACGCGCACGGCGGTGATCGGCGGCGTGTTCCTCGGCCTGGGCCGCGCGCTCGGCGAGACGATGGCGGTGACCTTCGTGCTCGGCAACTCGCACCAGCTTAGCGCATCGCTGCTGATGCCGGGCAATTCCATCGCCGCGACGCTGGCCAACGAATTCACCGAGGCCGATTCGGACATCTACCGCTCGGCGCTGATCGCGCTGGGCTTCCTGTTGTTCCTGGTCACGTTCGTCGTGCTCGCCGCCGCCAAGTACATGCTGATGCGGCTGGCGCGCAAGGAAGGCAACTGACATGGCCGCATCGATGGAGACGCTGTATCGTCGTCGCCGCCTGCGCAACGCGGTGGCGCTGACGCTGTCGCTCGTGGCGACGGTGTTCGGCCTGTTCTGGCTCGTGTGGATATTGTGGACGGCGCTCTACAACGGGCTTGCCGCGATGAACCTCGCGCTGTTCACGCAGATGACGCCGGCACCCGGCGAGAGCGGCGGCCTGCTCAACGCGTTCTTCGGCAGCCTGACGATGTCGCTGCTGGCGATTGCCGTCGGCGCACCGATCGGCATCGCGGCCGGCACTTACCTGGCCGAATACGCGCGCAAGCGCGCGGTCGGCGAGATCATCCGCTTCGTCAACGATATCCTGCTGTCGGCGCCATCCATCGTGCTCGGCCTGTTCGTCTACACGATCGTCGTGCGCACGATGGGTCACTTCTCCGCCATCGCCGGCATGCTGGCGCTGGCACTGATCGTGATTCCGGTGGTCGTGCGCACGACCGACGAAATGCTGCAGCTCGTGCCGTCGGCGATGCGCGAGGCGGCGCTGTCGCTCGGCATTCCGCAGTGGAAGATGACTTTCCAGGTGCTGTACCGCTCGGCTGCGCCGGGCATCGTCACCGGCGTGCTGCTGGCCCTGGCGCGCATCAGCGGCGAGACCGCGCCGCTCTTGTTCACCGCGTTGAACAACCAGTACTGGAACGCCGACCTGACCAAGCCGATGGCGAGCATACCGGTCGTCATATTCCAGTATGCGATGAGCCCGTACGATTCCTGGCACTCGCTGGCCTGGGCCGGCGCGTTCATGGTGACGGTGTTCGTGCTGCTGCTCTCGCTGGTTTCGCGCGCACTGATACTGCGCAACAAGGTTGCAAATGACTGACCACGCCGGCGCGACTGCGCCACCGTGATCCGGAGCCCGAGGATGCTGATCGTGAACGATTCAACCCCCGCCGCCGCTGCACCTGCGATCCCGGTTGCCGCCGCCGAGTCGCCGAAGCTGATCGCGCGCGACCTGAAGTTCCATTACGGCGATTACCTCGCGCTGAAGGACATCAACCTGCAGATCGCCGAGCACAAGGTCACGGCGATCATCGGTCCGTCCGGTTGCGGCAAGTCGACCCTGCTGCGCGTGTTCAACCGGATCTACTCGATCTACCCGAAGCTGCGCGCCGTCGGCGAAGTGCTGCTCGACGGCGAGAACATCCTCGACTCGCGCTACTCGCTCAACCGCCTGCGCAGCAAGGTTGGCATGGTGTTCCAGAAGGCCGTGCCGTTTCCGATGTCGATCTACGACAACGTCGCCTACGCGATCCGCCATTACGAGAAGCTCGCGCGCGCGGACATGGATCGGCGCGTCGAGGAGGCGCTGCGCCAGGCGGCGCTGTGGGACGAGGTGAAGGACAAGCTGAGGCAGAATGCGCTCGGCCTCTCCGGCGGGCAGCAGCAGCGCCTGTGCATCGCGCGCGCGGTGGCGTTGAAGCCCGAAGTGATCCTGTTCGATGAACCGACCTCGGCGCTCGATCCGATCGCGACCGGCAAGATCGAGCAGCTGGTCGACGAACTCAAGCGGCACTACACGATCGCGATCGTCACGCACAACATGCAGCAGGCGTCGCGCGTTTCCGACTACACCGCCTTCATGTATCTCGGCGAGCTGATCGAGTTCGGCGAGACGACGATGATCTTCGAGAATCCGAAGCAGAAGATGACCGAGGATTACATTACGGGAAGGTACGGCTAGAAGGTCAGACGTGAGAGGCGAGACGAGAGACGGAGACAAATGGTGCAGCCCACTTGCCTCGCACGGCGCGCCGGACAGCCGCACGCTTCGCCGTACTCGTACTCCACGTCTCGCGTCTCACGTCTCACGCATCCTGAAAGGCTTTCGCAAATGTCCGATCACATCGTAAAAAGCTTCGACTCCGAACTGACTCTGCTGACCGAGGCGATCACGCGCATGGGGGATCTGTCGCAGACGCAGCTTGCCGGCGCGCTCGACGCACTGCTGTTGCGCGACACCGTGGTGGCCGCGCGCGTCGTGCGCGACGACTTCGAGGTCGACGAAATCGAGCGCGAGCTCGACGCACGCGCGATCCGCGTGCTGGCGTTGCGCCAGCCGATCGCGCGCGACCTGCGCGAAGTGCTCAGCGCGCTGCGCATCGGCATCGAGTTCGAGCGCATCTGCGACTTCGCCGCCAACATCGCCAAGCGCGCGATCGCGCTGAACGCCCGCTCGCCGGACGACTGGATCAACGAACTGGCCGAACTCGGCAACCTCGCACTCAGGCAGCTCGCCGCCGTGGTCGCCGCATTCCGCGACCGTGATGCCAACAAGGCGATGCAGGTCTGGGCACAGGACGAGGCGATCGACGATACCCACACAGGCATCTACCGGCGCCTGATCGACTACATGAAGGCGGACCCGTCGCGCGTCGCGATCGGCGCGCACCTGTTGTTCATCGCCAAGAACATCGAACGCATCGGCGACCATGCGACCAACATCGCCGAATCGGTCTACTACCTGATCACCGGCGAAGTACTGGCCGGGCCGCGCCCAAAAGGCGACAAGGCGAGCCTGGATCAGGTCGACACCAACGGCTGACGGCAGCCCGCGCGCGCTGACCGCGCAGCGCCAGGCTCGTCGCGGCCGCCGCCACCGGATCGTGCGCGCCAAAAATGACACAGGCCAACGCGCGTTTGAACGCTCCGGAGCCCGCGTGCAGGGACAACCGTGGCAGGATTCGCCGCCTGCGGCAGCGATCGTCTACACTGGCCGCTCTCCGACGCCGCCCACGCCTGAATGACCTATACCGTCATCCTCGTCGTCTTTCTCGCCTTTCTGAACGGCTTTTTCGCGCTCAGCGAAATGGCCCTGATGACCTCGCGCAAGTTCCGCCTCAAGCAGATGGCTCTGACCAGCCGCCGCGCGCAGATCGCGTTGTCGCTCTCGCAGACGCCGGAACGCTTCCTGTCGACGGTGCAGGTGTTCATCACGCTGATCGGCATCGGCACCGGCACCGCGCTCGGCGGCAGCATCGGCGAGGACATTGCCCACCTGCTCGAGAAATTCGACTTGCCGTTGCTGGTCAAGTACGCCACGCCGATCGGCGTGGCGCTGAGCGTGGCCGGCATCACCTTCGCCAACATGTTGTTCGGCGAGCTGCTGCCCAAGCGCCTCGCCCTGGTCAACCCGGAAAAATTCGCCGTTGCCACGGCCATTCCGATGCGCGTGATGACCAGCATCGCCGCGCCGTTCGGATTCGTGCTGATCTGGATCACACGCACGTTGCTGCACGTGTTCGGCGCGGACAAGGTGAGCAACGAGCGTGTCAGCGAAGAGGAAATCCGCCTGCTCGTTTCGGAGAGCGCCGAGCAGGGCGTCATCGACACCGACGAGCGCAACATGGTCAACCGTGTGCTGCGGCTGGGCGATCGCAGCGTCGACAGCCTGATGACGCCGCGGCCGCGCATCGCCTGGCTCGACGTCACGATGCCGCTCGATGAAAACCTGGCCGTCATGCGCGAAACGCCGTATTCGCGCTATCCCGTCTGCCGCGGCAGCGACAAGGACGTGGTCGGCATCCTGGAACTCAAGCAGCTGGCCGATCGCCTCGGCACGCAGCAGGTAGACCTGTTCCGCACGCTGAGCAAGCCGCTGTTCGTGCCGGCGACGGCGCGCGGCATGGACCTGCTGGAGGAATTCCGCGACGCCGAATCCACCTTTGCGCTGGTGGTCGACGAATACGGCGACATCGCCGGCCTGATCACGCTCAACGACCTGCTCAGCGCCGTCGTCGGCAAGGCCGCGACGCCGCTGGTCGAGGCCGGCGCATCGCCGATCGTGCGACGCGACGACGGCAGCTGGCTGATCGACGGTGCGCTCGCCGTAGACGACCTGCGCGAACTGCTCGGCGGCGGGCAGCTGCCGCGCGAAGCCGACGAGGACTACCACACCGCGGCCGGCATGCTGATCGCGCAGTTCGGCCGCATCCCGCAAGTGGGCGAACACTTCGACTGGCGCACCTACCGCTTCGAAGTCGTCGACCTCGACGGCGCACGCGTCGACAAGATCCTGGTCGTGCCGCAAGGCGAAACGTCGGCGGCAACGCCGGATGACGACACCGGCTGACCTTGGGGGCCGGCCCCGGCTTCGATCTTCCAGGATTCCCGCCATTTCGGCGACGAACTCGATGACGGCGGAGCTGGTCAAGCCGGAAGCCGGTTTGGCTCTCGTCAGACGGTAACGAACGTCAAGATCGCTTCACCTTGACCGGAAATACCGATCCGCAGCATCCCCGACGAAGGTTCGCTCAGCGCTTCGCCAGCCGCGCCATCCGCTGTGCATCATCCAGGATGCCGCGCAGGATGCGCACTTCGCGTTCGTCCATGTGCGCGCGAAGGAACAGGCGTCGCAAGCGCTGCATGATCGTGCGCGGCGAGCGTCCCTTGTGAAAGTCGATGTCGTCGAGAGTCTGCGCCAGGTGCGAGAAGAAGTGCTCCAACTGCTCGGCGCTCGCCGGCGGGTCGGAACGTGCCGGCACATCGGTATCCGCCGCCGGCAACAGCTGCGCAAGGCGCAACTCGTAGGCCACGACCTGGACGGCCTGGGCCAGGTTCAGCGACGGGAACTCGGGATCGCTCGGAATGTGCACGGCGGCGTGGCACAGCTTGAGCTCGTCGTTTTCAAGGCCGGTACGCTCGTTGCCGAACACCACGGCGATTTCGCCTTCGCCCGCGGCCGAGACGACACGGCTTGCCGCGTCACGGGGCGAAAGTTCCGCCAACGGCACGCCGCGACGCCGCGCCGTGCAGCCCAGTACCAGCGTGCAGTCGGCGATTGCCTCGATCAGCGTCGGCACGACGACGATGCCGTCGAGCACGTCGGTCGCGCCGACCGCCAGCGCCGTCGCCTCCGCATGCGGATAGGCATGCGGTGCGACCAGCACCAGCCGCGTGAAGCCCATCGTACGGATCGCCCGCGCCGCCGCACCGATATTGCCCGGGTGCGAGGTGCGCACCAGGACAAAGCGGAGCGTGGGACGATGGACGAGGGACGAGGCCTCGACGTTCGGTGATGATGTCTCGATATCTTTCACGCCGGCATTATCCGCGACGACAGCCCCTGCACTCCACCAGCATCTCCCCTTGCCGCCGCCTCTACATCTTCACTGCCTGCAACGTTCGCGTTGCCTTCCAGTCCCGCACCCCTGCCCTCCGTTGCCCCTCGCCCCTCAGCCCTCTCCATGCTACCCTTCGCGCCCCGTCGGCCAGCCCGAACGGCGTTCTTTACCACTTGCTGACCGGAGTTCCACCATGGCTCGTCCCGCCGTCAACGTTGCGGTGCGCGCAGCACGCGCTGCTGGCGCGATCATCCTGCGCTACATGAACCGCATCGACAGCCTGAAGGTCGAGGAAAAGTCCAGCCTGGATTTCGTCAGCGAAGTCGACCGGCAGGCCGAGGCCGAGATCGTCCGGGAACTTCGCCGCGCGTATCCCGATCATGCGATTCTTGCCGAGGAAGCCGGCGCTTCGGGCAAGTCGAGCAAGGTCTGGGTCATCGACCCGCTCGACGGCACCCACAACTACCTGCGCGGGTTCCCGCATTTCTGCGTCTCGATCGGCTTTCTCGACCACGGTGACCCGGTTCACGCGGTCATCTATGATCCGCTGCGCGATGAACTGTTCACTGCAAGCAAGGGCGACGGGGCGTTTCTCAACGATCGGCGCATGCGCGTGACCAGGCGCGAGAACCTGGCCGGCGCGCTGCTGGCGACGGGTTTCCCGTGGCGCCAGCGCGCCCATCTGGACACCCAGCTGGCCATGACGCGCGCCCTGCTGGCGGAAGCCGAAGACATCCGCCGCACCGGCTCGGCGGCGCTCGACCTGGCCTATGTCGCCGCCGGCCGGCTGGACGGCTTTTTCGAGATCGGCCTGAAGCCCTGGGACATGACCGCCGGCTGCCTGCTGGTGCGCGAATCGGGCGGCCACTATTGCGACTTCGTGGGCACCGCCGGCATTCCCGCCAGCGGCAACCTGATCGCCGCCAACCACCACGTCACTGCCGCCATGGTCCGCTCGATAGGACCGGTACTTTCGGCCGGACTGCGCTAGAAACCGCGCCACTTCGGCCTCGCGCCCCTCCGGTCGAGGCCTTTACAAGCCTTTTCACACATTTCGCGGGAGCGGAGTACACTCGGTCATGCAATTCGGGGGGAATTGCATGTGATCCCGATGAACGACAACTTGCAGTTTGCCGCGGAGCCCATCGCCGAGAAGATGGCTCCCTGGCATGTGCTGGTCGTCGACGACGATCCCGAAGTGCATGAAGTCACGCGACTCGTGCTCGGATCGTTCCGCTTCGCCAACCGCCCGATCGACCTGATCAGCGTCGCGTCGGCCAGCCAGGCATTCGACCGGTTGCGTGCACAGGACGACATCGCGGTCGTGCTGCTCGATGTCGTGATGGAATCGGAGCAGGCCGGGCTCGAACTCGTGCGCCGCATCCGCGAAGAACTGCACAACGGATTCGTGCGCATCGTGCTGCGCACCGGCCAGCCCGGTCAGGCGCCCGAGCACGAAGTCATCGCCGCCTACGACATCAACGATTACAAGGAAAAGACCGAGCTGACCGCGCAGAAGCTGGCGACGACGCTGTACGCCGCGCTGCGCTCGTACCGCGACATGCGCACGATCGAGGCGCAGCGCCAGGGCCTGGAGCGCGTGATCGATGCGTCGGCGCAGGTGTTCTCGCACCAGAATGCGCGCGAATTCGCCACCGCCGTGCTCGACCAGCTCGGCGACCTGGTCAATTCGCAGCGCGGCGCGCTGCTCTGTGCGATCGAGCAACCGGGCGAATTGCTGTCCCATTTCCGCATTGCCGCGGCCACCGGCGACTACCGGCATCTGGCCGGCACCAACGCCGACGAGCATCTGCCGCTGCCGCTGGCCAAGGCGCTGCGCGACACTTACCGGCGCAAGAGCCACCATTTCGGCGACGACCATTACATCCTGCATTTCACCGACCGGCAGGACAACGAAACCCTGCTGTTCGTCGGCCACGGCGGTGACCTGACCGCGCTCGACCAGCGCCTGGTCGAGCTGTTCTGCACGAATGTCTCGATCGCGTTCGAGAACCTGCACCTGGCCGACGACCTGTTCGACTCGCAACTGGAGATGGTCTATCTGCTGGCCGGCGCCGCCGAAACGCGCTCGCAGGAGACCGCCAACCATGTGCGCCGCGTCGGCCTGCTCGCCGAGCTGCTCGGCCGCGCCAGCGGACTGGATCCGGCGCTGTGCGAGCAACTGCGCTACGCCGCACCGTTGCACGACATCGGCAAGATCGGCATTCCCGATGCGATTCTCGGCAAGCCCGGCGCGCACACGCCGGAGGAAGCCGCGATCATGCGCACGCACGCCGAAATCGGAGCGAAGCTGCTCGGCGACTCGCGCCGGCCGGTGCTGAGCCTGGCTGCCGAAATTGCGCGCAATCACCACGAGAACTGGGACGGCAGCGGATATCCGGCTGGCCTCAGGGATGACAAGATACCGATCTCCGGGCGCATCACGGCGGTGGCCGATGTGTTCGACGCGCTCGGCAGCCGCCGCTGCTACAAGGATCCCTGGAGCAGCGACCGCATCCGCGCCTTCATGCTCGAGCAGCGCGGCCGCAAGTTCGATCCGACCCTGATCGATCGCCTGCTGGCGCACTGGGACGAAGCCCTGGCAATGCGCGCGTCGCTTCCCGACCGCTGAAGTCTCCGGTCAAGAGACTCGATCACGAAGGACGCGGACGGGAGCACAGCAAGTCGGCGACCGGCTTGGCACGGAGAGACGAAGGCGTGAACTTGCGCCTTCTTTCCAGCAAGAAGCAACTCATCGTGTTGGTCGTCTCGTTCGCGCTTGGCTCCTTGCCCTTGCCGCCCGCAAAGCGGCGCCGCACCGGCCGCTGCGGCTTCACGACGGCATCGGAGCGGGCAGTACGATGCGGAACAGCACGCCCTGTCGCGGCGCGCTGTCGCATTCGATGCTGCCCTGCAACGATTGCGTCACCAGGTTGTAGACGATGTGCATGCCAAGGCCCGAACCGCCCTGGCCGCGGCGGGTCGTGAAGAAAGGCTCGAAGATGCGGCTGCGCACGGTTTCGTCCATCCCGCGGCCGTTGTCCCGGTAGTCGATCCGCACGACCGACTCGTCGCGGCGCACGTCGATGCGGATCTCGCTCGGCGTTCGCATATCCTGGTCATCTGCCGGCTCCGCGAGCCCTTCGCGGCGGTCCACCGCCTCCGCCGGACGCGCGCTGCGGCCCGGCGCGAAGCCATGCGTCAGCGAATTCATGACCAGGTTGGTGATGATCTGGTAGAGCGCGCCCGGCGCTGTTTCCGCAATAATCGTTTGTGGACAATTCAGCACGATGCGGCAGGCCGAGCTCTTCACGCTCGGGCCGAGCGTGGTGATGATCTCGTCCAGATTGGCGCCCAGATCGACCACGCGGCGTTCCTCGCTCGATTGGTCCACCGCCACCTGCTTGAAGCTCTTGACCAGGCGATCGGCGCGCTGCAGGTTGCGCAGCACGATGTCGGTGCTTTCGCGCGCGCTGCCTTCGAAGCGCTCCAGCGCGCTGCGCGTCAGCTGCCCGTCGGCGACCAGGCGCGACAGGCGCCGCGTCTCGTCCTGCAGGTGCGAGGCGGCGGTCACGCTGATTCCCAGCGGCGTGTTGATCTCGTGCGCGATGCCGGCCACCATGCCGCCGAGCGAGGCGAGTTTTTCCGTCTCGATCAACTGGCGCTGGGCCAGCGTCAGTATGTCGAGCGTGCCGCGCAGCTTGAGGTTGGCTTCGCGCAGGTCGGTCGTGCGCTGCTCGACGCGCGATTCGAGCTCTTCGTTCAACGACAACAACGCTTCCTCGGCCGCCTTGAGGTGGCTGATGTCGTGGTTGGTGCCGCTGATGCGCACCGCCCTGCCGTTGGCGTCGCGCTGGGCGCGGCCGCGCGTCAGCACCCAAATCCAGTTGTGCCGGTCGTCGAGCGTACGGTAGCTGCATTCAAAGGTCGGCGTCAACCCGCGCAGGTGCGCGCGCAAGGCGGCATCGAACCGGCCGAGGTCTTCCGGATGCACGAACGGCGTATAGGCCTGCATCGTCTGCTCGGTTGCCTCGCTGTTGGCCGCCAGGTGCTCGAGCCGGTTTTCGCGCACCATGCGTCCGCTCGCCAGGTCGACATCCCACAGTTCGCTGCCGCTGCCCCACAGCGCCAGCTTCAGGCGTTCGGCGCCGTGGCGCATCGCGTCCTGCACCGCGGCGCGGCGGCGCAGCGTCGCGCGCACCGTCAGCCACGCCAGCAGCATGCACAGCGCCAGCGCAGCGGTATAGATGGCGTAAGCCAGCGGCGAACGCCACGGCGCCGGCAGCACGCGGATGTCGACCGGAGCCGAGCTTTCGATCCACTCGCCACCCTGCGGGCGCACGCGCAGGTGCAGGCGATAGGTGCCAGCAGCCAGATCGGTATACGTTGCCAGACGCCGCGACGCGGTCGTTTCGATCCACTGCTCGTCGTGGCCGTCGAGCTTGTAGGCGTAGCGCATCGATTCCGGATCGGAATAGTCGAGCGCGCTGAACTCGAACGTGACGTTGTCCTGTTCGTGGTTGAGGACGACCTTGCCGCCGTGGCCGAGCCTGCCGTGCAGCGGCGACTCGGCGCTGTCGCCGGGGCCGGCCGGCACGTTGCTCAGCAGCAGCGCCGTCATCAGCGGCCGCGGCGGCGGCGGCGGTTCGACCGCGTGCGGATCGAGCACGCTGATGCCATCGAGCCCGCCGAATGCGATGCGTCCGTCCGGCAGCCGCGCCACGGCGTTGACCCAGTAGCCGCGCTGCTGCGCGCCGTTGCGCGCGCCGTAGTTGAGGATGTGCGGCGTGTCGCCCGCGTTCCGTTCGATGCGGCTGATTCCGGATGTCGTGCTGACCCAGAAGATGCCGGGCGCGGTCTCCACGATCGCGCCGATCGCATCGCTGGCCAGCCCATCGCGCGAGTCGATTGCTTCGAAGCGCGTGACTGTGCCCCTCGTGACGCGATGATCCAGTCCGCCGCCCTGCGTGCCGATCCAGAGGTCGCCGTGCGAATCCTCGATCATGACCGAGGCGACGTCGGCGCTGAGCGAATACGGATCGCCCGCGCGCGAGCGGAAATGTTCGAAGCGGCCGCTCTTGCGATCGAGGCGATCCAGGCCCGCCGTGCGATAGGAAACCCAGAATTCGCCACTGCCCAGTTCGCGCACGCCGCTGACGGCGTCGCCGGCGGCGCTGTACGGGTCGGACGGATCGTGCCGGTGATGGCGGAACCCGCTGCAGCCGGCGCAGCGTTCGTCGAGGCCCGCATCGGACGTGCCGACCCACAGGGTGCCCGCTCTGTCGGTGCCGACGAACAGCAGCCGGTCGCTCGCCAGGCTCGCCGGATCTGCCGCGTCGTGGCGCAGGTGCTCGAAGCCGCTGCCATCGGGCTTCAGGCGATCGAGGCCGCCACCCATCGTCGCCACCCACAGGCTGCCATCGCCGGTACGCGTGACGTACTGGACGAAATCGTGCGCCAGCGAATCCGGGCGCGCCGGATCGTGCCGGTAGTGCCTGAGCGCCTCGCCGGCGAGCGTCAGGTGCAGCAGGCCGCCGCTCGGCGTGATGCCGCACCAGAGCGTACCGTCGGGATCGGTACTGATCGTCAATGCCGATTGCAGCGGCGTGACCTGCGCGCCTTCCGCGACGCGGTCGATCAGCGCCAGGGCGCGCGTGCGCGGATCGTACACGCTGAAGCCGTTGGTCCAGGAGCCGGCGAACAGCAAACCGTTGCGCTCCCGGATCAGCGCCGCCAGGCGATTCGCCGCGATCGTGTCGCTGCGCGTGGCATCGTGTTCGAAGCGCGTGAAGCGCCGGTGTGTCGCGTCCAGGTAAGCCAGGCCATGGCTGTTGCCGCCAATCCACAATCCGCCGTCCGGTTCGGCCAGCAGCGTGCGCAGTTCGTCGTCGTGCAACGTCGAGGCAGGATCGGCCTGTGCGTCGTGCCGGTAGTGGTCGAGCAGTTCGCCGCCCGCATCGAGCCGGTAAAGCCCCGACGCGTCGGTGCCGACCCACAGGTTGCCATCGGGCGTCTGCGCCAGGGCGTAGACGAAGAGCGGTTGCTGTTCTCCGGCGCGCACCTCGACCAGCGCTTTGGCTTCGGTGGTGGTTCGATACAGTCCTTCGGACGTACCGATCCAGATCGTGCCGTCGAGCGTCTGCAACATTGCGTAGACCATGCGCAGGCCGGGAGATCCGCCCAATGGAGTATCGATCAGGCGCTGCTGCTTGCGATCGACCCACTGCAGCCGTCCGTCGCCGTTGGCGACCCAGATGCGGCCGCCGCGGTCCAGCAGCAAGGCGGTCACCAGCTGCGACGGAACAGTGCTGTCGCTCGCGTTGCCCGACGCGTAGGCAACGAAGCGGTCGTGCGTCGGATCGTAGCGATCCAGGCCGCCCGCCTGCGTGCCGATCCAGACACTGCCGTCCGGGTCTGCAAGCAGGGCCCAGACGTGGTTGTGCGACAACGTCGTCGGGTCGTTGCGGTCGTGCTTGTAGACGCGAAAGCTGTAGCCGTCGAAACGGTTCAGGCCGTCCTGGGTACCGATCCAGACGAAGCCGTCACGGTCCTGCACCAGCGCGCGCGCGGTCGCCTGCGACAAGCCATCGCTCGGCGTGTAGGTACGAAAGCGCACCTGACGCGCACCGACGCCGTCCTGGGTCCAGGCAGGCGCGGGCAGGAGCAGGAAAAAAAGCGCCGCAAGGCCGAAGGCGCGCGCAAGCACGCCGCTACCCGTCGCTGGCCGGCCCCCCGAGGACATGCCGGCAGGTTAGCGCGCGCTGGAGGCGCCAACAAGGGCGCCGTTCGCAGACTGGGGATTACCGACTTTGCCCGGCGTGTGGCCGGAGCGGACAGGCGGCGCCGGCCGAGTGATCGTGCCGGACCGCGGTCAGGGTCGGCGCGCCAATTCCGGATTGTCGCGCGTGACCGGCATCAGGTCCTTCTTCGAAACGCCGAGCCACAGCAGGATCGGGTTGGCGAAGAAGATCGACGACAGCGTGCCGATCACGATGCCGATGATCATGGTCAGCGCGAAGCCATGCACGACCGGGCCGCCGAAGAAGTACAGCGCGACCATGGTGACGCCGGTGAACAGCGCGGTGATGATCGTACGCGACAGCGTCGAGTTGATCGCCCGGTTGAGAATCTCGGCCGGTTCGCCCTTGCGCGAGGAACGGAATATTTCACGCACGCGGTCGAACACGACGACCTTGTCGTTGATCGAGTAGCCGACCACCGCCAGCACCGAGGCGAGCACGGTGATGTCGAACTCGTGCTGGGTCACGGCGTAGAAGCCGACGGTCAGGATCGTGTCGTGGAATTCGCTGGCGATCGCGGCGACGGCGAAGCGCCATTCGAAGCGCAGGCCGATGTAGATCATGATGCCGATGATCACGAACAGCACCGCGATGATGCCGTCGCTCTTCAACTCGTCGCCGACCGTCGCGCTGACGAAGTCGGTGTGCTTGATCTTCGCGTCGCTGCGCTTGGCCTGCAGCGACTTGAGCACTTCGGCGGCGAGCTGGTCGTTCTTGGTCTTGGACTCGGCCGCCGCGGTATTCGTGTCGGCCTTGATCTGCCGGTTTTGCAGCTTGATCGCCACCTCGTGCGCACCGGAACTGACGACCTGAGCATCGGCGAAGCCCGCATCCGCCAGGGCGGCGCGCACATCGCTCACTTCGACCACGTCGGTGTACTGGGCTTCGACCAGCACGCCGCCGGTGAAGTCGAGCCCGTAGTTCAGGCCCTTGACGAAGATCGCACCGAGCGCAATGACGACGAGAATTGCCGATATCGTCATGCTGACCTTGCGCCAGCCGAGAAAGTTGATGTTGCTGTTGGGGTTGAAAACTTCCATTGTTTGGCCTGTCGAAACCGGATCGCTTTCGAACGTCGAGGATCAAGCAAGAATCAAGAGCCTCGACACGGAGAACGCGGAGAGGGACGGGAGAACACCGAGAAGGGCCGGAAATCAAAAATCCTGATCGTCCCGGCCACCCGCGAAGTCAGACTCATCGGCTCGGTGCGTCGGGTACGTGTCTGAAAATTCCTTCGCTCTTCTGCGTGTTCTCCGTGTTCTCCGTGGTTCAGTCTTTTTTTTCTCTAATCACCGCTCAAGTCGCGTTTACACCGCGCGCATAGCCGCCACCGACCGCCAGGCCCTTGAGTTTCTTGCGGCCGCTGTAGACCAGGTTGACGATCGCATGCGTGACCGTGACCGAGGTGAACATCGACGTCAGGATGCCGATCAGCAGCGTCACGCCGAAGCCGGCGATCGGACCTGAGCCGAATACCAGCAGTGCCAGCGCAGCGAGCAGATGCGTGACGTTCGCATCGAGAATCGTCGCCCAGGCTTTTTCGTAGCCGGCGCGGATCGAGGCCAGCGGCGTCGAGCCGTTGCGCAACTCCTCGCGGATGCGCTCGCAGATCAGCACGTTGGCGTCGATCGCCATGCCGAGCGTCAGCACGATACCGGCGATCGCCGGCATCGTCAGCGTGGCGTGGAAAATTGACAGCACGGCGATCAGCAGCACCAGGTTGAGGATCAGTCCGATGTCGGCGATCAGGCCGAAGACGTGATAGTAGACCGCGGCAAGCACGAGCACCGTCAGCAGGCCGAGGATGACCGCCTTGACGCCCTTGTTGATGTTGTCCTGGCCGAGGCTCGGGCCGATCACGTGCTGCTCGATGATGTCGGCCGGAGCGGCCAGCGAACCGGCACGCAGCAGCAGCGCCAGCTCGGTCGCGTACTTCATGCTTTCCAGGCCAGTGGTGTGGAAGCGGTTCGAGAATACGCCCTGGATCGTCGCTGCATTGATCACCTCTTCGGTGATCTTCGGCGGCGCCACGACTTCCTTGCCGTCGACGATCTTGGTCTGCGGGATGCGTTCGATGTAGACCACGCCCATGCGCTTGCCGACGTTCTGGCTGGTGAAGTCGAGCATCTTCTTGCCGCCGGCGGCATTCAGGTGCACCAGCACGGCGGGCAGGCCGGTCTGCTGGTCCGGCTGCGCCGACGCGTCGACCAGTTCGTCGCCGCGCGCGATGACTTTCTTGCTCAGCACGATCGGCACCGGCTTGCCGTCCAGGCCGGGTTGCTTCATGTGGTAGAGGCGCGATTCCGGCGGCACATTGCCGGTTTTCTCGACCTCGTACGGATTGGTCACGCTTTCATCGACGGCGCGCCATTCGAGCGTCGCGGTCGCACCGAGGATCTTCTTCGCTTCGGCCGTGTCCTGCACACCGGGCAGCTCGACGACGATGCGATTGGCGCCCTGCTGCTGCACGATCGGTTCGGACACGTGCAGCAGGTTGATACGTGTGCGCAGCGTGGTCAGGTCGCTGGTGATGATGCTGCGCGACTGCTCCTGCAGCACGCTGTCGCGCAGCTTGGCGACCAGCGCGAAGCTGTCAGCAGTGGTCGTGCCGTCGCTGATCTCCAGCGGCGGCTGCGCACCGAGTTTTTCGGGCTGGTTGACATCCTTCGCGATTACGCCGGCAGCGGACTTGCGGTCGGCATCCGACTTCAGCGTCACGACGATGCCCTGTGCGCCTGGATTGACCGTACCGCGGATGTTGGCCTTGCGCAGCGCCGCGCGGATATCGTCGACGTAGCGTTCCGACATCTTGTCGAGCGCAGCCTTCTGGTCGATTTCCATCAGGAAGTGCACGCCGCCCTGCAGGTCCAGGCCAAGCGGCATCGCGTTGGCGCCGATCGCGGTGAGCCAGTGCGGAACGGTCGAGGCGAGATTCGGCGCAACGATGTAGCCGTCGCCGAGATCGGCCTTCAATGCGTCCTGCGCGGCGAGCTGCAGGTCTGGATTGGCGAAGCGCGCGAGCAGGCGATCGCCATTCAGTTCGACGTCGCGAAACTCGATCTTCTTGGTCTGCAGGACGCCGAGGACCTTCTCCTTCAGCGCCTCGTCGACCTTGGCGTCGCGGCTCGCGGAAATCTGCACCGCCGTCACCGGCGGAAACACGTTCGGCAACGCGTAGATGAAGCCGAGCACGATCACCACGGCGATCAGCGCATACTTCCACTTCGGAAAATCATTCATAAAAAACTACTCTTCGGCCGCGGGCGGCGTGGAAATCTGTTTTTGGGAAAGTACGGCCACGCAGGCCGTCATCCGGCATCGCGATCGTCGCCGATCGCAGCAACTCAGCTCGATTTCAGCGAGCCTTTCGGCAACACCAGCGAAATCGCGCTCTTCTGCAGCTTTATCCGGACGTTGGTGGCGATTTCAAGGGTGACGAAAGTATCGCCGATGTCTTCTATCCGGCCGGCCATGCCGCCGTTGGTGACGACCTCGTCGCCCTTGGCGAGCGCGGAAATCATGTTGCGCTGCTCCTTGGCCCGCCTCATCTGCGGCCGGATCAGCATGAAGTAGAACACGCCGAACAGCACCAGCAACGGCAGGAACGAAAGCAGCGGGTTGGGCTGGGCGGCCGCGTCGCCTGCCTGCGCATAAGCGCTGGAAATCAGAAAGTCCATACAAGTCCGTGTTTTATGGGCCCGCCGCGGACGCGGCCAGCCTGCCAAAAGACCGGTGATTATGCCATGCCGGGCGGCGCCTTGCACCCGGCCTCGAAGGTACTCGGCGAAAAGCGCAACTTTGAACCACGAACAACACGAAGCATGGCGAAAGCGAAGTCCCCGCAGGCAGCAGGAACGCACCGCCATTGCGGCGCAGGGCCGGCACGACGGCACGGAACGCATCCACCCTGGAGCGGGGCTCCTGATCCCTTCGTGTTCTTCGTGCCCTTCGAAGTTCAGTCTTGCCGCTCTTCGCCTTTGCAGTCGCGGAGCAAGGCGTAGAACCCGGCGGTGAAATCGTCGAGCCGGCCGGCGGCGATCGCGTCGCGCAGGCCGCGCATCAGGTCCTGGTAGTAGTGCAGATTGTGGATCGTCGCCAGCATCGGGCCGAGCATCTCGCCGCATTTGTCGAGGTGGCGCAGGTATGCGCGCGAGAAGCCGCTGCGGCAGGTATAGCACGCACACGCTTCATCGAGCAGTCGCGTGTCGCGTTCGTAACGCGCGTTGCGGATGCGCAGCACGCCGGTCCGCGTGAAGATGTGCGCGTTGCGTGCATTGCGCGTCGGCATGACGCAGTCGAACATGTCGATGCCGCGTCGCACCGCCTCGACGATGTCCTCCGGCCGGCCCACGCCCATCAGGTAGCGCGGATGCCCGACCGGCAGCAGCGGCACCGTTTCTTCGAGCGTGCGATTGCGCTCGGCCTCGGGCTCGCCGACCGCAAGGCCGCCGACGGCGTAACCGTCGAAACCGATGTCGATGAGCCGCTGCGCCGACACTTTGCGCCATTGTGGAAAAGTTCCGCCCTGCACGATGCCGAACAATGCGTTGGGCGGCCCGGATCCAGGCCGAGTCAGCTCGTCGAAGGCGCGGCGCGAGCGCTCGGCCCAGCGCAGCGACAGCTCCATCGACTCGCGCACCTGCGTTTCGGTCGCAGGATACGGCGTGCACTCGTCGAAGATCATCGCGATGTCGGAATCCAGCACGCGCTGGATGCGCATCGATTCTTCCGGCGACAGGAACACACGCGAGCCGTCGACCGGCGAGGCGAAGCTGACGCCCTCCTCCGTGATCTTGCGGCGCTCGGCCAGCGAGAACACCTGGAAACCGCCCGAGTCGGTGAGGATCGGTTTGTCCCAGCCGATGAAGCGATGCAGGCCGCCGAACTCGCCGATCACGTCGAGCCCGGGGCGCAGGAACAGGTGGAACGTGTTGCCGAGGATGATCTCGGCACCGAGCTCGAGCAGCGAAGCCGGCGTCATCGCCTTGACCGATCCGTAAGTGCCCACCGGCATGAAGGCCGGCGTCTGGATCGTGCCGCGCGGCAGTGTGATGCGGCCGCGGCGTGCGGCGCCGTCGGTGGCGACGAGCTGGAACTGGAGGGCACTCATCGGCTCTTCGTGCGGGCAAATCGATGCAGGTCTGGGGCTTTCCTTCTCCCGCCGGGAGAAGGTGGCGCGAAGCGCCGGATAAGGGTGGCAATCCGCGCGACGCGCATCACGTCCGATCCTCACCCCTGCCTCTCTCGCGATCGGAGAGAGGTTCAGGACCGGCCTTGCCGTCGCCGCGCGGCAGTATAAGCATCGCATCGCCGTAGGAGAAGAAACGGTAGCGCTGTTCCACCGCGTGGCGATAGGCCTCGAGGATCAGGTCGCGCCCCGCGAAGGTCGATACGAGCATCAGCAGCGTCGACTCGGGCAGGTGGAAATTCGTGATCAGCGCATCGACCGACGTGATGCGGTAGCCCGGAAAGATGAAGATCTGCGTTTCGCCCGCGAACGGCTGCACGTCGCCGTCGCGGCGCGCGGCTTCGAGCGCGCGCACGACGGTCGTGCCGACGGCGACGACACGGCCACCCGCGGCACGCGTGCGCCGGATCTTTTCGACCAGCTCGGCGCCGACGTTGAGCCACTCGCGATGCATGACATGGTCTTCGATGCGCTCGCTGCGCAGGGGCTGGAATGTCCCGGCGCCGACGTGCAGCGTCACGTAGCCGAAGTCGATCCCGGCCGCGCGCAGGCGGTCGAGCAGCGCCGCGTCGAAATGCAGCCCCGCCGTCGGCGCCGCCACGGCGCCCGGCGCGCGCGCGTAGACGGTCTGATAGCGTTCCTCATCGGCTGCGGCAGCATCGCGCGCGATGTAGGGCGGCAACGGTATCCGGCCAAGGCGTGCCAGCAGCTTCTCGAGCGGTTCCGTACCTTCGAAGCGCAAGGCGTAGAACTCGCCTTCGCGCCGCAGCACGCGCACGCTGGTGCCGTCGTCGAGAATGATCGCGCTGCCGTCGGGGGGCTTCTTGCTGACGCCGATCTGCGCCAGCGCTTCGTGCGTGCCGAGCACGCGCTCGATCAATATCTCGGCCGCGCCGCCGGTTTCCTTGCGTCCGTAGAGGCGCGCCTGCAGCACGCGTGTATCGTTGAACACGAGCAGGTCGCCGGCGCGCAGATACTCCGGCAGGTCGGCGAAGTGGCGGTCGGCAAGGCTGCGGGCGCCGGCATCGACGACGAGCAGTCGACTGGCAGTGCGTTGCGGCAGCGGCACTTGCGCGATCAGCTCGGCCGGCAGGTCGTAATGGAAATCGGATTTCTTCAAACGAGAGATGAAGGCTCAGGGCTGAGGGCCGATTATCGCCGAAGCCGGCCTCGCGCTGTCATGCCATCGAACACCTGCCCGAGGAGAAGACGAGGTCGCCTACTCGAAACCGCCGCGGAACAACTGATCGGCCTTGAACAAGGTGAGCTGATTGGCTGCCGGCTGGCCGACCACGAGCACGTCGTGCACGCTGTCGTGCGCGAATACGAGCGTCGCGCCTGCGGCCGGCGCAACACCGATCACGCTGTTGGCGCCGAGCAGTGGCCCGACACTGCCGCCATGGCCTCGCCCGAGACTGATTGCGCCGGCATCGGCATTGCCGGTGTCGTCCCACAACGGACTGCGCACGACATAGTCGCCGCTGGACTGCCGGGCGGCACCGCCACTGCCGACCTGGTCGGACCCCGTTGCGCCGACCAGCGAATTCGCCGGTGACACCGCGCCGACCAGTGCGCTGGAACCGGTACCCCAGGTGACGGAACCGAGCGCAATCGACCCGCCGCTCCATACCGGGCTGACCACGATGAAGTTGCCCCCGCCGACGGCGCGTGCACCGCCGCTGCAAACCAGGTCGCCCGGTGCGGATCCGATCAACGAGTTGGCAGTCGATACGACATCGGAGGTCGTCGCGTTGCCCGCAAGCCAGGTCGCGGCGCCGACATCGGCATCCGCGTTGTTGTGCCAGAGACTGCTGCAGACCACGTAATTGCCGTTGTCCAGCGCGGCCACGCCATCGCTGCCGATCTGGTCGCCGGCCGTCTGCCCGATCAGCGAATTGCCGGCGCTGATCGTGCCGTGGGCGCCGCTGGCGCCGTTCACCCAGGTCACGGCACCGACATCGACGTTGACAACGCTGTCCCACAGCGGACTGCTGATGACGAAATCGCCGTTGCTGAGCGCCGTGATGCCCCCGCCGCCGACGCGATCGCCCTGCGTGCCGCCGATCAGCGAGTTCGCATTCGAGACGATTCCGGAAATCCCGCCCGTGCCATTGCCCCAGGTGACAGCGCCGACATTGGCATTGCCGCCCATGTCCCACAGGCGGCTGGCGACGACGTAGTTGCCGTTGCTCAGCGCCGTGATGCCGGTCTCGCTGACCTGATCGCTGATCGACGAGCCGACCAGCGAATTGCCGGCGGACACTTCGCCGGCGATGCCCGTCGATCCGCTGCCCCATGTGGCCGCGCCGACGTCGGTGGCAGAATCGCCATCCCACAGCCGGCTCGCAACGACGTAGTTGCCATTGCTGAGCGCGGTCACGCCGCCGCTGCCGACCTGGTCGCCTGCGGCCCGGCCGACGAGGGAGTTGGCCGTGGTCACGGCACCGGAAAGTCCGGCAACGCCGCTGGCCCACGTCACCGCGCCGGCGCTCGAATGCGTGGCGTTGGTCCAGTTCGGACTGATCGCCACATAATTGCCGTTGGTCAGCGCGGTCACGCCGCCATTGCCGACGTGGTCATTGGCTTTCGATCCTATCAGCGAATTGGCCTGCGCCACGCTCGTGGCCAGGGCAGCCGTACCGGACGCCCAGGTCACCGCGCCGACGCTCGACGTGGACGGACTGCTCCAGTCGGGGCTCGCGACGACATAATTGCCGTTGCCAAGCCTCGTCACGCCGCCGTTGCCGACATGGTCGCCGGCCTTCGACCCGATCAGCGAATTGCCGGTGCCGACGGCTGCCGCCAGACCGATCGCGCCGTTCATCCATGTGACAGCGCCGACGGCAGACGTGCCGCTGTTGGCCCAGCCCGGGCTGACGACGACGACATTGCCATTGGTGAGCGCGACGATGCCGCCGTTGCCGACCTGATCGCCCTGCGTCGAGCCGACCAGCGAATTGTCCGTGCCGACGATGCCGGAAATTCCGTTGCTCCCATCGACCCAGGTCACTGCTCCGGCATTGGCCGCGCTGCCGTTTGCCCAGAGCGGGCTGGACACAATGAAATTGCCGTTGCTCAGCGCGACGACGCCGCCGCTGCCGACATGATCGTTCTTGGTCGAACCGGTCAACATGCTGATCTGCACGCCCGCTGGACTGTACAGGTAGACCGCGCCAAGATTGTTCAGCGCATAGTTCGGATCGGTGACGACGATGTTGCCATTGCCCAGCACGGTCACGGTGCTGCCAAATGCGTTGCTGCCGAGCGGTCCGCTGATGTCGATCTGCGTCGCGAGCGCCGGCCCGGCAAGTGCGCAGCCCGACAGCAGCATCGAGCCGAGCCACGACCTCATTTGCCGGTGAATCGCAGGCGCTGGATCCATGCCTGCGTTGCGCGCCTTCTGAATCCGGGTCATTTGCGGGGTCCCTGATGATCGTTGCGTGGCAGCGTAGCCGGTGATCCGGTTTTTCGAGTTGACCGGAATCAAGTGCGAGCCGCTCCGCGTTCGCATGCCGCCTGCGTCGCGCAGTCCCTGCGTGTGTTCGCCCACCGCGGCGGCGAGTTCAAAGTATCGTGTGGAGTTCGTAAAGCGCCGGACTTCACGCGCGCGTGCTGCGATGCCCGGGCGTGCCCGCGGGAGTATCATTGGCTCGAATGCCGGCGCGCCCTGCGTCCGGCGCACCGAGGGCGGATATCCAGCATGAATGCTGAATCGGAATCGTCAGTGGAGACAGCTCCTGCCGCACTCGTGCAGCTCACCGCGCTCGAGGCGCGCGTGCTCGGCTGCCTGATCGAGAAGGCGGCGACAACGCCCGAGGCGTACCCCCTCACCCTGAACTCCACGCAGCTGGCCTGCAACCAGAAGACCAGCCGCGAACCGATCATGAACGCCGAACTCGGCGCCGTCGGCCAGGCGCTGCGTACGCTGGAGGACAAAAAGCTCGTGCGCGTGGTGCACGGCGCACGCACGCTGCGCTACGAGCATACCGCCGATGCCGCATTGAATCTGACGACGCGTTCGCGCGCTGTCATCGCGCTGCTGCTGCTGCGCGGATCGCAGACGCAGAACGAGTTGCTCGCACGCAGCGAGCGCCTTGCCGATTTCCCGGACAACGCGATGCTCGGCGACATGCTCGAGCGCCTGATGAGCCGCGACCCGCCGCTGGTCGTGCGCATCGGTCGCGCCAGCGGCCAGCGCGAGGACCGCTACATGCACCTGTTGTCGGGCCCGGTGTCGATCGAGACCCACATGGTCCCGGCGCCTCGCACCCGCGCTTCGGACAGCAGCGATCACCACGCCGAACTCGAGGCGCGCGTCGAGGCGCTGGAACGCACGGTCGCGGAGTTGCAGCAGAAGCTTGCCACGCACGAATAGCGTGTCCCAGACAAACATCTGTCCTGGATCGTTCGGTGTGCTGCCTTACCAGTAGCTTCGCGCACGCGAGACCGGTTCCGTCTCCTGCTGCGCCTTGCAACCGTCCGTGGTGCGCCGCCGTTCGGCATCCTTTCACCTGCAGTTTGCCGTGCGCAATGCCATTACTCGCACCATCCATGCTGCTCGCCCTCCGGGCCAGCTCCGCTGTTCGCGCGCCGCTCCCGGCGCGCGCAGTCAAGGCATTGCGCGCGGCAACTACAACCAGCCCTTCTGCCGCGCGAGGCGATAGGCCTCGATGCGATTGCCGACGCCGAGCTTGCCGATCGCTTCGGAAAGGTAGTTGCGCACGGTGCCCTGCGACAGGTGCAGCTGCTCGGCGATGTCGGCCGCCGGCAGGCCTTCGCCGGCCAGGCGCAGGACCTGGCGCTCGCGGTCGTTCAGGGGATCGTCGCCCGACCATGCCTCGAGCGCCAGTTGCGGATCGATCGCGCGTCCGCCGCGAACCACCTTGCGCAGCGCTTCGGCCAATTGGTCGGAGGGCGCATCCTTGAGCAGATAGCCGCTGACACCGGCGTCGAGCGCGCGGCGCAGAAACCCCGGGCGCGCAAACGTCGTCAGGATCACCACCTTGCATTCGATCCCCTTGTCACGAATGCGCTGCGCCAGTTCCAGCCCGGTCAGTTTCGGCATCTCGATGTCCGTGACGAGGACATCGGGTTTGTCCTGGCCGATCAGCGCCCACGCTTCCTCGCCATTGGCCGCGCACCCGATCACGTCCAGATCCGATTCGAGCCTGAGCAGCGCCGATAGCGCACCGCGCACCATGGCCTGGTCTTCGGCAATCAGGACACGGATCACGGCGTGCGGGACGGCATGCAGCGCTTCATGCGACGAGAGTGCAGACACGTGGCGTCGAAGTCAAACCCATGAGCATGACCGATGAGACATGGAGGTTGAGGCGGAAGACCGAGGTCGAGGGAGCACCGCCGCAACACTGCGGCAAGAACCCACTTCGCGCGCCGGTATCACGCCTGCCGCAGCTGCATCGAAGCTGCCGGCGCCGGACGCTCCTGCGGCAGCGGCATGCTCGCCGACACCTTCGTGCCGCGGCCGCGCTCGGACTCGACTCGCAATTCGGCACCGATGGCGGACAGCCGCTCGCGCATGCCGGCCAGGCCGTTGCCGGGCACGATCGCGCCGCCGCGCCCGTTGTCCTCGATGCACAGCACGAGTCGGCGTGCGTCCGCGACCAGGGTGATGCGCGCGCTGTTCGCCTGCGCGTGGCGCTGGATATTCGTGACCGCCTCGCGCGTGGTCATCGCCAGCGCCGTTTCCACTTCTGCGGGCAACGCGACCTCGGCAAGCTCGTAGTCCAGGCGCACGCCGTTGGACTCGAGCAACAGCTTTGCCGAAGCCAGTTCCGCCGTGAATCCGGCCGCGCGGATGCCTGTCACGGCACGCCGCACCTGGGCCAGCGCATCGCGCGCCACGCGCTCGACGTCGGCAATCTCGCGGCGCGCACCGTGCGGGTCGCGCTCGAACAGGCGATTGGCGAGTTCCGATTTCAGCGTGATCAGCGACAACGTGTGCCCGAGCAAATCGTGCAGGTCGCGACCGATCCGCTCGCGCTCGGCCAGCGCGGCGAGGCGCCGCACTTCGTCGTGGCTGAGCTTGAGTTCCGCGTTGCGCTGCTGGTTGCGGCGATAAACCAGGTTCATGCCGCCGACGACCGGTCCGACGACCAGCGCGCTCGTGCTGTAGATCCACGGCAGGCCCAGCAGGTACCACTCGATGGCGAACAGGGCGAGCGAGCCGGCCATCAGGCGCACGGCCATGCGCGCGTTCGGCACAAACGCGAAGAACGCGCAGGCGTAGATCAGGTAGGTCTGGCCGCCGGAGTTGTACGGCGTGACGAGATAGCCGAGCGCGGCGATCGCCAGCGCATACCACAGCACGGTGTCGGACACGCGCCGGTGGAACGAGCGGAAATACAGAACGATGAAGACGGCGAGGCTGAGCCAGGTCGGCCAGAACCAGTGCGGAAACGTGTCTGCCGCGAACATCGGCGTGATCGGAATGAACACGGCCCAGACCAGGTTCAGCCACGCGTAGTAGCGCATCTCGCTCGTACTGGCGAAGCCGGCGGCGCGGCCGCGATCGATTTCGGTGTCGGTCGAAATGAAGCGGAACAGCATCGTCATGCCTCCAGTTGGCGCATGTTACGCCGCGTGGCCGGCGCGGCCAAAATCCGCGGCCGGGGCGACCGGGGCAGGCGCCGGCGGCGCCAGCGATTCGATCAGCACGAATGCGATCAGGCCGGACACGAACAGCAGCGAACGCAGGTAGATTGCACGCATCCTTGATCCATGAACATGAACGCCGCGCGCGGCGACCGCGGGACTGGCGGCCGGCGTCATGATGCGCGTGCCAGCCAGCGCCGTGCGATCGCAAAGCAGATGATGGTGAAACCGGCGAGCGCGGCCAGGTGCGGCGCGATCGCGCTGCCGTCGCCGCGGCCGATCGTCGCCAGGGACAATTGCGACAGGTGATAGGCCGGCCACAACGGCGCAATCCGGCCGATGAAAGCCGGCAACATCGACAGCGGCATCCACAGGCCGGAAAGAAACGCCATTGGCAGATAGATCAGGTTGACCAGCGCCGGCGCGCCCGATGCGTTCGCGCGGCTGCCGATCATCAGGCCCAGCGCGCAGAACGGCATTACCCCCAAGGTCGCGATTGCGGCGAGCAGCAGCCACTGCCCCGGCACAAGGCGCACGCCGCCAAGCGCGAATGCCAGCAGCGCGAGCACTGCGTAGATGATCAGCGCGAACAGCATCGCCATGCACAGTTTCGCCAGCAGATAGGCGCCTGGCGGCATCGGTGCGACGCGCTTCAACGCCAGCCAGCCGCGCTCCCGTTCGACCGCAACACCGACGCCGAAGCCGAACAGCGCCGGCGCCATCACGCCGAACACGCTGTAGGTCGCGAACAGGTAGTGCGCCGCATTGTCGCTGCCGCGATTGGGCAGCAGGCCGAACAGCAGATAGAACATCGGCGGAAACAGCAGCGTCGGCAGCGCGAATGCCGGCGTGCGCAGCACGCGCAGGAATTCGTACTTTGCCTCGAGCAGATAGGCGCGGGCGGAGTCGGCTGCCGCATGATTCATCGTGGCGGCGATCATGGCGTTCATCAGGCAGCCTCCCTCGTGATCTCGACGAATGCTTCGGCCAGGCCGGCGCGCTGGACCTCGAGCTCGCTCAGGTCGCAATCCTCGAACAGCAGCTGGCGCACGACCGTCTCGGCGGAGTCGGTCACGATCTCGATGCGCTCGCCGTCGCGCGCGACGCTGCGCACTTCGGGCCAGCGCGATATGGCCTCCGAGGCCAGTTTCGAAATGCAGCGGATGCGGCGCTGCGCGACGCGCGCGCGAATCTGCTGCACGCTGCCGGCGGCGACGATGCGGCCCTTTGCCAGCACGTCGACGCGATCGGCGAGCGCCTCGGCCTCTTCGAGATAGTGGGTCGTCAGCACGACCGCGCACCCGTCCGCGACCAGCCGGCGCATGGTCTTCCACAGGGTTGTGCGCGCTTCGACGTCGAGTCCGGTCGTCGGTTCGTCGAGGAACAGGATCTGCGGGTTGCCGCAGATGGCCAGGGCGAACTGCACCCGCCGCTGCTGTCCGCCCGACAACGTGCCGTAGCGGCGCGGCAGCAGGTCGGAAACCCCGGCCAGTGCGACCGTGTCGGCGACACTGCGCGGCCGCGGGTAGTAACCACGGAACAGGCGGATCAATTCGCCGACGCACAGGCTGTCGGGCACGCCGCTGGTCTGCAGCATGGCGCCGATGCTGCGGCGGGCGGCGAGCGACTGCGGCGCCTCGCCGAAGACCTGCGCACTGCCGGTGTCCGGTTGCAGCAGTCCGAGCAGCAGCGAGATCGCCGTGGTCTTGCCGGCGCCGTTCGGACCTAGGACTGCCAGCACCTCACCGCGTCGAACCTGGATCGATACGCGGTCGAGCGCGAGCACGGCTCCGTAGCGCTTGCTCACGCTGTCGAGCGTCGCGATCGTTTCCATCGTCGGGTCCATCGCAACCTCCGTCGGCAATGGCGCAACGGTACGCCCCGCCCTGCCGCCTGCGCAGTCGCGCTCGTCACGACCTGCGGATGACGAATGTCAGGTAGGTGGATTTGTATCCAAGTGGCTCTATCGAAGGCCTTCATAACCGGTTCCTTCACATACCAAATGCGCATGCTAAAATTTCGCGCAAGCTGGATTCACTGCGTTCTGCCGCTGCTGGTTGCCGCGGCGGATCCATAACGATTTCGAGGATTCGACATGTCGCTGATCAGCAAACTCGATGAAATGCGCCGTTTCGGCGGCGCCATTCGCACCCACGGGCTGGTCGATGCGGAAGTCGTCCGGCTGGCCGGCCAATACCCGGAACTGGGCGAGGCGATCGATCACGCCCATGCGCTGCACCAGACGCTGCGCAGCGAAATGCCGGAGCTGCTCGCTCTCGACGAGGACGCCCAACTGGCGCGCGTGCAGGGCGACTTCATCAACTTCTATCCCGAGGATGCGATCAATCCGTACGTCGCGCTGGCCGCCCGTGGTCCGTGGGTGGTCACGCTGAAGGGCGCGGTGATCCACGATTCGGGCGGTTACGGCATGCTCGGCTTCGGCCACACGCCCAAGGCGATCCTCGAAGCGCTGGGCCGGCCGCAGGTCATGGCCAATGTCATGACACCGAGCATCAGCCAGCTGCGTTTCACGCAGGCGCTCGAGCGCGAGATCGGCCACACGCGCGGCGGCTCGCCGTTCAAGCATTTCCTGTGCCTGAACTCGGGCTCCGAGTCGGTATCGCTGGCTTGCCGCATCGTCGACGTCAACGCCAAGCTGATGACCGAGCCGGGCGCGCGCCACGCCGGCCGCACGATCAAGCGTGTCGCGGTCAAGGGCGCATTCCACGGTCGCACCGAGCGGCCGGCGCTGTATTCGGATTCGTCGCGCAAGGCCTACGTGCAGCATCTGGCGAGCTTCCGCGACGAGCGCAGCGTGCTGACGGTCGAACCGTACAACGTCGACCAGCTGCGCCAGCTGTTCGCCGACGCCGACCGCAACGGCTGGTTCATCGAGGCGATGTTCCTCGAACCGGTCATGGGCGAAGGCGATCCCGGCCGCGCCGCGACGCCGGAGTTCTACGCCGCCGCCCGCGAGCTGACGCGCACGCACGGCGCACTGTTCCTGGTCGATTCGATCCAGGCCGGCCTGCGCGCCCATGGCGTGCTGTCCGTCGTGGATTACCCGGGGTTCGAAAAGCTCGACGCGCCGGACATGGAAACCTATTCCAAGGCGATCAACGGCGGTCAGTATCCGCTGTCGGTGCTCGCGGTCGGCGACCTGGCGGCGAAATTGTATAAAAAGGGAATCTACGGCAACACGATGTCGGCCAATCCGCGCGCGCTCGACATCGCCTGCGCCGCGCTGGCCCAGCTGACGCCGGCGTTGCGCGCCAACATCCGTCAACGCGGCGCCGCGTTCCTCGACCGCCTCAACCAGCTCAAGGCCGAAATGCCGGGCCTGATCACGAAGGTGCAGGGTACCGGCCTGCTGTTCTCGTGCGAGCTGGCGCCGCAATTCAAGTGCTACGGCGCCGGCAGTACCGAAGAATGGATGCGCGAGCGCGGTTTCGGCGTGATCCACGGCGGCCTCAACTCGTTGCGCTTCACGCCGCATTTCGCGATCACGCAAGGCGAAGTCGACCTGCTGATCGACGGCGTGCGCCAGGCGCTGCTGCACGGCCCCCGTGTGAGCGAGCCGGCGCGCGCTGCTGCAGCTGCCTGAATCCTCGGCTCGATCCGCCAGAAGAACCCGGCCAAAGGCCGGGTTTTTTCGTTTGAACGGCCTGGCACCCATCGACGGCAAGCGAAGAAATCCGCGTTCCACCTACCGCTCAGGTAGGAATTCTCTGACACGGCGTACGCGCCCGGCATGCCATCATTTGTGCACCGCGGCTACGCTTGAGCGATACCGCGGGCGTAGACTGCACATGCATTTTTCCTGATCCACCACCAGCACAAGGAGATGACGATGAAGTTCGTACAACCGACAGTACTGGCCCTGGCAATCGCCTTCGGCGCCACTTCCGCGTTCGCGGCCGATCCGGCGCCGGCAAAGACGCTGACGCCGCAGCAGCAGAAGATGAAGGACTGCAACGCCCAGGCAACCGGCAAGACCGGCGACGAGCGCAAGGCGTTCATGAGCACCTGCCTGAAGGGCGGCACCGCACCGGCGATGGCCGCCGCTCCGGCCAAGCCGATGACGCAGCAGGAGAAGATGAAATCCTGCAACGCCGATGCCGGCGCAAAACATCTCACCGGCGATGCGCGCAAGACATACATGAGCACCTGCCTCAAGGGCGACGCGAGCGCTGCAGCCGCGCACTGAGTCGTTGCTCGCCTGCGCTGGACCCGGCCGCACACGCCCGGTCCAGCCGCGTTTTCCGGATGTTGCGCGGCGATCGCGCATGGCAGATGCAGCCGAGTGCGTCAGAACGCCGTACTGACGGAAAACACGAAGCGTTGGCTGTGATCGTCGATTCCGAAGCGACGATATTTCGGGTCGCTCCAGTAGTGGCTCAGGTCGAACACCCAGCGATCGACGCGCTGCGAAATGCCGGCGCGGCCATACCAGTAGCCGTTGCTGCCGATCCAGAATTCGCCGCCGTCGATGGCCACGCTGGTCTGGCGTGTCAGCGGCTGCACCAGCCACGCTTCGGCGGCATGCGTCGAGGTGCCGGTGCCCAAGCCATGCGGGCTCCAGGAGAACGAAGCGCCGATGCGTTCGAACAGGGCGATGCTCGCGCTCGTCTCGACCCAGTTGTGCGCGTCGGGACCGGGATATTCGTAGCCCGTGGCAAGCACGCGGATGCGGCATTGCGAACCGCAGCCGAAATCGAATCCGGTATACAAGTTCAGTTCGACGTGGTCCGGCACGCGGCGCTGGTAAAGCCATTGCCGATCGACGTTTGCAGCCCACGCACCGACCACGAACGTGTCGTCGAAGCGCCCCTCGACGCTGCCCTGGAAACTCGGACCAGAATCGAGCAGGGAAACACCGCGAAAGACGTAGTCCGACGCGATGCTGCCATAGCCGGTCCAGTCGGCCGCAGCGACAAGACCGGAGCCCAGCGCCAGCACCGATGCGCCGCAGGCCGCGGCCAGCCGCCGCAGACGCACGCCCGCGCGCGCCCGGGCAAACGCCTCGGGCGTCCAGGTACTGCGTCGATCATGGTTGCGAACTGGTGCCACGCAGTCCCCGCTGACGCGCCGCCGGTGGTCGCGGATGCGTACAGACCATAACCGAAAACAACGGTGCGCCGCCAGTTTGGCGGGCGCGAAAAACAGGTGCCGGCAGGCGCCGTCGAACGTGCCCGGACGCCGCGCCTAACGCTGCGCCAGCTGCGCGGCTTCGTCCTTCAATACGGTTGCGGCCGACAATTGCCGATGGGCGGCCAGCAGCGCCCGCACCTGACCTGGATTCAGGCTGCGGTCGAGCGAACGCATCAGCGCAACGACGCCGCTCACGTGCGCACTCGACAGCGAACTGCCCGAGCCATAGTCGTAGCGGTTGCCCGGAAACGTCGTCAGCACGTCGATGCCGGGCGCGCGTATCGCGCTGGCCGGCCATTGCGCCGCGCCTTCGGACGTCGCAACGGCAACCACGGTCGGGACCGAAGCCGGAAACCTGTCGGCGATGTCGGCCGCCGGGGGAGCCGCGACGACAACGGAAATTCCGCGTGCCTCGGCGCCGGCAAGCAGGCGTGCCAGCAGCGCATCGTCCGGACCGGCAAGACTCAGGTTGATGACATCGACCTGGCTGTTGACCGCAAAGTCGAGCGCCTGGGCGAGCGTGTAGCTGTCGCAGACCGCGGGTGCGTCCGCCGCGGCGCCGGCCCGGCATGCGCGCAGATCGTCCAGCTGCGCCATCGGGGCGACGCCCAGGATGCCGGTGCCGTTGGCCCCGCGCGCGGCGATCAGGCCGGCAACTTCGGTGCCGTGCGGCGCGAGCGGGCCGGAAGTGAAATCGCGCCGGCTGCGCACGACGCCCGCCAGGTCCGGATGACTGGCGTCGATGCCCGAGTCGATCACGGCGACCCGTACGCCGGCGCCGCTGGACATGGCGTGCGCGGCGTCGACCTCGAGCGTATCGAGCGCGTGCTGGAGCGGGCGGTATGGATCGACGTTGTTCGTCAACGTGCGGAACTGGCGCATCGGCTCGGCACTGTCGACGCGCGGGTCATGCGCCAGGCGCGCGGCGACTGCCTCGGCATCGCTGCCGCGCGCGGTCGCAAATACCTCGCAATGCACGCCGAGCGTGCGCATCGGCCAGCCGGACACGCGCGTGATCGCGTATTCGGCGGCGAGCGCGTCCAGCAGCGGACCGGCGCCGGGGCCGGCACCATAGCTGCTCGGGCGGTGGTAATGGTCGCCGGCGTTGCCGAGCAGGTTGTCGATCGCGTCGTAGCGGATCGTGACCAGCAGTTTCGTGCCGCCGGTGTCCCGCACGCCGCCGCTCGACGCACAGCCTGCCAGCGCGAGGAAAACCAGCAGCAGGATGAAGAGCGCGCGCATGGGAAGGCCGCGCTGGATCAGCGTGGAACCACGGCGACGAAGCGCAGGCGCGAATCGGCGCGCAGGCGCGATTCGACTGCCGCACCGGCCGCGCCGGGCACGGCGATCAGCGCGACGCCGTGTTCGGACGGCCCCTGCAGCACGCGTGCGCCCGGCACGCCGACCAGTTCCGCCAGTTGCTCCGCATCCACGCCGGCGACGACGTTGACACGGTACAGGACGCTGTCCGCCGGTGCGGCCGGCAGTTGCGCCGGCGTGGTCAACGTATGGAATCGGCCGGCGCGCTCGCCGGCACGGAACAGGCCAAGGCCCGCCGCAACCATCAGCAGCGCGGCGGCGGCCAGCGACACCGGCATGAACCAGCGCGGACGGCGCGGCGCCGGCGGATCGAGGCGCGCGTAAAGCCGGCGCAGATTCATCGCCATGTTCGTGGCCATGATCGGCTCGTCGACGACCGCCCCGTGCAGCACGCGCAACTCGCGCGCGTGCCGGTTGGCGTCCAGATCGCTGGCGAGCAGCGCGCGTACCGCCTCGTTTTCGGCGTCGTCGAGCGTGCCGTTTTCGTACCAGGGCAGCAGTTCGTACAGGTCTTCCTTCCGACTGGCGGTGTTCATGACCTTCAGTCTCCAAGCAGTTGGGTGAGCAGCGGGCGCAACTTTGCGCGCGCGTGGAACATGCGTGATTTCACGGTGCCGACCGGACAGTCGAGGATCTGCGCGGCTTCCTCGTATGACCGGTTGAAGAAAAATGTCAGGTCGACGACCGCACGATGTTCCGGCGGCAGCCGCATCACTGCCTGGCGAATCGCCGCGTGCAGTCCTTCGCGGTCCAGCGCGTCGGACGGCGGCTGTTCGAGTTCCGGCAGTTCGTCCATGACTTCGGGCGCCCGCAGTTCGCGCGACAAGGCCTTGAGCGCCTTGCGATAGGCGATCCCGAATATCCAGGTCGACGCCCGCGCCGCGGCGCGGTAGTCGCCGGCCTTGCGCCAGATGACGATCATCGTGTCGTTGATGACGTCTTCGACCAGGTTCATGCGGCCGGTCACGCGCAGCACGAATCGGAACAGGCGGTCGTAGTAGCTCCGATAGAGCCGCTCGAACGCGGCGCGGTCGCCCAGCGCGATCTGCGACAGGCAGGCGATATCCTCGCCGTCGTCGCCGGACCCCGCTGATTCCCTGACCTGGAACCTGTCGCGCTGCAACTTCATGATTCTCCAAAGATACAACCGTCCGGACACTGTGTCCCGGGACGGCCCCGCAAGGTTCACTTGCAGACCGCCCGGCGGCGATTCGCATTGCAGCGCCGGTGCATTTTCAGCCCGCGAAGCGGTCGGTCGCCGATACCAGCTCGTGGGTGATACCCGGTTCCAGGGCCGAATGACCGGCATCGCCGACGATGCGCAGGTCGGCCTCGGGCCACGCCCGATGCAGGTCCCACGCGCTGCGGATCGGGCAGACGACGTCGTAGCGGCCCTGCACGATCACGGCCGGAATGCGCTTGAGCCTGTGCGCATCACGCAGCAGCTGGTCGTCGGCGTCGAAGAATCCGCCGTGGACGAAGTAGTGGCACTCGATGCGGGCGAACGCGAGCGCGAACTCATCGCTGCCGGTGGAGGCGATGTAGTCGGGGCTGGGCTGCAGGAAGCTCGTGCCGCCCTCCCACATCGACCAGGCCTTGGCCGCCGCCAGCCGCACGCCCGGGTCGGGGCTGGTCAGGCGCCGGTAATAGGCGCCCATCAGGTCCGCGCGCTCGACGGCGGGAATCGCAGCGAGGTATTCCTCCCAGGCATCGGGGAAGATGGCGTCGCAGCCCTTCTGATAAAACCATTCCAGTTCCCAGCGGCGCAGCATGAAGATTCCGCGCAGGACCAGTTCGGTGACGCGATCCGCATGCCTCTGGGCATAGGCCAGCGCCAGCGTCGAACCCCACGAACCGCCGAACACCTGCCAGCGCTCGATGCGCAGGTGCTCGCGGATGCGCTCCATGTCGGCGACCAGATGCCAGGTCGTGTTATCGGTCAGCTCCGCGTGCGGCGTCGAGCGTCCGCAACCGCGCTGGTCGAACAGCACGATGCGATAGCGCGCCGGGTCGAAGAAGCGCCGCGATTTCGCGTTGCAGCCGGCGCCGGGTCCGCCATGCACGAACAGCACCGGCTTGCCGTCCGGATTGCCGCACTGCTCGAAGTAGACTCGATGCAACGGCGATACCTGCAGGAAGCCCGAATCGAACGGTTCGACATCGGGATAAAGCGTGCGCCGCGCGGCAACTGCGTTCATTTACGGATCCTTCGGGGCCGGACTGCCGATTCTCCGTCGCCGGCGCGGAAAAGTCACATTGCTGGAGAAGAGTTCTACCCGGATCGCGCGGATTGCAAAAGAACGTCCACGTGGACAACACGAACCTGCAACAGGCGGCAGGACTTTGCATTGGGCCCTGCCCGGCTTTCAGCCGCACAATCCGCCGCAAGACCGTTCATTTCCGGCCCGAAGGTTCGATTTCGTCCATGCCTGCCGGCCTGCCTTGCGCTAGTCTTTGCACAACCCTTCGGAGACCGCCATGCTTGAATCGTTGCTGCTGTTGTCCGCGCTCGCGCTGAACGCCACGCCCGCCGAGGCCGAAAAAAATCCGCTGCAGCCGCTGCAGTTTCTCGTCGGCCATTGCTGGGCCGGCGATTTTCCGAACGGGATGGGCAAGGATACGCACTGCTTCGAGCCGATGTACGGCGGCAAGTTCATCCGCGACAAGCACGTGCTCAAGGGCAAGCACGGTGACTACCTCGGCGAGACGACCTACGCGTTCGATCCGCGCGCGAAACAGATCGTCTATTGGTACTTCAGCAGCGACGGCGACATCGATTCGAGCAGCGTGCTGCCGGTCGCCGACGGCTTCGACTTTCCGGAAAGGCACCTGACCCAGCCGCAGGACCTGACCATGCGTACGCACTGGAAGCGCGTCGGCGACGATCGCTATATCGCGGTCAACGAGAAGAAGACCGGCGACGGCGCGTGGCAGACCGAATGGAAGATCGAGTACGTACGCGTCGGCGCGCCAAGGAAACCCTAGGCGGACGATCACGGGCTGTGCGCCGCGCGGCCAATAACTCGTCATCAAATGCAGGGAAAGAGCATCCCTGCACGCGGATTACGCCGATCAACGCGCATGCGCATCAGTGAAAATCGCATGGCTCTATCCGCGCAAATCGCTCTCTATCCGCGTTGATCCGTGTCCAGAGGCTCTCCTGGCTCTCCTGGCTCTCCTGGCTCTCCTGGCTCTCCTGGCTCTCCTGGCTCTCCTGGACGTCTGGCGTTCCAGCTAGTCGAACACCTTGCCGGGATTCATCAGGCCTTGCGGATCGAACGCGCCGCGGATGCTGCGCATCAGCGCGATCTCGGCGGCGCTGCGGGTGCCTTCCAGATACGGCTTCTTTACCAGGCCGATGCCGTGTTCGGCGGATATGCTGCCGCCGTGGCGGGCGAGCGAATCGGCCAACAGCTTCGTGACGCGTTCGCATCGCGCAAGAAAGTCCGCATCGGACAATTCAACCGGCTTGAGCACGTTGATGTGCAGGTTGCCGTCGCCGATGTGGCCGAACCAGACCACGTCGAATTGCGGGTACTCGCGCGCCAGCAACGCCTGCATCCCGGCGAGGAACGCCGGCACCGCCGACACGCGCACTGAAATATCGTTCTTGTACGGACGGTGCGGCGCCAGGCTTTCGGTGATGCCGTCGCGCAATTTCCACAATGCCGCAGCCTGCGCGTCGCTCTGGCTGATGACGCCGTCGCTGACCAGGCCGCGCTCCAGGCATTGCTCGAACACGTCGAGCGCTGCCTGCTGCCGCGCCCCGGAATCGGCATCGAACTCGGTCACCACGTAATACGGCGAGTCGGCGGCAAAAGGGCGCGACGCGCCGTGCGCGGCAACATGATGCAGTGCCCGGTCGGTGAAGAACTCGAACGCGCTCAGCGTCAGGCGCGCGCGGCAGACCGCGAACACCTGCATCAGCGCATCCATGGCGGGCACGGCGAACAGCATGACCTGCGAGGCCGGCGGCGCTTCGGTCAGCTTCAGCGTCGCCTCGACGACCATGCCGAGCGTGCCCTCTGCGCCGATCGCCAGATGACGCAGGTCGTAGCCGGAGGAATTCTTGGTCAGGCCGCGATTCAGATCGAGCAGGTCGCCACCCGCCGTGACCAGCTTCAGGCCGGCGATCCATTCGCGCGTGTTGCCGTAGCGGATCACGCGGATGCCGCCGGCGTTGGTCGCGACGTTGCCGCCGATCGTGCACGAACCGCGCGCGCCGAAGTCGACCGGATAAATCAGCCCTTGTTCGCGTGCCGCCTTGTGCACGGCTTCGAGCACGATGCCGGACTGCACGGTCAGGGTGCGATCGACCGGATCGAAATCGAGCACCTTGTTCATGCGCTCGAAGCTGACGACGAGTTCGCCGTGCGTGGCGACCGCGCCGCCGGAAAGCCCCGTACGGCCGCCCGAAGGCACCAGCGACATGTTGTGCGCGCCTGCCCAACGCGCGATCGCCTGCACTTCCTCGATGCTGGCCGGCAGTGCGATCGCAAGCGGCGCGGGCGGCCAGCGCCGGGTCCAGTCGCGGCCGTAGTGTTCCAGGTCGGCGGGCTCGCAGGTCAAGCGCAGCGATGGCACGCGACGGGCGAGATCGGCCAGTCTGTGGTCGGTCATGCAAGGTCCGGGTCGAAAGGCTTCGCGCAGCCTGCCAGCCCGCCGCGCAATCGTCCAGTGCTGCACTGCGGCATATTCGCCTTCCTTCTGGCATAGTTGCGTTTCCAACGGTGACGATTCGCGATGAAAACCTCGTATCCGAAGCAAGACATCAAGATCCTGCTGCTCGAAGGTGTCAGCCACACGGCGCTCGAAGCGTTGCGCGCGGGCGGCTACTCGAACATCGAGTTCCACGAGAAAGCGCTGCCCGAAGCCGAGCTCAAGCGCAGTATCGCCGACGCGCACCTGGTCGGCATCCGGTCGCGCACGAACCTGACGGCCGACGTGCTGCACGAGGCACGGCGCCTGATCGCGGTCGGCTGCTTCTGCATCGGCACCAACCAGGTCGACACCGCAACGGCCGAATCGCTCGGCGTGCCGGTGTTCAACGCGCCGTACTCGAACACGCGCAGCGTGGCGGAACTGGTCATTGCCGAAGCGGTGATGCTGGCGCGCGGCATCCCGCAGAAGAATGCGCTGTGCCATCGCGGCGGCTGGATGAAATCCGCAGCCGGCAGCATCGAGGTGCGCGGCAAGACGCTCGGCCTGGTCGGCTACGGCCACATCGGCACGCAGGTCGGAGTGCTGGCCGAATCGCTCGGCATGCAGGTGCTGTATTTCGACATCGAGGCGAAGCTCGCGCTCGGCAACGCGCACGCGGCGAAAAGCCTCGATGAGCTGCTTGCCGGTTCCGACATCGTCAGCCTGCACGTGCCGGAAACAGCGGAAACCAAGTGGATGATTGGCGCCAGGCAGTTGGCGACGATGCGCGCCGGTTCGATGCTGATCAATGCGGCACGCGGCACGGTCGTCGACATCGATGCACTCGCGGCGAGCCTGAAAGCCGGCCACCTGTCCGGCGCGGCGATCGATGTGTTCCCGGTCGAACCGCAAGGCAACAACGACAGGTTCGTCTCGCCGCTGATCGGCGTGGACAACGTGATCCTCACGCCGCATGTCGGCGGCAGCACGCTCGAAGCGCAGGACAACATCGGCCGCGAGGTCGCAGCCAAGCTGCTGCGCTACAGCGACAATGGCAGCACGCTGTCGGCGGTCAATTTCCCGGAAGTCTCGCTGCCGGGCCATCCGAACAGCCAGCGCCTGCTGCATATCCACAAGAACGTGCCCGGCATCCTGTCGCGCATCAACGAGATCTTCTCGCGCGAAAGCATCAACATCGATGCGCAGTTCCTGCAGACCGATGCGAAAGTCGGCTACGTCGTCATCGACGTGTCGACTTCGGCCGAGCACGCCGGCGAACTCAAGGACGCGCTTGCGGCGATTCCGGGAACGTTGCGCGCGCGCGTGCTGTACTGACGTCACGCCGCTCGCGCGCATCAGCCGGCGGATTGATGGTGCAGCAGGTTTTCTGCGCCGGAATTGCTGACTGCGACCTTACGAAGTGCTGACAACGAAACGATGACGTAGCATCGCCTGTCATCCGTTGGTGCGTTCGCGCGTAAAGGCAATTCGGGCTGTCCGCATCCGTCGCGTCATGCCGCGCGGGCCGCAGCCCGAAATCGTCGTGCTGACCGCGGGCAGGGAGGTGTCGGTGAACCGATACGGCAGGCTTCTGGAAACAGCGACGCAATGGCTTTCCCGGTTCCTCGGCAGCGGCTGCCTGCTCGCCGGCATGACCTGGCAGGAAGTCCACGCGCTGCAGAGCGACGAGATCTTCGCCAGCGGGTTTGGCGCAACCGCGACCTTCTATGTCGCGCCGAACGGCGAAGACACCTGGAGCGGAACGCTGCCCGCGCCGAACGGAGCGAACACCGATGGCCCGTTCGCGACGTTCGATCATGCGCGCGCGGTCGTGCAGGCGCTCGACAAGACCGGCATTGAACGCGTCTTCGTGATATTTCGCGACGGTACATATCCGCTGACCGCGGCCGTTGCATTCACTGCGGCCGACAGCGGCACGCCGACGACCGAAATCGTCTACCGGAACTATCCGGGCGAGTCTCCGGCCATCAGCGGCGGCGTGCGGATCAAGGGCTGGACCAACGCCGGCGGCAACGTCTGGCAGGTGACGCTGTCGCCGTCCATTCAATACTTCGAAAATCTCTTCTACAACGGCGCACGCCGCCTGCGGCCGCGGCTCGGCGGCTACCTCGGCACGTACAACCGGATCTGGCGAACCGCCTATCTGTCCGCGCTCGATCCTGCGGACAACAATTGCCCGTCCACCGACGGCTACGAATGCTTCGACCGATTCGACTACAACCCGGTCTACGATCCGACCGACCCGACCAGCCTGGATCCTGACGTGTGGGGCAACCTCGTTCCTGCAGCGGGCAGCCTCTGCCCGGGGCAGACGCCGGGACCGGTCGCGCTGCAGGGAGACATCGAGGTCCTCGTCTTCGAGCAATTCAGCACGTCCAAGCTGCGCGTGAGTTGCGTCGACACGGACAATCACCGCGTGTACATGACCGGCCCCACTGCCGTTCCCGGCGCAGGCAACGCGAGCGAAGCGGGCTTCATCCAGGGCAACCGCATCGTGATCGAGAACGTGCGCGGCGCGCTGACCCAGCCGGGCCAGTGGTTCCTGGATCGATCGGTGTCGCCGATGATGCTGACTTACCTCGCCAATCCCGGGGAAGATCCGAACGCCGACATCGTGGTGATCCCGCAGGCACCGCAACTCGTCTCCGCCAGCGGCCTGCAGTACGTGACGATGCGCGGCCTGATCTTCCAGTACGACAACTACGTCGTCCCGTTCAACGGACATGTGTCGACGGAACTGGAGCCCGACAGCACCTCGGCGCTGTCGTTCCAGAACTCGCAGAACATCAAGCTGGACGGCATCGAGGTTCGCCGCACGGCCGGCGGCGGCGTGGATTTCATGCCATGCCTGGTACAGCAGGTGTCCAGTGACAATGCGGCGTCGCCAACCTGGTGCGCCGCGTACCCGCCGTCCGAACTCGTTGCGACCACCGCGACGGCATCGAGCACGATCGTCAACAGCGCGTTCTTCGACCTCGGCGTCGGCGGAATCCGCATCGGCGAGAACAGCAACGCCATACTCGGCGCAGTGTTCGACGACGGCAATTCGCCCAACGGGTTCCTCGTGGACAACAACGTCGTCGCCGGCTACGGCCGCGTGATTCCGGCTTCGTTCGGCATCGGCCAGGGCGTGGGTCACGGCAATCTGTATACGCACAACGACGTCTACGACGGTTACCACTGCGCGATTTCGATCTCGCACGCCGGCGGCGACAATGCGACCGTGAACGGCGTCGGCAACGCGAACAACACGATTTCGTTCAACCACGTTCACGACCTGCTGCAAGGGATCATGAACGACGGCGGCTCGATCCGCATCGAAGCCGGGAACTCCGTCGCGACCTCGCCCGGCAACACGATCTTCAACAACATCGTCCACGACACCACCGACGCCTCGGCACTCGACGACAACGGCTACGGCGGCAACGGCATCTACATGGACAACTCGACCGGCCTGGTCGATGTCGAGAACAACCTGGTCTACCGCGTGTCGGGCTATGCGATCTATTCGCCGCATGGGCCGCAGCATTCCAAACCGGTCGCGACATGGGGCTTCGGCCAGTCGAACCTGATCAAGAACAACATCCTCGCGTTCGCGAACAAGGGCATGTTCGCGATCAACGATCCGTACAAGACGCAAAACGGCCCGTCGTTCACCGCGCACCCGGTCTTTCTCGCCTCGAACAATCTCGTCTACTTCGATCGTGACGAGTTGTCGACGCCGTCCTTCGACGTCGTCGGCGGCTGCACCTACGCCGCCGCAGGTACCGTGGCCGGCCCGTTCGACACGTTCCAGTCCTACGCGAGCAATTTGTACTGGCGCACCGATGGAGCGTTCGCCACGGTCCCCAACGCTTTTCCGGTGCAGACCACGCCGAGCGCGAATGGACCGTGCACCGGCAACAGCAGCTTCTACACGAACTACTACTTCGACAATCCGCCGCAGCCGAGCTGGGTCGTCAACGTCGGCGAAGACGCCGGCAGCGTGATCCAGGATCCCGGCTTTGCAAATCCCCACTATCCGGCCGACAACTATTCGTTGACCGCCCCAACCCCGGTCGGCTTCGTGCCTTTCGATCTGAACGCACCGGGCCGGCAGAATGCCGCGTTCAATCCGCCCACCGTCGATCCGACGTTCACGATCGCACCGCTCGATCCGGCGACGGGATTTTGATCGATTCGGCAAGACCGCCGGGCCACGGCGCTTCCCTGACGAGCGCGGCCGTCTCCTCCGCCTTGTCCGCCCGTCCATGGGCAGATGGACGTTACACGAGCAGGAAAATCCTGCATGCATGCACGAATCAGTTGATATCAAGCAGCTTTCGGCTGCATTGCCGCAGGGGCGCGATGGATCGCTCCAGGACGCCGCTGAACCGATGCAACCAGATGGTGGACCGTCGGACAGGATTCCTGAAAGCGAGCAGGTATCGGCTGCATTGCCGCAGGCGCGCGATGGATCGCTCCAGGACGCCGCTGAACCGATGCAACCAGATCGTGGACCGTCGGACAGGATTCCTGGAAGCGAGCAGGTATCGGCTGCATTGCCGCAGGCGCGCGATGGATCGCTCCAGGACGCCGCTGAAGCGGTGCGACAAGATCGTGGACCGTCGGACAGGATTCCTGAAAGCGAGCAGCTTTCACCTGCGCGTGAGCAGTTCCGGCGCGAGACGCCCCAGGAACAAGCTCGATTGAAGCAACGGAATCGTGCTGACGCGCAACTGACCCCGGGAAAGAGGATCGGGTACCAGCCAGCGGATGCGAGGCCCGGGCAGGAGTACGCGGCGCTTAATGCCCCGGCGGCGGCGAGCGCGCACGGACGCGCGATACGGCCGTGGCGAATCATTGAATGGTCGGGGCGGCGGGATTCGAACCCACGACCCCCTGCCCCCCAGGCAGATGCGCTACCAGGCTGCGCCACGCCCCGACCGGGCGATTGTGAAAGGCAATTGTAGCAGACGTCCCGAACGGCGCCGCGCGCCCGGCCCTCAGTGCCGCAGGATCTGCAGGACTTCTTCCAGCTCCATGCGCACCTGGCGCACGATCTGGTTCGAGATCGAGGTTTCCATGCGCGCCTGCTGGCCTTCCAGCCGCTGGCGCGCACCGGTGATCGTGAAGCCCTGGTCATACAGCAGCGACCGGATCTGGCGGATCATCAGCACGTCGTGGCGCTGGTAGTAGCGGCGATTGCCGCGGCGCTTGACCGGCTTGAGGTTGGTGAATTCCTGTTCCCAATAGCGCAGCACGTGCGGCTTGACGCCGCACAAGTCGCTGACTTCACCGATGGTGAAGTAGCGCTTTGCCGGGATGACCGGCAGTTCGCTGTTACTGCCTTGATCCAGCATAGGATTCGACTCTGACTTTTAGTTTTTGGCCGGGGCGGAACGTGACCACGCGACGGGCGGAAATCGGAATCTCCTCGCCGGTCTTCGGGTTACGCCCGGGGCGCTGATTTTTCTGTCGCAAGTCAAAATTGCCGAAGCCCGAGAGCTTGACCTGTTCGCCGCGCTCTAGCGCGCCGCGCACCACGTCGAAGAACGCGTCGACGAACTCTTTGGCTTCACGTTTGTTAAGACCGACGTCCGTAAACAGTCGCTCGGCCATCTCAGCCTTCGTCAATGCCATGCTACCCCCGTAATTTGGCTTGGCACTCCGCGGCCAGTGCAGCGACCGCAGCGGCTACGCAACGATCCGCATCCGCGTCCATTAGAGTGCGTGAACTGTTCTGTAAAATCAAGCCTATAGCAAGACTTTTTACGCCTGAACCTAGATTTTGGCCGGAGTATTGATCGAAAACAAGCAGTTCCGTCAGGTCCGCCCCGACGGCACCGCGCACACAGGCCTCCAGGCGGGAATAAGGCACGGTCTCCGGCACGATCACGGCGATGTCGCGGCGCACCGAAGGAAAACGCGAGACGGCAGCCGCACGCGGAACCGGGCGCGGCTGGATCACGGCCAGGTCGAGCTCGAAGACGTAGACGTCGCTGTCCAGTCCGAGCGCGCGCAGGCGTTCGGGGTGCAGGGCGCCAAGGTGTCCGGCCATCCGGCCGGCACGCCAGAGGGTCGCGGCCTGGCCGGGATGGAGCCAGGAGACCTCGGCCGCCGACGTGCTGAACGAGGCCCGGTCGTTCGTCAGACCCAGCAGCGACTCGACATCCCCCTTGGTGTCGAAAAAATCGGCGCGCCGTTTCTTCTCGCCCCACTGCTCTGCCGCGGCAGTGCCGGATGCGACGCCGGCGATGCGCAGTGTCTCCTCGGGTCCTTGGCTGCCCTGGCGGAACACGCGGCCGACTTCGAACAGGCGCACACGCTCCTGCTGGCGATTCTGGTTCAGCGTGAGCGCACCGATCAGGCCGGGCAGAAGGCTCGTACGCATCACGGCCATGTCGGCCGACAGCGGGTTGGCCAGGGCAATCGCGCCATCGTCCATGCCCCAGGTCTCGAGCAATCCGGCGCCGACGAATGCGTAGGTGATCGCCTCGTCGAAATCGCGCGCGGCGAGCTGGGCGCGCAGCGCACCGGTTGTGACCTGGTCCTCGCACAAGCGCGGCGCATCGAGTTCACCGCGCGGCGCCTGGGTCGGAATCCGCTCGTAGCCATGGATGCGCGCTACTTCCTCGATCAGGTCGGCTTCGATGGCAAGGTCGAAGCGCGCAGACGGCGGCAACGCCTGCCAGCCATCCGCGGCCGACTTCAGCTTCATGCCGAGCGCCGTGAGAATGCGCACGACCTCGGCATCGGCAACCTCGATGCCGAGCAGGCGCGCAATGCGCGAGCGCCGCAACGGGATCGATTCGCGGCGCGGCAGCTGGTCGGGCGCCACCGCTTCGACCACAGGGCCGACCTTGACGCCGCCGCCGGCTGCGGCGATCAGCTGCGCGGCGCGTTCGAGCGCGCGGCGCGGCAACTCGGCATCCACACCGCGTTCGAAGCGATGCGCCGCGTCGGTATGCATGCCGAGCTTGCGCGCGCGGCCGGCGATCGCTGCCGGCGCGAAATGCGCGGCCTCGAGAAACACGTTTCGCGTCGTCGAAGTCACGCGCGTGGAGTAGCCTCCCATCACGCCGCCCAGCGCGACCGGCGCATCCGCATCGGTAATGACGACAAAGTCCGGATCGAGCGAAACGTCGCGCTCGTCGAGCAACTTCAATGCTTCGCCGGCGCGGGCGCGGCGCACGCCGATCGGACCGCGCAGCGTGTCGGCGTCGAACGCGTGCAGCGGCTGGCCGAGTTCCAGCATCACGTAGTTGGTCACGTCGACCAGCAGGCTGATCGAGCGCAGCCCGCAACGGCGCAACCGCTCGACGATCCACAGCGGCGTCTGCGCGGCAGGATCGATGCCTTCGATGTAGCGGCCGCAATAACGCGGACAATCAGCCGGCGACTCGAGCCTGATCTCGATCGTGCGGGCCAAGGTCGCCTCGACGGCATCGATTGCGAGCGGCCGCGGCGCCACGTCGAACGCCGCGCCGACATCGTTGGCGACGCCGACGATCGACAGGCAATCGGCTCGGTTCGGCGTCAGGCCCAGATCGATCACGTTGTCGGGCAAGCCCAGGTACTCGGCGAGCGCCTTGCCGACCGGCGCATCGCCGGCGAGCTCGAGCAGCCCCGAGGCATCGGCGTCGATGCCGAGTTCCCTGGCCGAGCAAAGCATCCCGGACGACTCGATGCCGCGCAGTTTCGCGGCCTTGATCGTCAGCTCGCCGACCTTCGTGCCGATCGTGGCCAACGGCGCCCTCAGGCCGGGCCGCGCGTTCGGCGCGCCGCAAACGACCTGCAGCATTTCGCCATTGCCCGCGTCGACTTTGCATACCTGCAGGCGGTCGGCTTCCGGATGCCTGGCGCACTCCACGATCCGCGCGACGACGACGCCGTCGAGATTCGCGCCGACGCGCTCGACGCCCTCGACTTCGTGGCCGATCATGTTCAGCTTGTCGATGAGCGTGTCGTGATCGGCCTTGATTGCCACGCGCTCGCGCAGCCAGTTTTCAGAAATTTTCATTGGAAAGCCGAGAAACGTTAGACGGGAGACGTGAGACGAGAGACGTAAAGAGCGGCGCCGCGTCACCTTCATGACGTCGCCGGGACAAGCATCGAGGATTCCCCGGTGCTTCAGTCCGTACGCGTGCTGGCTTTGCCGTCTCTCGTCTCACGTCTCTCGTCTCCCGTTCAAGCAAATTGCCGCAGGAACCGCACATCGTTTTCGAAAAACGCACGCAGATCCGTCACGCCATAGCGCAGCATCGCCAGACGCTCGACGCCCATGCCGAACGCGAAGCCGGTGTAGCGCTCCGGATCGATGCCGCAGCTGGTCAGCACGTTCGGATGCACCATGCCGCAGCCGAGCACTTCGAGCCAGCGCGAGCCGCCGTCCGGCAGGTCCCACTTGATCACGACGTCGGCGCCAGGTTCGACGAACGGGAAGAACGTCGGCTTGAACATCATCTCGAAGTCGCGGTCGAAGAATGCGCGCAGGAATGCGCGCAAGGTTCCCTTGAGGTCGGCCAGCGTGGAGGTTTCGTCGACCAGCAGGCCTTCGACCTGATGGAACATCGGCGAATGGGTCTGATCCGAGTCGCTGCGGTATACCTTGCCGGGCGCGATCAGGCGGAACGGCGGCTGGCGACCGTTCATCGCGCGGATCTGCACCGGCGAGGTGTGCGTGCGCAACAGGCGCGCTTCGCCCGTCGCATCGGGCCTGATCCAGAACGTGTCGTGCATCGTGCGCGCAGGATGATCCGGCGGGAAGTTCAGCGCGCCGAAGTTGTGCCAGTCATCCTCGATCTCGGGCCCGTCGGCGACCTCGTAACCGAGCCGCGCGAAAATGCCGATGATGCGGTCGAGTGCGCGCGTCAGCGGATGCAGGCTGCCGCGTGCGACGTTGCGCCCCGGCAGCGTGACGTCGACGCGCTCGCCTGCCAGCCGCTGTTGCAATGCTGCCTGCTCGAGTTCGCCGCGCCGCGCAGCGATCGCCGCGCCGAGCTGCTCCTTGGAGCGATTGACGCTTTCGCCGTGCGTCTTGCGCTGGTCCGCCGGCAGCTTGCCGAGAGCCTTGAGCTGCTCGGTGATCAAACCCGACTTGCCGAGCAATGACACGCGCAGTGCATCGAGCGCTTCGAGCGTCGGCGCCGACGCGATCTGCGCCAGGGCTTGTTCGACGTGCGGATTCAGGGTTTCGGACATTTCCACAATTCCAAAATGCGAGATGCTTTGCGCCTTCACGCCGTCGGCGCGCTACGGCAATTGCGTATCCCCCACCGACGTCATGCTCGCAAAAAAGCGGCCATCCATTTTGACGTACGGCGTGCCGATCCGGGCACGATGGATTACATGCCTGCCCGGTGCGCCTTCCAGGCCATTCGCTGCGGTATCCTGCCGCCGCAGTCCCGCTTTCGCGGAAATGACGGAGGCTGGAGACTCCCACGACCGCCGGAAACAAAAAAGGGAGCCAGGCCAAAGCCTAGCTCCCCAGGTAATCAAGGCATCGCGCCGAAGCGCGACGCCGCTTTTGTGTTGTCGCTGATTACGCCGCGAGGCTGGCTTTCGCTTTTTCGGCGAGGCTGCCAAACGCCTTGATGTCGTGCACGGCGATGTCGGCCAGCACCTTGCGGTCGACCTCGATGCCGGCCTTCTTCAGGCCATTCATCATGCGGCTGTACGACAGTCCGAACTGGCGTGCGCCGGCATTGATGCGTACGATCCACAACGCGCGGAACTGGCGCTTTTTCTGCTTGCGGCCGATGTAGGCGTACTGCAGTGCCTTGGTGACCGCCTGCTTGGCGACGCGATAAACCTTGCGCCGGGCGTTGTAGTAACCCTTGGCGCGTGACAGCAGCTTCTTGTGCCGTGCGCGCGCGGTGACACCACGTTTTACTCTTGCCATGGCTGTCTCTCCTTACGCGTAGGGCAGCATGCGCGCGATCCGACCGGAGTCTTCTTTGCGCACGATGTTGGTGGCTCGCAGACCGCGCTTACGCTTGGTCGATTTCTTCGTCAAGATGTGGCTCTTGAACGCGTGGCCGGCCTTGAATTTGCCGGACGCCGTCTTGCGGAACCGCTTGGCAGCGGCCCGATTGGTCTTGATCTTGGGCATGACCCAACTCCTTAGCTGTGTTTTAGTACTGGGGCGAGCGCCTCACGTCGACGTGACCGCGGGGACTTTCCATCCTTGCTCGATCCGGCTTGTTTAAGCCCCGCCGTTCTATCGGCAGAGCGGGTTCCACTTCTTCCAGCCTCCCGCCAACGGCGGAAGGAAACTATTCATTCGCTTGGCTGATCGCTTGCCGTCACTTCTTTTTCGGTGCGATCATCATGACCATCTGGCGTCCTTCGAAGCGCGGGAAGCTTTCGATCACCGCTTCTTCCAGCACGTCGCCCTGGATGCGCTTGACCATCGCCTCGCCGAGCTCGGTGTGGGCCATCTCGCGACCCTTGAAGCGCACCACGATCTTGACCTTGTCGCCTTCCTCGAGAAACCGCCGCAGGTTGCGCAGCTTTACGTTGTAATCGCCATCTTCGGTCGAAGGCCGGAACTTCAGTTCCTTGATTTCCTGCTGCTTCGTCTTGCGCTTGGCTGCGTGCGCCTTCTTCTGCTGCTCGAACTTGAACTTGCCGAAGTCCATGATGCGGCAGACCGGCGGATCGGCATTCGGCACGATCTCGACCAGATCCAGGCCCGCTTCCTCGGCCATGCTCAACGCTTCATCGCGCGTCAGAACTCCGACCTGCTCTCCATCCGCGCCGATCACGCGAACCCGCGGAACGCGGATCTCCGCATTCTTGCGGTTAGTCTTTTCGGTGGCGATAACTCAATCTCCAGAAAAACCTGACGTCAGATCGCGCAGCGTGCAGGCGGCGCCGCGCGGTGAAAGATTCGGCAAGCGAGTTCGCACGGCAGACGCCCCGGCTTCCCCTTGCGATCGCCGACCACGAGAGGTACGGGGCCAAGTACCATGCGTATGTGGATATTTTAGCTGGATTTTTTCCGGCGCGCAATCCAATTCCGGGGTGGACTTCATTGATTTGCAAGGATTTGTCAGACGGACCATCCGGTCAGCGCGTTCCGGCAGCACGATTTCGGGCCGGTTGACGCCGGCTGCACCCGTTCCGCGGGACAAGCGCCGCGACACGCGTGAAATCAACCGGGGCTGGACTCGTTGCGCAACCTGTCCGCAAATCCTCCGACAGGCATGCTGCCCAGATCCTCGCCGGCGCGCGATCGAACCGAGACGAGGCCGCCTTCCTTTTCGCGATCGCCGACCACGAGCAGGTACGGCACCTTCTGCAGCGTGTGCTCGCGGATCTTGTAGCCGACCTTCTCGTTGCGCACGTCTGCCTCGACGCGAAAGCCGTGCCCTGTCAGGGTCCGCGTGACTTCGCGCACGTAGTCGGCTTGCGCATCGGTGATATTCATGACCACCGCCTGCACCGGTGCCAGCCACGCCGGAAACGCACCGGCATGATGCTCGATCAGGATGCCGATGAAGCGCTCCATCGAGCCCACGATGGCCCGATGCAGCATGACCGGATGGCGCTTGCTGCTGTGCTCGTCGACGTACTCGGCGCCGAGCCGCTCCGGCATCATGAAGTCGACTTGCATCGTGCCGAGCTGCCAGGTGCGGCCGATCGCATCGCGCAGGTGGTATTCGATCTTCGGTCCGTAGAACGCGCCTTCGCCCGGCAACTCCTGCCATTCGACACCGGCGGCGCGCAGGGCCGAGCGCAGCGCGCCCTCGGCCTTGTCCCAGGTCGCGTCGTCGCCGAGCCGCGGCTCGGGCCGCAGCGCGATCTTCAGCTGCACGTCGGTGAAGCCGTAGTCGGCGTAGACCTTCATGGCCTGCGCGTGGAACGCGGTGACCTCGGACTCGATCTGGTCCTCGGTGCAGAAGATGTGGCCGTCGTCCTGGGTGAATCCGCGCACGCGCAGGATGCCGTGCAGCGCGCCGGACGGCTCGTTGCGGTGGCAGCCGCCAAACTCGCCGTAACGGATCGGCAGGTCACGATAGCTGTGCAGGCCGTGATTGAAGATCTGCACGTGGCCGGGACAATTCATCGGTTTCAGCGCGTACGTGCGCTTCTCCGATTCGGTGAAGAACATGTTGTCCTTGTAATTGTCCCAGTGGCCCGAGCGCTTCCACAGCGACACGTCGAGCACCTGCGGACCCTTGACCTCGCCATAGCCGGTCGCGACGTAGACGCGGCGCATGTACTGCTCGACGACCTGCCAGATCGACCAGCCCTTCGGATGCCAGAACACCAGCCCCGGCGCCTCTTCCTGCATGTGGAACAGGTCGAGCTGCTTGGCGAGCTTGCGGTGGTCGCGCTTTTCGCTTTCCTCCAGCTGCGTCAGGTAGGCCTTGAGATCCTTGTCGTTGAGCCATGCCGTGCCGTACACGCGCTGCAGCATCTCGTTGTTCGAATCGCCGCGCCAATACGCGCCGGCGACCTTCATCAGCTTGAACGCGCGCAACTTGTTTGTGTTCGGCACGTGCGGGCCGCGGCACAGGTCGATCCAGTCGCCCTGCCCGTACAGCGAGATCTCCTCGCCCGGCGGAATGATGTCGTCGATGATCTGCGCCTTGTAGATCTCGCCCTTGTTCCTGAAGAACGCGATCGCGTCGTCCTTGGCCATGACGCTGCGCTGCACCGGCAACGCCTCGGCCACGATCTTCTTCATCTCGGCCTCGATCTTTTCCAGATCGTCGGGCGTGAACGGCGCCTTGCGCGCGAAGTCGTAGTAGAAGCCGTTGTCGATCACCGGTCCTATCGTCACCTGCGTATCCGGAAACAGCCGCTGCGTCGCCTGCGCGAGCAGGTGCGCGGTCGAGTGGCGCAGGATGTCGAGCGCCTCGGGACTCTTCTCGGTGACGATCGCGACTTTCGCATCGCGCTCGATGCGGTAGCTCGTATCGACCAGCTTGTCGTCGACCTTGCCGGCCAGCGCGGCCTTGGCCAGGCCGGCGCCGATCGACGCGGCGACGTCCTGCACGGTCACCGGATGGTCGAACTGGCGTTGGCTGCCGTCGGGGAGAGTAATGTTGATCATGGTGTCATGGTTCCGATTCTGTCCGCGGAATTGCCTGCGCGCCTATACCCGGCGCCGCGCGAGGGTGGCGTCTACGCAAGCGATGTGTCCATCGGACGCTGATCCTCACCCCGTCCGGTGCCTTCTCCCGCCAGCGGGAAAAGGCAAAAGGCGTACCCAGGCGAGGCAGGAAATGAAAAAGGCGCCGAGGCGCCTTTCAAGGCGACTTGGCGATTCGAAGTCAGTTGTCGAAAGTTCGCGTTGACATGTCGCACGCTCGACCGGCGGTTTTCCGCGGGTCACCTGGCAGATGATGCGCGAATCTTCTCACGAGCGCGCGCGCCGATCAACGCCGGGCGGCGGCATGCACGCTTGCGTCATCCGGTCGAACCGGGAACCGCGGAACCGGGCCCCGCCGCCCGCCGCGGCTTGCGCATCAGCACGAACTCCTCCGCCGCGGTGGGATGCACGGCCATGGTCGCGTCGAAGTCGCGCTTGCAGGCGCCCATCGTCACGGCGACGGCGAGGCTCTGCACGATTTCCGGCGCATCCGGCCCGATCATGTGCAGGCCGAGGATGCGGTCGTTGCCGGCGTCGACGACCAGTTTCATGTAGCTGCGTTCACGGCGGCCGGCCAGCACGTTGCGCATCGGCCGGAAATCCGCCTCGAACACGTCGAGCTGGTGGCCCTGCTGCAACGCCATTTCCTCGCTCAGGCCGATCTGCGCGACCGGCGGCTGCGCAAACACCGCGCTGGCGAGGAGCTTGTGGTCGACGCCGCGCCGCGCGCCGCCGAACTCGGTATCGACGAACGCGCGGCCTTCGGCGATTGCGACCGGCGTCAGGTTGACCCGATCGGTCACGTCGCCGACCGCGAAGATCGATGGCACGCTGCTGCGCGAGTAGTCGTCGACGCAGATCGCGCCGCTGCGCGCATGCAGCGCGACCCCCGCCTGCTCCAGTCCGAAGCCGGCCGTGTTCGGCACGCGTCCGAGCGCATTGAGCACGGCGTCGGCGCGCAGCGTGCCGCCATCGACGTCGTGGCAGACATAGCCGTCGCCGTCTGGCTCGATGCGCTCCGGGCGGAACTCGGGCCGCAGCTCGATGCCGCGGTCGGTCATCGCCGCCGCCAGGCGCCGGCGCACGTCGGCGTCGAAGCCGCGCAGCGGCATGCCGGCCCGGAATGCCAGCGTCACGGCACTGCCGAAGCCGCGGAAGATGCTCGCGAACTCGACCGCGACGTAACCGGAACCGAGCACGAGCAGGTGGACTGGCTGCGTCGTCAGGTCGAGCAGCTCGGTCGAGGTCATGGCAAATTCGATGCCTGGTATCGACGCCGGCCGGCCCGGCCGGCTGCCGGTCGCGACGAGCAGGCGTTCCGCGGACAGGCGCTCGCCATTGACCAGTACCGAATGTCCATCCACCACCGCGGCGCGTCCGGCGAAGACGCGCACGCCGGAATCATCGAGCATCTTGCGGTAAAACGCTTCGAGGCGCCGGGTCTCGTTGTCCTTGGCTGCCGTCATGCGCGCCAGGTCGAAGGCGGTCGGCGGTACCTGCCAGCCGTAGTGCGCGGCGTCGGCGAAGGCGTCGGCGAATTGCGCGGCGTACATGAAGTACTTTTTCGGCACGCAGCCGCGGATCACGCAGGTGCCTCCGATGCGGTCGGCTTCGCAAATCGCGACGCGCGCGCCCTTGCTTGCCGCATATCGACTCGCGGCCACGCCGCCGGAGCCGGCACCTATCGTTATCAGGTCGAATTCATGGCTCGACATCGACGAACACCGCAGCCGATCACTGCTGCGCACTATCGCCTATTTCGACGCCGGAGCAAACACGGCGCCGTGACGGCCGCCGGTGGGCTCTCAGATCCGTCCCAGCACCAGCAGCACGAGGACCACCACAACGACGAGGCCAAGGATACCGCTCGGACCGTAGCCCCAACCTCTGCTGTGCGGCCAGCTCGGAATCACGCCGATCAACATCAGCACCACGACGATCAACAGGATTGCGCCAATGGACATTTTGCTTCTCCCGGGAGTGGTTTGTTGCCTGCGCCATTCCGTGCGCAAAACTACCTGCAGCTGCCGCTCAGGTCACAGATGAAGGTTGCCCGAACCGAACAGGCCCAGCAGACCCATGACGATCAGGTAGATCGCGACGATGTAGTTGAGCAGCCGCGGCACCATCAGGATCAGTATGCCGGCGATCAGTGAAACCAGGGGGCCGATACTCAGGTGCATGTTCATGAAGTTTCCTCTTTTGACGGTTGGGCGCCACGTCGGCGCACGACAGCGCTGCGGCGTTGACGCCGCCAGCATTCTTGCGAGCGTATTCCACGCAGCATCCGCTCGGCGACGATGCGGACTTTGCGTCCGGTGTCACGACAGCGCCGTCGAGGCGCAATGCAAGAGCCGGTCGCCCGGCGCGCGCCGCGACTAGCGCAGCGAGCGCTCGAACTCCTTGACTTCGACGCGCGCTTTTTCCTTGGCGATGCCATAGCGTTCCTGCAACTTGCTGACGAGATAATCGCGATGCCCTTCGCGGCGGCCCACGTCGTCTTCCGTGAGCTTGCTCCATTTCAACCGGAGTCGCGCGCCCAGCAGCGACCATTTGGTTCGGATCATGTCCTGGACCATTTCATTTCCTCTGATGCACCCATTTGCCCGATACAACGATGCCCCGGCATCAGCCGACTTCCAGGCCGCGGGCGTCGACCTGTTTGACGCCACGCACCTCCCGCGCGACTTGCGTGGCCAGTTCCCGCTCCGCCTTGCCGACAACCGTGCCGCGCAGCGATACGACGCCATTGCTGGTCGTGACGGCGATGCCGGAACGGCTGACGCCGCGGGTCAGGAGCAAGGAGCCCTTTACGCGTGAAGTGATCCACGCATCCGTCGGCGATTCGCCGCCGTCCTCTGCCGCGGACGGGCGCGGCAGACTGGCAAGCACGAGTTCGTTGTCGACATGCACGACGCCCTCGGTGTTGCGGGCGACGATGCCAGCCATGTCGCGCTCCGCGTAGCTGATCGCGCTACCCGCCAGCGTAACCGTGCCGCCGCTGGAATCGACACGGATGTCGAGGCCTTCGGTATGCGCGTTCCAGCGCAAGCGCGACTTCACCGCTGCGCCAATCGCGCCGTCGGTCAACGCGGCGTCGAGCAGCGGCGTCCCGCCGTTGCGCAGGCGCCGCGAGCCATGCGCGTCTACGCCAATCCGGTTGTCGACGTGCGTGACGCCGCTGACATCGGCCGCGATCCGTCCGGCGAGGCTCTTGGCGGCTTCGCTGCCGACATTGCCGCCCAGGGCGGCGCGATCGCCGTCGACGATGATGGTCAGGTCGTAGTCGCGCAGCTGCGAATCGGTATTGAAGCGCGCAAGAATCTGCGTCTCGCGCCGTGCATCGCTCACTTGCGTGCGGGGTACCGGCTGCGAGCCCGGATCCGCGGCCGCGCATCCATGCCGGCCGGCCAGCAATGCGCAGGCGCCGGCGAGGACGAGCTTGCCGATGGTCGAACTCATTGATGATGCTTCCTGATATGCGGGCGCCGGCAGTAGCGCCGCGTGCAGATTGAAACGGAGAATACGCACCGCGCAACCGAGCCTCTGTACGGCGGCGCACATAGTCGCGCTGCGCGGACGTGTCTGAACCTGTGCCAAACCCGCACTACGGCTGATGCCTTGCTATGTACGGTGGCGCACATACGCGGATCGCGCCGCGGTTGATGATGACCCTCGACGGTTTCCAACGCGGCGCGATCGTGCCGGCTGTTGCAAACGACACGCACATCGGAGTCCGGCGTTCGGGCTCTCCTTCCGAAACATCCCACCGCACCACTTCTGCTGTCGATCGAATCGGCGCGGCCGGGCATCGCACACCACTCAACGGAGAAACCCATGACAATCACGAGAAATCTGCTCGGTGCATTCATCGCTGTCGCGACGATTGCCCTGCATCCGGGCGCTGCGCGCGCGGAAAAGCACGCCGACCTCGACTGCAAACTGCAGTTTTCACTGTCGACATGGTCTGCGATCTACAAGCATTCCGAAGGCAGCGGCGTGGTCACCTGCGAAGACGGCAAGACCATGCGCGTCAGCATCGTCGCCAAGGGCGTCGGCCTGACGGTCGGCAAGTCGCATGTGGATGGCGGCACCGGCCGCTTCTCCGACGTGCACACGCTGGCCGACGTGTTCGGCTCGTATGCGCAGGCCGAGGCCCATGCCGGCGTCGTCAAGTCGGGCACCGCGCAGGTGCTGACCAAGGGTGAAGTATCGCTGGCCCTGGCCGGTGCCGGCGAAGGCGTCGACCTGGGAATCGACATCGGCGAATTCACGCTGACGCGCGCCAGGTAGGAATCAGGCAAGCGCCGCTGCACGGTTCGTTGCAGGGACTTCCGCGGATCGATGGCAAGACCGCCCGCACTCAAATCGAGGAACTTCATGACCATGCAACGCACCCTGATGGCAACCGCCATGCTCGTGCTCGCCGCCGGCGCCATGCCGGCGCTGGCCGATACCGATTCCACCGTCACCGTAACCAAGACGACGACCAGGCATCATTACGTCTACTACGGCGATCACCAGATCTATTTCGCGCCCGAGACCAAGACGTACTACTGGCAGCACGACGGTACCTGGACGTCGGGCACCGAACTGCCGACCGAGAGCCGCACTTATGTCACGTCGGGCGGTACCGACATCGATCTCGACACCGATCACCCGTACGAACGCAACGAGTGGGTCGTCAAGCATTACAGGGACAAGCATGACGTCGATGGCAAGCACGAGCGTGACGAGCGCTGATCCGTTGCAACAGGGTCCCTGCAACAGGATCCGCTGAAACGCTGGACGCCAGCGCACCGGACAGGATCCGGTGCGCCGGGACGGATTGCTCCGGCAAGCGGCGGGGCGGACGAGTCGACGACTCGATCCGCCTCTCGGGTACCTCTGCCTTCGGCATGTTTCACGGCCGAAATCGATCGTGGAGTTCGGGATGGACGCGCGGCTTCTCATGCGACCAGCGCGAGATTGCGCACAAGCGCTCGAGGCGCAGACCCGGGAAAGTCGGGGGCGACATGCCTTCAGCACGGCGCGTGGCGGAACGCCGGACAAGCCCCCACAAACGATGCCGACGGCTTATTTGCGGATCGGCCCGAGAATGCGGTCGTACAGATCGATGGCGGCGAAGTAGCAGCCGCATGAACGCCGCTCGAGACCCTTGCGATCGAGGATCGTGATCTCGCCACGGCGATAGCTGATCAGCCCCCCGTTCTGCAGCGATGTCGCCGCCTTGGTGATACCGACGCGACGCACCCCGAGCATGTAGGCCAGGAACTCATGCGTGGCATGGAACTGGTTCGAGTGCGAACGGTCATGCGTCATCAGCAGCCAGCGCGCCAGCCTGGCTTCCACGACATGAAAACGAATGCACGCCGCGGTCTGGGCAATCTGATGCATCTTCACGTAGAGGTAGCGATCGAGGCGGCGCCGGAAGGCCGGGCCCTGTACGAGTTCGCGCCGGAACGAGGCCGCGGACATGCGCAGGGAGAGGCCCGCTCCCTGCACCAGATGATGCAGCGGCGACACCGGCACCCCCAGCAGGATCGACACGCCGACCATGCCTTCGCTGCCAACCAGGATCACTTCGAGGCCGGCGCAGGCATCCAGTGGTGTCACCAGGGAAATGTAGCCACCAATCGGAAAATAGACGTATTGCTGGAGTGCGCCGGCTTCATGCAGGACATCGGCCGACTCGAGGTCGACCTCATCGCAGTGCGCCAATATGCGGCGCCGGTCCACATTCGGTAACGCCGCCAACAGGCGGTTGCTGGAAGTGGCAGGGTTTGCGCGCTGCATGACAGATTCCTGTTGCTTGCGGTGATCAGCAGCGACACGGGGAAGGGAACGTGCACAATCCGCGAGTTGCATGTCTGTGCATTGTCATTTCCGTCCGCTCCCGCCGCCGCTCTTCAGCGGCGCGGGAACGGACACGCAGCGACCGACATCGATCGCATCAGGTAGCGATCACCTCCGGCAGCAGCCGATCGAATTCATTCTTGACCACCTGGTAGCACTCGCAGCATTGCGCTTCCAGTCGTGCACGATCGAGCACGGTGATTGTCCCGCGGCTGTACGCGATGAGCCCGGCGCTCTGCAGCTTTCCGGCCGCCTCGGTCACCCCTTCGCGGCGCACGCCCAGCATGTTGGCGATCAGTTCCTGCGTCATCGTCAGCTTGTTCGTCGGCAACCGGTCGAGGCTCAGCAGCAACCAGCGGCACAATTGCTGATCGACCGAATGGTGCCGGTTGCAGACTGCAGTCTGCGCCATTTGTGTCAGCAGTGCCTGGGTATATCGCAACAAAAGGTGCTGCAGGGCGGCGGCGCGGCCGAATTCATCCTTGAGAACCTGGCCCTTCAGGCGATAGGCGTGCCCGGCACTCTGAACGACCGCGCGGCTGGGCGTGGTCTCGCCGCCCATGAACAGCGCCACGCCGACCATGCCTTCGTTGCCGACCACGGCGATTTCCGCCGACGCCCCATCCTGCATGACGTACAGCAGCGAGACTATGGACGTCGTGGGGAAATAGACGTGCCGCAACTGGCTGCCGGATTCGTACAGCACTTCGCCGAGCGGCATCGCCACGAATTCCAGCTGCGGAATCAACCGCTCCGATTCGGCTTCCGGCATCGCGCGCAGCAAGTGGTTCTGGCGCGGGTCATGCGGCTCGTCCGGCGCTGCCTTGCGCCGCTTGTGCGACTCCTGTCTTGTTGTCGATGCCATGGACTGTCCTCGCCTTCAGCGCAGGATAGGACGAAACCGGCGGAATGTATGTACGCTAACGTACACAGATGCGGCCGGGCGTGTGTTCGACAGCGTACAGACGGCCCCGCGGCACCGGTCCATGCTCGCGCTGCGCACAGGGAAGATCCGCGTCGGGCTGCTGGGGGCAGCGGTCCGGCGCGGCGACGACGCTGGCACCCCGGCCGGAGCGCCCCAAAGACTCCCCCTTTGGTCCGCCGGGGCATTTCCGGTTCCTCGTGCCGGGGCCGCAGGAGCGCGGCTCCGGTCCGCGTCCGGAACGCATCCATCCCCAGTTGCCCACACACTATGTACGTCACCGTACAGACCCGGACGTCCGCAACGCGCACGATCATTCAGCTCGGGGGAGCAAAGCGAAGCCGACACGCTGCAGCGTCGGCAACACGCACGAAGTACCGGAGCAGACCGATGTCCGCACAAATTTCATCCGCGCAGTGGACCGCGAGTTCCGCCGCATTGCCACACGACGGCGAAGCGGTCGAGTTCGTCCTCGATGGCCGCAAGGTTCCGCTCGACGGCACCTACACCCGCCAGACGTTCAATTCGCGCTGGTCCGGTTATGACATTCAGCGAGTCCGCACGTGGAGAGTCGTCGGCGCGATCGCCGCCTCCTGAGACCGGTCGGGCGCCGGATCGCCTGATTGCGCATCGACGTCGAGCAATGTCGCTTGAATGGCCAGTGTAGCCAGCACTGGGACACGCTGGAACCGGTGCATGACAATCCGCGCGTCCGCTATTGCAGTCTCTGCCAATCGGCCGTCCACCTCGCCGCCAGCACGCTCGAAGTGACCCGGCTGGTGCGCCTGGGGAAAAGCGTGGCAGTGATGCGCGAAGACCCGCCGCTTCCCGACCCCAGCCCGCAGCGCGACTGAGTCCTGCGGCAGCACACATCTTTCGCCTCGCAGCGACGCGCGAACGATCCGGCGGCCCGTCTCATCCGGGCGTTCCGCAGCGCCCTTCAAATCGTTACCATCGGGGCTGGCCGGCATCGAGCAGCCCCACATGACGCAAGGTACCCACGAATTCGTCGACGATCCGCGCAACGCCACGATCATGATCTACGTCAACGGCGACCTGAAGCCGCGCGCCGAAGCGGTCGTGTCGGTGTTCGATTCGGGTTTCGTCCTCGGCGATGGCGTGTGGGAGGGCCTGCGCGTGCATGGCGGCCGCATCGCCTTCCTCGACCAGCACCTGGATCGCCTGTACGAAGGCGCGAAGGCGATCGACATGGATATCGGCCTGTCACGCGATGAAATGACGAACGCGCTGTATCGCACGCTCGCCGCCAACGGCATGACGGATCACGCGCACATTCGGCTGATGGTCACGCGTGGCGTCAAGCGCACGCCGTACCAGGATCCGCGCATGACGATCGGCCCGGCCACGATCGTCATCATTCCGGAGTACAAGAATCCGAAAGCCGAGACGCTGACGCGCGGCATCCGCCTGTTCACCGTGCACGTGCGCCGCGGCGCACCCGACGTGCAGGACCCGAAGCTCAACAGCCACAGCAAGCTCAACTGCATCACGGCCTGCATCCAGGCCACCAAGGCAGGCGCCGACGAGGCGCTGATGCTCGATCCGCACGGCTTCGTCGCTACCTGCAACTCGACCCACTTCTTCATCGTACGCAAAGGCGAAGTGTGGACGTCGACCGGCATGTACTGCCTCGGCGGCATCACGCGCGCGAACGTGCTGCGCGTCTGCCGCGAGAACGGCATTCCGGCGTTCGAGAAGAGCTTCAGCCTGACCGATGTCTATGGCGCCGACGAAGCCTTCGTCACCGGCACATTCGCCGGCGTCGCCCCGGTGGTGGAGATCGACGGACGCAAGATCAGCGACGGACGCGGACCGATGGTCGAGCGTTTGCAGAATCTGTATCGCGAGCTGATTGCGCACGATGTCGCTGCGCGCAAGCTTCCGGCCTAGGCTGCGTCAACCTGCCGTTCTGCCTGAGCGTAGCGCCGAAGACGCGAAGTCGCAGGGCGATGACGTTTCGACTTCGCCCGCTGCGCGAGCTACGCTCCACGCGAAAGGTTTTGGCCGCCGTGAGGACTTTTCAGACAGAGGACTTTTCAGACAAGCGATGACAACCGCCCATCCAATCCGCATCGCCATGTGGTCCGGCCCGCGCAACATCTCGACCGCGATGATGCGCTCGTTCGAGAACCGCGGCGATTGCGCGGTTGTCGACGAGCCGTTCTACGCGCACTACCTCGAGCACACGCAGCTGGATCACCCCGGCCGCGATGAAGTCATCGCCGCCGGCCAAACCGACTGGCGTCGCGTGGCCGACCTGCTTGCCGGCCCGGTGCCGGACGGCAGGGCGGTGTTCTACCAGAAGCACATGACCCATCACATGCTGCCGCACATCGCTCACGACTGGTTCGATGCGGTCACGCATGTGTTCCTGATCCGCGACCCGCGCGAAGTGCTCGCGTCGTACCTGAAAAGCAGGCCGCACGCGACCGCCGAAGACATCGGCGTGCTGCAGGAAGCAGCCTTGTACGACGAGATCAGCCGGCGCACCGGTGCGGCGCCGCCGGTCATCGATGCCGACGAATTCCTCAAGGCGCCCGAGGCGCATCTGCGCGCCTTGTGTACTTTGCTGCAAATTCCATTCACGCCGCACATGCTGCACTGGCCGGCAGGGCCGCGCGCCAGCGACGGCATCTGGGCGCCGTACTGGTACGACGCCGTGCTCAAGTCGACCGGCTTCGAGCCGTGGCGTCGGCGCGAGCTGGCGGTTGCAGCCGGGAACGGCGTCGTGATCGACCGCTGCCGGCAGGCGTACGAATGCCTGTTCGAGCGCCGCCTGAGGATCTGACGCGGCGCCACCGGGGCGCACCCGTCACGCTTCGATCCAGACCGGCAACCCGTTCAACGCCGCATTGCCGGACGGCCCGTCGAGCGCCAGCGGATCGGTCAGGTCGTTGTAGCTGGCGCCTTCGACCGCAGCCGCGCGCGCCAGCCGTACGCCGTCGCGCTGGTGACCGAAGCCGTGCGGCAGGCAGACGACGCCCGGCATCATCGTCTCGCTCGCGCGCACCTCGATGCGGATCGCGCCGGTGCGCGAGCGCAGTTGCACGCTCGCACCGTCGGCCACGCCGCGCGCACGCAAGTCGGACGGGTGCACCAACAGGTGATGACGCGGCTTGCCCTTGACCAGGCGCGGTGCGTTGTGCATCCAGGAATTGTTGCTGCGGAGCTCGCGCCGCCCGATCAATCGCAACGCGTCGGCGGCTACCGGCTCACGCAGCCTGTCCAGCAGCCGCGGCAGCTCGGCAATCAACAATGGCGGCGCACACTCGATGGCGCCGCTCGGCGTTTGCAGGCGCGCGAGCAGATTCGGCCGCAGCGGGCCGAGGTCGACACCGTGCGTGGCCGCCGCCAGTTCGGCGAACGTCAGGCCGGATCCGCCGCGCTGCAGTCCGGTGGCAATCAGCGTGGCCGGCCCGGGCAGCGCGGCGAACGGCTTGCCTGCCGCGGCGGACCAGGCGCCGCCGATGCCGTTGAATATCTGCCAGTCGGCGCGCTCGTCCGCCGGCTGCTCCCACAGCGGCGCATTGATGCGCGCGACGCGGCGCACCGCGAATGCGTTGAAGATGAGGTCGTAGTGATGTTGCGTGAACGGTGACGCCGGCGGCAGGATCAGGTCGGCGTGGCGCGTCGTTTCGTTGACATAGATGTCGACGCTGACCATGAAATCGAGCGTCTGGAGCGCCCGCTCGAGCGCCGCACCGTTCGGCGTCGACAGGACCGGGTTGCCGGCACTGGTCAGCAGTGCGCGAATCCGCCCTGCGCCCGGCGTTTCGATCTCCTCGATCAGCGCCGACACCGGCAGTTCGCCGCCGAATTCCGCCAGCCCGCGCACGCGGCTGTTCCAGCGCGCGCGCGCTCCGTGCGACGTGCCGGGTCCGGTCAGCGGGATCACCGCATCGTTCGGCAGCACGCCGCCTTCGCGATCCAGGTTGCCGGTATACAGATTGACGAGCTGCATCAGCCACTGTGCGAGCGAGCCGAACTCCTGCGTCGACACGCCGACGCGGCCGTACACCGCGGCGCTCGGCGCTGCGTCGAGTTCGCGCGCGATGCGCTCGATCGTCGCGGCGGAAATTCCGCTGCAAGCGGCGATTGCAGCGGCATCGAACGACGCGAGCGCCGCCAGCGCGACATCGAGATCCTTCACCTTGCCGGCGTAGCGGTCGAGGCGCGCCGGGCGCAACCGCGCGAGCGCCTGCAGCACGCCGATCAGGAACAAGGCATCGGTGCCGGGACGGATGAAAACGTGCTCGCTAGCAACAGCGCCCGTTTCGGTCCGGCGCGGATCCACGACCACGAGCTTGCCGCGCGCGGTCAGTGCCTTGAGCCGCTTGCCGACGTCCGGTGCCGTCATCAGGCTGCCCATCGAGGCCATCGGGTTGGCCCCGAGCATCAGGAAATAATCGGTGCGATCGATGTCCGGAATCGGCAGCAGGAACTGGTGGCCGTACATCTGCGCGCACACCAGCTGGTGCGGCCATTGGTCGACCGACGACGCCGAGAACACGTTCGGCGTGCGCAGCGCGCGCAGCAACGCCGGCACGTAGGCGATGTGGCCGAAGTGATGCACGTTCGGATTGCCCAGATAGACGCCGAGCGCGCTGGCGCCGTGTTCGCGCTGTATCGCAGCCAGCCGTTCGCCGGCGAACGCGAAGGCATCGTCCCAGCCGATTTCCCGCCAGTCCTTGCCATGCCGGCGCAGCGGCCTGCGCAACCGGTCGCCGTCGGCCTCCAGGTCGAGGATCGCATTGCCCTTCGGGCAGATGTGGCCGCGACTGAACGGGTCGGCATCATCGCCGCGAATGGCCGCGAGACGGTCTTCGTCGAAGCGGAATTCCAGGCCGCAGATCGCCTCGCACAGCGGGCAGGCGCGGAAACGCGAAACCTGGGGCATGATCGTCCTCCGGTTGGCGATTGTAGCGGCTCGCGCGCAACGGCGGCGCCGCGACTCGCAGCGATGCCGGCTGGCGTACCATGGCGCCGTCGAAAGCTTCGCAGGTACCGGCATGGCGTCCGCCTCATCCGCCACACCACATCCGATAATGCTTGCAGTCGGCGATGCGCAGCGCGTGTCCGGCCTGTTGCAGGCGCCGCCCGGCGCACGTGCCTGCTACGTGCTGGCGCACGGCGCGGGCGCCGGCATGACGCACCCATTCATGGGCGCGATATCGAATGAACTGGCTGCGCGGGGTGTCGCCACCCTGCGGTATCAGTTTCCGTACATGGAGAACGCCGGCAGGCGGCCGGATCCGCCCCGGATCGCGCACGCCGCAGTACGCGCGGCAGTTGCCGAAGCGGCGCGTTTGCTGCCGCAGGCTGCGCTGATCGCGGGCGGAAAATCGTTCGGCGGCCGCATGACATCGCAGGCCCAGGCGTCGGCGGCATTGCCGGGTGTGCGCGGCATCGCCTTCCTCGGTTTCCCGCTGCATCCGGCCGGCCAGCCGTCGAGCAGCCGCGCCGAGCACCTGGCGCAGATCGCGCTGCCGATGTTGTTCCTGCAAGGCACGCGCGACGAGCTTGCCGACCTGCAGCTCATCCGGGCGTTGGCTGGCGCGCTGGGCTCACGCGCGACGCTCGAGCTGTTCGACGACGCCGATCACTCGTTCCACGTGCGCAAGAGCAGCGGCAGCACCGACGCGCAGGTCATCGCCGGCATGGCCGATTCGATCGCCGCCTGGATCGACGCAAAGGTCATGGCAGCTGGCTGAGGCGTCGCCGCCGCTCCCGTCGGCGTCGCACTCACGCCCCGCCCGATCCGGGCAGGGGCTGACAGAAGGATTCCGTGCGCGAGTACGACGAATCGGTGCGCACGAATCTCGCTAGAGCGTGCAACCTGCCGGTGTCGGTCCTGTTCGGGTCAGCGCCAGCGATCCGCTCAGCCCGGCGTTGACCCCGGCCGTGAACGTATAGCTCAACGTCGCCGCCGTGCAACTGGTGAACGTGATATTCGCCGTGCCGACCGGCGTCGTGGTCGGCGGTGTACCGTTGTCGAAGATGCCGCCTGCGGTTGCGTAGATCGGCGCGTTCGTCAACGACTTGTCGCCCGGATTGAACGCGGCCTGGATCGTGTACCAACGCTCGCTGCCCGCACCGCCGGTCTGCTGGCCGGTCGGCGAATACGTGTACCACGCCGCGAAGAAATTCTTCTGCGACGGGTTGACGTCGAACACGAAGCCCTGGCCGCCGAGGTTGGCCTGCGACCAGGAGCCCGACAGCAGGTAATTCGACGGTGCGCTGCCATTGTCGCCGGCCGCTCCGCAGGTGATGTTCGCGGTCAGGCGCGACAGCGGCGTCGTGCCGACGCGCCCGTCATAGAACGAATAGTTCAGCAACGCATTGCCGCAGCTGTTGAAGGTCAACGTCGCCGTCCCGACCTGGGTTGCCGCGACGACCGGCGCCGCGGCGAAGTTGCCGCCGAAGCCGGCATAGATGCCGAGCACGGCGGTCGGACTCGAATTGGTTACGCCGCCCTCGAGCGCATACCAGCGCTGGCCGCCGCCGGCAAAAACGTCGTAAGTGAACCAGCCGGCAAACAGGAATCCGCTGCCGCTGCCGCCGAGGTCGGGATACAACTCGAGTTCGAGTCCCTGGCCGCCGGTCGCCGGGTTGAACCACGAACCGGTGAGGCCGTGCTGGTCCGCGTTGATGCCGGCGAATGGCGTGGTATCGAGCAGCACCGAAACGGTACCGTCCTGGTTGTTGGCCACGACCAGGTCGGGCTTGCCGTCGCCGTTGATGTCGGCTGCGGTCACGGCAACCGGGTCCTTGCCGACGGCGAATGTCGTCTGCGCGACGAAGCTCGCGGTGGCTGCTCCAACCGGCGTCGTGTTGATCAGCACGGATACTGTGGCGTCGGTCTGGTTGGTCACGATCAGATCGGGCCTTCCGTCGCCATCGACGTCCGCCGCCGCGACCGAAGCCGCGCCGAGGCCGGTACCGAAGGTCTGCTGGTCGGTGAAGGTCGGCAACGGCGCGCCGGCGGCGGTCTGGTTCAGGAATACCGAAAGCGAAATCGTCTGCACGATGGCCAGGGAGTTGACGACCGCCGCATCCGGCTTGCCATCGCCGTTGAAATCGGCAGCGACCACCGAAACCGGCCCGGAGCCGGTGGCCACGATCTGCTGCTCGGCAAAGGTCAGCGTGGTCGACCCGGGCGCGGTGGTATTGAGCAGGATCGAAGCCACGTCGCCGACATAAGCCGCAACGATCAGATCCGGCTTGCCGTCGCCGTTGACGTCGGCCACCGCGATCGACGCCGGTTCGGCGCGGGTCGACAATGAAGCCTGCTTGTCGAATGTGAGCGTCGTCGCGCCAGCCGCGGTGGTGTTTCGAAAGATCGAAACCGTACTGCTGCCGACGTTGGCGACGGCCAGGTCGATCTTGCCGTCGCCATCGATGTCGAGCGCGGCTACGGAATATGGATAGGAACCCGTCGTCAGGGTCTGCTGCGCGGCGAAGGTCGGGGTCGTCGCACCCGGCGCAGTCGTGTTGCGCAGGATCGAAATGGTGCCGCTCGACGCATTGGTGACGATCAGGTCTGGCTTGCCGTCGCCATCCAGGTCGGCAATCGCTACCGAGGTCGGATTCGTTCCGACGGCGAAAGTCTGCTGTGTCGAAAAAGCCGCCGTCGCTGCACCGGCTGTGCCCGTGTTGAGCAACACCGATACGGTCGCGCTCTGCTGGTTCGCGACGACCAGATCGATCCTGCCATCGCCATTTAGGTCAGCCGCAGCCACTCCGTGCGGACCGGTGCCGGTCGCGAACGTCTGCTGCGTGGCAAACGTCGGCGCTGCGTGCGCGGACGCGCAGGCAAGGCCGCAAACCATTGCGAGCAGCGGCGTCTGGCCAGGCTTCGCAAGTCTCCAAAAGCGGTCGGTCATCGTTGCTCCACGACTCTGGGTTTCATCGAAGGACGCCATTATAGGGGTCCGCGATCGGCCAAAGATTAATTTTGGCTGCAATCGCACCGCTTCGCCGCTCCCGTCGCCGGCCGTCCTTCGCCCGGGCGCTGCGCTGACGTGCTCCCGGCAGGCCTTCGCGGGAGGCGGACCATCCTTGCGAGCGCGCTGCGGCGCAGTGACTTCCAGCCAGTGACAGTTCCCGGAAGTCCCACTATCCTCGCCGCTCCGCACGCCGAAGGACACCGCATGCAGCGCCTCGCAACAAGTCTCCTGCTCGCCACCTGCTCGCTCAGTGCCTTCGCCGGCAGCGTTGCCGATGCAGGATATGCACGCGATCCCCTGCAGGCGGTCGACCAGGACTACGGCGCAAAGATCGCGGAGTACACGACCGACCCTTCGTTCAATTCGCCTCTGACGAGCTACCTGCCGGCCTCGGCCACCGTGCCGACGCCGGCCCGGGTACTCGGCGATGTCGCCGGCGCGCCGAACATGCTGCCGTACTCGAAAGACGTCTATCGCTATTTCGACATGCTCGCCGCAGCCAGCCCGCGCGTAAAGGTATTTCGTATCGGCAAGACCGAAGAAGGCCGCGACATGGTCGCCGCCGCGATCGCCGACGAGGCCCTGCTGGCCGACCTGAAGGCCAACGATGCGCGCCTGGCCCAACTCGCAGATCCACGCGTGCTCGGCATGGACGATGCGAAAGCCGAACCGCTGATCGCCGCCTCGACGCCGGTCTATTACATCACCGGCACGATCCATTCACCGGAAACCGGCGCGCCGACCGCATTGATGGAGCTGGCCTATCGGCTGGCCGTCGACGACGCGCCGTACATCCGCAAGATCCGCTCGAAAGTCATCACGCTGATCACGCCGGTGGTCGAAGTCGACGGCCGCGACCGCATGGTCGACGTGTACAACTGGCACCGCGCCAACCCGGGCAAGACGCCGCCGCCGCTGCTGTACTGGGGCCACTACGTGGCCCACGACAACAATCGTGATGCGATGGGCCTGACACTCGACCTGTCGCGCAACATCCTCGACACGTACCTGGGCTGGCACGCGCAGGTGCTGCACGACCTGCACGAATCGGTGCCGTTCCTGTATGACAACACGGTCGGCGACGGCCCGTACAACGCCTGGGTCGACCCGATCCTGACCGGCGAATGGAACCAGCTCGGCTGGGACAACGTGCAGCAGCTGACGAAGTTCGGCATGCCGGGCGTGTTCACGCACGGCGACTTCGACACCTGGAGTCCCGGCTACCTGATGTTCATGGCGGCAATGCACAACGGCATCAGCCGCCTCTACGAGACGTTCGGCAACGCCGGCGCCGACACGCAGGAACGCGTCCTGGATCCGGACGAATACGCGCGCACCTGGTACAAGCCCAATCCACCGCTGCCGAGAGTGCGCTGGTCGCAGCGCGACAACAACAACTACGAGCAGACCGGCCTGTTGACGGCGCTGAATTATTTCGCCGACAACGGCACGCAGTTCCTGCGCAATTTCTGGCTCAAGAGCAAGCGTTCGATCGAAAAACCCGAAGCCGGCGGCCCGGCGGCGTATGTGCTGCCCGCGGACGACGCGCATCGCGGCGCGCAGGCGCAGCTGCTGCGCGTCCTGCAGCTGCAGCATGCCGAGATCAGCAAGGCGAGCGCGCCGCTGACCGTGCAGGTGCCGGCACCGCCCGACAAGACCGCCAAGTCCGGCGATGACAAGGAAAAGGACAAGGCCAGACCCAGGACCGTCGCGCGCACGTTCGCGGCCGGCAGCTATGTCGTGCGCATGGACCAGCCGTACTCGCGCATCGCCGACGCGCTGCTCGACCGCCAGTACTGGGCGCCGGACGACCCGCAGAAACATCCGTACGACGATACCGCCTGGTCGATGGGAGACCTGTATGGCACCGAAGTCGTGCGCGTGACCGACAAGACCGTATTGCAGGCGGCGCTGGAGCCGGTGCGCGAAACCGTGCGCGCGGCCGGTGGCGTGCATGGCGCCGGCAGCGTCTATCTGATCGACAACAATGCCGACATCGCGCTGATCACGCTGCGCTACGCGCTCAAGGATGCCGAGGTGACCGTCGCCGAGAAGGCGTTCGACGCGGACGCGCGCCACTACAATGCCGGCACGTGGATAGTTCGCAAAGTGGACAATGTCGCGCTGCCCGGGAAGCTGGCCGGGCTCGGACTCGATGCCTACGCCGTTGCCGCGCCGCCGGACGTGCCGAGCCACCGCATCGGCGTACCGCGCATCGCACTGATGCACACCTGGATCCACACGCAGACCGAGGGCTGGTGGCGCATGGCGCTGGAAAAGCTCGGCATTCCGTACAGCTACATCAGCACGCAGACCGCCGCGCGCGAAGCCGACCTGAAGTCCAGGTACGACGTGATCCTGTTCGGGCCGGTCGGCGTCGGCAATTCGGCGCAGATCCTCAACGGTTCGCCGCTGTGGGGAGATCCGATCCCGTGGAAGGTCACCGCGCTGACGCCGAACCTCGGTATCGATCAGACCGACGACATCCGTCCCGGCCTCGGCGGTGCCGGCCTTGCCCACCTGCAGCGCTTCGTCGAAGCCGGCGGCGCGCTGATCGCCGCCGAGGACGCGGCGAAATTCGCCGTCGAGATGGGCCTGGCTCCGGGCGTTTCGCTCGCTCCGGCAAAGGACCTGCGCGTGGTTGGCAGCGTGCTCAAGGTCGTGCTCGCCGACGATGCAAGTCCCGTCGGCTACGGCTACGGCAAGGATTTCGCCGCGTACAGTTCCGACGGCATGTCGTTCAAGATCAGCAACCTGCTCGCGCACGGCGACCGGATTCCGACCGCGAAGGGCTACAAGCGCCCGACCGGGCGCGGCGGCCCGCACGACACCGACACGCCCGAGGGCCGCGTCGCCGTCGACGCGGCGGAACTGCCTGATGTAAAGCCCTGGGAGGCCGCTCCGCTCAGCACGGAGCAGGAACGCTACTCGCCGTTCGGTCCGGACCTGGTCATACCGGAAAACCAGCGGCCGCGGACGATCGTGCGTTTCGCCGGCGCCGACGAATTGCTGGTCGCAGGCCTGCTGTCCGGGGGCGGCGCGCTGGCCGAACATGCGGCGGTGGTCGATGCGCGCCTGGGCAAGGGTCATACGCTGCTGTTCGCGATCAATCCGATCTGGCGCGGCGAAACAGTCGGCAGCTACGCGCTGGTGTTCAATGCGATTCTCAACTTCGACCACCTGAACACCGGCGCTGCGCACTGAGCGGCGGCAACACTTACAGGGGCGGCACGACCCAGTCAGCGGGACATTCGATGCCTACCGCACCATCAACGCTTGCCGGAAGCCTGTTGCGCGAGCCGACTCGCAGCCGGATCGCCGACGTTGCGCTCGCGCTGCTCGTGTGCTGGACCGCGGCCCGCGTCTACCTGTCGCACTATGGCGTCGGCAATGCGCTGAGTTCCGACAACGTCATGCCGTACGTGATGTTCGACGACCTGTTCCACCGGCAGGTCGGCATCGGCGGCTTCCTGTGGCCCGAGTCGCCGTTCTATTTCCCCGACACCTTGCTGGCCTGGATCCTCTACGCGACATGCGGGGGGCTGCTGCCGGCCGTCACCGCCTACGCCTGGATCAATTCGACGGTCTTCGTGCTGCTCGTGCGCGCGGTCCTGTTGCGCGCGAATGTCGCGGCGCCGGCCGGCGCGCGGGCGGCGTGGCTGGCTTTCATCGCTGTGTGGCTGGCGATCTGCATGATCGGCGTGCGCACCGGCACGAGCTGGTTCGGCCAGTTCTACGCCTACGTCTTCGTGCCGAACAACCACTCGGGCACGCTGCTCGGCGTCCTGGCGGGCCTGGTTCTGATCCTCGGCGACAACGGGAAATCCGGAACGGCGCGCCTGCTGTGGCTGGCGCTGTTGTGCCTGTGCCTGCTGCCGTCCGATCGCCTGTTCGAAATCCAGTTCATGCTGCCGGCGATCGCGTGGTGCGCGATGCGTTGCCGCGGTACCGCCGGACGCTGGCATTGCCGCGCCGCGCTGCTGCTGGCGTTGCTGCTGGCCGGCGCCGAGACGTTGCGCTGGCTGTTTCCGTCCGACACGATGGCCTGGGTCGCAGGCATGGCAGGTGCCGCGCCGGGATTCCAGGTCGGCGGCGATCCGACGTTGCGCATCGCCGCCGGGGCGGCGCTGGCGCGCATGGGAACCGATCTCGGTGAAATCGCGAGCGCCGACATCGCGACAACGCTGATCGAAGCGCTTGCCTGTGCTGCCGCCGCCTGGATACTCTTCGGCCACGCTTCGCGGCGCGACCACGCCGCCGACAACGGCGCCTCGCGTCAGCGGACGTTCTTCGTCGCGATCATCCTCGCCGCTGTGCTGTTGCCGCTGCTCGCCAGCATCGTGCTCGGCCGGCACATCGCAATGCACACGTTCCGCTATTGCCAGACCCTCGTTCTGCTTCTGCTGCCGCTCTCGCTCTGCCTCGCAACCGCAATCGGACGCGAAGCGGCGTGGGTCTGGCCGGCCCGGGGCCTGCTGGCGGCCGCCGCGTTGCTGATGCCTGCCGCTGTCGATGCGAGCCGGTCCGCGCTGTACTCGCAGGAACGCGACCAGGAGGAATGCCTGCGCGCACTCGCCGGCAGGGAACACCTGAAGTTCGGCGTCGCCGAGTTCTGGCATGCGCTCGAAATGACCGCGCGCTTTCCACTGGCGCCGGTGACGGCGCCGTTGAGCTCCGATGCCGGCCCGCGCCTGTCGATGGTCACCAACCTGGGCTGGTTCGGCGCCACCGCAAATCATCACGACGAAATTCCCGCACTCGATTTCATCGATGAATACAGCTATGCGCCGCAGATCCTCGACGCGGCCTTCGGCAAGCCATCGGTGCGTGTGGCATGCCCGCGTTCGGCATATCGCCTGTATCGGGCCGCCGACGGCGCGCTGTCGCACCTGTACCGGCATTTCGAATGGCTGCCCGGCCAGGTGCTGCAGCGCCTCGGCCGAATCGCACTGCCTGCGGCAGCCTGGGCTGCGGACGAAACACGGGTCGAAGGCGATGCGATTCACGCCAGCGGATCGCTCGCGCCGGCGACGCCGCTGCTGATCACCGCCCAGGATTTTCCGGAGGGCACGATGCAGGCCTGGCTGGCCTATTCGTTCACCGCACGCGGAGCGTCGGCTGCGGCACATTGGGACATCACGGCGCTCGACGCCGACGGCAACGCAGTCGCCGTCGTCGGCCAGGGCGCGCTGGCGCCGAGCTCCACAATCCTGCAGATCGACCTGCCGCTGGGCAAGCGGCCGGAAAAGACGCCGGGCCTCGGAATTTCAGTGACGGCATCCGGCGACGTCGACGTTCGCATCGTGGCGATCGGGCTGCGCGTGGCGAAGTAGTCCGCGGCAGCGCCCACCGCGGCAGCGTTGCCGTCGGGCGTGACGCGCCGTCAGGCTGCCGGCATCAACACGACCCGCCCGCGTTCCAGCGCGGCGGTGCCGGTGCGCGCGATCTCGAGCACGCGCGCAACCGACTCGAGTTCGGCCAGGAACGCGTTGACCTCGCCGCTGCTGCCGGCGAAACGGATCGTGCAGGTCGCATCATCGGTGTCGGTCAACAGCGCGCCGGCATGACGCGCGATGCACTCGTGCAGGCCGGTCGCGCGCTTCGGCGCGACGGCCACCTTGACCATCAGCAATTCCGCCTCGATGTGGGCGCGCGTCGTCAGGTCGGCGATCTCGAGCACGTCGACCAGTTTGCGCGACTGCTTGACGATCTGGTCGATCACCGCTTCGTCGCCGAACGTGACCAGTGTCAGGCGCGACACCGACGGATCATGCGTCGTGGCAACCGTCAGCGAATCGATGTTGTAGCCGCGCGCCGAGAACATGGCCGCGACCCGCGCCAGCGCACCGGCTTCGTTCTGCAGCAGGATGGAGATGATTCGGCGCACGGTCAGGTGAGACGGGAGACGGGAGATAACAGACGGAACAGGGCGTCCGGGCCGTCCGGACACCTCCTCTGAATGTGTGAAGTGCAGTTGACAAGCATCATCGTGGGCAGCCTCGCAATCCTGCACGTCTCACGTCTCACGTCTCACGTCTCACGTCTCACGTCTCACGTCTCACGTCTTTCAAAACATTCCCGACGGCGACGCCTGCTGCCGCGCCTCGATCTGCGCGCGCGAGGCGATCCAGTCGCCGGTGATCATCTGCGCGTAGTTCATGCCGGGGCCGACCATCGGGTAGACGCCGGCGTCCGGATCGATCACGACCTCGAGCAGCGCCGGGCCATCGAACGCAACGAACTCGGCGACCGTCGCGGCAACCTGATCCGGCCGGTCGATGCGCCGCGCCCACGGAAAGCCGTCGGCTTCGGCCGCCTTGACGAAGTCCTTCTTGTGCAGGCTCTTGTCGCTGGCCGAGAAGCGTCCCTTGAAGAACAGCTTCTGCCATTGCCGCACCATGCCGTCGCCGTGGTTGTTCATCACGACGACCTTGACCGGCAGGTTGTAGGTCGTAACCGTTTCGAGCTCGCCCAGGTTCATGCGGATGCTCGCATCGCCGTCGATGTCGATGACCAGCATGTCGCGCCGGGCGAACTGCGCCCCGATCGCCGCCGGCAGGCCGAAGCCCATCGTGCCCATCGAGCCGGACGTCAGCCACTGGCGCGGCTCGCGGAAGTCGAAGTACTGCGCGGCCCACATCTGATGCTGGCCGACGCCGGTGCTGATGATCGCGCGGCCCTGCGTGTGGCGGTTGATCGCTTCGATCACCGCATACGGCTGGATCAGCGGCGCGCTGCGGTCGAAGTTCATCGCATGGTCGACCTTCAGCCGCGCAATGTGCGCGTGCCACTCGGCGTAGCTGCCATGCTCGAGCGGGCGAAAGCCCTGTTCGAGCGCATGGGCGCGAACGGCGCGCAGCGCCGGCGCCAGGTCGCCGAGATAATGCCAGTCGGCATGCTTGACCTTGTTGATCTCGGCCGGGTCGATGTCGAAGTGCGCGACGAATTTGGCATGCGCCGCAAACTGCTTCGGCACGCCAGCGACGCGATCATCGAAGCGCGCGCCGACATTGATCAGGAAATCGCAGTCGTCGACCGCATAGTTGGCATACGCCGTGCCGTGCATGCCGAGCATGTGCAGCGCGAGCGGGCTCTGCGTGTCGCAGACACCGAGCGCCATCAGCGTCGTCGTCACCGGAATGCCGAACGTGTGCGAGAACTCGCGCAGCGCACGTGCCGCGTCGCCGGCGACCACGCCGCCGCCGGCATAGATCAGCGGCCGTTTCGCCTCGCGCAGGCGCAGCAGGAACTTCTCGCATTGCGACTTGCCCAGGCACGCCTGCGTGATGCCGGCAACGCGTGCGCGATAGCCGTGCACCGGCAGCGTGCTGGCGCCGTCGAAAACCAGCGGGGCGTTCTGGATGTCCTTCGGAATGTCGACCACGACCGGGCCGGGCCGGCCGCTGCGCGCGATCTCGAACGCGGTGCGCAGCGTCGCCTCGAGCTTCGCGGCGTCGGTCACCAGGAACACATGCTTCGCGCAAGCCGCCATGATGTTGCTGACCGGCGCCTCCTGGAACGCATCGGTGCCGATGGCGGCCGTCGGCACCTGGCCGCAGATCACCACGATCGGGATTGAATCGGCCATCGCGTCGCGCACCGGCGTGACCGTGTTGGTCGCGCCGGGTCCCGACGTCACCAGGGCCACGCCGACCTTGCCCGACGCGCGCGCATAGCCCTGCGCCATGAAGCCGGCACCCTGCTCGTTGGCTGGCACGATCAGCGGCAGCGCCTCGCGCGCGTCTCTGGCGCCGGCGCCAGGGGCGGCGCCGGAGCCGTCGGCGCCCGCGTGAGTCTGGTTGTAGCGGAACACTGCGTCGTACACCGGCAGGATCGCGCCGCCCGAATAACCGAACACGACATCGATGCCCTCGTCGGCGAGTATCTGCACGACGATGTCGGCGCCGCTGAGCGTCGTGCCGGCGAGCGGGTGTGTCGGGAGCCCGGTTTTCGGTTGCAATTGCGCGTTCATGTTGCTTTCCTCAGGCATACGGCGCCATGCCACTCGCCTCTCCCGCTGGCGGGAGCAAAATCGAGTGCGTGCCGCCGCATCAGCCGACTTTCTTCAGGGCCGGTGCTGCTGGCGTCGCAGCGGGAGCAGGATTCAGCCACGGCATGCGCGCGCGCAATGCCGCGCCGACCTTCTCGATCTGATGGTCGAGGTCGGCTTGCTTGTAGGCCTTGTAGTTCGGCAATCCGGCGGCGTATTCGGCGGTCCATTCCTTTGCGAACGTGCCGTCCTGGATCTCCTTGAGCACCTGGCGCATCTTGTCCCTGGTCGATGCATCGACGACGCGCGGGCCGCGCGTGTAGTCGCCGTACTGCGCCGTCTCGGACACGAACGTCAGCATCTTGGTCAAGCCGCCCTCGTAGAACAGGTCGACGATCAGCTTGAGCTCGTGCATGACCTCGTAGTAGGCGATCTCGGGCTTGTAGCCGGCCTCGACCAGCGTCTCGAAGCCGTGACGCACGAGCTCGCTGACGCCGCCGCACAGCACGGCCTGCTCGCCGAACAGGTCGGTCTCGGTCTCTTCCTTGAAGTCGGTTTCGATCAGCATGGCGCGTGCGCCGCCGATACCGGCGGCATAAGCCAGCGCCTTGTCGCGCGCACGTCCGCTGGCGTCCTGGTGCACCGCGTAGAGACACGGCACGCCGCGGCCGATCTCGTATTCCTTGCGCACCAGCGCGCCCGGCCCTTTCGGCGCGACGAGGATCACGTCGATGTCCGCGCGCGGCGCAATCGTCTTGAAGTGCACGTTGAAGCCGTGCGCAAACAGCAGCGCGGCACCGGGCTTGATGTTCGGCGCGATGACTTCGTCGTACAGCCTCGGCTGCACCATGTCCGGCGTCAGCACGGCGACGAGGTCGGCGCCCCTCGCCGCCTCGGCCGGCTCGAGCACGCGCAAGCCATCGGCCTCGGCCGTCAGAGAGGTCGGACCGCCACGGCGCAACCCGACGACCACGTCGAGCCCCGAATCGCGCAGGTTCAACGCGTGCGCCCGGCCCTGGCTGCCGTAACCCAGCACCGCGATGCGCTTGCCTTCGAGCTGCTTGGTGGTCGCCTTCACTTCTGTTGTCATCTCACTTCTCCAGAATCGTTGAATCAAGGAAAATCAAAGCCTGAACCACAGAGAACACGGAGAAAGAAAATGGGGCTAACCAAGTGCACAGCTTCCATTTCCCGTTTGTTCCAGCATGAGTTCCTGTTTTCCGTTCCTTTTCGCTCCTGCCCTTCTCCGTGTTCTCCGTGGTTCAAGCTTTTCCACTTTTGCGGTCAATACGCGTTCAGATCTCGATCACGGCGCCGCGCGCGGCGGAACCGACGGTCTTTGCATACTTGGCCAGCACGCCGCGCGTGACGCGCGGAACCGGCGCGGTCCAGCCGGCGCGGCGCGACTCGAGATCGGCATCGGTTTCGATCACGCGCCGTTCGGCGTCGATGGTCACGCGGTCGCCGTCGTGGAGCAGACCCAGCGGGCCGCCTCGCGACGCTTCCGGCGCGATGTGGCCGACCATGAATCCGTGCGTGGCGCCACTGAAGCGGCCGTCGGTGATCAAGGCCACGTCGCCACCGAGCCCGCGTCCGACCAGTGCTGCCGTCACCGCCAGCATTTCGCGCATGCCGGGGCCGCCGCGCGGCCCCTCGTTGCGGATCACGACGATATCGCCCGCCCGGATGCTTCCGGCCTGCACCGCGGCGAAACACGCCTCCTCGCTGTCGTACACGCGAGCGGGGCCTTCGAAGCGCAGCACACCGGGGCCGGCCAGCTTCAGCACGCAGCCTTCCGGCGCGAGATTGCCGTACAGGATCGAATAGCCGCCGCGCGGTTTGACCGGCGCGGCCAGCGGGCGCACGACCTGCTGTCCGGCAGGCGCGGTTTCGGCCGCGCGCAGTTCGGCGAACAGGCTGCGTCCGGTGACGGTCGGTGAGTCCTCGAGCAGCCCGCCCCTGTGAAGTTCCTGCGCGACAGTCGCGGTGCCGCCGGCAGCGGCGAGCTCGATGGCGGTATAGCGGCCGGCCGGCTTGAGGTCGGCGATGACCGGCGTGGTGCGCGACATGTGCTCGAAGATTTCCAGATCGAGCGGCTGTTCGGCCTCGTGCGCAATGGCCAGCAGATGCAGCACGGCGTTGGTCGAGCCGGCGGTCGCGGCGGCCATGCGCGCAGCGTTGTTGAATGCGGCCGGAGTCAGCACGTCGCGCGGCCGCAGATTCCTGCGCAGGCACTGCATGACCAGCTCGCCGCAGCGGCGCGCGACGCAACGCTTGTCCGCGTGCGTTGCCGGCACGTCGTTCGCGCCGAGCGGCGACAGGCCGAGTGCCGTCAGCACCATTGCCATCGTGTTTGCCGTGAACTGGCCGCCGCAGGCGCCGGCACCCGGGCAGGCGCGACGCTCGACCTCGTCCAGTTTTTCGTCCGACAGCCTGCCGGCGCCGTGCGCACCGACCGCCTCGAACACATCCTGGATCGTGATCGACTTGCCGTCGAGCGTGCCGTGCGCGATCGTGCCGCCGTACAACGCCAGGCCCGGCAGGTTCATGCGCGCCAGCGCCATCGCCGCGGCGGGAATCGTCTTGTCGCAGCCGCACAGCACCAGCACGGCATCCAGGCAGTGGCCCTCGACCGCCAGCTCGATCGAATCGGTGATGATCTCGCGGCTGACCAGCGACGAACGCATACCGGGCGAACCCATCGCGATGCCGTCGGTGACCGCGATCGTGTTGAACTCGAACGGCGTGCCGCCGGCCGCGCGCACGCCTTCGGCAGCGGCCGCAGCCAGATCGCGCAAGTTCAGATTGCACGGCGACACGTTCGACCAGCTGTGCACGATGCCGACCAGCGGACGGGCGATTGCCGCATCATCGAGGCCGGTTGCACGCAACATGGCCCGCGCCGGCGCGTGATCGGGGCCCGCCTTGATGGCGTCACTGCGCATGCGCTGACTCCCTTGTGCAGACGCGCCAGCACAGGGCGAGCGATGCAAGCCCTCGCCTGAGTGCCCGGCCGGCAATGACCCTCGCCCTGGCGACGCACCGGGTCACGCCGCCTCCTTCGCGCGCGCCGAAGCGACAAGCGCCTCGAGCACCGCGGCGGTAACATCCACCGTGTTCGCGCTGCCGCCAAGGTCGCGCGTCAACACTCCGCGTTCGATCACGGCATCGACCGCCGCCTCGATCGCCAGCGCCTCGCTTTCCAGATCGAGCGAGTAGCGCAGCAGCAGGGCCGTGCTGAGAATCGTGCCGAGCGGATTGGCCAGGCCCTTCCCGGCAATGTCCGGCGCAGAGCCGTGAATCGGCTCGTACAGTCCGGCCTTGCCATCACCGAGCGACGCGGACGGCAGCAACCCGAGCGACCCGGCCAGTGCTGCGGCTTCGTCGGTCAGGATGTCGCCGAACAGGTTCTCGGTAACGATCACGTCGTACGCTCCCGGCCGCGTCAACAGCAGCATCGCCATCGAGTCGACCAGCTGATGCTCGAGTGTCACGTCGGCAAAGTCCGCCGCCAGGCGCGTGACTGTGCTGCGCCACAGGCGCGAGGTTTCGAGCACGTTCGCCTTGTCGACATGCGTCACGTGCTTGCGGCGCGAGCGCGCGAGCTGGAAGGCGCGCCGCGTTGCCCGCTCGATCTCGGCGACCGTGTATCGACACTCATCGGTCGCCGTGTCGGCCGTGCGCGTCTTTGCACCGAAGTACGCGCCGCCGGTCAGCTCGCGCACGAACAGCAGGTCGACATTGCGCAGCTTCTCGTCCTTCAGCGGCGACAGCGCGGTCAGTTTCGGATGCACGCGCACGGGACGCAGGTTGGCATACACGCCCAGCGCGGCGCGCAGACCGAGCAGGCCCTGCTCCGGCCGCAGCTTCGCGTTCGGGTCGGACCACTTCGGGCCACCGACCGCGCCGAGCAGAACGGCGTCCGCCGTCTTGCACGCGGCCAGCGTCTGGGGTGGCAGCGGATCCTCGAACGTATCGATCGCGACGCCGCCGATGGCGTGCTCGACGAACGCGAAGTCGTGGCCGGCGCGTTCGGCGACCGCGCGCAACACGGCGACGCCCGCCGCAGTGACTTCGGGGCCGATGCCGTCGCCGGGAAGAACAACAATATGTGCCTTCACAATTTTCCTGTCCTGTTCGAATCTGGAGTGTTCCGTTCGCCCTGAGCGCAGGCGCGCAGCGCCGAAAGCCAGGAGTCACAGACATTTCTGCTTCGACCGCGATGCGAGCCACGCTCAACGCGGACGGATTTTGCAACTAACGCCCATCCACGGCGCTCGCAGCGTGTATCGACATATGCAGCGCCGTTGAATCTCACGCCGCCCGCCTCCGCTCGAACGTTGCGATGTCGGCCTCGTGCTGCAACAGGAACCCGAGTTGGTCGACGCCGCTCAACAGGCAATGCTTCGCGAACGCTTCGAGCTCGAACGTGAAGCGTCCGCCATCGGGCAGTTCGATGAAGCCGCCGGCGACGTCGATCGCCAGCTCGATGCCGGGGTGGTCGAGCAGGTAGCGATGTTCGCCTTCGCTCAGCACGACCGCGAGCACGCCGTTCTTCAACGCGTTGCCGCGGAAAATGTCGGCAATCTCGCTCGACAGCACGGCCTGGATGCCGTAGTCGGCCAGCGCCCACGGCGCGTGTTCGCGCGACGAGCCGCAACCGAAGTTGCGGCCGGCCACGAGAATCCCGCAGTCGCGCGCCTGCGGCTTGTTCAGCGCGAACTCCGGATCGGGGCTGCCGTCGGGCTTGTAGCGCCAGTCGTGGAACAGGCTCTTGCCGAGGCCGGTGCGTTCGGTCGTCGTCAGGAAACGCGCCGGGATGATGCGGTCGGTATCGATGTTTTCGTGCGCCAGCACGACGGTGCGTGAGCGGATGTGGGTGAGGGGTTTCATGGTGAAGCCTCGAGAGACGGGAGACGAAAGACGAGAGATGGAAAAGCCAGGGCATCAGCGCGAGGAGGCAGCGGAAACAGGACGGTGCCGCTCTTGCGTCTCCCGTCTCTCGTCTCCCGTCTCACGTTTCTCATGCTGCCGCCCCCTGCATAAACGCCGCCGGATCGGCGATGCAACCCGCGATCGCCGATGCAGCGGCAACGAGCGGGCTGGCCAGCACGGTACGCACGCCGGGACCCTGGCGGCCTTCGAAGTTGCGATTGCTGGTGCTGACCACGAGCTGGCCCGGCTTGCCGATGTCGCCGTTCATGCCCAGGCACATCGAACAACCTGCTTCGCGCCATTCGGCGCCGGCGGCGCGGAAGATTTCGTCGAGGCCCTCGCCTTCCGCATCTCGCTTGATCTGTTCGGAACCCGGCACGACCAGCATGCGCACGTTCGACGCGACCTTGCGTCCGCGCAGCACGTCGGCCGCGGCGCGCAGATCGGACAGGCGCGAATTCGTGCAGCTGCCGAGGAAGACGATGTCCACCGGCATACCCGCCATCGTCTTGCCGGCTTCGATGCGCATGTAGCCCAGTGCGCGCTTTTCCTGGGCATTGGACGCTGCCGGAATCGGTGCATCGAGCGTCGTGACCATGCCCGGATGCGTGCCGTAGGTGATGCTGGGGCGGATCTTCGATGCATCGATCTGCACTTGCTGATCGAAGCGCGCATCGGCATCGGACTTCAATGCCGACCAGCGCGCGACCGCCGCGTCCCACGCGCTGCCCTGCGGTGCGCGCGGGCGGCCCTCGAGGTACGCGAAGGTGGTCGCGTCCGGCGCGATCAGTCCGGCGCGCGCGCCGGCCTCGATCGACATGTTGCAGACGGTCATGCGTTCTTCCATCGACAACGCCTCGATCGTGCTGCCGCGATACTCCAGTACATGCCCGGTGCCGCCGTTGACGCCGATCGTGCCGATGATGTGCAGGATCAGGTCTTTCGCCGTGACGCCGGGACGCAGCGTGCCGGCCACGTTGATGGCGAACGATTTCGGCTTGCGCTGCAGCAGGCATTGCGTCGCGAGCACGTGGCCCACCTCGGTCGTACCGATGCCGAAGGCGAGCGCACCGAACGCACCGTGCGTCGAGGTGTGGCTGTCGCCGCAGACGATCGTCATGCCGGGCTGGGTCGCGCCGACCTCGGGGCCGATCACATGGACGATGCCGCGGTTCGCGCTGCCCCAGCCATACAGCTGGATACCGAACTCCTTCGTGTTGGTTTCGAGCTGCGCAACCTGCGACTCGGCCTCGGTCGTCACGTAGGTACGCCTGCCGTTCGCGTCTGCCGGCAGCGTCGGCGTCGAGTGGTCGAACGTCGCGAGAGTGCGCTCCGGTCGGCGCACGCGCAGACCCCGCGCGCGCAGCTCCGCGAACGCCTGCGGCGAGGTCACTTCGTGCACGAGGTGCAGGTCGACGTAGAGGATCGCCGGCGTCGCCGCGGTTTCTGCGCGCACGAGGTGCGCATCCCAGATCTTGTCAAGCAGCGTCTTTGCGGCCATCAGCCGTTCCTCGCTTGCGCGGAAGCCGCGACACCGGCATCGCCCGGGTCGTTGCCGGAGTCCGAAGGATGCGAGCGGCCCTCTCCATCGGCATCCGTCGGCTGCTGCAAAGTCGCGTTGTATGCCGGCTTCGAGCAGGCCCGCTCGCCGAAGATCAGCCTGGCGTAGAGCGAGAATTCCCGCTTGGATCGTTGCTGGCTCATGCCGCCACCTTTTCTTCCGATGCGGCAACCGCGCTGGCAAGTTCGACCGGCGTGAGCCAGCCCCAGCGATCGGCCGTGCTGCCGTCGAACAGGCCGAAGAACGCCTTCTGCAGCGCGCGTGTGACGGGGCCGGGCTTGCCGTCGCCGACATTCTTGCGATCGACCGAGCGCACCGGCGTGATCTCCGCCGCCGTGCCTGTGAGGAAGACCTCGTCGCTGCTGTACAGCGCCTCGCGCGGCAGGTCGCGTTCCTCGACCGTGATGCCGAGGTCGGCGGCGAGCGTGATGACCGTGTCGCGCGTGATGCCGGCGAGCACGCCGGCGCTGGTCGGCGGCGTGAGCAGCCTGCCGCGCCGGACCAGGAACAGGTTTTCGCCGGCGCCTTCAGTCAGCAGTCCGTTGACGCCGAGCGCGATGCCCTCCGCATAGCCGCCGCGCTGTGCTTCCAGTCCGATCAGCTGGCTGTTGAGATAGTTGCCGCCGGCCTTGACCCAGCTGGGAAAGGTATTCGGCGCCGGCCGGTTCCACGATGACACACAGACGTCCGCGCCGTGTTCGAGCGCCTCGCCGAGATACGCGCCCCAGTCGAGCGCCATGATCGCGACGTCGACCGGCGATCCTTCTTTTGCCAGCACGCCGAGGCCACCGGCGCCGCGGAACACGATCGGCCGCACATAGGCCGAGCTCATGCGGTTGGCGCTGATCAGCTCGACGCACGCCGCGTTGATCTGCGCCTGGCTGTAGCCGACGTCGATCTCGTAGACCTTCGCCGACTCGAACAGGCGGCGCGTGTGGTCGGCAAGGCGGAAGTACGCCGGCCCGCGCTTCGTTGCGTAGACGCGTTCGCCTTCGAACACCGACGAGCCATAGTGCAGCGCGTGGGTGCTGACATGGCAGGTCGCGTCCTGCCACGGTTTGAGTCGGCCGTTGTGCCAGACCAGTTCGGCGTTTTTCATCATGGTTTCCTTGCTGAATTCCCGACAAGACTCTTGAAAATAGCGCCGCTCAAGCCTGGTTGGCGGCAATCGGCAGCGGTTGACCGAGATTCAGGCGCTCGATCCGGTTGACCACTTCGAGCGCGGCTTGCGCGGCGGCTTCGACGATGTCGGTCGACACGCCGCGGCCGCACAGCTCGCGGCCGCCGTGATTGACGACGAGCGTCGCGCGACCCTGCGCGTCGGCGCCGTTGCTCAAGCTGCGAATCTGGAAATCGTCGATGTCCAGCGCCATGCCGGCGGCGCGCGTGATCGCGCGCAGCACGGCATGCACGGGGCCGTCGCCCAGCGCAGCTTCGGCCGCGACGCGACCGTCGGCGTGCTTGAGCTTGACCGAAGCCGACGCGCCGTTGCCCAGGTGCGAGGTCGCGTGCAGGTGCTGCAGGCGCCACGGACCGATCGCTTCGGGGTCGAGTCCAAGTGCCAGCGCGTCGAGGTCGCTGTCGAACACTTCCTTTTTCTTGTCGGCCAGCGTCTTGAAGCGCGTGAATATCTCGTCGAGCTGCGGCTCGGTGAGTTCGTGCCCGAGGTTCGTCAGGCGTTCGCGCAGCGCATGCCGACCGGAATGCTTGCCGAGCACCAGCTGCGTGCGCGAGAAGCCGACATCCTCGGGGCGCATGATCTCGTAGGTCTCGCGATGCTTGAGCATGCCGTGCTGGTGGATGCCCGACTCGTGCGCAAACGCGTTGTCGCCAACCACGGCCTTGTTGCGTGGAATCGTTGCGCCGACGACATCGGCGAGCAGGCGCGCGGTCGGATACAGGAGCGGCGTACGGATGCCGGTCTCGAACTTGTAGCGATCGCTGCGCGTGCGCAGCGCCATCACCACTTCCTCGAGCGCCGCGTTGCCGGCGCGTTCGCCGATGCCGTTGATCGTGCATTCGACCTGGCGCGCGCCGGCCGCCAGCGCCGCCAGGCTGTTGGCGACGCCGAGGCCCAGATCATTGTGGCAGTGTGCGCTCAGCAGTACGCCGTCGATGCCGCGCACTTCGCGCTTGAGGCGTCCGAACAGCGCGCCGATTTCGTCAGGCGTCGTGTAGCCGACGGTGTCCGGCACGTTCACGACCGTGGCCCCGGCTTCGATCATCACGGAAAGCACCTCGATCAGGTATTCCGGCTCGGTGCGGATCGCGTCCTCGGCCGAGAATTCGACTTCGCCGCACAGCTCGCGTGCGCGGCGCACGGCCTTCGCGCCGACATCGAGCACCTGCTCGCGGCTCATGTTGAGCTTGTGCCGGCGATGGATCGGGCTGGTCGCCAGGAAGATGTGCACGCGCGAGCGGCCGGCCTTCTCGGTCGCGCGCGCAACCGCCTCGATGTCGCCGAACTGGGCGCGCGCCAGGCCGCAGATGGTCGGTCCGTGCACCTCGGCCGCGACCGCGCGCACCGAGTCGAAGTCGCCGTCGGATGCCTGCGGGAAGCCCGCCTCGATCACGTCGACGCCGAGATCGGCCAGCGCGTGCGCCATGCGCAGCTTCTGCGCGCGCGTCATCGAGAAGCCGGGCGCCTGCTCGCCGTCGCGCAACGTGGTGTCGAACACGCGTACGCGCTCGGGCAGGCGGGGTGTTACTTCGGGTTCGATCGTCTGTTTCATGATTCTTTCTTGCGGGCTTTGCGCATCTGCCGGAGTGCTCCGGCATTTCCGGCTTACCTGCCGTCCATGGCCATAAAAAAACCCCGCATCCGTTTCCGGGTGCGGGGTTTCTGGAATCTTCGCCTGATGTTGCTAGACGCGCCCTAACCCGCACCTCCGTTGGTAATGAGAAGTACGAGTACAAGCGCGAGAATCGCATTCGAGCGCGCGGCGACGAGCCGGGAAACCAGCGCAAACTGGTTGATCGGGGTCGTGAATCCGGCGGTGCTGCGGTGCGACATGAGCCGACCCTAACGAACGCGGCCGGGGTATGTCAACTGTTTTTTCGGAAGTGTCGCAAAATCGGGGCAATTTCGCGGCACGCAGGCGTTCGGAAGGCTAGACGTCTTGACACCTTTGCGGCCAATGGTTGCAGATGCAACTATTTGACGTGCCGGCGACCGCGCAGGCCAGTGATCTGTCGCGGTAATTCAACGCTGCGCGTCCAAAGCGAAAGATTGAACCACGGAGAACACCGAGAACACGGAGTAAGGGCCAAAGCAGCATGATTGATTTGATTGTGATCTGCCGTCGCAATTGCGCGACGACCGAACCATCCGGCGGTTGTCCAAGCGTTTCCGCGCTCTTCTCCGTGTTCTCCGTGGTTCAGGCTTCGTATCTTCCTTGCCCGTACCCCACTACGCGAACGGATCCTTCAGGACGATCGTGTCGTCGCGGTCGGCACCCGTGGCCACGAGCGCAATATGCGTTTCCGCCAGTTCCTCGACCGAACGCAGATAGGCGCGGGCCGCCGGCGGCAGCTTGTTGAATTCGCGGATGCCCGAGGTCGGTTCTTCCCAGCCGGGGAAGTCGAGATAAACCGGCTTGCATTCATCCCAGCCGGCGGCATCCAGCGGCGCCAGTTCCCGGCGCTTGCCACGATATTCGTAGGCGATGCAGACGCGGATCGTCGGCAAGCCGTCGAGCACGTCGAGCTTGGTGATGGCAAGGCCGTTGATGCCGTTGATCAGCACGGCCCGCTTGAGTGCCACGAGGTCGATCCAGCCGCAGCGGCGCGGACGGCCGGTCGTCGCGCCGTATTCGTTGCCGCGCTTGCGCAGGGTTTCGCCGGTCGCGTCGTCGAGTTCGGTCGGGAACGGACCACCGCCGACACGCGTCGCATAGGCCTTGCAGATGCCAAGCACGTAGTCGATGTCACAGGCGCCCACGCCGGTGCCGGCACAGGCGCCGCCGACGGTCGTGTTGGACGAAGTTACATACGGATAGGTGCCGTGGTCGATGTCGAGCAGCGAGCCCTGTGCGCCCTCGAACATGATGTGGCCGCCGCCGCGGCGGATCTGGTGCAGCGTCATCGCCACATCATCGATCATCGGCTTGACGTAGTCGCCGAACGCCAGCGCCTCGTCGAGCACCTGCTGGTAGTCGACCGTACTGGCGTTGAGCCAGCCCTTCAGCACGAAGTTGTGGTATTCGACGACATTGCGCAGCTTGTCCGGCAGCTCGTTCGGGTACATCAGGTCGGCGACGCGCACGCCGCGACGCGCGACCTTGTCCTCGTACGCCGGGCCGATGCCGCGGCCGGTCGTGCCGATCGCCTTTTCTCCCGACGCCCGCTCGCGCGCCTGGTCGAGCGCGATGTGGTACGGCATGATCAGGGGCGTGGCCGGACTTATCTTCAGGCGCGAGCGCACGTCGATGCCGGTCGCCTCGAGCTCGCCGATCTCCTGCTGGAGCGCGGCCGGCGACAGCACTACGCCGTTGCCGATCAGGCACAGCACGCCTTCGCGCAGAATGCCGGATGGAATCAGGTGCAGCACGGTTTTCTTGCCGCCGATGACCAGCGTGTGCCCGGCATTGTGACCGCCCTGGAAGCGCGCGACCGCGCTGACGCGTTCGGTCAACAGGTCGACGATCTTGCCTTTGCCTTCGTCGCCCCATTGCGCGCCGAGAATTACGACTGACTTGCCCATGATGTTCCCGCTTCGAGTGGATGTTGCGCCTGTGGGGCGCCGTCGGTGACTAGATTCGCGATCCATCGCTCATCAAGTCACCCTGCCTCCGGCATCCTGCCTCCGGCGCTCGCGACGGCGCGACCTGCGCTTGAACGCAGCTCGCAAGCGCCGACGCTCGCCCCCATCGCGCGCCGAGAATTACGACTGACTTGCCCATGATGTTCCCGCTTCGAGTGGATGTTGCGCCTATGGGGCGCCGCCGGTGACTAGATTCGCGATCCATCGCTCATCAAGTCACCCTGCCTACGGCATCCTGCCTCCGGCGCTCGCCACATTGCGCGCCGAGAATTACGACTGACTTGCCCATGATGTTCCCGCTTCGAGTGGATGTTGCGCCGATTCTGTCCGTGCCGCAGCCGGCAGCTTCAATTGACGAGTTGCAGCGCCAGTACGCCGACAGCAACCATCACGCCGCCGATGATACGCAGCCGGCGCGACTCGAGCAGGCGCATTTGTTCGACCATTCGTTGCCAGGTTTGCGGCGCCGCGAACAGCAGCAGACCCTCGATCACGAGAACCAGGCACAGGGCAGCGAGTAGTTCGTGCACCTACGCGATCGCCATGCGCTCACACATGACCGGCCAGCCTTCGGCTTGAACGGGAAGGTTTCGGCGACCGTCGTTGAGCTGCTGCTCTTTCCTGTTGCAACCGCTCCGGTACCGCGCCGGGCCAACACGTCCATCACGACGAAGACTCGTGCGCCACGTCACTTGCCCTTGCCCTCGCCATCGTTGAAGTAGTGCAGGAACTCGGACTTCGGATCCAGCACCATCACGTCGCCGCTCCTGAAGGCCTCGCGGTACGCATTGAGACTGCGGTAGAACGCGTAGAACTCGGGGTTCTTCGAGTATGCCGCCGCATAGGTCTCCGCCGCCTTCGCGTCGCCTTCACCGCGCGCCAGCTGCGCGTCGCGCTCTGCTTCGGCCTTGATCACGATGACCTGCCGGTCGGCATCGGCCGTGATCTTGGCCGCTTCCTCGCGGCCGTTCGAGCGCTGCTCGTTGGCCAGGCGCGTGCGTTCGGCGCGCATGCGGTCGTAGACCGAGCTGACCACTTCATCGGGAAATTCGATGCGCTTGACGCGCACATCGACGACGCGGATGCCGAGCGGCTCGAGCGTGGCCTTGTTGGCCTGCTCGATGACGTGTTCGGTGATGTCCGAGCGCGCGCTGGCGATCAGTTCGTTCAGCGGCCGCGCATTGAACTCGTCGCGCAGTCCGTTGCGGATGATCGAGCCGAGCCGCTGGCCGGCCAGCGACTGGAACTCGTCGGCGCCGAACGAGCGGTAGTAGATCGCTCCGTTCTCGATCTTCCACTTGACGTAGAAGTCGACGATGACGGCCTTCTTCTCCGAGGTGAACAGCGACTCGGGCTTGGCATCGAGGTTCAGGATGCGGCGGTCGAAGCGCACCACCTGCTGCGCCAGCGGCAGCTTGAAGTGCAGGCCCGGCTTGTAGTCCGATCCGCTGCTGCTTTCGGTGCCTTCGATCCGGCCGAACTGCAGCAGCAGCGCACTCTGGCCTTCGCGCACGATGAAGGCCGAATTGGCGATCAGCACGACCAGGATCAACGCGATGATGGGCGGCAGCATTTTCATTGGCCACCTCCGCGCGAGCTTGCCGGGCGCGCCGGCGGACGTTCGTCGACGGCGGCTGCCGCGGCAGCAGCGGCCGTGCCGTCCACCTTGGCCTTGTCCAGCGGCAGGAACAGCAGGTTCTTGCCGTTGCTCTGGTCGATGACTTTCTGGGTCACTGAAAGAATGCTTTGCATGGTTTCCAGATACAGGCGCTTGCGCGTGACTTCGGGCGCGGCGCGGTACTGTGCCTCGATCAGGCTGAAGCGCTGGGTCTCACCGGTCGCTTCGGCGAGGCGCGCCTGCTTGTAGCCTTCGGCTGATGCGCGGATGCGCGCCGCTTCGCCGCGCGCCAGCGGCACTTCCTTGGCCAGGTAGGCGCGCGCTTCGTTGACGAACTGCTGCTGGTTGTTGCCGGCATTGTTGGCGTCGTCGAACGCGTCCTTGACCTCGGGCGGCGGCTGGATCTTCTGGAAATTGACCTTCTGCACGAGCAGGCCCAGGCCGTAGGAGTCGATCGTTTGCTGCAGCAGCTTTTCGGTCTCGCCGGCGATGGCTCCGCCCTGGCCGGACAAGATCGTGTCCATCGTGCTGGTACCGACGACCTGGCGCACGGCGGCTTCGGCGGCCTGCTTGAGCGTATCGTCGGGCTGCGTCGCGGAGAACAGGTACTTGCGTGCGTCCGGACGCGTGTACTGCACGTTGAAATCGATCAGGACGATGTTCTCGTCCTTGGTCAGCATGCGCACTTCATCGGAGACCGGCTGCGAGGTGGTCGAGTCGACCGTGAAAACCTGCTCGATCGGCGCCGGCCATTTCAGGTTGAGGCCGTTGTTCATGATGCGGTTGAACTGGCCGAAGCGCAGCACGACGCCGATCTGCCGCGCATCGATGATGGTGAAGCTGCTCCACGCGATGGCGAGCGCGACGAACGCCAGCACGATGATCATGAATCCGCCGGAGTGAGATGGGCCGCCACTGCCACCGCCACCACCGCCGCCGCCGAACAGCCGGCGCATGCCGTCGCGGATGCGCCGCAGGACGTCATCCACATTCGGCGGTTCCTGGCGGCCCTTCCACGGATCGCGCTTGCCCGGTTCGTTCCAAGCCATGTCTTTTGAATTCTCCGAAGAATGGACCGTTGAAGCGTTCGCGCCTCATTGTGTCCGTAATGCTTCCACCACCCAGCCCCACCTGCTGCGCCTTCCAGCAGCGCTCTGCCGAAGCGGTTTCTCGGGAGGCGCTGCAGGCGCAGCGCCCCCTCAACCTGAGGGGCTAGTAAAGCGATTCGCTCCTGAGAAGACACATGACGGCGCCAACCGCGAATCGCAACCGGGCCGTTTTCACTGCGGGGTTGCTGCAGAATTGTAGGTAGACCCGTCCGGGGGGGCAAGCTGCGCGCGCAGCCAGTCGCCATCGCCCCCGGGCAGGCCGAACAGCGGTTCGAGCTGGTTGCGCGGCGCATCGATCTCGATTTCCCAGCCGCTTTCCGCGTGGCGTTCGCTCGCAACGAAGCCCGAAGCGAACAGCTTCGCGCGCAGGCGACCTGCCGAATCGGGCACTTGCAGCCAGCAGTGAACCCGGTCGCGCTGCAGCGCAGTCGTGATCGCCTCGCGCAGCAGGTCGAGCCCGATGGCGCCGGCGGCGGACAACCAGACGCGTTGCGTCCGCCCTGCGTCGACCGTTTCCAGGCGCGCCAGACGCTGCCCGCCACCGTTCGCGGCAAGTTTGTCGAGCTTGTTGTAGACCAGGACCTGCGGCACGTCCTGCGCCCCGATCTCCTCGAGCACGCGCTGCACATCCTCGATGCGCTCCTCGCACTCCGGATCGGCCGCGTCGACCACGTGCAGCAGCAGATCCGCGTCGCGCGTCTCGGCCAGCGTCGACTTGAACGCCGCCACCAGGTCATGCGGCAGGTCGCGGATGAAACCGACCGTGTCGGCCAGCACGAACGCGCCGCAGGCCAGGCCCTCGATCCGGCGCAAGGTCGGATCGAGCGTGGCGAAGAGCTGGTCCGCCGTGTACACGCCGGCGCCGGTGATCGCGTTGAACAGGGTCGATTTGCCGGCATTGGTGTAGCCGACCAGCGAAACCAGAGGCAATGCGTTGCGCTGGCGCGCGCGGCGCGCGGTGGTGCGCTGCGTTTCGACTTTTTCGAGGCGCTGGGTCAGTTGCTTGACGCGCTGCGCGAGCAGGCGGCGGTCGAGTTCGAGCTGGGTTTCACCCGGTCCGCGCAGGCCGATCGAGCCGCCGCGCTGGCGCTCCAGATGGGTCCAGCCACGTACCAGGCGCGTCGCCATGTGCCGGCACTGGGCCAGTTCGACCTGCAGCTTGCCCTCGTGCGAACGCGCGCGCTGGGCAAAGATGTCGAGGATCAGGCCGGTACGGTCGACCACGCGGCACTCGGTGTGTTTTTCCAGGTTGCGTTCCTGCACCGGACTCAAGGCGTGATTGACCAGGATCAGGTCGGCATCGAGCGACTGCCGGTTTGCCTTGACCTCGTCGGCCTTGCCGCTGCCGATGAAATATTTCGGATTGGGCCGCTCGACCCGCGCGCTGATGCTGCCGACCACGGTCGCACCGGCCGAGCGGGCGAGTTCAGCGAACTCGCCCAGGGCGCTATCGTCAGCTTCGCCTACCCATTGCGGCTGCACCAGCAGCGCGCGCTCGCCTTTGCGGGAACGTTCGAACAGGGCGGTCAGCTCTCGGCCGTTTCGGCATGCACCGGCGCGGCAGACTCGTGCGCGCTGGGATCGCCGATACGGACATTGCGGCCCGGCACGATCGTCGAGATGGCGTGCTTGTAGACCATCTGACTCACGGTATTGCGCAAAAGCACGACGAACTGGTCGAACGATTCGACCGTACCTTGCAGCTTGATGCCGTTGACGAGGTAGATGGAGACCGGTACGCGCTCACGGCGCAAAGCGTTCAGGAATGGATCTTGGAGTGACTGGCCTTTTGACATGTTGTTGTTCTCCATCTTCTTATTGGAAATCCATGCGCGAACCGGAAAAAAAGACGGCGCTTCGGACCAAACAATATGGCCCTCGCGCTCCGATTCAAGGGGTTGAAATTGTACACCTTTTCCCCCCAACCCAAAAGCGGCGCAGCGCTATGCCAGCGTGCGGACTGATCCGGCGTGCGACTGCACGGCCGGAAACTGCATGCTATGACACCGTTAAGGGTGTTCAGAGGACGTGAAGGCAGCCCGTGCAGCAGGCTTCACGGGATCGTGCGTCGCGGGTATGCCAAGGAAATCCTGCAGCGCGCGCGCGGCCGTGGCGCCGGCCGGCGCGGCGATCGGATCGATCCATAGCGCGTCGAGTTCGGAACGAAGCCACGTGATCTGGCGCTTGGCCAGCTGGCGCGTCGCAAAAATGGCACGGTCGCGAAACTCGCGTGCATCGAGCTGCCCTTCCAGATGCTGCCACGCCTGCCGGTAGCCGACCGCACGCACCGCCGGCAGGTCCGCGTGCAGGTCAGCGCGCGCGCGCAGCGAGCGCACTTCGTCGAGAAAGCCCTGCGCAAGCATTGCGTCCACGCGCGCCTCGATGCGCCGGTGCAGGCCCGAGCGATCTTCCGGCACCAGGGCCAGCTTGAGCACGCGGTAGCCGAAGCGGCGCGGCGCCGTGCCGTGCTGTGACGACAGGGATCTGCCGGTCAGCTCGATGACTTCCAGCGCGCGCTGGATGCGCTGCGCATCGTCGGGTCCGATACGCAGCGCAGCGGCCGGATCCAGCAGGGCAAGGCGGGCGTGCAACGCCGGCCAGCCGGATCGCCCGGCTTCGCGCGTGATCCTGGCGCGAAGCTCGACATCGGCCGCGGGAAGTTCGCTCAGACCGGCCTGGAGCGCGCGGAAATACAGGCCGGTGCCACCGACCAGCAGCGGCGTCGATCCGGACGCGGTGATCTCGCGCATCGCCTGCAATGCGTCGAGCGCGAACTCTGCCGCCGAATAGGGCTCGACCGCATCGCGGATGTCGATCAGCCGGTGCGGGAAACGCTTGCGCGTCGCCGCGTCCGGTTTGGCCGAGCCGATATCGAAGCCGCGATACACGAGCGCCGAGTCGACGCTGACCAGCTGCAGCGGGAAGCGCTCGGCCAGCGCGCAGGCCAGCGCCGTCTTGCCCGAGGCAGTCGGTCCCATCAGGAAAACGGCGAGCGGGCGCTGGTCGATCGGCATGCACCGGAGTTTACGAGAGCCGCTGCGGAATTTGGTCGCTTGGATCGAGGTGCCGCGCCGCAGAACAATCCGCCCCTGAAACGATCATCGTCGAGCGACCGCGCCGAAACGACCCGGCATTCGCCGCGCCGGGGCGTCGATGCCGTGCCGCAGGCGGCGCAAATGCCCGCAGGCTGCTGCCTGCGGGCAGGCCGTGCGCAGTATCAGTCGCGGCGCAGCAGCAGCACGCCGCCGATCACGATCGCGCCGATACCGGCCCACATCGGTATGTTGACCGTCTGCTTTTCCTTCACGTTGAGTTCGATCGGACCGATCTTGGCCTCGTGATTTTCCTTGGTATAGCTGAAACCGCCGTACGCCAACCCCAGCGCGCCGGCGATGATCAGTGCTATCGCCACTATGCGAATCGCATTCATTTCTGCCTCCTCAGGACCCCGGATGATCGTGATCCGGCAGACGCTTTGACGCGCCTCCCCAGGATCACTCGAAAGAGCCGCGCCGTCGACGGACGGCGCGGCATTGCGTCACACCACACGCCGGCCCTGGATAAGCCGGATCAGGATCACCACGATCGCGATGACCAGCAGGATGTGGATCAGGCCACCCATGGTGTAGGAAGTAACCAGGCCCAGCAGCCACAGCAGGACGAGGACAACGGCAATAGTCTCGAGCATCGCACTTCTCCTTGTTTTCGATTTTTCAAGCAGGACGACTTGCGGCAACTGGCGAAAACACCGAAAGCACGATGCTTGCGCTTTTCGATGACGTGGCCGCAGCAGACGGGCCGATTCGGTTGCGCCGCCAGATTGCACTGCACCGACACCGCAATTCCGGTCCGCCTGCCGGCCACTGATCGCGCAAACGAGGCTACAGTTACATGAATGAACAACATCTGTATCCGCACTTTTCCACTTTGGAAAAAATGGCCGCCGTACTGGGATTGTTCAGCTGATCCGGACGCGACGACCCTACAACCGCATGCAAAGGGCCATCGACTTGCCGGTGCGGTTTTTGCGCGCGTCAGCGGGCAGGAGTTTCGAGCGTGATCGTGAAGTCGGCGTCGACGGTTGCCTCGACGACATTTGCCCCGTCGTTGGCGATGCGGTCGCCGGTAACGGCCGAGTAGCGCTGCCTGTCGACATCGAAGGCCACCTTGACCGTGGTTTCTCCCGACGGCCGCACGTGTGCGGTCGCCCTGCCGCCGGCCGCGATCGATCCGACCGACTCGCTGAAGCCGGAACCCGAGACGACGACGTGGGCCAGTTGCGCCTGCGAATTGTTGGCGATGGTCACGGGAACGCTCGATACGCAGCCGGACAGCAGCGCGCAGGCGGCCACCACAGCAGCCACGCAGATTTTCCCCGGGCCGCCGCGCGCCCATGGACGGGTTTCGCCGCATGCTTGCCGGCAGCCCCGGCACGAACCGTCTTCGCCAGCCACCGAAACAGGTTTGAACGATGCGACCACTCGCCTGTGCAAATTGTGGAGTGGTCCCTGCAGATGAACCCGGGCAAGCAGCCTGATCACGACGTGGTCCGCAGCCAGGCGAGCGCGTCGGGCTCGGTCGAAAATGCCTTGACCCAGTAGCCGCGATTCTGCGTCACTGCTTCAACGTAACCGAGCATGGGATTGTCGGCAGCACCGAGGAAAGCGATCCGGAACGCATGGCCGATTCCGAGCGATGGGCCTTCTTCGGCATGCCGGACCGCACCCAAGTGGTAGAACTGGTAATTCGCTTCGCGCACGTCGAACAGCAGGGCGTCGATCTTCCGTTCGGCCGCGATGCGCCCGACCGAGCGCAGCATTTCGGTGGTCGCTTCGTATTCGACGTCACCCTTGTAGGTAACCCGGACGATGCCGTTTTCCACTGCGATCCTGATGTCGGGAAGCATGGCTTCGAGCGGTACGTGACGATGCCAGTACCGGGCCGGCCGGTCCCTGCGTTGACGATGTGCCGACCATGTTGCGCGCGCCGGCAGAATGACGTCAAGCCGCCGCAAAAGCCCGCGTCCGGGCGCAAGTCGCGGTTATCACCTCGCGCCACTATAATCGCTGCCCAAACCGGAGGCTGTATGCAATCGACGATGAAGGCGCTGGTCAAGCGCGAGGCCGCCAAGGGCATCTGGATGGAACAGGTGCCGATTCCCGAGATCGGCCCGAACGAGGTGCTGGTCAAGCTCGAGAAGACCGCGATCTGCGGCACCGACCTGCACATCTACAAGTGGGACGAGTGGTCGCAGCGCGTGATCAAGCCGGGCCTTGTCATCGGCCACGAGTTCGTCGGGCGCATCGTCGACATGGGTCCGGGCGTGCGCGGGTATGCATTGGGACAACGCGTCTCGGCCGAGGGCCATATCGTCTGCGGCGTCTGCCGCAACTGCCGTGCCGGCAAGCAGCACCTGTGCCCGAACACGGTCGGCATCGGCGTCAATCGCGCCGGCGCATTCGCCGAGTACATCGCCATGCCGTCGTCGAACCTGTGGCCGATCCCGGACCAGATTCCGTCCGAGCTCGCGGCGTTCTTCGATCCGTACGGCAACGCCGCGCATTGCGCGCTCGAGTTCGACCTGATCGGCGAGGACGTGCTGATCACCGGCGCCGGACCGATCGGCATCATCGCAGCCGGCATCGCCAAGCACGTCGGCGCGCGCAATGTCGTCGTGACCGACGTCAACGACTACCGCCTCAAGCTTGCCGCCGACATGGGCGCCACGCGCGTGGTCAACGTCTCCAAGCAGTCGGTGCGCGATGTCGTGAAGGACCTGCACATGGAGGGCTTCGACATCGGCCTGGAGATGTCGGGCAACCCGCGCGCCTTCAACGACATGCTCGACTGCATGTATCACGGCGGCAAGATCGCCCTGCTCGGCCTGCTGCCGAACGGCGCCGGCATCGACTGGGACAAGGTCATCTTCAAGGGCCTCGTGCTGCACGGCATCTACGGCCGGCGCATGTACGAGACCTGGTACAAGATGACGCAGATGCTGCTGACCGGCTTTCCGCTCGGCAAGGTGCTCACGCACCAGATCCACATCGACGATTTCCAGCGCGGCTTCGACCTGATGGACTCCGGCAACTGCGGCAAAGTCGTCTGTTCCTGGAATTGAGGCCAGGAGTCCTCATCCCGTGCAGCACAGGGATGGACGATGACACGGGATCCGGTTTCCATGCAGCAGGATGAAGTCATCCCGGCCGTACCTCGATGCGTTCCATGAAAGACCGCCGGGCCGCGCCCAATGACGAGCAGATCCCGAAGCGGCCTGCCATTCATCCCCGATTCCGCTCCGATCTGGCAAACAATCCGGCTTGATGCACGATCAATCCATGTCGTACACGCTTGGCGTCGCTCTTGTCGTCTTCGGCTGCGCTTGCGCCGTCGCGGCGCGCGCGTCCGATCCGTGCACGGCGCACTGCGCAGCTGAAATCGAGCCGTATCTCGACGCTGCATCGCTGGTGCAACCGTCGCTGCTCAGCGGTCCGAACTTCAAGGTCGTGCCGGAAGTCGAGGTGCGCGGCTACATGGCGCGCTTCGTGATCGACACGCCGTTCGGCCCGCTCACCGCCGACAGCGTCGAGCTGCTCGCCGTGCGCATTTCGGAAATCCCGGCAATCGAAGCGCTCGACCGCGCCAGCAGGACCGACGCCTTTGCGCACGCCATCGCCGAGCGCGGACGCAAGACCGCAACGGCGGTCGTCAATGTCGTTTCGCATCCGGTCGACAGCGTGACCGGGCTGCCGCGCGGCGTGGCGCGCTATCTGAGCGCGCAGGTCGACACCTGGAGCGGGCGCGCCCAGTCGCTCGCCGACCGCTCGGCGCGCAAGTTCGAGAACGACGGCGATCCGTTCCGCGCACCGTCAGGCCCGATGACCGCCGGCCGCGACGAACCGAAGGACGAACTGCCCGAAAACGCGGACAAGAAGAACCGCAGCTGGTATGCGCGGGCCGGCAGCGAGACCGGCCGCGAAGCACGCCGCTACCTCAAGTACAACGAACAGCGTCGCGCGATGGCGAAGTACCTCGGCATCGATGCCAATACCAGCAACCCGATCCTGAACGACAAGCTCGACTCGCTTGCGTGGGCTGCCGTCGCCGGCAATTTCTCCGCCGGCACGGCGCTCGGCAACGTCGCCGGGACCGCGGCCGACGTGATCTCGTACAGCGGCAAGCTCAACCAGTACGTGCTGGAGAAACCGCCGGAGCAGCTGCGCGAGGAAAATCGGCGCAAGCTCGCGAGGCTCTGCAGCGACGACGATTCGATCCGCTCGTTCCTGCGCCGTGGCGGATTCAACGACACCTTGCGGACCGCACTGACGGCGGAACTGGAGCAACTGCAACCGCGCAGCGGCTGCAACGACCTGATCGAGCTGGCGGCGACGACACGCGGTGAGGTCGAAGCGCGCTACCTCACCGACGCGCTGAAGCTGATCCGCCGCAACGCGGCGGATGCCAGGGGCGGCGACCTGATCACTGCCGGTGCTGCGCTGGCCTGGCGCACGCCGCAGGGCAAGCTGATCCTGCCGCTGCCGGTGGACTACCTGACCTGGACCCACGACATCGGCGAATTCTTCGACCAGCGCGTGTTCGCCGTTGCCGACAAGACCGTGTTGATCGGCGGCGAGGCCTCGATCCAGGTGCAGCGGCAATTGACCGATCGCGGCTGGAACCTGCGGCTGCGCGCTCCGTACGAGGGTGCTCCTGCCTACGCCGATAACGACTTCGCTCCGCTGCGCCGGGTCGATGCCTCGAACCGGGGCGGATACGCCAGCGGCGCGAATTGAGCGGCCTATTGCGCGGCGGCTGGCGCGTTGCCGGAATCCTCCAGCGCATCGAGCTGGTCTTCGTAGAAGCTGCCGCCGGAGGCGAAGATCAGGAAGTCCTTCGCCGCCCGATGCACCGAACGATCGACGCTTGCGTCGCGCAACGCGTCTTGCGCGGCGGTCCAGAACAGGCTCTGGACCTGGCGCGCTTCGGCTTCGTATTGCCGGCGCAGGCGCACGAACAAGGCCGCCTGCTCGCCCGGGTCGAGCTTGCGGACCTGTTCGCTGGCTTGCATGCGCAATGCCGTCAAGGCTGCTGCCGCCGACTTCGGCGGCGCTACTGGAATCGTGAAATGCATGCGGCCGAACGTGTCGGCGTAGGCGCCCGATTCGAGGTGCCACTGGATGCGTTCGCCGTTTGCCTGCAGCGCATCGGCCGGCGCGCCGCCGCTGAAGCGGGTGACGCGGCTGATGTCGTCGAGCATGTCGTCGGCGACATCGGCCCAGTTGCTGTTGGCGTGGCGCAGGATTCCGGGCAGCACCTGGCTCCACCACGGCAACGCGAGCATCGGCGCGAGCGTCAGCAGCCACAGCAGCCAGCCGGTCTGGCCGGTCAGAACGTTCATGCCGACGCGCCAGATGAGCAAGCCGGGCACTGCCAGCAGCAGCGTGAAGACGAATCCGCCGAGCCAGTATCCCTGGCGCCGCTGTTCGACCAGCGCCGCCGGCATCGCTTCGTCGGGATGCTTCGGGTCGTAGCTCAGCGGAAACGCCGGAAACGGCGTCGTCCAGCTGGCGACCGCCACGTCGAGCGGATGATCGAACTGCTCCTTCAGCGCGCCGAGCGCCGTCGTCGGCGGCGGCTTGCTGAGCATGAACGTGTCGTATGGAGCATGCGCGGAAAGCCAGTCGAGCGCGACCTTGTCGAGCCGGATTTCCTCGACCGCAAAACCGCTCGCATCGCGCGCAAACGCAAACGGCACGCCGGGCGCCATCGTTTGCCAGTCGTCAAAACGAAAATCCTCGCGAAACTGAAACCGGTTGCCGCATAACCCGCGGCGCAACGGCGTACCCCAATCACCGCCGTACTCGACGACGACGCACGCTGCGATCTTGCTGTACGGTTGCCAGCGCGTCTTGCCCTTCGGCAGATTGTCCGGATCGAAGTCGAGCGCAATCCAGCTCTCGACGATGCGCCCCTGCGCCTGCGCCGTGAACGGCGCGTAGCGATACGATTCGATCAACGGCTGCGGGCCGGCAGTCCAGGCCACGGCCAGAAAGATGCCGCCGAAAAGCAGCAGGAATCCGGCCAGCATGCCTATGACGGGTGCAGCCGCGAACTGGCCCACCGCCTGGAGCACGAACGCGCGCACGCCGGACGCAGCTGGTACGCCATCCGCGGCGGCGGTGTCGCCGTCTGCTGCGGTCTCGGCCGCAACCCGTTTTCCGGTTCGATCCTTGCGCATCCGCGCCTCCCCGCGAGTCGTGCCCGGAGTCTAGATCGGCCCTGCAGCGCGGGCAATTGTGGACGCGCGCACGCACCGACGCGCGCCTGCAGCGGATCAATGCGGACGCGGCTGCGAGTGGCTTTCACGGTCCGGCTCGGCTTCGGCGGCGCGATGCGCTGGCAGCCCGTCGCGGTGCGCTAAAATGCCGGCCCCATCATTCGGGATTTGCTGCCATGGACTACGCCGCGCGCGACCGTTTCGCCGCCGAACTCGATTCGATCCGCGAGCAGGGGCTGTACAAGACCGAGCGCGTCATCACGACACCGCAGTCGTCCTCGATCCGCACGACCGAAGGCGGCGAGGTGCTGAATTTTTGCGCGAACAACTATCTCGGGCTGGCCGACCACCCCGATATCATCAAGGCAGCCAAGGACGCCCTCGACACGCACGGTTTCGGCCTTGCTTCGGTGCGCTTCATCTGCGGCACGCAGGATCTGCACAAGCAGCTCGAGGCCGTGATCTCGAAATTCTTCGGCACCGACGACACCATCTTGTACACCAGCTGTTTCGACGCCAACGGCGGCCTGTTCGAAACGATCCTCAACGAAAACGATGCCGTCATCTCCGATGCGCTGAACCATGCCTCGATCATCGACGGCATCCGCCTGTGCAAGGCCGAGCGCCGGCGCTACGCCAACAGCGACATGGCGGAGCTGGAAAAACACCTGCAGGAAACGCAAGGCAGGCGCACGCGCCTGATCGCCACCGACCGCGTGTTCTCGATGGACGGCTACATCGCGAAACTCGACGAGATCGTCGCACTCAAGGAAAAGTACGGCGTGCTGCTGATGGTCGACGACTCGCACGCGACCGGATTCGTCGGACCGACCGGGCGCGGCTCGGCCGAGCTGCGCGGCGTGATGGACAAGGTCGACGTCTTCACCTCGACGCTCGGCAAGGCGCTCGGCGGCGGTTCCGGCGGCTTCACGACCGGACGCAAGGAAATCATCGACCTGCTGCGCCAGCGCTCGCGACCGTATCTGTTCTCGAACACGCTGCCGCCGCCGCTCGTGGCCGCCTCGATCAGGGTGTTCGAAATGCTCAGCACCAGCACCGCGCTGCGCGACAAGGTCAGCGACAACGCGCTGTATTTCCGCAAGCGCATGACCGACGCCGGGTTCGACATCAAGCCCGGCACGCATCCGATCGCGCCGGTCATGCTGTACGACGCGAAGCTGGCGCAGCAGTTCGCGCGCGAACTGCTCGACGAAGGCATCTACGTGATCGGCTTCTTCTTCCCGGTCGTGCCGCAAGGCCAGGCACGCATCCGCACGCAGATGAGCGCGGCGCATTCGCGCGAGCAGATCGACCGCGCGGTGGCGGCGTTCATCAAGGTCGGCAGGAAGCTGGGCGTCGTCAAATAGCGTCGCGACGCCTCTTCGACGTCATTGCCTCCGCGCTGCGCGACCTGAACGGCCGCGCGTAATTGAGCGGCCGGCAAATTGTCGCCGGTCGCTTGCCGGAGTAAGCTGCCAGCGGAGCCGCATCGCGGCGCGCGACGCTGCCGGTGCGGATCCACGATGCGGTACATGGACCGTGCCGCAAGCCCGGCAGCCGGACCTTGCCGATCGGAACGGCATGGCCTTAAGGAGGTTCAGCCATGAACGAAGGACGACTCGAGCAATTTCTCCACGAGCGGCACGCTCCCTACGAGACCATCCATCACGCGCGCGCGCTGACTGCGCAGGAAACGGCAGCGAGCGCGCATATCCGCGGCCGCCTGCTGGCCAAGACGGTGATGGTCAACATCGATGGCCGTCTGGCCATGGTCGTACTGCCGGCCGCCCGGCGCGTGCATTTCGGCCGCCTGCGCGAAGCCACCGGCGCGCACGATGCGGGCCTCGCCTGCGAAAGCGAGTTCCGCGACCTGTTTCCGGATTGCGAAGTCGGCGCGATGCCGCCGTTCGGCAACCTGTACGGCATCGAGGTCTATGTCGACGAAAGCCTCGTCACGGACGATGACATCGCCTTCAACGCCGGCACGCACACCCGCGTGATGCGCATGCCGTACCGCGAATTCGAACGGCTGGTCGCGCCGCATCATGTTCACATGATGCACTAGCCGACCCGCCGATTCCGGCGCTGCTTCCGACGTTGCAGGTGGGCACCTGGATTGCCGCTGGGGCGGCGTGACGTGCCGCCGGCGGAGGCGGTTCAGTTCGCCGACTGCCAGCGCGTGTTATATCCGTGCAGCGTTCCACTCCGATTCCAGGCCGCCCATACAAGGAAATCCGCTCATGGCAAAGAACCGCAACGACAAGCAGGAAGCCCGCAAACAGGATCTCCGGCAGCGTCAGCAGGCGCCGCTGGTCACGCCGACCGACCTGAAGCCGAAGGCCACGCGCGACATCGCCGGCGGCATGAACGCGATCCTCGCCGACGTGTTCGCGCTGTACTTCAAGACCAAGAACTTCCACTGGCACATGAGCGGGCCGCATTTCCGCGACTACCACCTGCTGCTGGACGAGCAGGCGGACCAGATCTATGCGATGGGCGATCCGATCGCCGAACGCGTGCGCAAGGTCGGCGGCACGACGTTGCGCTCGGTCGGCCACATCGCGCGCCTGCAGCGCATCAAGGACAACGATGCCGGCTTCGTCGACCCGCTCGACATGCTGGCCGAGCTGCGCGAGGACAACAAGACGCTGGCGGCGCGCCTGCGTGAAGTGCACGAGGTCTGCGACGAGCACCACGACATCGCCACGGCAAGCCTGATCGAAGTCTGGATCGACGAGACGGAGCGGCGCACCTGGTTCCTGTTCGAGGCCAGCCGCCGCGGCGACGGCACCGGGCACTGACACGCGCTCCGGTCGCGACGGCGCGATCGGAGCCGATCGACCCGAGCCGCCGCGCGGATCCGCGCCGACTTTGTTTGTCCCCGATCGCGAAGGCGGGCCGGCAGCGAACGGGCAGACCTGCAACTCGCGACTTCGACGTCGCCAGCCACGCCGTACGCCGCTCGGCCGACTATTTGCCGGGCGCCGGTGTAATCGCGTTCCGCAAGTTTGGTAGTGATCGGTAAGGGCGCGACTCTTTCGAGCCGCACCCGATCACTACCGGACTTGAAGGACGCGCCATGAATACCCATCGCTTCACCAGCCTGCTGTTTGCCGGCGTCGCAGCGTGCGCATGCGCGCAGGCGCAGGAAGTTCGCCTGACCGACAAGGTCATGTTGATCTGCCCGGACCGTTCGCCACGCATGAGCGACATCGACCTGGCCGTGAAAGCCGGCCACTGGAACGCCTCCAAGGCCGTGAAACGGCAGATGCTCGAACGCACGCGCAGCGTCTGCGCCGCAGGACTCAGCGCCGTTACGCTGCTGGCTCCAGCCCGTTCGCAGATTGCCCCCGAAAACGCGCTGGCCGCGCAGCCGGTCAGGGATCGGTAAGCGTTCCCGGACATGACGGTCGGCTTCGCAAAAACAGCCGACCCTCGCCGCTCTGCCGGCCTGATCAAACCACAGATGAACCCGGCGCACGGCGGCCGTGCCGATCGCGATGAAAGCCACGAGTGCGATTGCCTGTGCTGCGGCGAACGGCGCTTCGTTCTGCGTGGGAGCCAGCGCATGCAGCGCCGGAACCTTGAGGAACGCCTGCACGATCAGCACGAAAAAATTCAGGTACAGCGAGGCGACCGCCGTCGAAACGTAGATCCAGCGCCAGGCACCGCGCAGCGCATGGACATACAGGGCCATGATCGCCGTCGCCAGCAGGACCAGCGAGATGATGCCGACGATGTGCGACGGCAGCAGGTGGTCACGCTCGAAGCCGAAGCCGGTGACGCTGGTCGCAACCGTCGTCGCCAGGAAAAGCAAGGTCCCGCCGGCCATGCGTGCGGACCTCAGCATGCCGGCGGCGACGACCAGTCCGCTGGCAATGCCGACCAGGCTCAATGCCACGTGGATAAACGTGAACGTCGACATCCCCAGGATCATTTTCGTACCCCCCGTCATCATTCCCGCGCCAATTCTGCGGCAAAAGCCGCGGCGCCGCACGGTTGTGCGGCTTATCAACGCGATCGATTCCGGCTAAGGTACAAGGCGTACCGCCCCTGACACACGGCACAGATGCTCAGCCACGCCATCGTCCGCCCGCCATCCGCCAGCTTTGCCAACGGCCTGACCAGCGTGCATCTGGGTGCCCCCGACGTGCAAAAAGCCCTCGCCCAGCACGCCGCCTACTGTGCGGCGCTCGAACAGTGCGGCCTGTCGCTGATCCGGCTCGATCCGGCCGAGGACTTCCCCGATTCGACTTTCGTCGAGGACACCGCGATCGTCACGGCGCATTGCGCAATCATGGCCTGCCCCGGCGCGCCGAGCCGCAAGGGCGAAATCGCGCTGACCGAGCCGGCATTGGCCTTGCTGTTCGAAACCAGGCACCGGATCGTCGCACCGGGCACGGTCGACGGCGGCGACGTGTGCCAGGCCGGCAACCATTTCTTCATCGGCATTTCCGAACGTACCAATCCGGACGGCGCACGCCAGCTCGCCGCGCTGCTGGAGCCCCACGGATACAGCTCGACCTTGATCGACATCCGCCAGGTGCCGGGCATCCTGCACCTGAAGACCGGCGTCTCGTGGCTCGGCGACAACCGCATCACGCTGATCGACACGCTGGCCGGGCACGACGCCTTTCGCGGCTATGACGTCGTACGCCTGCACCCGAAGGAGAACTACGCTGCCAATTGTCTGCGCATCAACGATCACATCGTGATCGCGGCGGGATTTCCGCGCTTCGAAGCCGCCGTGCGCGAATTCGGCCATCCCGTCATTACGCTGCAGACATCCGAATTCCGCAAGATGGACGGCTCGCTGACCTGCCTTTCGCTGCGCTTCTGAAGGAAAACAAAAATGACGAGCGATCAATCCCGCCGTGACTTCATCGTTGCCGGCGGCGCACTTGCCGGGCTGGCGCTGCTGCCCGGCGCCGTGCATGCCGCGACGGCACCGGCCAGGACGTGGCCGGGCTACGCCGGCGCCATCGTGATCGATTCGTGCGGCTCGCCCGGCGGCAATTCGAACGACCCGCCGGGCTCGCCGATCAGCGCGGCCGAACTCGAGGCCGTTCACGCCACGGGCCTGACGGCGATCAACTTCACCGTCGGCAGCGTCGGCCGATACGCGCACGATTACGAGGAGACGATCCGCACGATCGCCTGGTGCGACCGCGAGATCGCCGCCCATCCGGAGACGCTCTTCAAGATCACGCGCGGCGCACAGCTCGACGAGGCCAAGCACAGCGGTCGCCTCGGCATCATCTACGGCTTCCAGGACACGACGATGTACGGCGAGAATCTCGACCGTTACGACGAGTTTCACGACTTCGGCGTGCGTATCGTCCAGCCGACCTACAACCGCCGCAACCTGATGGGCGACGGCTGCCTGGAGCCGGGCAATGCCGGCCTGAGCAAGCTCGGCCGCGACATGATCGCGCGCATGAATGACACCGGCACGCTGCTTGATCTGAGCCACTGCGGCCAGCGCACGACGCACGAAGGCATCGAGGCGTCGAAGAAACCGGTCGCGATCACGCATTCGGGCTGCGCCGCGCTGAACGACAATCCGCGCAACAAGAAGGACGAAGAACTCAAGCTGCTCGCCGACCGTGGCGGCGTGATCGGCATCTACATCATGCCGTACCTGCGCAGCAAGGGTCAGGTCATGGCCGAAGACGTAGTCACGCACATCGAATACGCGGTCAAGGTCTGTGGCGAAGATCACGTCGGCATCGGCACCGACGGCGGCACGTCGGCCGTCGACATCACGCCGGCATTCAAGAAGGAGTTCGCCGAGCAGGTTGCCGAACGGCAGAAGCGCGGCATCTCGGCACCGGGCGAGCGTGCCGATTCCTACACGTTCGCGCCGGACCTCAACACGCCGCACCGCTACGAGATCCTCGCCGCGATGCTCGCCCAGCGCGGGCACTCCAATGCGCGCATCGGCAAGATCCTTGGCGGCAATTTCGCGCGGCTGTTCCGCGAGGTGATTGCCTAGCCGTTGGGCATCTTTTCAACGGCAAGTGCGACAACCCCGAAAGACACGGAGGACACAAGAAAGAGCAAATACCTCGCACAAGGACGAAGCGATCTCTTTCCCGCGCATCGCCCGCATTTCGCTTCCTTCGTCTCCTTCGAGGTTCAATCTCCCTGGTTTTCCTGGTCAGCCCAGGCCCAGGCCAAATGCGCGGCCGAAGAACCAGATGCCGGCAACCAGTGCGATCGCGGATGAGCCGCCGATCAGGATGCCCGGGCGGTAGAAGCGCGCGTTGCGCAGCACATAGATCAGAGGCACGACGGCAAGCACGACCGCGAGCTGGCCGATCTCGACCCCGACGTTGAACCCGGCCAGCGCCAGAGCAAGGGCGGCGCGCGGAAGGCCCAGGTCGCCGAGCACGCTGGCGAAACCGAAGCCGTGCACCAGGCCGAAGCAGAACGCCAGGACCCAGCCACGTCGCGTGACAATCGGCCAGATATTGTTGAGCGAGGCGAGCAACACCGACAGCGCAATGCCGGACTCGACCAGTCGCGACGGTAGACCGATGACGTCGAGCGCCGCGAGCGTGAGAGTAATCGAGTGCGAAACGGTAAATGCCGTGACTACCGCCAGCACGCCGAGCAGCGCCGAGCGCAGCGAAGCGACCGGCTGCCACTTGCCGGAACGACGCATGAGGACCGCCGGCAGCAGCAGCGAGATCAGGAACAGCATGTGGTCGTAGCCGATCCAGATGTGATGCATGCCGTCGCCGGCAAACTGCACGAACGTGGCGAGGCGGGAGGTCTGTGCCAGGTCGAATCGCTGGAGCGCCTGGTCTGGCGACATGACGGCCGAGCGCGACGCGCCGTCGACATCGAGCCGAAGCAGCCCGCGATGGCTTGCATCCAGGTCGAACAGCAGGCGGTAGTCGACGCTCAGCTGTCGCACCGGCGCGGCGCACTGCGCGCTGAAACGCAATACCGCATAGGCACCGTCGCTGTGGTCGTCGACCAGGAGTTCGCCGGGCGTGAACCGGCACGGCGTGCCGGTGTTGCCGAGCTTCAGGCGCCCGAGCGCATAACCGAACAGGTCACTTTCGCGCGTGCGCACTTCGCGCCACGTGATCGCGCCGTCGCGATCGGCGTCGAGATTCAGCGCTAGGTCGAGGTCGCGCAAGGCGATGTCCCATTGTCCGGCGACCGTCGACTCGCCCGAGCGCGTCGACAACGTCAGGTAGCTATCGCTCGGCTTGTGCGCGGACGCGACGCCGGCAATCCCGAGCAGCAGCAATGCCGCAAGCACGCGTGTCATCGCTGCACTCCGGATTGCACGTGCTGCGCCAGCGCCTGCAGGCGCGGCGCGTCGATTCCGGTCTCGCGCAGCCAGTCGCGCGCCGGCTGCGCCGCTTCGGCATTGCCTGCCGCCAGTGCGCTTTCGAGCAGGACGCGGGCATCGGCCGGCTCGCGCTGGACGCTGAAGTTCTGCTGCGCCAGTTCGAGCGCCCGTGGCGCATCTTGTTCGACTTCGAGGGCAAAGCGCGCCTGCTCGCGCAGATGCGTACGGTCGCCGCGTTCGCGTGCCTCGGCAAAACGCTGCGCAAGCGTGTTCCTGAGAATGGCTGCATCGGCGTCGCCATCGCGCTGTGCCGCGATCGCGGCACGCAGCAAGGTCGCGTCGGCCTGCGTAGTATCGCTGCCGAGCAGCTTGCGCACCTCGCGCGGCCGGTTTTCATCGAGCAGAAAATCCGCGTAGGCAGCGCGCGTGTAGACGTCGTCGTGCGTCAGCCAAAGCGCCTCGCGGAACGCTTCCTCCGCCGCGGTGCCATCCATGTGCCGCACACGCAGTTCGGCCAGTGTCGTCCATGCCCAAGTTCGTGTGTCAGGAGATACAGCGGTCGGCTGCGTCAACGCCTGCGCGAGCAATTGTTCTGCCTCGCGCGTGCGCCCGGCCAGTGCCGCAATTGATGCCGCGCAGGTTGCGCCGACCAGGGGGTCCGAAATCGGGATCAGTTTCAGGCACGCAGCGCGTGCGGCGCGCACATTGCCCCGTACCTGCTCGATTCCGGCAAACAGCAGCCATGCGTCGGGGTCGAACTGGTCCGACTTCAGGGCCGGCTCGAGTTGCGCCAGCGCCGCATCGAATTCGTGGCGGAACTGTAGGATGCGCGCGCGCATGACCAGCAGGCGCGGTGGCGCCGGATCGGCCGTCCACCATGGGCCCAAGGATGCCTGCGCGTAACCGTAAGCGCGTGGATCGGAGTAGATCTGGCCGATCTGGATGAAGTGCCTCGCGCGGGCCAGTGCATCGTCGAGCGCGATCGTAACCGGGGGCGTGCCGGTGCCGCGCAGCTGACGCAACGCAACACTCGCCGGCGACAATCGCTCGAGCACCACGTCGTCACGGTCCGGGCGATGCGCCACGGCGAACACCGCCGGCGAACACAGTGTGACGGCGGCGAGCAACGCCGCCGCCGCGCCGGTACGCCTAGTTGCCGTGCAGCAGCGCATCGACCGCTTTCGTCGTGCTACCGGCCTTCGCGTTCGGATTTCCGCTCGGATTGCCGTTCGAATCGTCGCCAAAGTCGATGTTGAACGCATTGATGTCAATCGGGTCGGCGGTGTCGGCATAGGTGCCGCCCCAGAAGAAAAGCTCGAACAGCAATGTCGACGCCGGCACGGTAGGCAATGGCTGCGGTTGCGGCGCGTTCTGCGCCGGCACCATTTGCGACGTGCACGCCAGCAGCGCCAGGACGGCGACGCGGATCAGTCTGGTCTTCATCTGCGTCTCCTACTTCGCCACGGCGGTGACGCCGTTCGCGCCATTCGGCGATCCCGGCAGCGGCGGATTGATGTACGGAAAGCTCTGGGCGAAGTCGCTCGCGGCCAGCGAAGTCTGGTCGGTGTACGGCAACTGTCCGTCCGGCGCCTGATCCGCGGGCATCAACACGCCCATCGCCACGCGCAGCGAGACGTCGACGACGTCGTCGCCCGGCCTGCGTCCGTTCGGGAAACCGGCTGTATCGCCGCCGAGAACGCCCAGCGTGTTCTGCTGCGCGGCTGCCAGCGGCGGCGTCGACGTGTTGAGGCGCAGCATCTCCGACGCGGTCACCTTCTTCTGCTGGTTCAGGCCCGGAATGCCGGTAAGAAACGCCGTGACCAGATCGTTGCGCGGCGTGGTGGGTGCCGCGACGCCGAACAGCACATGCAGCAACGCCGGCAGGGTCGGATTGGTCACATAGTTGACGAACTGGCCATCGTCTTTCGGCTCGCTCGAGTTGAAGCGGTCCTTGTCCGGCAGGCCGATTACCACTTCATTGACCAGCGGCATGCCCAGGCGCGATACCTGCGTCCAAGCGCCGCCGGCCAGTTGCGGACCGTGTGAATTGCTGCTGTCCTGAACGGTGCCTTTGGGCGCCGGATTCAGCACGCTGATCTGGTGCAGGCTGGCCGTGGTCCATGCCCCGATCACCGGATCGGAACCCTGGGTCAGGCACGAGATCGGCACTTCCAGTGCGATCGACGTGACGTTCTTGTCGCCGATGGTGTTCGGTTCTGCATTCGGTGCGCCGACCGGATTGAGATTGACCAGGTCGAAGATTTCGCCGAGGTTGACCGCAAACGGATCCTTGCGCTGGCCGACGAAGACGCGCCCGGCGCCGCTGCAGCCCGGAATGCCGATGGAAAAGATGTGGTTGCTCGAGTAGGTCGGATAGTCGGCGATCGACTTGTTGCCGATGTTGTCGAGCGGCTTGCGGAACGTCGTGCCGCCGCTGGTAAGGTTGGTCGCCAGCGTGCCCTTGCCGTGGCGCCGGTCGCCCTGCACCACGGTTACCGTATAGGTCTCGATCAGGTTCTTGTTCGCATCGCCGTCGGTGACACCGGGGCCGAACGGACCGATGTTGACCAGCGGTACCGGCACGCTCTTGCCGCCGATGTTCAGCGCCGCGTTCTGATAGGTATTGGTGAAACGAAACTGGAACGTCAGGTGCTCCTGCGCGTCGCCCTTGTTGTCGATCTCGATCTCGTAGAGACCGTCCGGATCCATCGAAAAATAGTTCGGGCCGCCGTACGCATCTTCCAGCGGAATGTAATTGGCGATCAACGTGACGTAGTCGGAACGGCCGGCTTCGTAGCTGCGGAACATGTAGAAATCCGTGCCGTCGACTTTCGGATGTCCGGACACGAATGGCGCTTCGCGATGGCTCGACGCAGATGCGCTGCCTGCGGCGCCGATCGCGGCGAGCAGGGCGAGACTCAATAGGGTACGGACGGGTTGTTGCACGAGATCCTCCATTGGTACCGGCCAAGCGAGGTGCCGC
>Ga0157369_10000056_pt1 | contig 158590 bp, 146 predicted proteins | sample C25metaG_FD_113461 | JGI IMG/M metagenome (GOLD analysis project Ga0157369, IMG submission 113461) | Corn rhizosphere microbial communities from Kellogg Biological Station, Michigan, USA - C2-5 metaG | ecosystem: Host-associated > Plants > Roots > Rhizosphere > Soil | place: USA: Michigan... | reverse complement strand
GAAGCGTCGCGCGAAGCGTCGCGCGAAGCACCCGCTGTCCTGCCGCAGGCTTCCCGGCCTGCGTACATCACGCCGGGTCTCGTGCCCGTCCTGACGGTCCCCGCGCTGGTCGCCCGCAGCCCCGAAATGGAAGTAGTCAAGCAGCCCGTTCCGTTCCGCGCCATTCCCGCTGTAACTTCGGCGCTGACGGACGTCGATGCTGTTGTGCAGACCGCACGCTCGCGTGCATTGCTTGACGCATACGCTCGTGAGATTGAGTCGTACCCGGACATACCGCTGTTCTGACGTCAATGCTTTTCCAGACGGAGCCATCCTTGGCTCCGTTTTGCTTTAGACGGCCGGTATTCGTGACGCGATACGGCACCGACCGCCGGCCTCGCTACACCCCTCAGAATTCAACCAGCGAGGCCATTGTGTGCAATCTCCGTATTACGAACCAGCAACCCCTGCATCGGCACGACTGCGACAACTGTGTTTTTCTGGGCCAGTTCGATGGTGCTTACGGTCGAACGGACCTGTACATGCATCCGTCGCCCACCCCGGCATTGCGTACGGTTATCGCGCGGTACGACAGCGAAGGGTCGCAATACGTCAGCGGCATGCCGTTCGCCTACGGCAGGATTGCGGACCTGACAGAGGCACGGCTGCGCGCCGAACAGAGGGGACTGCTCGACTACGACATCAAGGAGGCGCTGGAATACGCGTCCCCGAGGTCCGCATCGCGCGAGACGATGCGCAAGCTCTTACCCTTCACGCTCGAGTATCAGGCGTTTCTTGCGCACGAGGCCGGCAACACGCTGCGGGCAGAAGCACTCGTTCGCCACATGTTTGCCCTTGACCGAAAATCGTGGCCAAACGGTGGCGCAGGCGAGGTCCTGATGGATTTCGACACCCGACTCCATAAGGTCGTCACGACGTTCCGGCAGTGCACACCTGAGTCGCGGCTCGCCATCGGAGCTGCCTTGGCAAAAATGACGGCGTTTCTCTGGGACGAACTCGAGCCTGAGCTGGATGCAGCGTGGCAGTCGTTCCTCCGGTCACTCTGATGTACCCACCCGTAATTCAAGCCCTCCTGTGAGGGCTTTTTTTGAAAAAAGCGCGCCCCGAAACAAATCGGCGCGCGCAATCAGCGTCCCGCATGCATGCTATGCGGTGATGTCCAACTCCATTTCCCCGTGCCACGCCCGAGCCGTCTCGCTCGCAAACCGCATCGCCTGCAGGATTGCCCTCGACAAGGCCGAGGCCAACTCGCGCTCACTGTCGTCACATACTCCTCGCAACTCGAGCACCTTCAGACACAGGTCGAGTTGGCGAATGCTTGCGCTCACAGCATGCGCTGCTGCTCTGTCGCCGCTGTCCTCCAAACGCAATGCAATCTGGTTCCGCCACCCGCTGAGCATACCCGCATTGGTTGTTGCTCCCATGGAACCGGCCGGTGCGCTCAATTCCCGGCAATCGCCGGAATAGTGATGGGCGGACAGCTTCAACAACAAGCTCACCTGTGCCACCGTAAGGGGCATTCGAATTCTCGGCTCACCCACAACTTCGATTTTCATAAAGTCCTCTCGGGGCAACCCCCGTCCAATCCACAAACATCCACCGGTTCCGCCAGCGACCTGGCCGCGGACACGCGTCCCGCCCGCGCAAACGCCCCGTGGCAGCAGTTCGTGTAGCGCAAACACTGCGTTCGGCGCACGAACACGCAAATGCAGTTTGAAATCGAATTTTAGATATGGATGATTTTAGATACACCTGGTAGACTTCAGGCGCATTAACCTCCCGAGGGGTCTCTAAAATGCTGACAGCCGTCGCCGGGCAACCGCAGGTCCCCGACCTCATGCCGTTCCAGTCTTCGGGCCCAGAACAGCGCTGTCGCAAAGCTGTCGAATCCATCCGGTCTCTCTTCTCGCAGGGCAAGACCGCGTGCGTATCGTTTTCAGCCGGGAAAGACTCGTCGGCGGTCATGCATCTGACGGTCGAAGCGGCCCGCGAGGCCAAAGCCAACGGCCAGAATCCCCGTGTCGTCGTCCTCTCCTCGGACACCGGCGTCGAAAACCCTGAACTGGCCTTGCTGCTGAGGAGGGAGCACGCAAAACTCAGGCGTGTACTGGCCAGGGACAGCATCTCTCACGACGTCATCATGACGCAGCCGTCGCTGGCGAGCTCGTGGGCTGTTCGCGTTTTAGGCGGAAACAAGCTCCCCTCTTTTCCCGGCGCGTCTCACGAGTGTGCGATTGACTTCAAGGTCGAGCCCATGCGCAAAGCGCGCAATGCCCTGTTCAGGCGCACAGGGAAAGATGCTGTGGTCACACTGCTTGGCACACGATACGACGAATCCGTCACTCGAGCGCACGCGATGGCCTCCCGTCAAGAGGTCGGGCATCGGCCATACCGGAACGACGAAGGGGAACTCGTCATGAGCCCCCTGGCGTTCTGGACAAGCGACGACGTCTGGGAATTGCTGGGGTTGGCGCGCTCAGGCGCGCTTGCGTCGTATTCGGACTTTGAGGACACCTTCCGCCTCTACGCTGACGCCGGCGGGACCAGTTGTGCGGTTATCTCGGATGCCATCACCGAGGGCGTCAAGGCTGCTCGGGGAGGTTGCGGGGCCCGGTTCGGGTGCTTCACCTGCGTCGCCGTTTCCTGTGACCGCTCTCTCGCGGCCATGGTCGAATCGGACCAGCAGTATGCGTACATGGCGGGGCTTGGGAGGTTGCGCGACCACATCGCGCTTGCGCGCTACGACTATTCGAAGCGTTACTGGGTGCATCGCGGCATCAGCGCACAAGGTGTCAAACTCGAACCGGATTGTTTTTCGCCTGCGTTCCTTCTGGAACTGTTTCGATATGCGGCTTCGCTTGACTACGAGGAGCGACAGGCGGCACGTCGAGACGGCCATCGTCCCCGCTTTCAACTGCTCTCAAGGCAGGCAGTGGTCGTGATTGACGCATTGTGGAGCCTCAATGGGTTTCATCCGCCGCACACAGCTCTACTCGAATGGCGGTCAATCTCCGAAGGAAAAACTCATTTTCCTGTCCCGGTGCCGTCCACTTCAGGCTCACTGCCCCAGCGTTTCCCGAAGGCCCTGTGGGTAGCTGCGGATGCCACGTGGGATGGCTCCCGGCACGAACTCGCCGGCGGATTTCTTGATGTGGAGACGATGCTCGCGGACCCCTGCGTGCCTGTCGAGACGCGTGCCGACGGCCGCGCCATACCGACGTTTCAAACCGAGCGTCGCATGGAAGTCGACATCGAGAGCCTGGAAATGGCGCTGGATTTCGAGTGGGATGCAATATTGGAGCGGCATCGTGCCGCCGCAGGTGACTGGACGTCAGGGTATCGCTTCTGGACGCAGTTTGGAACGCTGTCACTCACCCCTGCGCAGACGGGTGAGCACGATAAGATACTCCGGCGCACTGCGTGGCGAGCGCGAAACGGATTTCTCGGAGAGAAGGGCAACCAGAAGGCGCAGGCGATGGCTTGCGAAGCCCAATCGCACAAGCGGCCCTGACTCAGCCGAGGAGGCAAGTCGTCATCAGGACGAGGAGCGCGTCACCAAGGCCAAAATCACAATGCGGCCACCCGGGTAAGCATGCTCAAGGCGTGGTCGGTAGTGAGTCGGCCATCTCTTGCAGCACTTGCAATCATGGCAATCAGTGCGTCAAGTATGGGCCTTTCGTTCGGAGCGACACTCAGCATCAGTCTCTCAATGCTCTGGTCGGAGACAAAGGTCGGTCGAGCTGTAGCAGATGACTCGAAATCGCCATCGGTGCTTCGCGTCGTGGACTCGTACGTCGGCGCAAAACTGAATTCACCCCGACCCCGTCCCACAGAGGTCGTGACGACGGGTCGCGTCTCGATTTCTGCCGGCGAACCCACGTACTCCGGGGCCTCCTCCTGCTCGGGCACTGCGGGAACCGGGACCAGCACCTCAGGGAGGCTTAGCGGCGTTTCTACGCGCTTCGCGTTCGCCACCCCCCGCACAGATGCTTCATGCGCGACAGGCAAGCTAGCAGGCTGTGCCTCCTCCGGCATAATCGGCGAGCGGGGGCCGCTCCAGAGGGAAAGAACCTCCTCGGCCGACAGGGGCGCCTCGTCAGCTTTACTCTCATTTCCCGCGGGCGGCTCTGCCGCATTGTGCGCGAACCGCCGCGAAATCATTCGCGTCTCAAGCTCTTCGCGTTTCCAGTCAAACCAGTCCGCGGGCACCTCACACGCCTGGGTGAACAGACGCATTAGCGCCGGCTCGCGTGTCCAGTCAAGGGCGTCGAGTATGGCAACTTCAAGCCCGGTGACTGATGCAACCAGGTCATCACGCTGAAGCGAACGCCTGAACTGCTCAACGTTTTTACGACGCAGCCCCAGTTTTTTCTCGCGCAGTTTGTCGAGCCTGTGCTGTTCGGTTGCGAAGAACGACTGAGCCTTCGCTTGCGCGCCCGGGAGGTTGGCCCGCTGTTCCACGGCCGACTGTGTTGCCAAGGCCTGACGGCGTCGAGCAAGTTCGATTGACTCATCAGGCGGCGACGCTAAGAGGTGGCTGCCGGCGCCAGAGCGCAAGACAAGAAGCTGCCGATGTGCGGTAACTCGCCGAAGCCATTCGCGCCCCGCCTTTCCGTCCGCCAGGCGCCGATAGCTGAGCGCGGCGTGAAGAACTCGGGGTACGACGGCGATGCCCGGCGTAGACGGCCCCTCCTCTGCAGGGACGGCAGGAAACGGAAGGTTCATGGAGGCGTTTCGTGGTACGAGACAGCGCTGACCAGGCTCCATACAAGGCGCACCTGTAACCCAGTCATCTATCAACGCAGCCTTGCCGGATTCCCTCAGATTCAACACTGCAGGTTCACCCCAACCTGGCCATTCGACATCACTCGCTTCGAACGGCTCGGTTGCAGAGTCGAACCAGCCTCGCGGCAACTCGAGTACTTCTTCAACAACTTCGGCGAACCCACCCTCTACGCAAATCACTCCCGCTCCAACATCGGCAATAAAGGGCTCGACAAGGCCTGTGTATTTCGAGAGTAACTGTACAGCTCCGCTGCGACTGTCCAAAAGTTCGGCAAGGCGAGCGTGTCGCTGTTCGTACCGGTCGACGAGTGCTCGTGCATCCTTCTGACGGAAGGATGGGGATACGGGCCGTCTGTGGGTGAAGCCCCCGCTGGACCACACAAGCACGCGATACGGAATTCCTTCGAAAGACATACGTCTCCCGAGAGACGGCATCAGGGCCGCCTGGGTGCCGCGCGTTAACGCGGGGCGCCAGCCCCAGCGCAGTCGACGGACGTTCTGGGAATCCACATGCATAGTCTGACCTTCGGAGACGATAAAGACCCGCTTCGCTTATCCCGCGGACCACGCCGAGCGGCGCGGGAACCCCTTAATCATACCGCAGCCGGACGCTACGCCGGGCAATCTCGCGCGAGGCGCACTCGCTCCGCGCTCCTTTTGTCGGTTCCCCCAAAGACACCAGTGCGATAGCCACAGCTTCGACAGGGTTCGGCGAGCCTCTGGCCCCCTCCCGTATACGCGCGCGTGCGCGAAAAAGACTCCTTTCCTTATTTAAAGTTATTTAAGAAAGCCCCGGGTTAAGAGAAAGACTTCAGTAGAGAATCCGCTTTAAACGGGCCGCATCGAATCGGACTTGGGAATATGCGGGTGGCGAACCATGAACACGCGAATGGCGGTCGCAGGTGAGTGTTTTCGGGACCCGCGAGAATGCGTGAGGTGAGGCAATTCGGGAGGCCAAAAAACAAAGGGCTCGCCATGCGAGCCCTTTGCTGTGTGCGCCTGAACGCCTAGCTTTCATCCTCCGCTTTTCCGAAGAAAAGCTGCAGCATAACGAAGGCCAGGATGATGCCTCCCACGACCAGGGGTATGTGATTCACGGCAGCCGTCCTCCATTTGGAATGCGATGTCGTATTTTAGCACGAATCTAAAATTCTCAGCGGGTCGAGTTTAGGCATTCAGGCCCTTCGCAGGCGAAAAGATAAAACTTCGGTCGCTATCTGCCTTACCGTGGCGCGCCTGTTTACCACCCCGTTTAGGGCTGGCGCTACACCCGATAGCCCCACTGACGCACCGGACCTGCGCCCGATTACATGCCCCTCGCCTACAAGCCAACGACAAAAGACGGCCGCACCGTTGCCGACGAGAACGAAATCCGCGTTCTCGACGCGGTCCGTCACTTTGGGCACCTGCGTCGGCAGGAAGTTGCCATGGCAGTGTGGCCCCGCTCGTCTGCCAAGAGCGCCTATGTGATGGCGTGGCGAACCATCAAGCGGATGCTGGACCAGAACCTGTTACTTGAGAAAGCGAACACGCTGGGAGGCTACTCCCTGGTCCTCGCTGCGAAAGGTGTTGCGCGACTGCGTGACCATGGTATTGCATCACAGGAGGGGTACGAACTCGCCTTCAACGGACCGCAGTTTTTCCACCGAACGCTGGGTACGAACTATCTGCTCGAGCGTGCCCGGGCCGGCGACTCCATCTACGGTGAATACGCGCTGCTCAAGGGGTGGTCCCCCCTGGACAAGGACTATGTGCGCGACCGTTTTCGCAAGATTCCGGACGGCCTAATTATCCACTCGGGCGCCGCGGCCGGCTTGCGGGACGGCACCCGCGTAGCGGACTGGGTGGAGGTGGAGTCTGCCTTCAAGCCCTACGAAGAGGTTCGCAAGGCGCTCGCCCTGTTGACGATGGACTCCCAGCTCACGCGAGACGGAACCGTGCTGCTCAACAAGCTCGTTTTCGTTTTTGACTCCCGTCACAAGCACGACAAGCAGCTGTTGCGCTACATCGCCCGGTTCCTCAAAGAAGTCCCTACGTTGTCAGCCGACCTCGTGCTGGCCGAAATCGTCCTCGCTCGCTGCTTCGTCGACGTGCCCTTTACCTGGCGCGGCGTCGAAGAGCAAACCGCTCTGGACCTGATGCGCGACGCGAACGCCCTCAGCGACGGGGCCGACCTCTCGCAAACCGAACTCGAAACCGACGGCTCTGCCGACTACTGACCCACCCCATGTACGACCTCTATCTGTTCGAAAAGAGCTCCGTCGCAGCCGACGTAGCTGCCATCCTTGGCATAAAGTCCAAGTCCCAATTTCACATCGAAACCAAGACGGGCGCCTTCCTCGCGTGGGCGCGCGGCCACCTGTACGAGCTCGCTGACCCTGAGGATTACAACAAGGCGTGGGGCGGGTACTGGAACTGGGGGCAACTGCCCATGATTACGGATGCCTGGAAATACAAGGTTATCCGGGGACAAGGCGACCGCATCAAGGCTATCGGGGCACTGCTCAAGGGCGCGGGGCGAGTGATTCTCGCTACCGACGCGGGCCGCGAAGGGGAACTCATCGGCCGGCTGATTCTTGAGCAGGCCCGGTACAAGGGCCCCATCGAGCGATTCTGGGCGAGTGAGATGACCCCGGCCGGCCTGAAAAAAGCGCTCGGTGCGCTGCGCCCCGGCAAGGACTTTGAGAACCTGCTCGAAGCCGCGAAGGCGCGGCAGCATGCGGACAACCTGTACGGCATCAACGGCACGCGTGCAGCGACGCTCGCCGCGCGCCTCGTCCGGGACTTCGTCTCCCTCGGACGCGTGCAGACTCCAACGCTGGCCATGGTCGTGCGCCGAGACCTGGCGATTGCCGCCTTCAAGTCGTACAAGTATTACGAGCTGGAAGCCACCGTCACCACGGCATCCGGGAAGACGTTCAAGATGTGGCACGCGCCGAGCGAAGAGCATCGCATCATCGACAAGGCAGTCGCCACCCGCCTGCTCGCCCAGGCGCAGAATGCGTCCGCACCGCTGAAGGTCGAAAAGGAGCCCGGCTCCGAGCGCCCGCCGCTGCCGTACTCGCTGCCGAAGCTGCAAAAGGACGCCAACCGGATTCTCGGGTTCTCCGCCAACAAGACGCTCGAGCTGGCGCAAAAGCTGTACGAGAAGAAGACGACCTCTTACCCCCGCTCGGACTGCGAATACCTGGCGGTCAACCAGAAAGCTGAAGTTGGCGGCGTGCTGGAAGCGGTCGCCAAGGCGTTCCCAGGCCGCGTTGCGGAACTGCAGCGCCAGGGTCTCGTCCTGCGCTCATCGGTTTTCGACGACCAGAAACTCTCGGACCACCATGCCATCATCCCGACCTACCTGTCGGTCGCGCTGGAGCCGGATGAAAAGCAGCTCTACGAGCTCATTTCGTTGCGCTACCTGCAAACCCTCGGCCAGGACATGCGTCACAACCAGACCAAGGTTGTCCTCAACGCAAATGGCGTCGAGTTCAAGGCGAACGACCGCGTGGTCGTCAGCCCGGGATGGCAGGCCATCGCGGACGCGTAACGCGCCCGCAACCGGTCCGGTCGCCAAATAAATAAAGCCCCGCACACGGCGGGGCTTTAGAAATCAGCACATTGGTTCAGTCTTCCTCCACCGGAGTCTCAACCCGGAGGAGGATGCGCGCTGCACGCTGCTCGCGTTCAGCATCAAGATATTCCAGTTCCTGAATGAGCCGCTGGATGTCCAGTGAATCCGGCAACAGCTTCTTCTGCTCGGCCTTTTCATACAGCTTGACGACGAGATACTGCTCTTCGAATGACGCCGACAGCAGCTTCTTCGGCACCAGAGTGCGCCATGCGGCGTCACGTCGGATGTATTCGATGGCCCGCGGCAGCTCAGCTTCCAGCACATTGGGTTGTGCAAAAGCGTCTGCCTCCGTGATTCGCCCAGCGAGAGTGAGCACGAGAAGGCGGCTTACCCCGAGATAATCGGCACATCCTTCGGCGAACTTGTCGGTGATATTGACAACTTCACGCTTGCCATTGCGGAGCTGGTTGATGTAGCCATAAGTGACCCCCAACTCGCGCGACATGTTCTGCAACTGCTCACGACGCTCGTTCGCACAGGCTACAAGCGCTGCTATCAGCTTGCCGCCGGGCTTATCGAGTTCATCCTCATCAAAAGCTCCAGACCACGCGGGACGCGTGCGCAGATACTGGAGATACGTACTGTCATTCTGGTCCGGACCTGTAACGGCAGCGGTGCCGTTGCGCTTCTTGTCGAGCGGTACGACCGTGTTCATGATTTCCTACCCTCTTTTTGGTCAGTCCCCTGACTGACCCTTCGTGACTCGCACCGGACTAGCCGGGACGAATTACGCAATGGAAAGTTACACCTACCTGATAATGCATCGGCGTGTTGCCGGCAGGTGCCCTACCAAGTAAAGCTACCGCCCACCAATACGCTCAGTACACTTTATACCACATTTTCCCGCCCTCCAGGTCGCCGACCACCAAAGCCCGTGCTGTCGCCGCCTTGCGGTGACTTCGCGTGTTGGCCTTCCCTTCCTTCCGGAAACATCCTGTTCCCGGCGTCACTCACCACACCGGTCACCGTCGCAACTTTGTCTGGCGCGCATTACCCCAAGGCAGCCCGGCTTTGTAACTCCTCCGCCCAAGCTCGCCGGCGCCGACGCCAGTCGCGCGTGCGCGCCACCTCGAATTGTGCGGCGGCGTGCGCGATACAGAACTAAAACAAACTCGCCCTAAAACGCCTCGTCTTCAGCCCCGTGGATTTGATGTCTATACCAGACAGTGCACGTGGAGGCGCTGCACTTGTTCTCCCCATTTCCTGCGAGCCACGACCTCCACGCCTAAGCGACGTGAACGCACAACATTGTTATCAGGAGTTTCTCCATGGCCATTTTTTTCGGTCGCATCGGCACCCCTCTGGAACGAAAGGAAGGTCAGAACGGGCCGTTCTACACCTTCCGCTTCGCAGAACCGCGCGGTACCGGCGAGCATCGCACGTCTGAGTGGTTCAGCGTCATCGCTTTCATCAAGGAACTGGACGCGGATATGCTCAGCAAAGGCATGCTCGTCCGGCTTATCGGCGATGTTAGCGCCGAGGCCTACAAGACGCGCGCAGGCGAAGATGCCGTCGGGCTCAAGCTGAAGGCCATCTCTGTTGTTCCGCACGAGGCCAAGCAGCGCAACCAGAACGGCGACGGTGCTGGCGACGGTGGCGGCGACTACCATCACCAGGAATACCACGGCGAACCCGCCTAAGCCTTGCTTCATTCGACCCCAGCCCGCATGGCTGGGGTTTTGTCGTTAATGGCCCGATTTAGAGGAATATCACCTAAAGCGTCTAAAAACGATACTCATGCTGTCGTCGCATTGCGTTTTCGTTTCCCTACACATATACTGCTGCTGTCGGTTGAGCACGCAAACGAACGTGCAGCACCACCTAAACCACCAAACTGAACACATGAAACTCAAGCAAGTCACCAAAAACGGAAAACTCACGCGCCTGAACATCGGCATCAAGAAGTCGACGGACGACCTGTTGTCGGCGTACCAGCAAGCCTACCTCGAGCAATACGGCCAGGAAATCGAGCGCAGCACGCTCGTCGAACAGATTCTTGTCGATTACATCCGCGCTGACCGCGAGTTCATGGCCACGCTGGAGAAAAAGCCGATGCCGCCGCAGAAGGGCGCCTCCGCCACTGGCAGCGCCCCTGGCGCCGCCGGTTCGGCCCCGACGGACAACAACCCGACGGACTGAGGCTAGATGACGAGTTCCGTCGAGCTCGACGTATGGAATCTAAAGGGGGAGCTGAGATTTGAGCTCTCCCTTCCGGTAGAAACACCGTCGAACAACGTAATCAAGGGAATGCACTTTCACGCCTACAAGCACTTGCGCCGGCAGTGGAGGTTGATGGTCCTGAAAGCGCTGGGTGACGTGCTCCCGGAAAAGCCGCTGGAAAAGAGTTTTCTCGTAGTAACCCGGGAGTGTGCTGGCAGCGGGCTTGACTGGGACAACGCCTACGGGGGTCTGAAGCCCCTGGTCGACTGTCTCGTTACCTGCTCAAAGCGTAATCCCGACGGTTTAGGGCTCATCGCCGATGACAACCCTAAAACGATGCCCTTCCCGCCCTTCGTTAAGCAGATGACAGCGAAGCCTGGGCAAGGCAGAACGAAGTTACAGATTTACGAATTGTTGAGTTGACGTTGTCGGGCCGGCTGGCCCGCATGATTTGAGCCTACCCGACCACACGATTTTAGCCGGAGAACCATGATGTCGAACGCAGTGCAAGTCGCCGCCCCCGTTGAAGCCCGCCAGCCCCGCAAGGACCTGGTGCCCCCGGCAAACATTTGGGACGGCATGTCGCTGTTCGACTATCTGACGACCTGCCGCCCCCCGGCCGACCAGAAAATCATCGACATCGCCTGCTCGCAAACGCAGGTTCCGCACGAACTCAAGCCCGAAGCTGCACAGGAAATCCGTGTGATGTGGATGACGCTCAAGCCGGATACGGGCAAGTACAAGCCGGGTCAGATTGCGGCGTATGCGCACCGCATGGCGCTGCACGCCGCACTGCGTACCCGCCGTGACCTTGGTTCGGCTGTGCGCCTGCCGGGTTCTGCGTTCCGCAAGCGTAAGGACGGCAGCTCGTACGTGACTCCGGGCGTCCTGGCCACGGCGCTTGAATGGGACAAGCTCGAGGGCTGGTTCCAGGCTGACGGGGTTGAAGGTGAAGGCGGTCCGGTGTCGGACGCCATCTCGAGCGACCTCGGCCTGTCGCCGTTGTTCGAAGGCGAAGAACCGGTGGTCGAGGACGACGACGATGAAGTGACGCGAGACGAGCGCATGGAAGCGCTTGAAGCCGCGCGTGACGACCTCACTCCGCGTCAGTTCGGAATCATGGAAGCGCTGATTGCCGGCAATTCCTTCGAGGACGTCATGAAGCAGCATGAAATCAAGAAAGGTGTGCTCATGCGCGAGATGGCCATCATCAGCTCAATTGTCGGCGTGCTTGAGTGAGCGGTGCGCCGTATTCAAGGCACCTAAAACGGGCACAGCAGTCGCGCGCCGCGCTGCCGGATAGCTATAACGCGTAACAGATTACGCGCTCACCTGACCTTCACAAATGAAAAAGCTGCTTCTCGCGCTCGCCTTGACTGGCGTCGCTATCCTGGCACACGCCAAGGATTACGGCGTACAGGCGAATGTCTGGCCCATTACGGAAATCGATATCCGCCGGCTCCTTCTGGAGTCCGCCGCACGCGTTGACTGGTCGAAGGTCAACGCAGAAGCCCAGGAAAGCGGCCGGCAGTATCTGAGCAACCTGTCGAAGCGACAGCTGCCGACGGTTGACCATACGGCCGTTTCGTATTTCGACCCGTCTATCGTCCTGACTTCGGATATCCAGGCGCCCGTCAAGCAGGCCGACGGCTCGTACCAATGGCAGATTCTTTATCCGAAAGGCACCAAGGTTAATCCACTGGATACCGCCAGACCTGTCACGGCCTTTCTGATGTTCGACGGCTCTCAACCGGAGCAGGTTGCGCTCGTGAAGAAGGTCCTAGCCCGCAGCGGCGAACGGGTTGAGGCCGTTGAAGCCGGTTCTGGGGACCTGAGCCAACTGGGCGACAGCTTTACGCAGACGGTCTATCACGCGGACGACGCCATGATTGCCCGCTTCCAGGTGAACTACCTCCCGTCACTTGTTTTCCCGGGTACGGGGGCGAACAGCCGCTCTATCGGTGTCGCGGCGTTCGGCGCCCCCTTCAGCGCAGACGAGGTTCTGCAGAGCTGGAGTGAACTGACACCGGCGCCAGCCACCTCCACCGTGAGAGCAGTCAAATGAAATACTGGAAGAGAGTCCTCGCAGGGGCGCTGCTCGCAGTCGCCTCGGCGACCAATGCGTTCGCCGTGTCACAGTGCACGGGCCGTTTCTTTAATCCCATCTCGGACCTTGACTGGAACTACATGTTCCCCATCACGGTGGTCGGCGTCCAGATGAACAACGGCTCGAACCAGAACCCGCCCCTGATGGACGCCATGCCTCCTGTTTGCATGTGCCCGTCGGTGCTGACTTTTGGCTACCCGACGGCGGGATACGGCTCGAGCTGGTGGGAGCCGACCTATCTCGTTGAAGTGGAAAATCGTGCGGGGTGCCTGAGTTCGATGGGCGGCATCAATGTCCTCTCGAACTATTCCGCGGAGGACTCCGAAAAATCCGGAGGCGCAGGCGCGGAAGAAGGGTCTGCAAATCGCATGCAGGTGCACTGGTACACGTACCCTGCCTTCAATGTCATGGACATCATGTCCGACGTCACCTGTAAGAATCCGTCCGGCGTCAACATGACTTACATGACCGAGCCTGACAAGCTGTGGCAGGACGACAAGTGGGGCATCGTGCTGTCCCCGGAGGCCGTTCTCTTCGCTAATCCCATCGCAATGGCAGCCTGTGCTGTGGACGCCGTAGCGTCAAGCCTGGGTGCACCACTGGACCCACTCTTCTGGTGCGCGGGGAACTGGGGCAACGTGTATCCGCTCACCGGTAACACGAGCCATACGGGAAGCGATTATCAGGAAAACAACCTGATTCTTGCGAAGTTCATCGCACGCTCGCATCGCATGGGGATGCTCTTCCAGACCATCGGGCCGACCGCAATCTGCTTCTCGCACCCCAACCCTATCGTCGTGAAAAGTCAGTACCGTTTCGACCAGACAGCGCCGTGGCCACGCAAGGGGCGTGCTGTTGTGTTCGGAGACGCCGGGTTGGCCCAGACGCCCACGAGCTCAAACGCACCCACGAAGGAATGGACCAACACGATGATTTGGCAAGGCAAACAATGCTGCAACCGTATCCCATGATGAAACTTCGACATTTTCTCGCTCAAGGCGCAGTATTCGTGTCGTTCACGGCGGCCGCCCAACTGGGCTGGGCTCAGGAGGCTTCGGCGCCCGTGGAGGCCTCAGCCGTTCATCTGCCCTACGTACCGTACGGCAATCTCAAGAACGCAAACGCGGCTGACATCGAGCGTGCGACGCAGGTTGGGCAGTCCGTTGTCAAGGACCTGATGTCGGCCTACGAAAAGCGGGCCGATGACCCCTCGCTCGAGCAGACCATGCGTCAGGTCAAGACGCGCGCCGACCAGATTGCGGATGAGACGCTCGCGTCGAACCGCGACAAGATTCTCGATTTCCTCGGCATCGACCCGCAATCGCAAAACGCGCTGTACTACTTCGTCTCGTGGTCAATGCCCCTGGACATGCTGCGCTCGTATGCCATCGAGGCAATGTGGGACGGCGGCACCCTTGTGTTTGATGGCATCCCTGCGGGCCGCACGTTTGCGCAGTTCCTTGGCGAAGACCTGTCCAAACTGACGTATGGCAAAGGTGCATCGGCGAACGTGTCCATTGACCCGCGGCTATATGACGCCTATCAGGTCACAACGGTACCAACCATCGTGTTGACCACGTACCGGGCAGACCTTCAGTGCACCGACGAGAGCGCGGTGAAGTTCCAGTATCGCGGACAGGACCTGAGCTACAACACCTGCCCTCCGCTCGACCCGGCCAAGTACGCCAAGGTCAGCGGCGCATTGACGTCCAACTATGCCCTGCAGATGTTTGCCGACGACGGCTGGACGCAGGCCAAACCGTTCCTGAAGGCGCTCGCCCAAGGCTACGCGCTGGGCAAGGTCCCGCAAAAGGAACAGCAGCCTTTTGCCGGCCAATGGGAAGACGTCATCTCGCCGGCTGACCGTATGGCCATTCAGGCCGCAGTCAGCACAATGCAGACACCCGCGGGCACTCAGACCTCGAGCCGCGCGCCGACCACCTCCCAGCCAAGCCTGGGGCACTGACAGGATACAGGGCACCTCGCCTGCGGCAGGCGCCCTCATTTACGTCTACGGCCTCTTCCCTCCCACTCGCCAACGGGGGGCACGTACTTCTTCTGTCCCCTCGGGGATAAGTCCACTCGCTACTCAGATACAAAGCTCATCTAGCGGGATTCACTGAATGCGAATCGCAAAAATCATCCTGGGCGCGGCGTGCGCCCTCTTTACCCTGACAGGGTCTGCACAGCAGGCCCCGTCGTCCGCCGCCGTGGCCAATGCAACCAATCTCGGAACTGCAATGGCCAACCAGATGCGCGGCCTATCGCTGCAACGGGACAGCTCCGGTCAACCGGTTCTCAACCCGAGTGGCTCCCTCACGACAACGCAGACGTCCTCGCAGTCGCAAAAGAACGACCTCGCCTATTTCCAGAACGTGACTGGGCTGAGCGGAGTCGAACAGATTGCGAACCCCGGCAACGGGCAAACGGGCCTCGTCAACCTGGCGGCCACACAGACCTTCGATTTGAGCTGCTCCGGAAACCCGGCGGGCACCGTTCGCGCCGCCGGCGGTCTGTCGTTCAAACTCCAGGGCTGCGGCAACCTGCCGGTGCAGTCAATTGCGTTCAGCATCTGCGACGCGCCGGGCCGCGCGAGCACCTGCCAGCCTGGCGACTACTCGCAGAATGTGAGCGTGCCAGTTGGCTCGTTCGTGACGGTGAGCGGTAGCCAGGTCGGCGCCGGCTGCAATTCGCAGAACGTGTGCCGTATCACGGTGAAGACGACTTCGCAATTCGGCGGCGACGACACGTCGCTCAAGGCGCAGGCCCCTCAAGCGGCGGCGCAAAGCTCGATGGTGAGTGACCTCCGCACGACCGACGACAATGGCGCAATCACCGCCAAGACGTCCGAAATCGGGCAGGGTCTCATCAACTGCGCATCCCAGACGCAACAGAGTCTCCAGACCTCGGGCACCGTCGCCGCCTGTGGCACCGACGCGAGCGGCCACGCAGCAACCGTCACCGTCGCCTCCGGCGGTACAGCCGCTGCTGCCGCGTGTAACGGGCCGCGTACCTGCATCAAGCAGGGGACTACGACGCAAAACTTCACGCGCAGCTGTACGCGCACGTTTCCGCTGACCGAGCGCATCACGCAGTACTCGTACCAGACCGCACAGTGCGACATGACGTCGGTGACTGCCGCGGATGGCACGGTGACGGTCACGAACAGCTGCGTCAATGGCGCCGCGGACCAACGCACGGGCATGTCCCAGGTTGGTACGACCGACAAGCAGTGTGTGACGACGGCCGCCGACGGGTCGTGCACAAAACAGACATGGACCGAATACTGGGCGTCCTCGACTCCCGCCGTCGTGTCGACGCAGGACTCGCCTTCGGCAGTTGCCGGTGCCTGTGACACCGGCCCGCTCTCCGAGACCTCGTACACCGGCTTTTCTGGTGGAGTGTGGTTCGGCCGTACGCTGCCGGACTCCGAGTGCGTCGTGCAGACCATCGACGAAAGCACCAACGCGGGTACGGGCACCTACATCCAGCTGACCAACGCGGACAAGGCAGGTTGCGGCATCTACACCACCCCGAGTACGGGGGTCATCTGCTACGGACAGCCATCTGCTCAGGATGACACGGATACCTGCTCAAGCATGGACCTGAGCAGCTGCACGCTGACGAGCTCCGTGCCCGCCAGCCTGAGCAGCGGCACCTCGGGTATCGTAACCTCACAGACCGAAACGTACTCCTGCCAGACGCAGCAAACCACCTGCCTCCAGTACTCGACGGGCAGTGGCGATAACGCGTGCCTGGACAGCACGAACCAGACCTTCGGTTCGGACAAGTCGCCCAATACGCCCAATGATGGGTCGGGCCTGAACGCCGCACTTGTGGCCGCCGCTATCGTTGACGGCACCAGCGACGGCGTCGACCCCAACAGCGACCCGACCGTGCCCCGCATCTTCACGGGCGACGACATGCGCTGCTCGCGCGCCACGGGTGGTATTGGCCAGCTCTTTGGTCGCAACTGCTGCCGCACGGACCTGCAACGGCCTGTGTCGGGGCAGCTTATCCGTGGCGGTTGCAACATGAACGACGTAAAGCTAGCCGCCGCGCGCCGCTCAAACTATTCGACGTACATCGGAACGTACTGCTCGAAACGCATGAGGTTCCCGCGCAAGTGCCTTGAAGAGACCGAAACGTACTGCACGTTCAACGGCGTGCTCCCGCGCCTCGTGCAGGAGCAGGGCCGTGTGCAACTCGCGCAGATGGCAGCATCAGGGCTTGGCGCATCCGTGCAGCATGGCGCACTGAACTATCCGTACCTCGATTCGGGTACCGGCAAATGGACGCCCGCCGTCATGGTGAATGGCGTGGAGCTTCACGCGTGGCAATGGCCGAGCTACTGTGCGGACCCGAACGCAGCAGCCGACTACCTGCAGGCGAATCCGGACGCTTATGAATGCCCGGGCGTTGTCACCACCTACGTCGCAGCCTGCGACAACGGGGCCTGTGGCGCGCTGCCGCCGGCGCCCGAGTATGGCGCAGGCGCCTGGTCGCTCATCCAGGTCAATCCGCTCGAGAACAACACGACTGCGGTGAGCCGCTATGCCGTAGTGTCTGGTGCGTGCGCGACGACGTCGGGCCTCTGCCAGTACGCCGCGGCTGCGTGGCCTGCGGGCCAGGGTGGCAAGGCGGTGATTACGCGTGACATCAACTGGCCGCTGTACTCGAACCAGGCTCCGACGTCGGCTACCGCTGGCGGCTCGGTGAACCAGATGTCGAACGTAGCCGACCTGGTATTCCGCCCGTGGTCTCAGTCCGGCATGTCCGACGGCAAGACAATGCCCGCAACGGTTCGCGTCGACTTCAGCACGAACGGTGGTCAGTCGTGGAGTATTGCCCAGGTGCCGACCAACCTGAACGGCGCGGATTGGCAGTTCCCGGATTCGTCAGGCACCCGTATTTCGGGTAGCTGTGACCTCGCCGCGAACCTGTGCAACTTCCGCGTCACAGGGACGACGACCATCACGGCCAAGCCGTGGGGCGGCGCGGAAGGCCCGGACTGCTCGGGGTACACCGCAGGACAGCTTTCCGCGATGGACTTCAGCAAGATGGACCTGTCCGAATTCCTCTCGTCTGTCATGGCCAAGACGAACTCGGCACTCGATGCAACCACCCTTGCCTCAAACGCGGCGAGCCAGGCTCAGCAGTTCAATTCGATGTATGCGAACGCGGGTTCGGGCGCCACTTTGACGGCGACATCGCCTGTCCCGGCAAACTTCGCACGGATGTCTCCGTCGCAAGGCTTTGGCCCGTTCAAGGTGACACTCGTCGTGAGCGGCTTCTGGCCACAAACGACGGGCGACGCATCGCTGGACAAGAACCGCGTAACGAATGTGACGGTGGACTGGGGCGATTGCACCCTGAACGATACGCTGCTGCAGCTCGACCCGAGTGTGCCGGGCAGCGGCTACTCCGGCACCCACACGTTCGACGCTCCGGACAAGCTCAAGTGCGGCGCGAAGAATGGCAACGTTACACAGACCGTTACGGTGACTGCCTATACGAGCCAGAGCGGTGTTCAAAAACGCACGCTGAGTGTTGAAAATGCATGGGCAACCTTCCCCGGTGGAAGCGGCGGCCAGAACGATACGGTGCCGGTCACCACGACGGTGCCATTGAACAAGTCACAGTAAAAACTATCAGGCCACTCATGGAAGCAGTCGAAATCTTCAGTTACGTCGCGGGCATTCTGGGCCTTATCCTGGCCGCGGCGAAAATCGATGCGCTGTCACAAGCGCGACGCGGAAAATCAGAAGCGGAAGGGGCTTCGGCCCCGATTGTGCCCGCGCCTGCAGCGAGCGGCGCAGACGTTCCGGCGAGCGCACCGCGCCCGCTGAACATCGAAGGCGCGCAACGCGTGAAGCTCAGGTACCCCGCATTCCTTAAAGGATTCGGGATTCGCCCGGAGTTTGTCACGGACGTTGCCCGTTACGCGACAGCCGGCACCATCGATACGTTTCCGGTTGCAGTGCGGACCGCCCTCCAGCGTCTGTTCACCGAGGGCGCGCTCAAGGGCACCGAGGTGGTCGGCATCCTATTCAGGAAGGAGCCGCTGCCTGAAGGCCAGGCCATCTACTTTGCGATGGTGTATCCGCCACGGCAGGAACCGTACGTTGCCGCCTTCGTGGACCGCGCGAGCCACTAAACAGCGACAAACCGATTCAACGGCAAGGCCTTCCCGCCTTGCCGTTTTCTTTTGCAAAGGGTTGGAGGCGGCCGGACACCTCCACTAACCGAAACTAGTTGCGCGAGTTAACCGAATCTAATGGTGCTCTCCATTTGCAGCGCCAGGAACTTAGTGGTGCGGAGGTATAAAAATCAACTATCTAGACTGACCAGCACGATTTATGGAGTCTTGTCAAGATGCTGGTCGGTCGTTCGGACGCCTGGGCGCTTTCCGCCCTCGGGGCGGGTGTTGCTGTAGCAAGCCCGTGGTTTGCGGGAAACCCATACATTCTCCCCGCTCTCGTCGGCCCCGCTATCGGCGCCGGCTGGTTCGCCTACAAACGAACCAAAACCTGGCTGGACCGTACTGACACGGAAAGCCGGGAAAACTTCGTTCTGCCGTCCGATGAAGTCTTTGGTGACTTCATGACGACGAAGAAGGGCATCCGTTTCGGTTACACGCGCGATAACGGCCTGCCCGTCGACGTTCAGGACGGTTATCTCACGCGGCACTGCGCCATCATCGGCCAGTCGGGCGTCGGCAAGACAACACTCGGCGAATACCTGCTCTGGCAGCAGGCGGTGCGCGGCGGCGGCTTCATCTTCATCGACGCGAAGCTCGACGCAGCGACACGTGACAAGCTCAATCTGATGATGCAGCTGTGCGGCCGCGGCGATGAGTTCTATGTGCTCAACGTCGACCAGCCCGAAAACAGCAATACGTACAACCCGATTTTGAAGGGTGACGCAGACGAGGTCGCCTCACGTCTGCTCAACCTCTTGCCCAGTACCGAGAACTCACCCGGCGCGGACTTTTTCCGCCAGCAGGCGAACTACGCGCTCACCGTTCTCACTGGTGCGCTCAAGTCAGCGAAGCGCCGCTACGACTTCAGCGACCTCGCCATCCTGCTCCAGTCGGACCGCGCACTCGAATCGATTCTCCGTCTGCCGCTCGAGCCCGAAGCGCGGATGACCCTCGAGGTCTTCCTCAACCAGTTCCGCAAGAAGGACAAGGGCGGCGCCTCACTCGACATCAACAAGGTCAAGGAAGTGCTGGGCGGCATGTCTGGCCGTATCGCCCTGTTCTCGCAGGGCAAGTTCGGGCGCGTGTTCAATACGTACGTCCCGGAAATTGACCTGACGGACATCGTCGTCAACAACAAGTGCCTGTATGTCATGTTGCCCACCATGGGCAAGGACCAGGCGGCACTGAACCTCGGGAAGATGATTCTTTCCGACTTGCGCACGGCGGTCTACAACGTACAGGGCCTGCCCAACCATCTGCGACCGAACCCGCCTTTCATGGTTTTTGCCGATGAAATGGGCAGTTATGTCATGAGCGGCATCGCGCGCCTGTTCGAGCAGGCCCGTTCCGCGGGCATCTGCATGATTCCGGCCTTCCAGACATTCGCCAACCTGCGCACTGTGGGCCCTGACTTCGAAGACATCATCATCGGCAACACCTGGAACAAGGTGTACTTCAAGATGGCTTCGCGCGACTCCCCAGAGACCGCGGCCGAAATTATCGGCAAGACGACGAAGTACGCGAAGTCCCTGTCGACCAGCAAGAACGAAGGGCAATCGGCTTCGGATATCCGGACCAACCCGCAAGGGAATTCGTCCGACGGTGCGGGCATGTCGGAGTCCTGGCGCGCGACTGAAGAGTACCGCGTCCACCCTGACCACCTGAAGTCAATGGGCATGGGCGAAGCGATTCTCCACTCGGGCTCCCGCGTGTTCCATATCAACACGCCGATGCTGTCCTTCCCGGGACCGATTCCCGCGTTCAAGGCGACTCGCCATCGCACGGTGATGCCGCCTGACGAACAGGGCCTGTCGCTCAAGGAGCAGTACAAGGAATTCCTGATGGCAGCACAAGACGAGGGCAAACGGATAGAAGAAGCAGACAACAGCTTTAAAGCCCCCGCAACTGCGGAATCCTGACACGCCCCCGTAGGGAGACGTATGGAAGAAATCCTGCAACAGACCTACGAGCGACTCGTGCAGAACGCAGTCGAAGTGCTTCAGAAAAACCAGCCAGCGAGCGGACCGAAGGCCAACGCAGCAATGTCGTGCATCGGTTATGCCGGCGGCGCCGCTCTTACTGCAACCGTGCTCGCCAACCCGGGTGACGAGGCCATGCCGCTTGTCATGGTGCTGTCCGTTATTCGCGCGTGCTTCGACACCGAAAAGTCGCCGGCGATGAAGACGCGTCTAAAACAGATTGACGACCTGCTAACCCGCGCCATCCGGCTGAAAGTCGGAGCCGGCGACCCCGAATCGTTGCTACATTAAACATGAGCACCCTACTCTTCATCCTCGCGTGCATCGCCCTGGGGCTTGTCGTTCTCGCCAAGATTCCCGGCCTCGAGCACATCGTCAAACCGGTCATCGACCTCGTCTTCACGGCTATCAAGGTTGTAGCTGCCAATGGCTCGTACTGGGTTGTCTGGCTGGTGAAGCTGCTCGTTGCCTCGCACCTGGACCTTCTGCGGCATCTGCTGCTGTCCGCCGAGTCCATTGACCCCACCCTGTCCGTGCGAGACAAAGAAGTCTGACCGCTTTTGGCGAACACTGTTTTCCGCCTGTCAACACAATCTGTTGTGTTTTAGCTGGCTTATGAGCCCATCCATTGGGGTCGTTTGAAACCAGCTCGCTATATATCCCACACCCCTAAAACGCGGCGTCCCGACCCAACGGACGCCGCGGTCCACTCGGAAGGTTCGACCTTCCCGGGGACCCTTTTTGCCCAACGGGCGCACTGGAGAATCACTCTGATGGAAACAGCCATCCGGGAACATCCCGTCAAAAAAGACTATGTGACCTTCGACAAGACTCTGACTCGGGATGTGTCGAAACTGGTCCAGGAATGGGCCGCGCAGAAGAAGGTAGCCGTCATCGGCTACAAAACCATTCGCGAGCAGGACGCCAAAGTGTCGGTCGAGATTCTGTTCTCGAGCGACCCCAAGGCTGTGGCCATTCCGGTGGCCCCTGTGCGAGGCATCGACCTCACGCGCGACAACCTGCTCACGCCGTTCGGTATCGCCACGTTGAAGGACCGCTACCTGCATCCGGGGGAAACCTCGCCGCAGGAAGCGTTCTATCGTGCGGCGCGCGCCTTCGCAGATGACGAAGCGCACGCGCAACGACTCTACAACTACGCGTCGAAACTGTGGTTCATGTTTTCGACGCCGGTTCTGAGCAATGCGCCGGAGCGGCTCTCGTGGGGCGACAGCTTCGAGACCAACTTCCTTCCGGAGCGTTTCGGGAAGCTCAAGCGCGGCCTGCCCATCAGCTGCTTCCTGAGCTCGGTGGACGACAGTCGCACGGGTATCAATGCGCACTATGCGGAGAACGCGCTGCTCAGCACGATGGGCGGCGGCATTGGCTCCTACTGGGGCTATCTGCGCACGAATGGCATCGCCACGTCGAGCGGCTCCCGCTCGTCCGGCGCAATCCCCTTCCAGGCAATCATGGACCGGTACGTCCTGGCCTTCGCGCAAGGCCAGACTCGTCGCGCCTCGTACGCGATGTACCAGGATATCAGCCACCCGGAAATCATCGAGTTTCTGGAAATCCGCAAGCCGACGGGCGGTGACGCACACCGAAAGACGCTGAACCTGCACAACGCGGTGAACATCCCTGACTCGTTCATGGAAATCATCGAGCGTTGCATGAAGGACCCGGACGCCGACGACAGCTGGCCGCTCATCGACCCGCACACAGACCGCATTGTCGAGACGGTGTCCGCCAAGGAACTCTGGCAGCGTCTGCTGGAGCTGCGCGCGCAAACGGGTGAGCCGTACATTTTCTTCGTCGACACGGCGAACGCCGCACTGCCGAAGGCGCAGCGCGATATGGGCCTGCGCATCAACTGCTCGAACCTGTGCACCGAAATCATGCTGGCGACCAACAAGGAGCGCACCGCAGTCTGCTGCCTGAGCTCGACCAACCTCGAGTACTACGACGAGTGGTCCAAAGACGAGAATTTCATTCCGGACCTCATCCGGATGCTCGACAACGTGCTGCAGTACTTCATCCTGCACGCCGGCATCATCAAGGACGAGGACAAGCTTGAGCTTCGCCGCTTGATGCGCGAAGAGCCTGAGCTCTCCGCGCTCGAGCCGGAACAGCTGGAAGCCGTTGCGACGTTCATCGAGAAGCAGTTCATGACGGGCATGCGCAAGGCGATTTTCTCGGCTACGCAGGAGCGTTCGGTCGGCCTGGGCGCAATGGGCTTTCACAGCTATCTGCAGTCCAAGGGCATTCCGTTCGAAAGCGCGATGGCAACCTCGGTCAACCGCCGTGTCTTCAGCTTCATCAAGCGCAATGCCGAGCACGCTACGGTGATTCTCGCGCAGGAGCGCGGTGCGGCGCCGGATGCCTGCGGCGAGATGCGCCGGAACATGCATCTGCTGGCGGTCGCACCCAACGCGTCGAGCTCGATTTTCTGTGGCGGCACGTCTCCGTCCTGCGAGGTGACTTCGGCCAACGCGTTCACGCATAAGACTCAGTCTGGCTCCTGGCTGGTCAAGAACAAGTATCTGGCCGCGGTGCTCGACCACCTGGGCGCCAATACCGACGAGACGTGGCAATCCATCATCCTGAACAAGGGGTCCGTGCAGCACCTGGACTTCCTGCCGGACGATGTGAAAGAGAACTTCAGGACGGCCATCGAAACCGACCAGCGCTGGGTCATCGAGCATGCCTCGCACCGGCAGGAGTACCTCTGCCAGGGGCAATCGGTGAACACGTTCTTCGCGGCCGACGCCGAGATTCTGTACATGCACAACGTGCACTTCATGGCGTGGAAGAAGAAGCTGAAGTCGCTCTACTACTACCGCTCTGAAGCCGCCCGCGGCGCGGATGCAGTTTCGCTGAAGCTCTCGAAGGCCGAACTCAAAGATACCGACAACGTCTGCCTGTCGTGCGAAGGCTAAGGCAGGGGAAAAACACCATGGAAACTCAAAACAACACCCCCGCCGTGCTCACGGTTTGCGATGCGAAGGGCTACTACAAGCCGTTCCGTTACCCGTTCGCGTTCGATGCGTACAAGATGCAGCGCCGCATGGACTGGTCCATCGAGGAAGTCTCGTTTGCCGAAGACATCAAGGACTGGAAGAAGCTCAGCGAAGCCGAGCGAAACCTGCTCACGCAACTGTTCCGCTTCTTCACGACTGGCGACATCGACGTAGGCCAGGCGTACATCGACAAGTACATGCCCGTCTTCAAGAATGAAGAAATCCGCATGATGCTGTCGACGTTTGCTGCTGTCGAGGCGTTGCACGCCGATGCGTACTCCACGTTGCTGGACAGCGTTGGAATGCCTGAGGTCGAGTACCAGGCCTTCCGGCAGTACTCCGAGATGGCTGCCAAGCACGACTATGTGTCGAGCTTCGACATCACTGACGAGAAATCCGTGGCACGCGCGCTCGCAGTGTTTTCGGCGTTCACGGAAGGACTGCAGCTGTTCTCGACGTTCGCGATTCTGATGAACTTCGCGCGCGGGGATTTGCCTTCTGGCGCTCGCATGAAGGGCATGAACCAGATTGTCGCGTGGTCCATCAAGGACGAATCGCTGCACGTCGACAGCATGAGCCGGCTTTTTGGCGTCTACATCGACGAGCGGCCGCATTTGTGGACCGACGAGCTGAAGGAAGAAATCTACGCCATCTGCCGACGGATGGTGGAACTCGAAGACGCCTTCATCGACCTTGCGTTCGAACTGGGTGGCATCGAAGGTGTCACGCCCGCAGAGGTCAAGCAGTACATCCGCTTCATCGCCAACGTCCGCCTGCAAGGCATCCGCCTCGAGCCGATTTACGACATTCGCAAGAACCCGCTCGTCTGGCTGGACTACATGATGAACGGCGTCGAACACGTCAACTTCTTCGAAAACCGCTCGGTTGCGTACGCACGCGGCTCGCTGCGTGGCTCGTGGAGTGACGTATGGGCCCAGCGCCTGCCGGAGCTTCCGCCGTTCTCCGATGAGGTGCTGACGATTGCGGAGGAGCCCCTGGTCGCGACCGGCCTGTAGGGCGGGGGCAGGCCGGATTCATGCGCGCCGGCGGAACCTAAAACGCGGCGCTGTAGAGGACGGGTTCTTCCCGTCCTCTTTATTACCCGGCGCCGACAAAGAAAAAGGGCAGGAGCGGTTTCCCGTCCTGCCCTTTGCGCGTCCCGTACCGTCAGATTTTGTTCATGTCGAACGGGTCATGGTACGAGGTGGATGGCGAGACAAAGCCACCCGTGTCGTCATGGAACTGCCCGGTCTCAACCGGCGTAACGCCAAACGGATTGCCGTGGATATCGACACCCGAGCCCGGCACCATGGGCGTTCCGTCAATGTTCACGGTATGCTCAAATCCAACCGTCGCCATTGCGCTCATCCCTGCTGCCGAGAGCGCCGCGTCCATGCCATCGTTATCGAAGATACGCCGACGCGAGGCGCGCTCCTCGTCGTCACTACCCGACGAAATCCAGTTTTCGACGAACCGTTGATGGTTCGCGGTCTCTTCGTCTCGCGCAACGCCATAGAACACGTACAGCGCGACTGCGAACAGAGCCGCCAGAACAGCAACCGCCGCCCAGGCCCATGCCGTGAAGTAGAGCCCGATGCCGGCGATGACCGACAGGAAAATGATACCGAAGGTGATGCCTTGCTGGCTCATCTGCGCCAAGGCGCCCTTCAGCCAGATAAGCTTGAACTTCTTTTTGGTCTGGTTCATGGAATAACCCCCTTATGCTGCTTCTCGCAGTTCCCGCACAAGCCCCAGGGCCTGGTCCACGCGGGAAGCGTACGTAATCTGAATCCCCGAAATTTCCGCGAGAGCCTTGCTCTTTGACGCAAGCGGAACAATAGCACGGTTGAAACCCTGCCGCGCGGCCTCCTTTATCCGTGCTGCCGCGGCCTGCACCGGCCGCAATTCGCCAGCAAGCCCAACCTCTCCAAACGCCACGAGGCCAGGCGGCAACGGCCGGTTGTTCATGGATGAGTGCACCGCCAGCAGCACCGACAGTTCCGCACCGGGCTCGAGCAACCGCAGGCCGCCCACCACCTTGACGTACACGTTCTGGTCGAATGCTGGCGTATGCGCATGCTTGTTGAGCACCGCGAGCAGCATCTGCAGCCTGTTCGTATCGAGTCCACTCGCATACCGCTTCGGATTGGGCGTCGGCGCGTCTTCCACCAGTGCCTGCACCTCCACAAGAATCGGTCGGTTGCCCTCGACCGCGGCCAGAATCGCACTGCCTGACACAGGACGCTCGTGCACGGTCAGGAACATCGAGGACGGGTTGGTCACGTCCTCCAGGCCACTTGCTTCCATCGAGAAGAAACCCAGTTCATTTGCGCCGCCAAACCGGTTCTTCAATGCACGAAGCATACGAAACTGCGCGTCCGCGTCGCCCTCGAAATACAGGACCGTGTCGACGATGTGCTCCAGCACCTTCGGTCCAGCAATTGAGCCCTCTTTCGTCACGTGCCCAACGAGGAACACGGAAATGCCGAGCCGCTTTGCAACACCCGTAATCTGAGCCGCGCAATCCCGTACCTGCGCCACGCTGCCCGGCGCCGACTGCAGCAAGCTTGTGTAAATCGTCTGGATGGAGTCAACAACCGCAACCTGTGGCTGCTCCTTCTCGAAAAACTCAAGAATTCTCTCCATCTCGACCTCCGCCAGCGCCTTGATAGGCGCGTCGCCGGCGCCAAGGCGCACGGCACGCTCCTGCATCTGCTCAAGCGACTCTTCGCCCGTCACGTACACGACCTTCTGCGTGCGGCTCAGGACTCCGAGGGCCTGCATCAGCAGCGTTGATTTGCCGATGCCAGGGTCACCGCCAATCAGCGTCACTGCGCCCGAGACAAGCCCGCCTCCGAGCACCCTGTCGAACTCTTTCGAACCGGTGCTGACCCGGAAATGCGTGGCCGGCTTGACGTCGCGCAGGTCGGTCGCTTCTGCGCGGCTGCCCGACCAGTTCGAATACCGGTTAGTCTTCGGCGCTTCGGCCCGCTCGACAGCTTCCTGCAGCGTGTTCCACTTCTCGCACCCTGCACATTTGCCCGCCCAGCGTGGCTCGGTATGTCCGCAGTCAGAGCAGACGTAAGTCGTTTTAGATTTCGCCATTGCATGTCATTCCGAAGGTGTCTCTATTTTAGCATTCAACCTAAAACGGCACAACAGGTAAAGGCTAAAACTCCGGGGCTACATTGGCCTTGATGGAAGCGGCTGGCGGTGCGGACCTTTTTCTGTTGTCAGGTCCGTGCTCAAGCCGCTTTTGAAGTACGTAAAAGCAACACCGTACTCACGTCCCCGACCGTTCGATAGCACCGCGACACGTCCCGCACGATGGCGAGACGGCCGGATGCAGCGTCGAGCAATTTTAGACAAGCAACGAGCCCGAAGCAGATGGCCCTCACAATGGGCTCCCGGAAGGGTTCGGCACAACGAAAGAACCGGAGTATCCGAATGGCCGATGAAGCCGATGACGCAGCAGTCCTGAGTGACCTCTTCCTGAAACAGTCCCTCGCCTCAGTAAGCAAGGGCCCCCGTCTCGCAGCACGAGGCAACTGCCACTATTGTGATAGTGACTTCGCCTACGACGTCGCGAAGCTCGACCAACTGACAAATGAAGCGTTGCCGGGTGCGAGCTTCAGCTACGAGCAATGGCTCGCACAAACCCAGGACCTCGCGCGCAAGGCGAACGAAGGTACGCTGCCGCCGGACGAAGCCGCTCTGGCGAAGACGCTGGCAATCTGGGCAGCCAAGCGTCGCGAATTTGCAGCAACGGTCACCGACGAAGGCCTTGACGCACTGACACGAGCCGCCCTGCATGGTCAGGACGCAAGCCCGGACCAGTACGAAGACAAGCGCGCCGAGCTGGCTGCGAAGCGCCTGTACTGCGATGGCGACTGTGCCAAAGACCACGAGTACGAGCAGCGGGTCAAGTCACGTCGCTGAGCCCGCCCTCCTGCAACACATGGCCGCCTTTCAGGCGGCCATTCCATTTTCGGCGTCAGCCGGAGAGAAGTTCTCCGTGAGATGCCTGAGCGGGCACGGCGACACCCATTCGGGCAAACGCGGCCGGGTTCGCTAGGGACGCCTCTGACTCGAACTGCGCCAGGGCGGAAGGGCCAGACTTCAGGACAGTGTCGAAGCCCTGTCTGCGTTCCAGCACTTCGAGCATCGCACGACGGTAGGTCAACACATCGTCTGCCGCGGCCGCCTGAAGCACGGCGCAATATTCCGCCACTGCCCCGCACCAACCTGCCACATCCGTTACGTGACGGCAGGCGAACGCATCGGCGAAGACTTCTGAGCGCGCGTCGGCGAGGTGTTTCGAGGTCGCGGTGGCTTCATGGGCCGATAACGCGGCCGCAAGAGTGACGCACTCCGCAATGCTTGTGTGGCCCAGTACCGCAAGAACCGTCGCCACTGCTGTGAGCGCTACTGCACGACGATTGAGCAGATAGCGCCAGAGCCTGGCGAATTCCACGAGATGCCCAACCTCATGAGCAGCGAGGACCTCGAGCGTTGGCGCGGAGAGCCGCTCCAATGTCGCTTCGCACAGGAATGCCGTGGACGTGCTCGGCTGCACGTTGATACCCCGTGAGTCGGTCATGCGAAATACAAGGGGCGCGCGCAACCCCGCGGCCGAGGCGAGACGCTGCATTGAGGATGCGACGTATGCGCTCGCGGGAAGCAATGAGAGAGACATGGCGTGTACGAGTTCTTTCGAACGCGTAGCGCCGCCATTTAGCCGGCTGACGGCCGGTGAGCACAAGTCCGCGTGAAAAGGGGCTGTCTATACGAGGTTCACTGAACCCGAACGCCCCTTTCCCATGGAGATGGATATCCGCCTCGGGGTTGACTTCTTCGGCGCCCGCGAGGGTCGAAGGACGTCAATCTCAATGGCCGTACAACGGCTGGTCAATGCACACGCACTCCTGCTTGGCATGAGCGGCGCGGGCAAGTCGTACACAATCCGGCGCATGGTGGCAGATGCCGTCGCGACCAATCCCCTGGTACGGGTTCACGTTTTCGACGTCGCCGGCGACCTGGAGATTCCGGGCGCGTCCGAAGTGGACTTCTCCCGTGCATCGTCGGCGGGGCTCAACCCGTTCCGCGTCAACCCCAATCCTGCGTATGGCATCGAATACTCGCTCGAGACCTTCCTGCGGGTGATTGACGACGCATCCCAGAACAAGCTCGGTGACCGCCAGGTCCAGGTCCTCCGAAACCTGGTGCTGGACGTGTATGCCGAATTCGGCTTCACAAACAACCCGGCGACCTGGACAGTCAATGCGCTGGATTCACGCCTCGTATCAGGCGGCGCCGACAACCGGCTCTACCTCCAGGTTCCCATCTCCGAAAAAGACAGCGCAAAGGCCAACGGTGCGCGATGGGACGCGGAGCGCAAGCTCTGGTATGTCTACATCAACCAGTACCGAGGGGCCATCACCCGATGGCTTCCCGCGTTCAAGCAGCGCACTTATCCTTGCCTTGATGACGTCATCGAGTACGCCGAACGCATTCACATCGAAAGCTTCCTGGGAGCCGACCAGAAGGCTATCCGCGCTCTCGGCGCAGTAGAGAAGAGCGCCAACGCCCTGCGCAAGAAGAAGCTTGATGCGGTCAAGCGTGCGCGGTTCGACGAAATCATCTACGACGAAGACGCAGAAGCCGAACTCGATGAGAAAAAGGAGCGCGCCAAAGAGGCCTATGCCGAGTACGTCGACCGTATCGAAACAGGCGTTGAACTGGAAAGGCTGCGCAAGTATCGCGATGTGCGCGTGCTTGAGTCGGTCATCGACCGGCTCAAGAATCTCAAGGCGAGCGGTCTCTTCAAGGCCAATTCCGCGCCCTTCGACCCGGAGTGTCAGGTCTGGCGATACAAGGTCAACGACCTCAGCCTCGAGGCCAAGAAGATGTTCGTGTTCTTCCAGCTGCGCGCATTGTTCGACGCGGCAAGCGAGCGCGGCGTGCAACCTCACGTGGTCGACATCGTCGTGCTGGACGAATTGGGCACGTACTCAACCTCCAAGGACAAAGACGGCGGGGACGGCATCATCGGCATCATCGCGTCGCAGGCTCGCAAGTTTGGGCTCGCACTGTGGGGAGCAACACAAAGCCCGGCTACAGTTCCCGAAGCAGTGAGCAGTTCGGTGGGCACCAAAATCATCCTGGGCATCGACTCCAGTTACCGTGATTTCGCCATCAAGAAGTTTCAGGTGGAAGGCAGGCTGCTCGACTGGATTTCGCTCAAGAAAACCATGGCCGTGCAGATGAAGGAGGCCGGGGCGACTAAGCACAAATGGCACTGGGTGCAGATTGACGACTCCTGATGCCGAAGAGACCGCGCCTCGCGCGGTCTTTTCATGGCACCTCCTGTTTAGTCGCGCCGAAGTGCGGTAAAACCAACAATCGCGTTGTGCGGCGACGACACACAATTCGCGGTAAATCGCCTAAAATCGTACGCGCGCACGATTGACATAGGGTTTACCCTTATCTAAAAAGACGAAAACGTATAAAAAGCCCCTCTAAACTAGGCTCACAGTGGTCAGTCGCAAATTTTCTAAAATTGTTGTTGACCACGACCTCGATGCTCCGATAGAATGTTTGACATCGAGTAAACCCGAAAACACACGAATCACTCTTCGAACGAACTGACGACGAATTTTCAGCCATGAGAACCCTGACCAACCACCTTCAAACATCCGCACTGTGCAATCTGCACGGCGTGGGTGCGCTCGCCCTCGTGGCGATGCAAGGCGGTTATCAGCCGTCGCCCTCGTTCGCAACGCCGAAAAGCTCAATGCCCGTCGCCCCGCAGATTTGCGGTTCGAATTTGGGATGGTTTAAGAGCAACAGGCTCTCCTGACGATTGACTCACAGCGAGTCTCGCCAGGGAAGCCCCGGCGGGACAAGCTAAGAGTCGATTCCGTTCTGTATCAAGCCCACATCCGGGCTGGAATCCAAACAAAGAGCAAGTCCCGACCGGCCGAACCGAAAGGTTCAGCCCGAAGCAGCTTGTGCTTCACGGTCCATGTGACCACGTCGCATCGGCGACACCCATATCTGTGTTTCGGTATGGCCGCTCTTTAAAAATCAAATACCCGGGAAATTCCCGCGGAGTCCTGGTGCAGCATGATGCTGCAGCTGCGGAGTCACGTTGTGCCTAGAGGGTGCAACGCCGTGGCGTGCCCCTCCGCACGTAGCCTTCGACCGAAGGTATCGCGTGCAGGATGCCACACCAGATAGGATAAAGCGGGGGTTTCCCTAAAATGGACTTGGCTTGGCGGCACCATCCGTCGTGCCTGCAATGTGCAGGAAGCCAGTCCCGGAAGGGCTCCCAAGAGCTCTTTCGTAGCAGCGGATGCGAAATTTTAGAAGGGCGCGCCCCCAATCCGGATGCGCCAGTCTAAATCCTATCCGCCGGGTTCATGGCACCGGTGACCTTTTCGTCTCTGGTTGGTTCGATACCGTAGAAATGGCGGAACGCTGCTGCGAAAGGTTTCCGATGGAGAAGTAGCTCAAAGGCAGAGCGCGGGCCATATGGGGCCCGAGGCGCGCGGTTCGATACCGGTCTTCTCCTCAATGTTTTCAATGCGGGTGTAGCTCAGTTGGCTAGAGCGCGACCTTGCCATGGTCGAGGCCACGAGTTCGAGTCTCGTCACCCGCTCCATTTTAGATGTTACCGTTTTACCCCTGCGGGAATAGCTCAGCTGGTAGAGCGCAACCTTGCCAAGGTTGAGGTCGCGAGTTCGAACCTCGTTTCCCGCTCCAGATAAGGTTCTCAGGCCAATCGACGTGACAAGTCGAACCGCCCGGGAGCCGCAAATCGGCCACAAGATAGGGTGGAGTCCGGAACCCGTCACCGGAGCAATTCACGGATGCGAACCGCATCTATCAGTCACAAAAGCGTTGGCCCTGCGCACGTGTATGGGCGGTGTCCCTGCGTGCACTGATGGCCAAGCCGGAGTCGTCACCGGCGGCAGTCTTCTGCTTCAACCAGATTCACAATGCGGGTGTAGCTCAATGGTAGAGCAGCAGCCTTCCAAGCTGACCACGCGGGTTCGATTCCCGCTACCCGCTCCAGACTTCCCTCGCAAAGGGAACCGGCCGCTGCCGCCGGCGAACGCAAGCTCGAGAAGCAGCCGCCGGCCGGCGTGACAGTAAATGGCGGGGTGTCCGAGTGGTCTATGGTAGCAGCCTCGAAAACTGCCGGGTGTGAAAGCGCCCCCTGGGTTCGAATCCCAGTCCCGCCGCCAATCTTTAAAGAGAACTTTTTGTGGGCGTGTGCCCGAGTGGGTAAAGGGGGCTGTCTGTAAAACAGTTGCTTCGGCTACGTTGGTTCGAATCCATCCGCGCCCACAAAACGTTCTCGTAGTCTCAATAGGGGGTTCGCCAAGCTGGTAAGGCAGCGGATTTTGATTCCGCCATTCGAAGGTTCGAGTCCTTCACCCCCTGCCACGTTTCTATGGTCTGTTAGCTCAGCTGGTTAGAGCACCGTCTTGATAAGGCGGGGGTCGTTGGTTCGAACCCAACACAGACTACCATTTTCAGTTGTACCTTCGTCGCCGGCTAGCTCAGCCTGGTAGAGCATCCGCTCGATAAGCGGCAGGTCCTTGGTTCAAATCCAAGTCCGGCGACCACGTAACACCATGCGGGTGTAGCTCAGCTGGTAGAGCCCAAGCTTCCCAAGCTTGTTGTCGCGAGTTCGAACCTCGTCGCCCGCTCCAATCACCACAAACTACATCAAAGCACATTTTCGGTGTGCTTTGACGTGGAGTGTGCTGTCTCGAAACAGCCGCGCGCCCTGGTGGGAAACTTCAGGGGCGTAGCGCGCAGGTAAAAGCGTCAACGCTTGCTGCTACCGGCAGAGCCGCATCGCCAAGGCTCACAGCAGCCTGCAGGTGAAACACCAGACGCTCCACGAATCATCCGATGCCCGGGTGGTGGAATTGGTAGACACGCATGGTTGAGGTCCATGTGCCGATTCAAAAGGCGTGCGGGTTCGAGTCCCGCCCCGGGCACCAATAACGATTCCATACACGAGCGTTCACGGCGGGCAAAACGCCACCTTTAACTTTCAGCTTTGCAAATTGCGCCACTTTTATCATTCAAAAAGTGTTGATGCTGAGGGCCAAGACATGTGAACAAATGTAGCACACCCGCCGCTGTGGACAAACCAGGCGATTAGCCCTCTCCGGCTTGTAGACGGCGTAAAGTCGAGTGCTCCTGTATGGAGGTGTGGCAGAGTGGTTGAATGCTCCGGTCTTGAAAACCGGTGAAGGGGTAACCCTTCCGTGAGTTCGAATCTCACCGCCTCCGCCAATATTCGGAACGTAGTTACTAATCGACCCGGAAGGCCAGTAGCTCAATTGGTAGAGCGTCGGTCTCCAAAACCGAAGGTTGGGGGTTCGATGCCCTCCTGGCCTGCCATTCCCGGTTGAACCCAAAGAACACACGCGCTCGTGGCGGAAACGGCAGACGCGCCAGACTCAAAATCTGGTGTCCGCGAGGACGTGCGAGTTCGAGCCTCGCCGAGCGCACCACGAAGTAATTCTCGACGACTATCGACGTTTGATAGTTATCCTAATCTGCCCGACTGGCGAAATTGGTAGACGCACCGGATTTAGGTTCCGGCACCACCGAAGGTGGTTGAGGGTTCGAGTCCCTCGTTGGGCACCAACAGATAATGCAGTAAGTAACGTTTCAATGCCTCGGTAGCTCAGCAGGTAGAGCAGCGGACTGAAAATCCGTGTGTCGTCGGTTCGATTCCGGCCCTTGGCACCATTCAAAAAGCAGTATCAATTCCCTTGTGCACTAACTGGTAGGTGACTTGGCTGTTAACCAAGCGTAACCCGGCTAGACCGGTATGGGGGTTCAAGTCCTCCCAAGGGAGCCACAATTCGCACGTGAGTAAGCCATGCAAGCAGTCAACGGGTCAGTGGTGTAACTGGATAACACGTCTGCCTCCAAAGCAGAAGACAGAAGATGCTAGTCAGGGTTCGAGTCCTTGCTGGCCCGCCAATTTTCCGAAGCCTGAGGTACAGGCCCCGCCACATGGGTTAGCGTGGCTCTGCAGGCCAGCTGCAGGAACAGTGCAACTGGAGTAGGAAGCCCGGGTCCGAAGTCCTCGGCGGGAGACAGGCGGAAGACGAAACGTCGACTGGGGCCTGTCAGGGTTTGAAGTGGCCACCTTCCAATTGGAAACTTCATGCTGGCAGGAAAGCTGCAAGCCGTTGTGGTCGCAAGCCGCCGCGCAAAACCGTAGGGGAGTGTGTGCAAGAGGTCTAAGCCGACGGAATCTGACTCCGTATCTCGTAGGTTCGAATCCTACCTCCCCCGCCACTTTATTTTCTCGGAGTGACAAATGACAAAACGAAAACGTTCGTCGAAACGTAAATCGACAGAAGTAGACAAACTGATGGGCGTATAACTCAATTGGCAGAGTACCCGGCTTTTACCCGGTAAGTTGTGAGTTCGAGCCTCACTGCGCCCACCAAGTTTCTCCTTGCGTTTAACAAAACACCTTGAATATAAGGGTATTTTGTTCAAGGCATGCGTAGCTCAAGCTGGTACGAGCCCTCCCGTTTCCTCCCCATGTCTCTGTAGCTGAGGTGGCCTTAGCGGCGGCGTGAAGACCCGCAGACGTTCGTTCGAGTCGAACCAGAGACACCACTTTTTCAGTCTGGGCGTATACCGTAATCAGGTAGCGGGCCGCGTTTGGGGCGCGGTGCGAAAGCTCTGCAGGTTCGATTCCTGTCGCCCAGACCACTCCTTTCAAGTTGCCTGGCGGCGCCTAATCCGTCTGGTGCTGTCAAACCACACATCATAGGACATGAACAATGAACCAAATCGTAGAGCGCTTTCTTGCTGACTCCGCTGAGTACCTCGGCGTGAAGTGAGCAGCAATCTGGGAGTGGGAAAGCCTGGTTAATCCACTCGCCTCGGATGCGAGAGACCGTCGGTTCGAATCCGACCTTCCAGACCACCTAACACAACGGACAGTTGGCTGAGCGGTTTAGGCAGCGGCCTCATAAGCCGTGAGTGCAAACTCGACACCAGTTCGAACCTGGTACTGTCCACCAAGATTCGCTATGGCGGCCTCCTGATGCCGCGGCTGTAGCGCCCCCCGGTGTTGCAAGACACCTAAACTAATCGTGGAGCATGTCATGAGCATCAAGGAAATGGTCGCCAACGACCGCAAGGTTCGCTTTGTCCGGTTCAAGAACAGGGACAATGAAGGCGAGCTCTGGTACGTTACCGAGTGTGGTTTCGAATTTCCTGTCCCGATATCGGACATCGGGGATGCGACCTTCCTTGCTGAAGACAGGGCAATGCTCTTCATGCGGTACATCCGCAAACATCTCGCGATGCTGGAACAGGCTCGAACGGAACAGTCCGTCACGCAGCACTGAGTCTTTGCGTCCAATCAGCTCGTAGCGCAGTCTGGTAGCGCGCCTGTCTGGGGGACAGGAGGTCGCAGGTTCGAAGCCTGTCGAGCTGACCATCACCCTGGGCGCCGTCCCCGAGACGGCGCCCCATATGAAAGCGGTCCTGCAACATCCTGGCGTGCAAGGCCTGAGAGGCCTACTCATGACGAGAGCAACACTTGTCGTCGCACCTGCCGGCGCTGAGTGAAAAACGCGAGTACGAGGGAACAGGAGACTGCTTCCATCTGGGGAACCAGAATCGCAACATCCCGAGCGGCCGCGGGCGAAAGCCTGAGGAAAGTCGGGACTGCACGGAGCGCGTGTCCGGGCTCTGCGGAAGGCGAAAGCCGCTCGTACCGCAACCCGGCCGGCAGCAACTCAAACAGGATGCAATGACGCTGCTCGCCGAGCATCCGGGTTGAGGCATAGCCGAATGGTCGCATAGAACAGAATCCCGCTTATGGGTTTGTTGCATCGTGGCGAAAGCCACGTCCCGGCGAATGGGAAAGTCTGGTAATCCGCCTGGTTCGGGGCCAGGAGACCGCGAGTTCGAATCTCGCTTCGCCGACCAACATTCATTGCAGATGCGCCACCACCGCATGTGCAGTTTCGTTTTAAATGGCCTCGTGGTGGAATTGGCAGACACGCTAGGTTCAGGTCCTAGTGCTCGCAAGGGCGTGAGGGTTCGAGTCCCTCCGAGGCTACCACATACGTTGCAAATCGGGGCTATAGCTCAGTTGGGAGAGCGCCTGCCTTGCAAGCAGGAGGTCGCCAGTTCGAACCTGGCTAGCTCCACCACCCGATTCATGTCAGCGAGAGACGGGCTAAAACCCCCTCTCTAGACCTTGCCCGATTGACTGGTAAGGCAAGACCCACGAGGAGTGTGATACTCCGGGTTCGTCGTCTGGTAGCCAGCAGGCGTTGCGCAACGCTCATGTGCTCGATACCGCGAAGCCCGGCCTAAGCGCACAAACGGAGGATGGGAAGCGAACGGTACTGAAGCCCGACGCGGATACCCCACCGGCCCGTCAATCGTAGCAGTGAGTATTACCTTGGCGGGTTGCCCGAGCGACCGAAGGGAACGGCCTGCAAAGCCGTTATTTCACACCGTGGGTTTGAACCCCACACCCGCCTCCAATACAGCGACTCGCGAAATTCCGCGTGTTGCTATACGAAATCCCGTGTCAACGGGAACTATGGCTGTGTGCGGCGCGAGCTGCAAGACCTGAACGTAAAACGCGTGCAAGACTCGGGTTCGAAACCCGACAGGTCCACCAGAAGTGCACTGATTCTCGACCTTTAGCGTGCTTCTGATGGGCCTGACTTGGATTCGATTGCGTGGGGAGTAGCGGGATGTACAGCCCGACCGGCGTGGTCGCTAAACCGCGAAAACCAATAGCCGCTAACGACAACGTTTACGCTATGGCTGCCTAACAAGGCATCCGGGGCCGGCAGGCCTGGCAACAGAACATGCCTCCTCTCCCTCGGGAGAGGTTGTCTAAAGCATCCTGGCTACAGGGTACTTCAGACAACGAGGCCGACGTAGCACAGTGGCAGTGCACCTGCATGGTAAGCAGGAGGTCATGGGTTCAATCCCCATCGTCGGCACCAGAATCAAAGGTTGTTGGCACCGCAACTCGGTCGATACGGGGATTCATAGTCCGCGTGATTGGGATGCCACCAGCGACTTTTCTTCACCTGCCCCGCAGTCAGGTGCGCCCAACGGGCGAATTATCTGCGGGAGGCCGAGATGCCTCTGCGCAAGTCAGTAGCTCAAAAATGTCCGCGGTGTGCGCGGCGAGTTCGGCGAAACGCCGGATGGTTAGAGCGCGGCGAGAGCCGTATGCAGGTGCAATACCTGTCTGACAGAGCAGTTAACCGAGCTAATGCGGGTCTCATTGGCAGGCCGGGCAACCAGCCTCCGTTGCAGATACTTGGGCCGTTGGCCTTCATATCGAACCAACGGTCCGAGACGCATTAAGTCATCGATGCGGCAAGTACTGGCGCGGTGAGCACACCCCGCTGCCATGCAAGCCGCAAAACGACGCAGCGTCAAAAACAAGTGCTCCGGTTAGCTTCGAGCCCGCAAACTCGATGGCCTCTGTCCGTAACAGGATATGCACCCGGAGGGTCGCCAACACTGGTTAGTGGCCACTGGCCAATGTACTCGGGAGCCGCGGGATAAGTGGGCAACGAGCCTCCCCCTGCGGACAAACGAGTCGGTCGCAGACCCGGCGCCTGTGCCAATAACACAGGCGCCACCTCAAACACAGAGTCAGACACCTCATGAACGGAAAAGTAAAAGCAACCTTGTGCCGTATCACAGCATCAGTTGTATTCGGCAGCGTCGCGAGCTTTGTCGCCGGACAGTTCCTTGGTGCAACACCCGCGATAGTGGCAGCGTTGAGTGGACTGGTGGCAGCTGCGGTCTCCGTAGCTTCAGTCCGATTCTGGAACATGGTGTTCGACGTAAGGCAATAAGGGAACCTCGATGAAAACGGACGAGGTGATTGTTCTTGAATCGGCGCTAAAAGCAGTAACGGACCACTTCAACGAGTTCGTCGGTGCCTGCCTGGATGCGGATGGAAAGCCGAGGGCTCCGTCGATGAAAGACGTAATGCGCGCACGAGCTTGTTTGCCGGCGCGATGTGAGTATGCCTTCAAAGCGAAGGCGTAACGAACAAGTTTCGCGGGTAGGGGGCGCCGGTAGCCCGTCGGTCTCATAAGCCGAAAGTCCGTGGTTCAATTCCACGTCCCGCAACCACTTTTCCGAACCTCTGGTTCGGTAATCCACGAAGACCTGAAACGTGGCTAAAGGCGGCGAGCCTTAAATGAAGACACAGGCGTGACTCACAGAGCAGAGCGACCGGTACGATAGGCCGGGTGACGTAGTCGTAAGCGTCGAACCGAATACATCGGGGCCATAGCTCAGCTGGGACGAGCGCCTGCATGGCATGCAGGAGGTCAGGGGTTCGAGCCCCTCGGCTCCACGATAATGCCACAATATGTCCTCGTTCTCTGGCCACGACAAGTATTTGGACGGTCGTTCAAGTCGAGAGGATTTCCCAAATCTCAATTCCCCGGTAGCTCAGTCGGTAGAGCAGCGGACTGTTAATCCGTTGGTCGCTGGTTCAAGCCCAGCCCGGGGAGCCATACTCAACCAGAGCAGCTCGGATGGACAAGAAGATAGCTGGAGAAGATGCCCCAACGCGGAAGCGAAACCGTTGGCAAGCGCATCGCCCACGCCTTGGACTATTCTGGTGCCATCGTTGCGACAGGGAAGCTGTTGCGATTGGAGGCAAATGCAAACTCTGCGGTACGCCTCATCGTCCAGGTATCTGGAAGAAGTAAGCGCGCTACCCGTAATGCCTACGGCCTGGAGGTCGCACAATAAGTGCCGTCTTTGGGCTACCTTTTATGTCGGGTTAATTCAGCGGCCAGAAGACTTTCCTTACAAGAAAGTAGTCGACAGTTCGAGTCTGTCACCCGACACCATCTTTTCATTTTTGGGGATGTAGCTCAGTTGGTAGAGCGCTGCGTTCGCAACGCAGAGGCCGCGGATTCGAATTCCGCCTTCTCCACCAGAAATTAACTGAACTGGCAGCAAACCAGGACTGAGCGGATGAACGCCTAACGGTGCCGCGTAGGGTGCCCTCCTCGGGCTAGAGCTTGAAGCCTTCGGGTGAGTCAGCAGAGGACGATTATGGAGAGCGGGCAGGACGGTAATGCAGCGCACTGCTAATGCGTAAGTCGCCTTAAAAGCGGCTACGGGGTTCAACTCCCCGGCTCTCCGCCAAAATCTTGCGCAAGAGAAACGACGGTCTGCGAGGTCTCCGGAGAGGTGGCCCTGAAGTGCGGATTAACCGAAGGGTAAAACGCCCGAATCCCCTCCAACACCCTTGCAGACAATTTAGGTGTGACAGTAGCTCAACCGGATAGAGCCCCACGTTGTGACCGTGGTGGTTGCCAGTTCGAACCTGGTCTGTCACCCCTAAATTGTTTCCAAAGACACGGGTACGTAACTCAGTTGGTAGAGTGCCTGCCTCTTAAGCAGAACGTCGTGAGTTCGAGCCTCACCGTACCCACCAGTTTTTCATGATGGACCGCTAGCTCAGCCGGTTAGAGCAGCCGACTCATAATCGGCAGGTCCTGGGTTCGAGCCCCAGGCGGCCCACCATATTTATCTAAAATCAACCGTAAAAGAATGTTTCGGGGTGGATGTCGCCTAGAGGCCTAAGGCTGGAGGCTGTGACCCTCTTATCGCCAGTTCGAATCTGGTCATCCACCCCAAAACATTTTCATACGGGCCGCTAGCTCAGCTGGCAGAGCAAGGGACTCTTAATCCCGAGGTCCTCGGTTCGACCCCGAGGCGGCCCACCAAACGCAGTTGCAAACAGCGTCGACTTTCTCTCAAAAGAAAAGAGTCACCAGAAGGTGACTCTTGAAAATAAGGGAGACAGCTTAGCTGAGACTGAGTTCGACGGTGGAAACCGGCGAGCCAGCAATCTTCAGATGACGAAACAGCTTCGTTGCACCCAACGCCCGGGCGCGTCGTTGTGCATCAAAGGTGTTCGTTGCGCTCACGCTGTTCTTGTTGCCGTTGGGAAGTTGGCAAGAGAACGATTCGAAGGTTGCGGACATGGCTTTCACCGTGAGAGTAGGTTGACCTACCTCATGTAGCGAACCAATTTCAATGGGTCATTAGCTCAGCCTGGATAGAGCGGGAGCCTTCTAAGCTCCAGGTCGGATTGGGTTCGATTCCCCCATGACCCACCACACACCAGCCGAGGACGGGGGTACGCCCCGCTTCTCGGCGAGATTCCCCGCCCACGTAGCACAACTGGCAGTGCAGCCGCCCCGTAAGCGGCAGGTTGTCCGTTCGAATCGGACCGTCGGCACCAACATTCAATGCGCGGCTAGCTCAGCCGGTAGATGGCAATCAAAAACTAGAAACCACGTGCCCTTAGCTACACCAGGCAGGTGGCAATCCAGGCACGTCTTGTTAGCAGCGCGTCCTTAAGGGTGCGCGCGATGAGCTCCGACCGACAGTTTTCCCTTAACCACCACCTGACCTGGAGACCTTTATGGACTCGCAACGAATACTTCGGGTCGACCGCGCGTACAACCCGGACTGCTGGGTTAGCCCGACCGAAGTGATGACGCTTCTTGGCCGCGGAGTTGTGCAAACAACCTTCGGCGAAACTACGATGGTCCTGCGCGGAGGTATCAACGCAAGGACCGGCCGTCAATCAACCATCGAAGTTGGCTCAATCGTGGTTGTCGATACCGGCAGCCATCTGGTGAACAACTTCTCCTACGCGCCGTATGACCGGAAGCTGCTTTTCAAGCGCGACCATCACATGTGTGCGTACTGCGGACAGATTTTCCCTGAGCGCCTGTTGACACAGGAGCACGTGCATCCGGAATCTCGCGGCGGCGCGACCACCTGGACGAACCTGGTCAGTGCGTGCATTGCATGCAATCAAAAGAAATCCAATCGCACCCCTGAAGAAGCGCGAATGGAGTTGCTGTACCTCCCGTACCGTCCCAACCGGAACGAGTTTCTGATTCTCGAGAATCATAAAATCCTCGCGGACCAGATGGCGTTTCTGATGGAGCGCGTGCCGAAGCACAGTCGGTTGCACTCGTAGACGAACCCAGAGCCGGGGTAACACTCCGGCGTCCTTGCCGCCGTGGCCGAATGGATTAGGCGCTCGCCTCCTACGCGGGTCTACGCTCGTTCGAATCGAGTCGGCGGCTCCAGTCCCCGGAGAGCGCAGCTTGCGCTCTCGTTTTCATAACACACCTGTCGGAGACCATGTCATGGCACAACAGCTCGCGGCGCGTGGCCTGCCCGCTTCGACACCGAAGCCTGCCCGCAACGACACGGCGCGACCGAAGACCGCAGTGCGCGATGTAGCGTCGCTCGAGCGTCAACTGAAGCGCGTCACCGCGCAAGCACTCGATGAACTGAAGAACCCGACCGCGATTCCAAGTCAGGTCATCATGAAAGCACTCCTCGAAGCGCGCAAAATCTAAACCCTCAACCTAAACGTGGTCGGGTTCCTCATTCTTATTGAGGACCGCCCCGAATTGCCGGCTTAGCTCAGCGGTTAGTAGCAATCGCTTTGTAAGCGAGAGGTCTTCGGTTCGAATCCGAAAGCCGGCACCAACTTAATCTCTTCCGCTCCTGTTGCACGTTCTTCTTCCTCCTTACGTGCAGCAGTCCCCGCCCCTCCGTACCAAAGTCACGGCTATGTATCGCGGTGACTGAGACCCTTCGCCCACCTAACGCAAACTGGCAAAGCTGCCGGACTTAAAATCCGGTGACGGTGGCGAGAGCCACTATCTGGGTTCGAGGCCCAGGGTGGGCACCAGCTTTTTCTCTCCGCCCCCGTCGAAATCCCGCCACCACACCCACCACCCATCCTGCTGTCCCGTAACCACTTTGCCCGCGCAATAACCACCCGGCGGCACCTATTCCGCGTTCATAACTTCGCACCAGCCGCGCAAGTCGTCGAGTGCCATGGGCCAACCGTATCCGTCCATTGTAGAGCCCAGCAGCGTATCGACACTGTCTCGGTCGAACTCCTTGCGAATAGCCATCACCGGCACCCGTTTCGCCCTGAGGAACACGAGCACCGGCTCTTCGAAGGGGATTTCGTCGAGGTCAGTTCGTAGCTTCAGTTTTTCGGTCATACGCATCTCTGCTTTGGTTGTTCCAAGTTTCGAGGATTGACTCGATAGACTGAGTCGTAGACCCTTCCCAGGGCGGGCCTAATACGCAACGCTTCGTTTCATCACCCAGGCGATGCCGGGTACCCGCCGCCCCGCCGCGAATGCGACGTCCCGCGGCCACGACCATCCGTTAGACTGGAAGCAAGGCGTTAGCGCCCGACTGAGCGTCTGGTAGGCCCGCACCGGCGTCCTGCGCGCACGCTCGTATGCGAGTGCACCGGCAACAGGTCCAAATTCGTCCACTGTCTCGGCGAGCGCAATGGCGTCCTGGACCGCCAGCGTGGTCCCAAGGCCGAGCTGCGGGGTGAGCGCGTGCGCCGCGTCTCCGACCGTTACGAAAGGCCCGTTTGCAAGGCGTCGGGGCCAGCTGTGTCGGTAGACGGCGAAGGAGAGGTCGTCATGCGACCGAATCTGGTCGAGCACGGGTTCCGAACCCGCCCACAGTGCCCGCGCCTTCTCTTTCCACGCGTCCACCGGTGCCGCACGCCAGGCTTGATGCTGGTCACAACGAAGGCTCCAGAAGAGAGACAGCCGCACGCCTCGGTCTGAGACCTGCGTTGGCATGAGGCCCATCATCTCGCGCGGGCCTCGGTAACGCTGTTTGAGGGTTTCGACCTCTTCCCACTCACGCACCCAGAACTGCCCCCAGAGCGCACCCCATGGATAGGGCGTTGCAGGAGCCGCCAGGTCGGCTTTGGTGCGAAGGGTTGATGCCGCGCCATCGGCCAGTACGAACAGGTCGAATTGATGGGCGCCCCTGAGCGTCTCGACACGCGCCAGGTCGCCCGCTCGCGCGATGTGCTCGACCGGGTCATCGAACGCGACGGCCACCCCAGAGGCAAGTGCTTCGTAGAATAGGGTCTGCGCCAGACGGTCCCGGCTGACCGACCTTGCGAGCTCCCGGTCGTAAGCGATATCAACGATTCTCCAGCCCCGATGGGACTCACCCAGCAACCTCCGGATTGGCAGGCTCACGTTTTCGAACTGGTCTTTGAGACCAAGCTGCTGAAGTGCCCTAATCCCCTGCGGCTGGATAAGCAGGCCCGCGCCCAGAGGGGCGAGCGACCGGTGTTTCTCGAGCACCGTAACCTTATGGCCCATACGGGCAAAAGCGATGGCTGTCGCAAGGCCCGCGGAGCCCGCGCCGGCGATGCCGATATGAAGTTTGGTTGTACCTGTCATGCGCAGGTGTAGTCTGCGCACTTTAGACTCAGGACTCGGCCGCTCTAGCTTTGGTCCACGTCGAGTTTGTGGCCGAAAGTTTAATCGGCTTCCCCTATACTCGCTCATGCTGCCACGGCAGCCTCAACCCGCCCACTGTGTGGGCTCCATGGAGACACTGAGATGAATCTCAACGTCGAAATCAATGCCGCTGAAGGCGGCGAAGACGCGGCTCTGCTTGTCCTCGAGCAGGCCCGCATTCTCACGAAGTACATCGAAGGCGCGGGCGGTGCCGTGCGCTCGGTCACGCGCGCAAAGGGGTGACTCAATCTCGAGGTCGAGGCAGATGCTGCTCTCTCAGCGAACCTTACCTTTGAGGCCGGCGGACACCGCTGGCAACGTGTGCCGCCCAACGAAAAGCGCGGCCGGATTCACAGCTCCACCGTCACCGTATCAGTCCGACAGCCTCAGGCCGTCAGCTTCGTGCTGCGCGAAGAAGACCTCGACGAGCGGTTCACGAAAAAGACAGGCCCAGGGGGACAGAACCGGAATAAGCGCGAGATGGCGGTCGTCTTGACGCACCGACCGACGGGCCTTTCTGTGACTATCGATTCACGGTCTCAGGCTGACAACCGGCGCGTTGCGCGCGAGCAGCTCCTTCGAAAACTCCGTGCTGATTCGAATGCTGACGAGGTTGCTATGGCTGCCGCCGATAAACGCGCGCAAGTCGGTACGGGGCAGCGCGGAGACAAGGTTCGCTCTTACCAGGTGCAAAACCAGGTTGTCTGTGACCACAGAAGCGGGAGGAAGGCTCCGTTGGCCGCGATTCTGGCCGGCAGGCTGGAGCTGCTTCGCTAATTGAGAAGGCTAAACAGGGTCTCTGTACCGAACCTCGGGCGCGGCTTCCCGCCGCGCCTTTCTTCGAGTTCGCCAGAATGACACAACCGACACTTGCCCTCCAGGGGTTCTTCCTCCGCCGCTGCCAGCTCGACGTAGAGCGCCTGCCCTACGAAATCCGCATTGCTGACGCGGCAGCGCCTGGTGCCATTCACTACGACATCAACGTCAACTACAACGCCAAGCCGCTGAACGACCAGGACGTTCACCTCGTCGAGTGCAAGGCCGAGGTCAAGGCGAACTGGGGCGACCAGAAGGTGATGGTCGGCGAGCTGTTGTTTGAAATGGTCGTCGAGGCAAAGGGTTTTGAACCCGCAACACTCGCCCAGGTACTCGGCCAATTCTGTCCGAACCAGGCCGTGCCCTACGTTCGACACATGCTGCAGTTCATCACGCAGTCGACCGGCTTCCAGCCGATTGTCCTGCCGCTATTCGTCGCCCCGCCGCCCCAACCTCAACAGGCAGACGGAGCGAGCCTTCCGGCTGATGCGCCGGCCGCGCTGCCGGACTACTCGCCGCGAAAGCTTCACTGACCGAACCAGTGCGCAACAAAAGCCCGACTCAGTCGGGCTTGTTACTTGCGGAAAACGTCTTCTTTCCTCCCAATTGTTGCTCGCCAAAGAAGAACCCCCCTCATCGTGCGACTGATAAGGGGGCGGGGAATCACTTGACCCAGTCTGCCAGCGCCTGAAGCTGCTTGGCAGCCTGGTCGCTTGTGTCGAAAGCAACCATCGGCTCCTGGTAGCCATTGTCCTCCGCGTTTTCCTTAGCGAGGTCGTAGTGGTCACCGTTGTCGTACTGCTCTTGAGTGACTTCCGGCGTGCAGCTGTGGAATTCGGGCTCGCCGCTTGCGTTGGTGCAGAGGACGATGACTTTCGGGTGCAGAGTGGTATTGGGCATTGCAGGTCCTTTCGGGGGTGTTCGGTGCGTAGGCACGGGGTCTTCTCCCTATAGCGAGTCACGAGGGGCAGCGACTTTCCGGCCCTCGAGGAGGCCAGCACCGGAGGTAACTTCCCGACAATACCGATTCCCTCAAAAAAGATGCCCCGCATATGCGGGGCAGCAAATCAACCGAAGAGCGAAACCTGAACCTGTTCCCGCATCGGTGACACCGGCAACCGGTAAGCGATGCGCTGGCTCTCGAGATACTCGTTGAGTCGGCGGCGACTCGAGTCATTTGCGAGGTTGTAGACCGGAATGCCGTGGTCGTCTGCGAGCACAATTGCAGTCGCCGTGCCTCCTGTCTTTCTTGAGCGCGTTTTACGGCTCTCGCAACCGTCCTCGGTCCAGCACACCACCAGGCCCGCAGGCGTTTTGAGGTTGCGGCCGAGAACTTGATAGCAGTTTCGCCCGTGTAGCTTGCGAGCACCGTCGTCCAGAATCTCCCACTTTGGGTGAATCCTGGCGGCCATCTGGAGTGCGGTTGTGTCGACTCCATACAGCGGCGAGGGATGACCTCTGTCACCCCGAGAGGCGAGATAGATTTCAGTCCTGCCACCCCCGCGCAGCGCGCCCTTTTCGAAGGCATCATCCATCCCATCGGCGCCGCCTGACCGGAGCAGCCAGCCCGCGCACGCGAAGGCGTAGCCCAGCCCCTCGCCCAGCGAATACACCTCCGGCAGGTCTTTGGCCTTTCGTGAGCCGATTCCAGTCACGATTTCCACTACTTCTTCCATCCTAGACTCCGTCTAAATCAAAGATGCCTTAACCCGTCGTGTAGCTAAACGGCTCAGGAGGTCACAATGATTAAAGAGATTCTGTTCCTGTCGGCCGCAAAGATGAAGAAGGTTCGGCCGTCACCTAAAGCGGTCGTCGTTTCAATTCTGGACCGCTCGGAGGAGTACGCACGACCAAGGCTGGGTGGATTCCGGAGCGTGTTGGTGCTGCACTTTGAGGACACCGCCGAGGAAGGGAAACTGGCCCAACCGCACCAGTGGCCAGACGAACCAACCGACGAGGAACACGCACGCTTCTGTCAGGGTGCTGGTGAACGCGTACCTGCGCTGTCCGACGCAAGGCAAATCGTCCGGTTCATCGAGGAGCACCACGCAAGCAAGGAGGAGCTGACGCTCTATGCCCATTGCTACGGCGGCATCAGCCGCTCGGCAGCGGTGGCGGAGTTTGCATCCGTGCTGCTGTGGCTGCCCATCGCCAACGGGACGATGGCGACGACGGAGCGCGCGAACCCCCGGCTGCTTCGGCTGCTGAATAAGGCAGCCGGTCGCACCTGACGGACGACCACGGCATCACCAAGTCGAATCATTCATCGATGGCACCCACCCCGGGTGCCGTCATCATTTTGGGCCGACGCAGGAGCGCCTGATAGCGATATAAACTCGCGCTCTATATATTCCATCATCGGAAAGATGGCTGAGTTGGTCTAAGGCCGCCGCCTGGAAAGCGGATGGGTGGGAAACCGCCACGCAGGTTCGACTCCTGTTCTTTCCGCCATATCCTGCGCATTGTCTAGGTCAGCAAGTGTGGACAATGCGTGACCCGTAGCGGGGTGGAGCAGTCTGGAAGCTCGTCGGGCTCATAACCCGAAGGTCACAGGGTCAAATCCTGTCTCCGCAACCATGTAGCTTGTCAGCCACGCGCTGAACGAGTACCTGAGGCCCTCCGGCAGAAATGCCGTGGGGCCTCTGTCTTTAGGTGGTCGCTATCGCTACACGCCTCAGGCCTTATCTCTGGAACTGAGTCATGCACGTACTGTCGGACCCAATCAACATTTTCTCCGGCGCCGATACGCCGCTTGGCGCGGCGTTGACCAACCCGACCGAACTTGCGCGCCAAAAAGGGACTCTGCAACGGTCCTATCCCGTCCGCTTCAACAACAAACATTACCCCGATGCCGAAACGGCATACCAGGTGCTCAAGCCCCAGGCCGTTGACAACGTCGAACTGATGGCGGAAATCATCGTCGCGAAGTTCAAGCAACACCCCGGCCTCGCGGCAGATGTTCAGAGTCGAGGCGGCGCTGCGTGGCTACGCACATGCACCCACTTCACCAATGCCCGTACCGAAGGCGCGCAACGGTGGGAAGGGGCGGGCATCAAGTCCCCGTTCATCCGTGTTCTGGCTGACGCCTACGAACGCTTTGAGCGCGGAGACACGTCGGAGTTGGGGCAGACATCGCTTTTCTAATTCACGGGGGCTGAAGCCAGGCCCCACTTTTTGCGCCCGCTCCCTACACCTGGCATGGTGCCACACCCAACCGCCCTCTCTATGTCCAAACACTCCCGTTTTCGTAGCCTTGCCGCCGGCGCGTTTGCCGTATCAGCCCTGGTGCTTAGCGCCTCTGCATTCGCCCACGGGCACACGCCTTCCCGCCATCACACGGCAGCGCACCACTCACATGCGCACGCTCATGCCCATAGAAGGCTGGTGGCCGCAGTGCCGCGTGCAGAAGAGCATTACGTCCAGGCGCCTGTTGAACGTCTCGGCGATGACGAGCTGCAGGAGCTCGGGTCTTCTGCGTACGGGGCTTGGGCTGCCGAGTACGATTACGCCGCCAGGGACCGGGTGTGCAGCGGCAAGCGGCCCCTTACGGCGAACGCGCACCTTCTGCGCGGGTGCCTGCTCCGATTCCACAACCAGCAGAAGCTCGACGCGTACTGGTCCTCGTGACCAGTATCAATCCGGCGCGCATGCCCCAACGGCCTCGCATGCCAGTTTGTCGCGGACCGAGCGCGCGTGAGAGAATGTCGCCAGCTTTTTTGCTCGGAATGCCCAAGCCATGACTGCACCGTTACACGAAATCATTGCCTCGCTGCGCGGCGATATTCTCTGGGTGAACGGTGACGATGGCTCTTGCCTCGCTCGCTTCAGCAGAAAAGGCGGCATCGACGTGCATAACTCGGCAACGGTCCAGATGTCTGGAGCAAAAGAATGCATTTTCTGCACTCATGCTCCGGCGGGCCCCACCGAGTGGCAGCTGTTCCGGGCCAAGGTCGCCGAACATCACGGCATCGCGATTCCGGAAGACGCGTTGACCTTCTGAGCCCCTGGCAGGCGCAAAGCCCTGTGCCGCCCGTTTTTGTATGAATGACGCTCCCTAGACTCGGGCACACGTCCGACCAAGGGAACCTTTGTGGGTACATCGTCGCAGTTTGCGCTCTTGCGGGAGCGCCGCTTTCTCCCCTTTTTCCTGACCCAGCTTGCCGGCGCACTCAACGACAACCTGTTGAAGAGCGTCCTGGTGCTGCTGGCAACTTACAAGACGGCCACCTACGCGCCGGGTTGGTCGCCGGGACTGGTTTCCAATCTCGCCGCGGCACTCTTCATCGTTCCGTTCGTTCTCTTCTCCGCGACCGCTGGTCAGCTCGCTGACCGGTACGACAAGACGACTGTCATTCGCGTAATAAAGGTTGCGGAAGTGGGGATTATGGCCCTCGCGACAGCCGGCCTCGTAACGGCGTCCCTTCCCCTCCTTCTCGGAGCCCTCTTTTGCATGGGCCTGCACTCCGCGTTCTTCGGCCCGGTCAAATACAGCGTGCTCCCGCGCGTGCTGTCGGATGGCGAACTCGTCGGCGGGAACGCTCTCGTCGAGACGGGCACCTTCCTGGCGATTCTCGCCGGCACCATCTTCGCGGGATGGCTCGTTGGCTCAGCCGGCTCTCCCTGGGTACTGGGCATCACCATGATGGTCGTTGCCGCTATCGGGGCCGTACTGAGCTTCGTCATGCCGCATACGGGCTCAGCCCAACCCGCGCTTCGCGTTCGCTGGAACCCCGTCACTCAAACGGTGAAGCTGCTCAAGGAGGCAAAGGGCAACCGCGCGGTCTGGCTGGCCCTACTGGGCATCTCCTGGTTCTGGTTTTTCGGCGCACTGTATCTTGCCCAGTTTCCGGGCATGGCGCAGTCCAACCTGCACGGCGACACGTCCGTCGTCACGCTCCTTTTGGCCGTGTTCTCCGTCGGTGTCGCCGGCGGCTCCCTTCTGTGTGAGCGACTGTCTGGCCACAAGGTCGAAATCGGGCTGGTGCCCTTTGGCTCACTGGGCATGACGGTATTCGCGGGGCATCTGTACTTCACGCTGCCCGCCGCACCCGTTACGGCGTACACGGCCCTTTCGCTGATTCAGCAACCTTGGGCCTGGTGGGTGCTTGTCGACGTGTTTGGTGCTGCGTTCTTCGGTGGGCTCTACATCGTGCCGCTGTACGCGCTTGTGCAGACCCGCACTCCGAAGGAGCGTCAGTCGCGCATCATCGCGGCCAACAACGTGCTCAACTCGCTGTTCATGGTCGGTTCGGCCGGGCTCGCCGCAGCCCTTATCGCGCTCGGCGCGTCCGTACCCCAACTGCTGCTCGCCGCAGCCGTGCTGAACGCACTCGTCGCGGTGTACATCTACAGTCTTGTACCCGAGTTCCTGTGGCGTTTCATGGTCTTCCTGCTGGTGCACACGGTCTATCGCGTTCGGGCAAAGGGCCTCGCGGACGCCATTCCGGAGTCCGGTCCCGCGCTGCTGGTGGCAAATCATGTGTCGTTCGTCGACGCGCTTGTCATCCAAGCCGTTGTACCGCGGCCAATTCGCTTCATCATGGACTACAGCATCTTCAAAACTCAGGGCATGTCCGGCCTGTTCCGCGCCGCGCGCGCCATTCCCATCGCCTCAGCAAAATCACACCCAGACATCTACGCCGCGGCATTTCGCGAAGCGGACGCCGCCTTCGAGGCTGGCGAAGTTGTCGCCATCTTCCCTGAGGGACGGCTGAGCGCCGACGGCGAGCTGGCGGATTTCAGACCGGGGTATTTGCGACTGCTCGAGAACCGCGACGTTCCGGTCATCGCCGTTGGGCTGGCCGGACTCTGGGGCTCCGCGTTCTCGCGCAAGGAGCCTCGCGTACTTCGCCGGTTCACGTTCAGGGAAGTGTTCCGCCGCATCGGCATTGTTGGCCGAGGCGTGGCCTCACACGAATGGGCTGAGCCCGCCACACTTCGCACGGCCGTGCAGGCGCTCCACGCTGACGCCGGGACGCTCACGCGCTGATATCGACGGCCTTCGAGCTCGCCGTGCCGCGAGCTCGCATCATTGCCGGCGGCCCAGCACTCCGCCCTTCGAAGTCTCCCTAAATACAAAACGGTGCCGTCAGACGACGGCACCGTTAATCATTGCTGTGTTGCGTTCTGCTCTCGCCTGCGCGAGCGCTGTTCCTTGCCTTAACTCACCAGCTCACGAATAAGCCCAACCTTCTCCTGCTCATCCATGGCCAGAATCTTGTCCAGCTCGTACCCTTCCTTCAATGCGTCAACGAGAAAGAAGTACTCCTCGTCCACCTTGCGTTTGAAGTCAGAGGGGTTGCTGAAGAGATGCTTCCACTTGCCGTCGTTCATCCGGCCGAGGAACTTGCTCATCAGGTAGAACGGCCCCTTCAGCTTCAGCACCAGCGTCTCGAGTTCGTCCATCAGGTGAACCATGTAGCCCTCGATACGGCAATCCTCGAGCATCGCCCGCAGTTCGCCGAAAGTCGTGACGAAGTGCTTCGGTCGCTTCAGTTCCAGTTCACGTGCCAGCGCATCGAGCTCGTCCTGCTTCAACAGCGGCGACCCTTGTCGAATCTCGCGCGCGCCGATGAGGTACAGCCCCTGCTCCTCCGGTGCGTACGGGATGATGTGCGGGTCTTCAGGGTGAATGCACTCGAACGTCAGCGTCAGCCGACGCTTTGAGAACAGACGAAGCATCCGTCCTTTCAGCGCTCCTGTGATGTAGTGCTGGATGTAACCGACGAACTTGCTGTCAAAACTACCGGTCGTGTGAACGAGCACTTCCCCCTTCTTCACCGGATGCGGGCTCACGACAGCCAGAAAGCCGTTCAGCTTTTCCACCGCGCGCACAACCGTGTCCGGGGCCAGGTCGAGACCCGCGCCCTCCTCCCGGTAGTTGAATACCTTGTCGAAAGGCAGACTGACCAGATTTCCAGCAACGTCGTAGACGTGCCCACGGGCACGCAGAAGCGCTGGGTTCTGACTCCAGAGTGCATCGTAGAACACGCTCTTGCTGTACTTGTAGAGCCGCAAACCATACTTCGACTCGAGGACGCGCGTCGCAAGCTTCTGTTCGACGAGCGACTCCAGCTCCTTGTACGGCGCAACGCGTGCCGCCTGCACCGACTCGAAATCGTAGGTGGTCGGGTAGGCGTCCAGATTCGTCTTCCCCTCGAGGAAGTCATCCAGGCGCATCGCCAGCAAGGAACCTTTCTGATACGCGTGCGCTTCGAGGCTCACGACGTTCGGTTGCCAGCTCGTGCCCGGGATGTGGCCTCGCACGTAGAACTGCTCGCGCGAAGGCTTAGCATCGGCCGGGTCAGTCGCAAATACGTCGACTCGTTCGAGATAGCGCTGCATTGCCGCGTCCGAATCGAACGTGCCCCAGTTGGCTTCGCCGTGCAGCAGCTCATCGCGCGGCGTAGTGACATAGTTGAAGCGCTTCACGTCCGCGTGCGCGAACACAACCACCTTGGACTCGTTCTCGTAGGTGGCATAGACCGGCATGCTGCGGATGAACGAGACGAGTCGTGCTGCGTCGTCCTCCGGCAACGACAGGAGCTCCATCCCGGTTTGTGCATTCGCGAACGACTTCCAGAAGTCGAGCTTGCCAGCCTTCGCCGTCTCGTAGAACATGCGCAGCTTGTCTTCGTGATTGCCGAGAATACACACCGCCAGACCACTGTCGCACAGCTTCTTCACGAAGCGAAGCGTCTCAAGGCTGTACGGCCCACGGTCAACCACATCACCGAGAAAGAGAATGCGGCGCCCTTCCGGGTGCGACCATTTGCCGTCAGCATCCTCGCGATAGCCCCGGCGCTGCAACAGCGCCGTCAACTCGTCGAGCATGCCATGGACGTCTCCGAATACGTCCCACTTCTCGTCGGGCAGCCTGAAGCGCGACTCGATGCGGATAACAGTGTCGGCGTCAATGACTTCATACGGATAGCGCGATTTACGTTCGAAAGCACCGACATATGCGTCGGGCTTGCCGTTTACGCCTTTCACGAGCGACCCGTCGTGAAACTCGCGAACCGTGTGGTCCGGCACCCGGGCGTCGCGCTGCGTGTTTCGTTGCAGGCACTCCTCAAGAGGCGTATCCACAATCAGCACCTTGAACGGCACGCCCTGGCGCGCGGCAATTGCAGCGAACGCGCTACGGCCGACCGAGCCTGGGACTTCATCCGCGATGAGGGTCGCGTCGATGATGGTCGTCAGGCCCAGCTTTGCGCGAGCTTCCGCGACTGCCTCAATCGCCGGCCACACGACACCGCTGATGTTTTGCTGCGGATGGATTTCCATACGACCGTTGCGGTCGAATTCGATGAGTGCGCCGCCGAAGACCTTTCGCAGCTCGTCGGACGACTGCACTACGCCTTGTGGCAGCCGGCTGTTTGCCAGAATCGTCGTCTTGCCCGAACCCGGCACACCCGACATAACGCAAAGAGTGCCTGCTTGTACGGAGATGGTTTTCATGATGCTCCTCAGTGATAGATGTCCTGTCACGTGTAGCGAGGAGCAAAACCCTCCAGCAAACCACCTTGCCCCTAAAGCCCGGAAAACTGGTTCTTCGGCAAGACTAGTCTAAAACGGCCCGGGAGCATCTAAAATCAATGGCGCAGGAATCTAAAACACGCTATAATTGCATTACCAACTCTGCGGACCGTCCCGCACCCAATCCCCACTTTAGATACGCCCATGACCCTCACCACTGAAAAGTCCAAGGCACTTGCCGCCGCACTCGCCCAAATTGAAAAGCAGTTCGGCAAGGGCTCCATCATGAAGCTCGCGGACGGCGCACCGCCGGCCGATATCGAAGTGGTCTCTACTGGCTCGCTCGGCCTTGACATCGCTCTTGGCGTCGGCGGGCTGCCGCGCGGCCGTGTAGTCGAAATTTACGGTCCGGAGAGCTCTGGCAAGACAACGCTTATGCTGCAAGTCATCGCAGAAGGGCAAAAGAAGGGGTTAACCGCCGCGTTCATCGATGCGGAGCACGCGTTGGACGTCGTATACGCTGAGAAACTCGGCGTGAACATCAGCGAACTGCTGATTTCGCAACCGGACACGGGCGAGCAGGCCCTCGAGATTGCAGAGCAGTTGACGCGCTCAGGCGCGGTGGACATCGTCGTGGTCGACTCGGTGGCCGCGCTGGTGCCCAAAGCAGAAATTGAAGGCGAAATGGGCGATTCCTTGCCGGGTCTGCAGGCACGCCTGATGAGCCAGGCGCTTCGCAAGCTGACGGGCACCGTGAAGAGCAACAATGTACTGCTCATGTTTGTGAACCAAATCCGCATGAAAATCGGGGTCATGTTCGGCAACCCGGAGACCACGACGGGCGGCAATGCACTGAAGTTCTACGCTTCGGTTCGCCTGGATATCCGTCGAATCGGCGCTATCAAGAAGAACGACGAAGTCGTTGGCAACGAGACGCGTGTGAAAGTGGTGAAGAACAAGGTCGCGCCCCCGTTCCGGGAAGCTGTTTTCGACATCATCTACGGTGAAGGTGTGCGCCATGCAGGCGAAGTCGTCGACCTGGGCGTCGCTCAGAAGCTCGTAGACAAGGCCGGCGCATGGTACAGCTACAACGGCGAGCGTATCGGTCAGGGCAAGGACAACGCGGCCACATTCCTGGCGGACAACCCCGGCCTCATGAAGGAAATCGAGGACCAGATTCGAGCGCGAACCATTGGCGCACGTGGCGAGGACAGCGAAGCAGCTGCTGCAGACCGCGACCTGCTCGACGAAGCCGCCTGAGTGCATCTATTTTAGGTCGGGTCCCGGTGCTCCGAGTGCAGAGCCCTCGCTCAATTCGGTAGAATGCGGGCCCTGATACCCAATACAGCCCTTGTTGGTCGATGACTGACAGGGGCTTTTCCATGTCGGCTCCCTCTCACCGCGTAAACCGACTTGCGCGGCCCACCCCCGGGCGCCGCGCGTTCGGAGCGCTCCAGCTGATGTCGCCTCGGTATGAGATTGAAATCCGACGGCATGTCGCCAAAGCGAAGCGCACCGGTATCCCGAAGTAATCATTTTTTGTGCCCCTTCTCACGAGGGGCCGATTTCTTTCCTGCCGCGCTACCTCGCTGTACGGCTCTTGATTTTGGAGCAAAAAAAGACGACCGGCGAGGTCGTCTTCAGAATCATCGTCGCCTTCGTTCAGGCTGCTGTTTGCCAGTAGGCTTCGTTGACCTGCTGATGCAGCGGGAACACCAGTGACGAGCCCTGGTCGAGGAGTCGATACGCGCTCACCTCTGCGGTCGCTGGCAGCGCCTTCACCTGCTCAATGGTCAGTTCCACATCGCTGACCATGAAAATCAGGAGGCGGTTGTTGGGTGTCACGCGGGTGTAGCGCGCGTGCCAGTGACGGGGCGCGATGTCGAGCGTGGTTTCCTCGAGCAGTTCTCGCGAAGCCGCATCAGAAGCGTCCTCGTTCTCCTCCAGGTAGCCACCCGCGTATGCAACGCCGCCAAGCCCCGGTGCCGTGGCGCGCACAATGCCAAGAAGGTACCGATGCGCACCGTCAACGACGGGCACCATGCAAACTGCTACGGGAATGGGGTTGTTGTAGTCCATGATTTGTGCGCTGACCGGGAGTCAGCTGTGATTTCGGATGTCGGAAAAACGCAGCAGCACTTCATCACTGATGCGATAGCACAGTACCGCTTCCTGCGAGTAATACTTCAGCGTGAAGGTGATGATTTGCTCAATTTGCTCGCGCGTTGCCAGGATGCGCACAGGAATCATCCGCTCGGTGAACAGCGTGCCATGAGGGGAGACCCACTGACCTTTGGAGGGCGCCATAATGGTCAGACCGCCGCTGATGTCTCGCACCTTTTTGTCCCACACGCGGTGATACCGTGTCCGGAAGTGCTGCTTGCCTTCAGTGTTCGGTTTTTCCGTTGGCACCAGAATCTCGTAGAGATACTTGTCGCTCATCTGTGTCCTCCTGTGAAAATGCACTCAAATCGTATAGCTCGAGTACATTTCGAAGGTCAGCGGCAGCTTGCCGGAAATGCTGCGAGAAGCTGGCGGAAAGCCTGGGTATCGAGTGACGTCGTCTGATTCCCCAGGTCCTTGTACGAAAGCGTGACAGTGACACTGGGGTGAGCGGCCAGGTAGTGCACGAAGTCCGCGGCCGACTGCGGGAAAATGTTGGTCCCCGCGCCCTTGTCCCAATCCTGCGCGTGGCCGTCGAGCGCGATGCGCGTGACGCGCGCCCCCGTGGTCGGCATGCGCGTATCGATGCGGGCGTCCAGCTTGCCGGCGTTGCAGAGGATGCCGACTTCCGGAACGTCGTAAGACGTTCCCCCGAGAGTCAGTTCCCCAGAGAAGCGGCGAGTAGCCTCGAGCGCCGGCCCCTGCTGCCGCACGGCCCACCCGGCAAGGTTTGATACTTTGGACTGGGCCGCAGCCGTCTGCGTCACGGCAGGCCTCGAATCGTTTTTGAGAAACGACAGTTCATCGGGGAGTTTGTCCTGGATGCTCACGAACAGCATGATGCCGAACGCGAAAGCCAGAAAGACCCACAGCACCTTGTTTATCATTCGCCGTCCTCCGGCTCCGCGCTCTTCCGCGCCATTGCAAAAAGCTGCTCGCCCGATAGTGGTGGCAGCACAATCGGGCCGTATCCGGTTTGAAGTGACATGGTCGTGATGACAGAACGGGCAGTGCCCAGCAACAGGCCCGGCAGGTTCTTGTTGAGCATCTGGAATCGCTCCTGCTCATCGAGATTCTTCTCAATCACCACGCCTTCAATGGACGCCCCCGTCTCGAAGCAGACGATGCCCTCCGAGTTGGTCCCCGTCACGGCCACGTCCAGTTGCAGGCGGTGGTGCCCTTCTTCGGGCAACGCGTCGACCGTGAGCTCAACCTCGATGGACTGCGCCAGTGGCAGCTTGTTTTCGTAAGGTCGAACGTGAGCCGTCGCATAAGCGTGGCTCACATACTGGGCGGCGATATTGCAGATTTTGTCTTGCACAGGGCGTTCCTTGGGACGGAGAGCTATCCGTCCTGTAGCGCGGGCTGTTTAGCCGCGCGCCGCCTCGCGTTCCTGGGCCGGCCGACGGCTCGCGTTGCGTGCAATCGTCAGCAGAAGCTTTGCAACCTCATCGCCCTTCCACGTGAGCGTGAAGAACATCTCACGCCCGTTCTTGTCGCGTTCCCAGGTCGCGAGCCCATGTGCCGAGAGCTTCAGCGACAGGAACTCATTCTGTCGCTCTTCCTTTGCGACGATGCGCTTGTGAATGCCTTCGTCGCCGGCATCGAGCAGCGCCAGCATGAACCGCTTCTCCCCGTCGGTCATCCAGTCGAGCTCCGGCGGCACTTTGGTCTGACGGAGGATTCCGAGCGCTTCGAGTTCGTTGTTTTGCATGTGACAGCAGGTTGACAGGTGGTCTCCTTTTTAGCCCTTCGAGTTTAAACGCGAGGGTTATACCCCTGACAACCACAATGCCGTGCTCTCTCAATGAATTCATCGCTTCAGCCAGCCAAACCTCGCCTTGGCGAATACCTGCTGTCCAAAGGACTCATCACGCCAGAGGCGCTGCACGCGAGCCTGGCAGAACAGCGCATTACGCATGAGCGCCTGGGTCTCATCCTGACTCGCCTTGGCGTGCTTACCCGCAGTGCCCTTATCGATGCGATTCTCGCAACGAACGCTGACGCCATCCATGCAGAGTCGTTTTTCACCGCACGCGTGCCGGCTCAGGTCCTTCTGGACACGAAGACCATGGTGGTCGCCGAGGCGCATGGCAAGGTGTACCTGGCAACCCTCGGCTCAGAGGCCCAGACGCGCGCAGAAGTGAGCCCGTATTACCCGGAGGCGGAAATCGTCTTCGTGGCAGCCAACTACGAGCAGGTCGATAACTATCTCGAAGACCTGCGTGCGATGCAGAACGATGACGACTCGCTCGTCGACAAACTGTTGCGCCGCGCGTTTACCGAAGGCGCTTCGGACATCCACATCATCCCCCGCTACAACTCGTATTCGGTCTTCTTCCGTATTCTTGGCCATCGACGTCACTATCACGAAGGCTCGCTGGACGAATACAACTCGCTCGCTGCGCGTATCAAGGACCTCTCGAAGATGGACCTTGCTGAGCGTCGTGTGCCGCAGGACGGCGCTTTCCCGATGGAATTCAACGGAAAGATGGCCGACGTTCGTGTTGCAACGGTGGTGACCACGAACGGCGAGTACATCGTCATCCGTCTGCTGGACCCGGACCGTGTGCAGCCTTCGCTCAACGGCCTGGGTATCACCAACGTCGAGGAGTGGCGCAGGGCCGTCTCGCGCTCTCACGGCCTGTGCCTTATCTGCGGTCCGACGGGCTCAGGTAAGACGACGACACTCAACGCCTCTCTCAAGGAGATGGACCGCTTTGGCAGCGCCATCTTCACGATGGAGGACCCGGTCGAATACCGAATTCCGTTCATCGGGCAGGTGAACAAGAACGAAGCACTTGGGCTCGACTTTGCGCGCGGGATTCGAAATTTCATGCGGGCAGACCCTGACGTCATCGTTATCGGGGAAATCCGTGACGTCGAAACCGCGCGCAACGCAGTCAAGGCATCTGAAACGGGCCACCTGGTCATCGGCACCCTTCACACGGGCGACATTCTCGGCACGGTGCAGCGTCTTCGCGACCTGGAGATTCCGGCGCACGAGCTGCTTTCCATGCTGCGCGGCATCCTGGTCCAGGGCCTCATCCGTACCGTCTGCACGCACTGTCATGGCGACGGGTGCCCGGCATGCTCAAACACGGGGTTCTCGGGCCGTACTGTAGTGTCCGAGTGCGTCTACCTGAACGATGAGGACGACGTGAAGCGTCTGCTGGCTGGCGAACGCTGGTGGCCGACGATGCTGGATGACGCACTGGCGAAGTGCCGCATTGGCCTGACAACGAAGAAGGAAGTCATCCGCACGTTCGGCGAACCGGCCATTCGAGCCTTTGAGCGGGAGGCCGCATAAATGCCACTGTACGAAGGCAAGGTCAAGACCCGAACCAACGCAATCCGGCGGGTCGAGGTTCAGGCCCGCAATGCCGTGGAAGCGCGCCGCCACCTTTCCAAGATGGGGCGGGTAGTCGCCTTCAAACGCCGCCTGTCGGTGGATGTCTCCCGTGGCATGAGTGCCGCCGACCGGCAGATTTTCTTCACACGCCTGTCGTCGATGCTCAGTTCACGCGTAGGCACATCGGCCGCGCTCACGCTTCTTCGCGACACGTTCACCGGCAAGATTCAGGAGGTCTCGGCGCGACTACTGACGTACGTCGAATCAGGCGATGACCTGGCTGAAGCCCTGGAGCGCATCGGCAGCCCCGATTTCCCGGAAGCGACAGTAGCCCTTATCAAGGCGGGCACCCGTTCGGGGGAAACCTGGCGCGCGGTCAAGGATGCCGCGGAGTTCGAGTATGAACTGGCCACAATCCGCAAGGGCGCTTCGAAGGGTCTCATCACGGGTGTTGGGTCCTTCCTGATGGCAGGGGTGATGACCGTGGTCAGCACACTGTGGGTTGGCCCGAAGATTATGAGTAGCAGCCTGATTAAGTCTGCAGGCTCGTCGGTCGACATCGGCTGGATTAACAGCGTCGCGTACGTAGTCGGCTACATGATGGCCTTCCTGCTGGTCGTCGGCCTCGCGTTCGGCCTTCTCGCGTCGGTTGGTCGCCGCATTGTGCCTGTTCAGGCTGACAAGCTCATCCTGAAGGTTCCGTTCTACAAGGACCTGGTGCTCTCGCGTAACAACTTCATCGTGCTGTACGGGTTGAGCTTGCTGGTGAAGTCCGGCGTGCGAACTGAAGAGGCCTTGCGCCTGTCAGCCGACGGCGCGCCGCGCGGCGCCCTGAGGACAGACCTGCTGCTCGCGACACAGGCCGTGAAAACCGGTCAGCCGTGGCCGAGAGCGATGTCCACGCTACACCCGACGGACAAAGCAGCGCTGGTCAGCGCCAGCGACCGGGAGCAGGTTGCGAACACCCTTAACACGCTTGCGCGGCAATACCGCGAACTCTATGGGCAGCGTCTCGCTTCGTTCGTGCCAGTCATCAACCTGATTGCAGCGCTATTCATGTCCATCGCCGGCGCCCTGCTTTTCGGCCAATCGATTCTCCCGATGCTGATGGCTTCCCAGGGAATTATGGGCGGCTGATGCTGTGGGTATAAACAGGTGCTTTCTATACGCCTGAGCGACCCTTCCTCTTCGGAGCAACTTCCAAAATGTTCTCAATCATTATCACCGTCATCGCAATTGCGCTGGTAGCCGCGCTGATTGCTGCGTGCGTCTACTACGGGGGCCAGTTCGCTACGGACGGCTCGGCGAAGGCCAAGAGTGCGCGCTATCTCCAGGAGGGCAACCAGCTGGTGGGGGCCCTGGAGTTGTACAAGAGCGACCACGATGGTCAACTGCCCACCGGCACGAACGACGACATCAAGAACACCCTCATCAGCGGCAAGTACCTGAAAGGCTGGCCAGAGCAGGAATGGGGCTTCACGACCGACTACGCGGTGCGTAGCGAAGTCGATGCCAACGCATGCCAAGCCGTGAATGACAAGATTGGCATCTCGACCGTTCCGGACTGCAGCGACCCGGCATACCTGAATGTGCGGGTGTGCTGCACGATGCCGAGTTCGTCGACAGGCGCCTCGGGCGTGACGGGTTCCTGAGCATACAGAGGGTCCAGCGGGCAACGGGAGAGCATAGCTCTCCCGTTATGCTTTTCGGTCCGCACGTCTTAACTTGATTCAGACCAGATATCCTGCGATGGCAATCGGTCGGGATGCCGTTTTTCAAGTCGTGCTATACAACGTGCGGCGTAGAGAAACGGTAACTCGCGAGGCTCATTACCTCGAGACGGTGGTGTTCGACTCCCCCCGCCGCAAGACTTTTCCAGGTAGCACCCCTCAGCACCCCTCCCAAACCCGCCTCTTGCCCCTCTGCACGACGCCGCAGCGACTGCCGGCACGCGGCAAAGGCAATTCTGCGCCGGCGCAGGCCCCTTAGGCCGCACCTTCCCCAGAGAGGATACGCCCCTGCCCTGATTGTTCACCGGCGGCGTGTAGCCCCACGCAATTGAGCCGAAAGCGTTCATTCGGCTCAATTGCGCGGTCAGGTCCGCCTCCGCGCTGCCCCGGCCCTGCTCTCACTGTCTTTGGCGAGGTGAATGTTCTTGGGTCATCCAATGGCATGAGGGCCCCCAAGTTGAGTGAACGTCTATGGTTCTTACTTCAAAGGGGGTAGCACCGTCTCGCCACTGGTTTGAACGACATCTGCGCCCAATGAGAAAAGCGACCGTGATGGGTCGCTTTTCGTGACTGCTGGCAGGGAATCCGATACGGATTCCTTACATTTCTAGTACTTGTAGACAAGTACACCCGCCGTGCCGCCGCCCGAGCCGCCGCCATAGCAGCCGTACTGGGTGGTCACCGCCGCTTGCGTTGCCACGCCCGATGCAGGCAGGCCAGCCTTCGCGTTGATGGACGCACAGACGTCGTCGCGCACCGTAGAGTGCGACACAAACGACGTAGCGTCACCGCCCGCGCCGATAGCTGCCGTGCCATCCCAGCCCTGCGGGATTTGCGACAGGTACTTCGGCGCCAGGCCCGAGACCGTCGTTGCTGCCACGACCGTGCCGGTCGTGTCTGCCGTTGCATCAGCCTTGTTCATCGTGATGGCGCCGGTGAGCTGCTGGCCTTCGTTGATGAACTGCGATGCCTTCGCGTCTGCGGAGCCCTTGTTGAAGGCCGAACCACCGTAGTAGATGGTGGCCAGCGCCAGAGCCGCGACCAGCGCGATGGAGATGATGGTGATGATGAGAGAGAACATGTGTGTCGAATCCTTGCGGAACGTTGGTCAAATACGGGTACAGCAGGGGCCAACCGCTAACGAGTGGACCGCTGTCTTTGCGTATAGGGCTACCAGCGTCGCAATGAATTTCAGTTTTTATACGCTTGCACCTAACCGCGTGGCTCTGCGTTACGGTCTGTTACAGCGCGTTGGGAGTGGGAATACAAAAAGCGACCCGTGGGTCGCTTTCTGCTGTACATGGCAAACGCCTGTCGGCGTTACGTTGCTCTAGTACTTGTAGACCAGGGTTCCAGCCGTGCCGCCGCCCGAGCCACCGCCGAAGCAGCCGTACTGCGTCGTCACGTTTGCTTGAGTTGTCACGCCCGACGCCGGCAGGCCAGCCTTCGCGTTGATGGACGAACACACGTCATCGCGCACCGAGGAATGCGTGACAATCGACGTAGCGTCACCGCCCGGGCCAATCGCAGCCGTACCCAGCCAGCCCTGCGGAATTTGCGACAGGTACTTCGGAGCCAAGCCGGCAACAGTGGTCGCGGCGACAACGGTTCCGGTCGTGTCGGCCGTCGCATCGGCCTTGTTCATCGTGATGGCGCCCGTGAGTTGCTGACCTTCGTTGATGAACTGCGAAGCCTTCGCGTCAGCGGAGCCCTTGTTGAACGCCGAGCCACCGTAGTAAATGGTAGCCAGCGCCAGAGCAGCGACCAGCGCGATGGAGATGATGGTGATGATGAGAGAGAACATGTCGACGAATCCTTGTATCGAGCGATTTTTTTTGAACAGCAGCCGCAGCCGACGTCACGCGTCACTGCTTTTGCTGCTGGTATGCTGTATAGAAGAGGTTTGCTCGGTTTGAATTTCGCCTTTTATACGTTTTAGAGGCAGGCAAGCGGGGCCGCCGCTAGCAAGGAAAAAGCCGCGACGCGTCGCGGCTTTTTCTGTTTTAGAGTGAAGGAGCTCTTCAGGCACCCTGCTTGCCGGGTACGCTTTTCGCTGCAGACGCAGCCGATGCTGGCGGTGACTGCGTCTTCGCAGCTGCAGTGTCGCCAGCATCGGTGGCCGTGCGCGCGGCCGCAGGATTAGTCACGACGAGCGTCACGCCCGGATGCGTGCACGCTTCACCCATGCAGAACGACTTCATCTCCAGCTTGCACATCGTCGCGCCAATCGTCGCGCGTCCCAGCTGCGCTTTCGGGTCGGCCGAAAGTGGCTCGCGGGCCGTCACGTCGTTCTTCTCAACCGTCACATCCGTGTACCCGAGATTGCGCAGCGCCGTGGCACAGGAGTTCAGGTCGACGACCGTGCTGGCAACCGTTGGCGCGGGCTTTGGCGGGTTCGGCGTGACGGCAAAATAGGCAGCAAGGCCCCATGCCACCAGTCCGGAGAGAAAGAAGAATCCGCCAAACGCGGTGTTGAACTTGCGTTTCTGTTCAGGAGACATCCGTGGTCCTTGATATCAATGCACTTGAGCGGTCGGCACCGGCAAGCCACCCGTAGGCGCTACCGGGGGAGGCGGAATAACGGTCGGTGTCGCCGCGAGGCCAGCCGCAGGCGCAGCACTCGCAGTCAGCGGGGTCCCGGGCAAAGACATCGCAGGAACCCCTGAGGCAGCTGCCGCGTTAGGCAGCGCGCCCGCTTGCGCCGGCGTGTGTGCTGCGTCACCGGTCTGGATTACCGGTTGCAGCCAGTGCTTGTGGTCGTATGCCAGCTTCGACACGAACTCGTTTGGAGGCAGGCCTTGGACCTTCGACCACTGAGCGATAGGCAGCTGCTCGTAGTCCACGGTCGTCACTGCCGGCGGTGCCGGCGAATCGTAGGGCTGATATCGCGTCATCATCGAACCGACGATGAGCGCGAAGAAACCTGCGACGAAAAAGCCAGCTCCCGCGACGAGAAAACCAGTTCTTTGATTGAGCGCGGATTGAAGCTTTTCACCCGAAGGCGGCCAGTCGTCAGTTTCAAGCGGCGTCGATTCGGGCAAAAGCACCGCCTGAAGGCCAACGCGCTGTCGGATAACCTTCACCATCCGTGTGCCGGTGCGCAGAACTACAGCTGCCGTTTCGCGCTCGCGATACGGGCCCTGCTCCTGGAAATAGCGGATGATTTCCGGCAGGTATGCGAAACCTTCCCCACCTTCATGCACCTCGTATGCGTAGCCGTTCTCGTACTTGAATGCATCAAAGTGCGCGATGGCGGGCTGTTCGAAGTGCTTTTCGGCGACACCCAGCGCGTAGTCGCGCGCGTCGCGCTCGGTGATTTCGGGCAGGTAGCCCATGAGGATACGAATCGGCACGGCGCTCACCTTGCGCTTTTCCGTCTCGCGCGCACTCCGGCCGAACGAGAATCCGCGACGCTTGCCCTTGCCCGTCGACGCGGGCTCCGCGACCGGGCTATCGACGGCTTGCACGGCTGGTGCCTCACGGCTGGACTTGTCCGCCGTGTCCGGGAGCTTCGTCATGCCAGCGCCGGGAGAGGCGTCCAGTGGGACAGAATGTGCGACAGCCGCCGCTTCCTCTGACAAGGGCATAACCGGCGCGCCCTCCTCCACCGACGGCTCAATCGCCGCATCAGGATGGCCCACATTCTTCGCTTTAGCGTTTTTCCAGAACATTCGCGCTCCTCACTCGGCTGCGGCCGACTTGCTGGCCTTCGCTGTCACGGCAGTCCGGGCCGGTTTCGCCGACTCGTGCTGGGCCGCGGGAAGCGTGAGGTAGTCCGCCGACTTCTGGTCATCGTTTCCGTCTTCCATCACCTGGCCGATGCGCGCGACGTTCGAGCGCACGACGATGAACATGCTCTGGCGGCTCAGCGTCAGCGCCTGGTGCTCCGCCTTGGTGTCCTGCAGAAAGAGCGGCGAATTGTGGTCATTCGTCACGCTGTCGTATTGCAGGCCACCGACGACCACCGTCTGCCCCGGGCGCATGCGCAGGATGTCGGTAAAGCTGCGGTCCGCCGTGGTCGGCTGGGTCAAGGTTCCGAGCTGATTGCCCGCAGAGAGCTGGTTAAACGCCAGCACGGCCTTGATGGAGAGCTTCATGTCGATGGTCACGGTGTTAGCCGACGCGTCGAACCGCGGCGTCATGTCGACCTCAATACCGTCATCCGCCTTGTCCGTCTGGGTTGAACCAAGGGCGGTGTTGTTGTTCGAACTGGTCGAGGTGGTAACGCCGATTTCGCTCACGTACGGAATCTGGGTCAACGACTTGAAGCTCACCTTGTTGCCCGACACAGTCTTGAGCAGCACGTTTTGCGTCGTCTTCGTGTCACCATACGTCTGCAGGAAATCAAACAATCCCGAGAAGTTGAACCGGTTACCGAACACCAGACCCTGCAGTGCGCCGCCCGTCACGCCAAGCGACGCGACATTCCTCGCGACGCTACCCAACGCGCTACCCACGGCGCCCGCTGTATCCGTGCCCGTGCCTGTCGTGTCGGTCGCCGTGTTGCCCGTATTTGTGTTGCCGGGTGTGTTTGACGTGCCACCGCCCGTGGTGGAGCCCAGACCGGTCCCGCCCGACGTCGTTCCGGAATTGGCGCCGAGCGCTTTCTGCCAGGCCTGAACGTCCAGCGGAGAGCCTCCCTTCAGCGCGGAAAACTGCAGACTCGCCCAGTCGATACCCTGTTTGGCGTTCTGGTTCAGCGTGACATTGAGCACAGCCACCTGTAGCGTGACAAACGCTGCGTTATTCGTGAGGCGGCTCAGATATTCGCGAACGCGACGAAACTGCGACGGGGTCACCTCCATCGTCACCATGCCTGCATCAGCAGTGATTGCGTGTCCCTTGATTCCAAGCGCGTCGAGCCCCTTTCCGAGGGTTTCGGCAAACGTGCTGTCCTGCGGAACAGAAACACCAATGCGCTCGGTGCTCGATACAACGATAGCGCCGTCGCTCCACGTGAACCACACGTCCGTCGCCCGGCTGATTGCGGACAGCAGCGTGCCCAGCTTGCCATTGAAGTGCGGCAGGTAGAACGCATGAGCGGCCGCTGCTTCATCGGCAAGGAGCACGGGCACACCAATCTGCCCGAGCGCAGCGACGACGTCCTGAATGGTCGCGCCCGGCTCCAGGTCGAGTCCGACAGTACGGTTCTTGACGTCCACCGGAATGGCATACGGCGTCATCAATACGATGGACGCCTGGCCGTCGCGAATCACGGACGGTGAATTCCAGCCTTCCGAAATGGCCATCGCCTGACGCGCGGCCTCTTCGGAGGCCGGGTGGTCAGCAGGCATCGTTTTAGGGGTAATTGTCGAGCACCCCGCCATAAGCATGGCGGCAGCAACCGCAGCCAGTCGCAGTTTAGACTTCATCTTCACTTTCCTTAGTTCTTGGGTGCGGGTTTGCCAACAAAGCTCGGCAGCGACGTGGGCGGGGAGATGCCACCAGCGGCGCCCGTAGCGCCCGTGTGGGTAGCGCCCGAGGCGTCACCGCTACTGGGCGATTGCGCAACGAGGTTGCGCACGAGCTTCTTCTCGCTCGCCTTCTCGAACAGATAGGTGTTCGACCCGCGATAGATGCGCATCCCGTTGATGGTTCCTACGCGACTAGCCTGGACGTCTTCGGTGATGACGTTTGCGTCAGGCATGCCGGGCATACCCCCCATGCCGGGCATCCCGGTCAGAGGCGGCATCCCGCCCGGCAGCATGCCGGCCGGTGCAGTACTCGGTGCGGGCATCGAGGCAGCCGTAGCGCCTGCCGCCGCGGAAGGTCGTGCGAAGGGGTTTGAACTGGACTGGGCTGCTGCGAAGGTGCTGACTCCAGCCAGCACCAGGGTAATGGCGAGGTATCGGGATTTCATTGAGAAAAAGTCTCCAGGGCTCAGGGATTTAGGGAACAGCGTTTAAACCCCTGCGGATTCCGCTGGCGGGTCTTTTTTAGGTGGCACGGCAGGACGGAGCACCATGCCGAGCAGGTCGTCCTTGGAAACGGCAGTGCCAGACGCGGTGACCTGCGTCGCTGCGGCGGATGGCGTGAACAGCGTCCCGGTGACCGCAACGTCGTACATGCTGTCGCCAGACGGGAGCATCGGAACGAACTCATCCGGCACATCGATGATGATGATTCCGCGGAAGCCGAGCTTGCCGGCCTGGATGTTCCAGAGCGCTTCCTTGACCTCGAGATTCGTCCCGTCGAGCTGGCGAACAAGCCAACCACGGGCGTCCAGTGCCTTGAGCAGTTCAAGCGTGAAGGGTTGAATCCGCACGCGGTCCTTCGGATTCGGAGTGAGTGCGCCACGCACGTCGGCGGGCAGTTTTGCCATCACCGTTTCGCGCAGCTTGATTTCTGCCATGTAGACGCGCTTGCCAACCTTCCAGGCAACCGCCTGGACACCCTTCGGCAGTCCACGGCTCTGGAACGGCAACTGCGGCAGCGCGCGCATGAACGTCTCGAAAATGACGTCGGGCAATTCCTTCTTCTCAAGCGACTCCGAGCGCTCCAATGTGCGTTGCTTCTCCTCGGCGAGGGCTTCAGAGGCCGCTCCTTCCGCTGCGGACAGGATGTCGCGCGCAAGCTTGTAGGACGTGGTGTCCCCGTTGACGTCGGGCATGAATCGCGGCCGGCTGTTAAAACGCACGGCCAGCATCACAGCCGTGCGTTCGAGTTCCGGCAGCGCCCACCAGGAGTCAAATGTCGCGAGCACGCGAGATGCCTCGCGGTCGTGCGGCTTGCTGGCGCGCCAGTCCTCTCCGACCTTCTCATAAGCCGTAATCTTGCCCAGCTCGTGTCCTGCCGCCACGATAGCCGCGAGCCCCGGATGACGCCGGTGCGTCAGGGCCTTCGAACAGAGATTGAGGGTGTGCTCGAGGAGGCTCCCCGTCACCCCTTCACCGGCATACGCGTCCGGGTGAGCTGACAGGGTGCCAAGGATGTCTCCGAGCAACGCCAGTTCGCGCTCGGTCAGTTTCGCCAGTGCTTCATTGTCGTGGCTCCCCAATTCCAGTTCGTCGCGCGGGAGCATCACCGGCAACGGCAACTCGCCCTTCGTGAGCGTCACCTTGCGAAACTCGCCGTGACCGTCCTCACGGTCGGTCCGTTCCTGGCGCTTGCGGTAAGCACCGGCCCACACGGCGGCCAGGCCAATGCAGCCAGAGATGGCAACAAGAACCAGGACGGGCAACGTCCAGTACGTAAGCACGGACAGCTGCACTCTCCACGCCCCCAGAATACCCGCCTCAACCGGCACGGAGGCAGGGAGGAATGGCAAAAGGTGCTTGAGCGCGCGCAGCGCAGCGAGGTTCGTCTCCGGTTTTGCAAGCGACCACCAGAGCGTGGACGCGAGAAACCAGAAGAGCACGACAACAATGAAGCTCTTTAGGAGTTTTGGGCGCATGACGGGAATCTAAAATGATGCGATTCCTGTATAGAGGAGCCATTTATGCGAGAAGGTCACTATACGAACAGTTGGAAGATGGATTTCAACAACTTGCTTGACCTAAAACGGCAGCGGTTGTATAATTTTTCACACAGTCAGTATCGTTTTAGATACCCACAAACGCAGTCTAGGCCACGCCTGAAAACCCTCGGAGGTATGTCATGCCCGCAATCCAAAAGCCGAAAGCAACCTACTACTACAAGCTGTTCCGCGTGAAGCGCAACACTGGCAAAGTGACGACAGTGTCGCTGTGCCCCATCCTCGTGACGCAAGCCTGCAAAACCATGGAAGGTGGCCTGAAGGAAGTCGGCCAGCTGGTGCGTAAGGCAGCCTTCAACTACGAGGAAGGCATGTACAAGAACTGCTCCGGCTACGTTCGCGAACAACTCAAGGAAGCGGTCGCCAAGGCGATGGCTGAGCGCAAGAACAAGCAGCGCATTGCTGCAATCAACGTCAAGGCCGCTGCCGCGAACTCGGGTATGGCGCTCGCAGCCGCCTGAACGGCGGGTCCGGTTTCCGGGCACCAGATGCGAAAACACCGCTCATCGAGCGGTGTTTTTGTTCGTCGTGTCAGTGCCCAACCGGGGGGATTCCGTTCTGGCCCGGGCCAGAGAGCGCCGACGCAATCCGCGCGACTCCGGACGTACCGGCGTTGTTCGTCAGTCCCGGAATGGGCGGAGGCGGCAACGTTGAGCTCGGGCTCGGCGGGATTGCAGGCGGCAGCGTCGTGACATTGGTAGCAGTGACTGCACCCGTAGCGCCCATCGCACCAGGCGCGACCGGCTTCGGGTCGGAGACCACGAACCGGCTGAGCGTCTGGTCGTGGACCCGATAGACCCTGCCGCCGATATTTGCGGTCTGGCTGTCGAGGATGTGCACTGGCCCGACCGGACTCTGGTCACCGTCGCTCACGGTCGCAACGGCGCCGTTCACCTCGAGCACGACAGCTCGACTGGACCCCACCAGCATTACCGAAACAAGTTGCGCCGGAGGCGTTGCTGCGGCCTGGGCCGCAGCCTCCTCGGATGCACGTCGAGCCGCCGCTGCGGCTTCTGCCCGTTCCTTCGCCAACGCTTTAGCTGACTTCTTGACGGGCTTGGCCACAGGCGGGGGTTCTGCCACCGCGGCCTTGGCCTTCATGCCCGTCTCGATATCCTTGATGGCAGCCTCCTCCTTCTTCTCGGCCGTACGGAATTGAGCGGCTTCAACCGCCTTGCGACCAGGCACGTTCTTGATTTCCTCGGCCGCGTTCGTCTGCTTCAGCTGCTCCTCGAGCAGTTGCGTCTTGTACTTCGAACGTTCCAGTTCAAGCTGCAGTTGGTCAGCGGAGAGGGGTTTGCCATTGAACGGGTTCACCAGGTCGCCAGCGGGGTCCGGTGCGACCGGCGGCGAGGCTGCCATCGCACCCGGGTCCTGAACCACGGGCCGGCTATCCGCACGTGCGACGGCCGGCGCGGCGTTCACCGGCGCACCTCCCGGCGTCGCCGTGACGGGCGCAGCAGCCGGCACTGGGCGAGCGGGCGCAGGAGTGACTGCAATCATGGGTGCGGCCGGTTTAGCGGCAGTTGCCTTGGCAGGCGTGTCCAGGGCGACAGTGCCTGCCATTGCTGCGGACGTAAGGCCCGCGAGCAGGAGGGCAACGACAAGAGGTTTGGTCATAAAAATCTCCGAGAGCTTGGAGCTATAGCGAGTCGTTTTAGTAGTTACCCACCGCGACACGGGTGACATAGTTCGTCACACCAGCGGGCGCCGGCAACTGGGCGCGGAACAGGGCCGTATAAGGCAGCACACCGGTGCCCGATGTCGCCGGGGAGCGAACCTGAATGCCGTTCACCGATTCCGTGTTGTTGCCCATCTGAATGGTGTTGCTGGTTTCCCATGGTGTGACTGCATCACTCGGGCTCACACCAATCGAATTGAGAGTGGCTACGTTCGCCCACACGCCGCCCGAAGACATGATGGAACCACCATAGTCGTAGGCCGTCGAAAAATAGTCGCGCGTGATGTCACGGTCTGCGTAGCTGAGAAACCGCGTCGTGAAGTAACCCTCGTAAGTCGTCGCAATCCGGTTCAAGCGGTCCATGGTGTCCTTGAGCTTGGCCGCCTGGATGTCGTAACCCGACACAACGAAACCAACGTCATCACCGCCCAGATTCAGCGTGCCATTTGCCGCCATACGCGACGCAGGGTCCAGCGTCCCGTCGCGACCGGGAGACACTACACCGATATTGCGGTAGTACACGGTCGCCCCATCGCGCACGGTGCTCATCTGCGGCGAAACGAAGATGCACCAAGGATTGCCGAAGCCATCGTGCGCGGCCTCCGTTCCCGAGTCGTTGATGAGCGTCTTCAACTGGACGAACGGTGCGGCCTGCACGTTACAGTTTCCCTGGCCATCAATGGCGCTCGTCTGGAACCCGAAGAAGGTGCCCGACGGCTGCAGCTCGGCGGCCATGGCCTGCGTGTCGTACAGGCTGGTCAGCGCATTGCGCAGGTCCAGCATCTTGCGGTCGTTGTCAAGGTTCTGTTTAAGGCCGAGCCAGGGCCCCACCGAGCCGATGACGACGAACGAGATGGCGGTGATGACTGCCAGCGAAATCAGTACCTCAGGCAGCGAGAAGAAGCCTCGCTGTTTTGTGGCCGGGCGAGACACCCGGAGATGAACGAACTTACGCAATTCCGAGCTCCTTGCGCAGGCGGACCGGGTCGTACGTGGCATACAACGCATCCTCAGCCTTGATGGTGCCGGCACGAACCATATTCCGCAGCGACGTGTTCAGAAGAACCTGACCACGCGATGAACCGGTGTCCATCGCGTTGAAAATGCCGTTGGTCCGACCTTCCGCGATAGCACTACGCACATCCGGCGTTGCCACGAGCAGTTCCGATGCGAGCACCCGCCCGGAGCCGTCAGCCTTGTTGACCAACGTCTGCGACTGGATACCCAGCAGGGCCTGCGACAGCACCGTGTAGACCCACTCGCGCTGCTCACCCGTGAACTCGGCTGCGATACGCTCCACGCTCTGTCCCGCGGAGTTCGTGTGCAACGTGCCGAACACGAGGTGACCGGTGAGCGCGGCCGTCAAGGCCGTCTTGATTGTGACCGCGTCCCGCAACTCGCCAATGAGAATGATGTCGGGGTCCTCACGCAAGGCAGCGCGAAGACCACGCGGGAAGTCGGACACATCACGGCCTATTTCGCGCTGGTCCACCATGCACTGCTTGGAGTGGATGAGATACTCCACCGGCTGCTCAAGCGTGATGATGTGTGCATGCCGGGTTTCGTTGTACATCTCCAAGGTCGACGCGAGCGTTGTCGTCTTGCCCGAGCCCGTCTCTCCCGTGACAAGAATCAACCCCTTGGATTGCGTGAGCAGCGTTCGCGCGTAGGCGTCCGGCAGTCCCAGACTGCCGAGAGCCGGAGCCTTGTCCGCAAGACGTCGCATGGCGAGTGCCACGCGCTTGCCGTTCGTGAAATACATGCTCACCCGGAACCGGGCTGCGTTGACGCGGACGACAAAGTCGATATCGCCCTCGTTCTCCGTCAGGAGGTCGATAGCGCTTGCCGCCTGTACCCCCGTCTCTGCTTCGTTGATGTGAAGCAGCTCGAGGATGTCTTTGCGGCTGACCGGTGGCGTGTCTTCGACGACGTACACCTTGCTCTGGTGACGCACGCGCACCGGGTCACCTTCCTTGACCTTGACGTCGGACACGCCGGGCTCGGTTGCCGCGCTTTTTAGAATGTCGAGTAGCATTGTTTCTGGTCGTTTTAGATTTGCTGCACGGCTGTGACGGAATAAAACCCACCGAACGGACTAGGCGCCCGAAACATCATCGTGAAAGGCGGACTTCCCGTCTGGCTGTCGGCAAGATTGCTCGCCTGGATGGGGTCACCCCACGCGCTTATAAGCTCGTCGTTGGTCAGTCCAATCGTGGCCGGCAGGTTGGTTTGCGTCGCCCAGCTACCCGCGCTCAACACCGCAAGCGGCGTGTAGGTGTCAAGGCATTGCAGGTCGTTGAGTCCGGGCGAACAGCCACCATATGCCGGGCGGAAGTAGTCGACCGAGACGTTGTGCTCAGGGTCGAGCAACATGCGCGCCTTGAAATACGCCTGCGCCTTGTATGCAACCTCTTCGAGCCGGTGCTTCGTCTCGGCGAGCGCCGCTTTTTCGAGCGTCAGGCTGTCGAAGACGACGTACGTCCGGGTCCCGCACAGCTTGGACATGTCGGTGCACGACTGGAAATCACCGCTGTTCACAAAGGCCGCGATGTTGGGCGGATTGTCACCATCCGTCTCGGACGGCATGTACAGCACGACACGTCGGTAATAGAGCCCGCTGTCAGAAGCGAGGGGCTTGGACAACGCCGCCTGTAGCCCGTATCGCACGTTCACGTTGCCGCCGGCGAGCAGGTCGTTCACGCTCGTGTTGTTGCCAAGGGAGACACTGTCAATTTGGGCGAGGTTGCGGCCATAGAAGCTCAGAATCTGCGAGCGGGCGTCGCTGAGATACGCCTGCAGCTTTGCAGTTCGTTGCTGGGCTTCCTGGCGCGTAAGCAGCCCCGAATACCCGAGCACCAGCGAGAGCGCAATCGTCGTGGCAATCAGGACAAAGACAAGCAGGCCGAAGCCCTGTTGCCGCTTGGGGCTCAGCCTGCTCATCAGTAGCTCCTTAGTCCGGTCGACGCGGATTAGCGGGTTTCGTCGAACACCACGTCGAAGTTGCCCGGGTCTTCGCCCGACAGGTTGGCCGAGGTGCGGCACTTGTCGGTGTCGAAGTTGCCTTGCGACAGCGCGGCGTTGGCCGTGGAGTTGCTGTTGCAAGCCATCAGGCCCTGACGGATGACGTCAATCGGCACGTTCGAGAAGCGCACGTAGTAGCGGCGACCGATACCACCCGCTTCCGGCGTTCCCGGAAACGAGGCCGTCACGCCCGCGCCAATCTTGTCGACGATGATTGCGCCGTTAGCATCCGTCGGGTACTTCGCGATGTACGCGCGAGCCCACGTATTGCCGAACGAACGCTTGCAGTAGTTCTGCTGCGTGTCAGCGGCCGCCGTGGGGTCGAACAATGCCTTGGCGGTGTTCACATAGCAGCCCGTATCCAGCTTGAGCTGAATGTTCGCGTCGCCGAGGTCCTTCGCGAGGCTCACCATCACTGTTGCCTTGGTCTTCGCGCCATCGAAGGAGTTGGTAGCCAGCACCATAACGATGCCGAGGATGGCGATTGCGACGAGCAATTCGACCATCGAGAAGCCCTTCTGGCGGCGCAGAAGGCGTTTGCGGAGAAATGTCATTGGGAGAGAGTCCTTGACCGGTAAAGGGGCTTTTGGTATAGGGCGGTTTTTTTATGCCTTTTCGGTCGCAGACCCCAACGCAGCAAGCAGCCTCTAAAACGAAAACGGATGCCCGTGGGCATCCGTTTTAGACCACAAGCACCTGTTTGCCAGATGGCACATCCCATCCCGATGGTCAGGGCACTAAGAGCATCAAAGGTTAGCCATCACCGATGCCATCATCGGGTAGTAGGTCAGGATGAATACGACCAGCACACCCACACCCATGAACGCGCCCGACAAGAGCTTGACCGTGTCCTGCAGTACGAGCGTCGTGTCACGAACGTCTTCTTCGAGATTCTTGGCCATCTCGAGCAAACCCTTCGACACCACGCCGGACGAGACGGCGGCCTTCACCCCGGAGAGGATAGCTGGCGGGAATCCCGCCTGGGACGCGGCACCGTCGAGGTCGTGCCCTGCCTCGAGCAGCTTGCCCATGCGATGGAAAGCCCGTTTCGAGTCCAGACGGTTTGCGGCGTCACCAACGATGGTCGCAGCTTCCTTCGCAGGAATCGCTGCATCGTAGAGGAGCACGAAACTGTTCCACAGTGCCGCATGGTCCGACTTCACCGACAGCGTCCGAAGTGTCTGGAACCGGTCGAGGAACCGTTTGAATGCTGCCGAGTGCAGAAAGTACGCGGCGCCCGCGAAGCACCCAAAATAGATGCACGATGAAATCGCAGTGACAACGTTGTTGCGCGGCAATCCGCCGTTGAACGTACGCACAAAGTCGAAGTAGTGCGCGAGGAACGGCGAAAACGTAATTCGCAGCCCCGTTTGCTTCAAGAACGAAAGCGTCATCGGCGCCATGAAAACAATGGCCGCCCAGATGAACACGCCCATGAAGACCGACAGAATCTTCGGAATCCGCCACGTGGAGGCGAGCGCGCGTTTGAGCGCATCGACCCGCTGGATTTCCTCTCCCAGTGCGTTGTACGACTGTGCCGCCCCACCAGCCTCCGAGGTCGATTTAACCGACAAGCAGTCGCGACGCGGGAACCCGGCGTTCATCATTGCGAGGTAGTCCGTGGACCCGTCCAGCAACTGCTGGCGCATCATCATGACCGCCTGACGCAGACGCTGGTCGCTGACATAGTCAATGGCAGAGTCCAGGCCTTCGACCATCGGTTTACCGTTGGTCAGACGTCGTCCGATGGTGATGTAGAAACGCGCCAGTTCTTTCGGCTTGAAGTTCGGCCGGAAAAGGCCGCGCACGGTCTCACCCAGGTTAAAGGCGAGCTTGAGCGGCCGGAATCCCCCCCGCTTGAGGCGAGCGAACGCCAATGGCTTGTTTTTGGCGTAGACCACCCCGTTCAGGAGTTGGCCCCGGCCGGTCTTGGCCGAATAGGAGTAAGCGCGTTCCATCTGAGCCTGCGAATGCTAAAACCAGTTTAGATGGCTGACTTAAATGTCTTTTGCCGCGGCCATCTGGAGTTCGTGGAGACTGGTCTTGCCAGCTGCGACCATCTGCAACCCGCGCGCCCAGATTCGCTTTTCCTCCGGCAAGCCCTGACGGGCGATTGCGGTCGGGCCGGCATCCTGCTCGATGAGCTCCTTGACAGCAGTGTCGACTTGCAGCAGCTCATAAATCATCTGACGGCCGCGGTAGCCCGTGAAATCACATTCCGGGCAGCCCTCAGGATTGGCACAGCGCGCACGCTTTGCGACGTTCGCAAGATAGGGCTCGTTCAACGCATCCTGCGTCGTCTCAGACGTGTCAGGCATGGCGCAGTCATCACAGAGCGTGCGCACCAGGCGTTGGGCGAGAATGCCCAGCAGCGTGCTACCAAGCAGGTTCAAATCAACCTTCAGGGACTTCAACCGCGCGACAGCCAGCGCGGCACTGTTGGTGTGCAGCGTGGCCAGCACCAGGTGCCCCGTGTTGGATGCGTCGATACAGGCGTTTGCCACCTCGGTGTCCCGCACCTCACCGATGAGCACGACGTCCGGCGCATTGCGCAGGAGCATCTTCACCATCGTCTGGTATTCGTCGCCTTCGCTCTGGGCGTCCTTGCGGACTTCGTACTGCATCCAGAGGCCGTGCGTGTACTCGATGGGGTTTTCCACCGACTGCACGCTGCGGTCGACTGCATCGACCTCCTTCAGGCACGCATACAACGTCGTGGTCTTGCCCGAGCCCGTCGGGCCCGTAACAAGAAAGAATCCGTGCGAGCGCCGCATGATACTTGCGATGGCTTCGCGCGTCTCGTCATCAAACGGAAGCTTGCTGAAGTCCGCTGCGTTCGAGTTGCGGTCCAGGATACGCGTGACAGCCGTGACGTCGCCACGCGACATCGCAAGCTCGAGGCGGAACCCGAAACGGGTCGCGATATCTGGAAACTCCCGTTTATCCTCGTCGTTCAGCTCGACCTGAGCTTCTTTCGGGCGGACCCGCAGGTCATCGCGCTTCACGCCGTTGTCCTGCACCAGCTTGTTCACCAGCCGCTTGTACAGGTCCAGACTTACCGTGCGAAATACCTGGCCCACGCCATTGACGTTCAGGCGCACAATGCCAACGTATTCGGAGCGAAAGAGGTAGAGGTCGGACGCGCCCGTGTAGCACGCGTGACGCAGCAGCAGAAAATAAATCTGCCGCACTAGGCCCAACGTCATGTCGTCCTCTTCCGTGCGCCGGGTAACACGGCTCGCCTCTTCGAATCGGGCCACGGCCTGGTCGAACGCGTCCTCTGTGCGCGCGAAGTATTTCCGGTACACAGTCTGGATGGTGTGCTCGCTCGCGATGACAACTTCCGTCTTTTCGCGGTGAAACATGTTCCGTGCGTCATTGACCTGCGTAGCATCCGGTACGGCGAGCAGCAGGGTGCCGTCGCGCCGGCGCCCGACGGGCACAAACTTCCGGAACTCCGGTAGAGACAGGATTTCGAGGTCGGAACGCCGAATCTTGTCGACCGCTTCGACCGGGAAATACTTGAACCCTGTCTGGCGACTCACCGCCTGCGCAACGCCTTCGCCCGAAAGGAAGCCAAAGTCGCGCATGATTTGCGCAAGCGGCTCACGGGTACGCTTCGCCCGGCTGAGGGCGACGTGCACATGCTTGGGCTTGACGCCGAGGTCGAGCAGAATGCTCTCCATCTCCTCGACAGAAAACATCTCATTGCGCAGCGTCAAAGCCGACTCCCTGTCGACCCGCGCAAGGGCGCGCCCTTCTTCATTGCCCCCGCGTTCTGCCACCACCGTCAGTTCGGTTGAGGCGGAGCCCGTTGGCGTTGAGCCGCCGGGCGGGTCGCGTCGGTCATCAGAGCCTTGCCCGCCAGTTAGGACTGCTTTTTTTGGACCCTTTGAGCTGAGGTCCTGCAGGTTGAATTTGTCAGCCATAATGCGTCTTGTTTTATGGTTTATCAGCGGTTCCGAACACCCGGATACCCAGCTCGAAGCCTTGGTCCAGAACCTTGAGCGAGACAACGCTCACCTGATGCGTCTGGAGCGCTTTCACGTACTCAAGGAAGCCCTGATAGGTTGTGTACGTGCCTTTGATGTTGACCCGCACGCTGCGCACCGACGATTTCGGGACGTTCTCCGCGAGCGTGTCGAGCCCCGCCACCGCGCCGCTTACCGACAAACGGCCCGGCGTCGCGCTGGAAACGGTCACGCCATTCGGGACACGCTGGTTGAAGACATCCAGCACAACGGCGGACACCGCCTGCTGAAGCGGAAGCGTCTGCGCATCTGGCTTGAGGACGTCGCGCATCTCGGCAAACGCCCGGTGCGCTTCCCGCTCGTTAGCCTCGGCTTTTGAAACGTTGCTCTGCTCGACTAAGACCTCCGCGCGCCATTGCCGCACGAGGTAGCCGTTAGTCAAGGCGATAACGGCCAGCACCGTCAGCAGGAGCTTCGCAGTCGACAGTGATTTGAAGGACATTGACCCCTCCGCTCACCCCGGGAGAATTTTTCGTACATCCTTCCGGAGGGGTGAGCCCCAGAAGCTGTTGAAGGTTTTGGTTCTGCAACTGACGCAGGACGCTCGGCTTGTTGTTGAAGAACTCACCGCTGTCAACCGGCATCACGAGCGTGTACAGCTCATGCCCGGCCGTAGCATCGACCGACACGGTCGAGCGCGGCACCCAGAGGGCAGCAGCCCTGTCGGTCAGTCGGGCGACGTCTAGCGACTGTGTTTGTGCAAAACTGTTGAGAGAGCTCGAAATCAGTGCGTCGCTCTTGTGGTCGTACTCGGTGACGCGTGCATTGATGACCCTTGCCTCCTGCTGCAGTGCATGTATCTGCACCTGCTGCAAACCGGCGTATGCGCCGCTTGCAAGCGCAGCAATCGCGGCAATCGCGGCGGCTGCCCAGGTGAGGGTGCGCACCGGCGTGCCGCGCCATACCGCTTCGTTTGGATAGAGGGACAGCGCGCCAGCCGTACCCGCAAGCCGGTCATTCGTGAGCTGCAGCACGTCCGCGTCATCGGCGGCCCCGTGCTTGTGCAGGAATTCCGAGAGAGTGAACTGGAGGTTGCTCGGGTTCACGGACACCTGAGGCGCACTGATGTCGCCCTGCGCGCTCACGTAATACAGGATGGCGAGCGAGCGCCCCGACGCTGCGTCTTCCAGCATCAGGTTCACAGCGAAAGCACCCGGCGGACGCGCGTTACGCTTGAGCACGTGCTCAACCAGCATCTGGCCAGGGCCGAGACGCACCGGAGACTCATCGATGCGGGCCGTTGGAGTCGCGTACACCGCCCCCATGCTGCGGGCAGAGTGCACGATGCGCACGTCCTCTCCGATTTCCGACATGGCAATGTCGACGCCGTGCTGATACGTCGATTTCGCTTCGACCGGATAACGGTGGTCGTCCGGCGAGAAGCTGGCTGCGTAAGTGAGCTCCTCGGCCTTGGCCTCTCGCAGCCCGTTCGGAGTCACCACGTAGAACACGTTGCCGTGTCCTTCGATGCTGACGAGAATGGCGAGCTCACCCGCGCGCGCGTCCTTGGGGCCTGCGCGGCGGGAAACCTTGGCGGATGCTTTCTCCGGCGCTTTGGGCTGCGAATCGCTCTGGGCTTTACGGGCACGACTGAACAGCGGAGAAGCGGCCGGCGCCTTGTCCGTTGAGTCAGCTTTCCCTTGCGCGTCAGACGCAGGCACAGAAGCGGTCTTTTGCTTCTTGGGGAAGCCGAACAGCGACTTCTTCTTGGCAGTAGGTGCCGCTTTCGGCGTAGCCGAAGCAGTTCGCTTGCTCGCAAACAGCGACGCCAGGTCGTCGGTCTTCGCCGCGCGTGCTTGAGGCCCTTCTCGCGTGGCGGCAGCGTCTTGCGTGTATGCGGCATCGCCAGACTGCGGCGCGGTGCCCAGGGTCGGCTCAGCCCGCTCATCCGAAGAGGGCTGGTAGTCCATGAACTTGAGGCCAGAGAAGCTGGAGTTGCGCGCGCGTGACGACGCCTCCAACCCATCGGCCGGCGGCGTGGCGAACTGGCTAGTCGAGGGCGACGCCGCTTGTACAGCCGGCGGCGCTTCGACCGCAGCCGGCACATCCTCGACAGGTACAACATCGGTCACGTCAACTGCGGGCAGGCGGGCCGGCTTCTCGATATCCTTCGGCTTGCGAATGAAAAGCCCGCGCCGCCCTGCCTCCACGTTGACTTTAGGTTGCGGCCCGTTCGGAACCAGCAGTTCGGACACTGACTCCTCACCCTGCGCATTCGTGGTGCGGGCGACGAGCAGCGAGAAGTCCTTTTCCGCGGGCGGAGCAGACGCTGCGGCCCCGCCCTCTTTCTTTTTGATGAAAAGACTCATGCGTGTGCGCTCCCTTTAGAGCGACTCGTTCATGATGATGTCGTCGCTGGCAGGCGGCACAACGTTCGCGCGCAACAGAATCACGACTTCCTTGGCCGTCGAGTTGCGGCTGGTCTGGGTCCCGTACGACGTGTCCTTCACGTCCTTGTTGTATCGGATGCCACCCAGGATGAGCGTCTTGCCGTTCTCGGCGAGCACGCGCATGTAGGTCTGTTTGTTCGCCTGAGTCGGCGCCGTGAGCTGCCCGTTCAGGAAGTTCGAGAACGCACCGACCGACGACAGCACCGGCATCAGCGTGATTTGCACGGAGTTTTTGTTCACGACAGAGGGCACGGCCGAGAAGCTGACCCCGTCAATCGCGAACGAAACCGAACCCGAAACAGTCGGATTGCTCGTCGAGCCACCCGAGGACGTGTTTGCGGTCTGCTGAATCTGACCAACATACGGAATCTGCGTGCCGTCGAAGAACGTGGCCGGGTTGTTGTTCAGTGCCACCAGTTTCGGCTGCGACACCACCTTCACATCGGTGTATTGCATCAGCGCGTTGATGATGGCGGCCGAGTTGGCCGTGGTACGGTAACCGCCGATGCTGCCGTTTGCGGCCGCCGAAGCAGCCTGCCCAATCAGCGTGCTCGTGTCACCGCCGGTGGCGGCCTTGATAGTCGCGCTGGCGAGGTCTGCGGTGCCGCCGGTGAAGAAGCCCTTACCCGCGTTGTTGAGCACCCGGCCCCACTGGATACCCAGGTTGAAGTCGTTCGTAAGCGAGACCTCGATGACCGAGGCTTCGATTTCAACCTGGGTCATGGCGTCATGCGTGAAGCCTTTGAGGAAGTCGTTCACACGGCGCAGGGCCTGCGCGTTGCCGCGCACCGATACCGTGCCCTGGTCGTTCACCAGCACCGTAGCGTTTGCGCCCGCGAGGTCCTTTAGGAACTTCTCGAGTCCCTTGCCATTCGTGCCTTCCGCACCCGTGATGGTGAAATCGGCCTTGAGCGTGGTGCCGCCCGCGCTTCCGCCCGACGAATTGCCGCCGCTCCCACTGCCGCTGCTACCCGTCGAGTTCGCGGGATTGCCGCCCACGCTGTACGTCGCCTGAAGCGACTGGAAAGCAGCTGTGGGCATGTGATAGTTGTACGTGGCTACGTCCGAGATGTAGAGCGTGTGCGCATCGCGGTCGAAAACCGCTGCGTAGCCTGCGAGGAACGCGGTCGTCCGGATAGCGTCTTCTGTGAAGGCCCCGTTGAAGTCAACGGTGACCTTGCGCATCGGGTCTACGGCCTCGCCAAACGCCACGGAGTAGCCCGCCTGCTTGGCCATTTCGGTCACGAGCGGAGCGAACGGAGAGCCCGACGCCTTGACGTAGATGTCGCCACGCTTTACCGGCGCATCCGTGCGCTGGAAGTCTGCGGACGGACCAGTGACTTCGCGCACAACACCCTTCTGCCCCTGCGCTTCGAACTCCTTGATAGCGTCCGATGCGCGCGATGCAGCAATCGAGGTGGCCTGATGTTGGGTGGCAAACGGCGTTGCACAGCCCGCCAGTGTGGAGGCAATGGCCGCAGCCAGAACAAGTCGCTTCATCATAAAACCAGTTCTCCTTACAGGTCGCGCAGCGGGTCAGCCGGGCGCACGACGATGTGTTTCTCTTGAGTGTTGATGTCCGCCGATACGCCGAGCACTGGCAGGACCTGGCTGAGAACAGCCGCGATGGTTTTGCCGTGGTACGTCAGCTCGCGCTTTGCCTTGAAGCCGCCCGCAACCTGCCAGTCAACCGTGTAGGCCTGGGATTGGGCAAATTGCGCAACCGCCACTTCGAGCGGCTGGCCGACGTGCAACGTCAATTCCAGCTCGGGCACCGTGGTGTCGGCCGTCGGAAGCACGCGCGGTGTTTCAGCAGGCGGTTGCGGCGCCACGGCCGGCGTAGCAACAGGCGTTGCCGACGGCACAACTACCGTGGCAACCTTGAGGTCCGCAGGCAGCACAGGCGCGACCGTCTGGACAGGGATGGCAGCGCGCGGCTGCTCAATCGGAGCGGGCGCCTGTGCAACGATGACGGGCTCAACGCGCGGTGCAGCCGGATGAGCGTCAGGCACAGCGGGCGCGAGAGCAGCGGCCGCCGGCTTCGGGGTATTCGCGGCCAAATCGGGGTAGTTGCCGTCCAGGCTTCGAACAGCCAGCACACCCTGGCCAGTCGGGACTTCGAATGCGACAGGCGCATACAAGCCCAAGGCTTTCTGAAGCAGGGTGACGTCCTCATCGACGCTGCGACCAAGCAACGTCACCGGGCCGCGCAGCTGGATGTCCGGCGCGAGCCAGACAAGCCGCAGGTGAAAGCGGTTTGCGATGCCCTGTGCGACGACGCGCGCCTGGGGCTTGTTCAGCGCCACCGGCGCCTGATACTCGAAATCGGGCGAGGCAGCCAGGCGCGGAGCTTCTGCGGGTAGAAGCGTCGGGGCAAGCTGCGCCGCGACCGTCGGCGCGGCCGGCGCGACGGTTGGAGCAATCGCGGGGACAGACGTCAACGCGGCAGCCATCTGAGCCGCGCCACTGGATGTGGGCGTTTTCGGCGGCGCGGCGACGGCCGTGCTGGACACGACAACCTGGTCGGCCTGACGCGCCGGAGCGTGTTCCGAGACAACCGTCTCCGTCGGCGCGAGCGTCTTGGCGAGTTCGACAGACGCAGTCGGCGAGCCCGCCTGAACAGCGGTTGCTGCCAGCTGTTTAGTCGGTGCGATGACGGGCACGGCGGCCGCCGGTGCAGCGGGCAGCGATGCGCCAGTCGTCGCAACTGACGCAAGGGGAGGCGCAGCGACCGGGATTGCCGTACGCGCTACCGCCTGCGCCGGAACATCGCGCGCCGGTGCGGCCGCGTCAAATCGGGGCAACGGGGTGGTGGCCGCCTGGCGCAGTTCAGCTTCCTTGGCACCTTGGTCGAGCGCCACTTCAGCGGTGCGCAGGTAGACCGCTTTTTCCTGCCAGTCAATCAGAACGACGGCATGACACCGGTCCGCGACTTCACCGACCACTGTAATCCATGATTCGCCCGGCTTCCACGACATGCTGTCTGGTAGGGTGACGGACTGGTGCACATAGGTGCGCCAACCGGCGGGAACAACACTGCGAAGTCCTTTTTCAGTCGGCACGTTCACGCCGTAGGACTGCATTGCGGAGAGGTTTTGCTCGGGTTGTCCCTTCTGCTCGATGGTCGAGGCAAAGCCTGTCGTACCGAGAAGGCTAAGGGCTACTCCCAGCACGAGGGCGTGCACAGGACGGGTCATGCAGGGTCTCAAGAGGTTGCAGTAGACCCTGTATAGGGAGACGACGTTTATATGAGCACGGCGCTATCTCCGTGCCTAAAAAGCAAAAAAGCGGGCCCCGGATGTGCCAGGGCCCGCATTGCTTCGAGATTACATGTGAACCTTAACGCCCTTGACCGCGGGAGTGGGGGCATTCCCGTTGGCCGTCGATGGCGCGTTCTTGAGGGCCTTTCCGAAAGGCGAACCGTCAGCCATTGCGCCAAGGGCGCTGTCGGGAATGGCGTTCTTCTTGTTCGCGTCTGCTGCGGCCTTCTGCTGCGCACCTGCAGCTGTCCTCGTGTCAGCCGTCTTCGTGTCGAGGTCCTTCCGTACGCCACCCGCAAACGCGTCATACGCCGAGCCTACGTTTGGTGCAGCCTGCGCATCCGGGGGTGCAAATCCGCCACCGCCGCCACCGCCGCCGTGACCGCCGCCACCGCCACCGCCGCCGCCGTGACCGCCGCCACCCCCGCCGCCGAAGCCACCACCGAAGGCACCCGCGCCACCACCGCCAGCGCCACCGCCGAAGTGGCTCATGATGCCGCTCTCACGTCCGGCGAGTTGCCCTGCAAGCGAGTCCATACGGCCGGTAATGTCAGAACCGCCTGCGAGCTGGCTGTGCAGGGAGTCAATCTGACCGAGCAGATTCGACACACCCTGCGCCGTCATGCCCGACGACACCGAGTAGTTGTCCGAGATGCTCTTCAGGTTGTCGAGCGACTTCGAATACGCCTCTTCTCGGGCGATAGCATTGGACAGTGCCTGCTGGTAAGCGGCGCTTTCTTCGTGCGACTTGCGGTTATCTTGCGAGTGCGATGAAGCCGTCGACCAGCTGCTGGCATCAGAATTACCCGAGGTCGCCGTCGTGCCCGACCCGAGGCCCGTACCCGCGCTAGCGCCTGTCGTTGCCGAGTTCGTCAACTGGGTGCTGGCTGAGTCCTTGTCCGCATTTGAACCCGAAGTCGCAACCTTCGCGCCGGCACCGCCGCTAACTTTCACACCGTTACCAAGAACCTCCATCCCGCCAGACGCCGTAACCTCGCCATGCGCGTTAACTTCGGCGCTGCGCTGGGCCTGCTTGTCGTGTCCGGTCGATTTCGAATCCGCCGCCGCCGTTTGCGTATTGGCACTGGTTCCAGCGTTTTCGGTACGCGAGAGCGAGTCCTGCAGCGACTTCAGGGTCTGCACCATCCGCTGACTGCTCTGGCTACTAGAGTTGCTTTCCGCCTGCGAAATGGCGTCGCTCAGGCTAATCTGGTGGTTCTTGACCGCCTGGAGTGTCGAGCGAATCGACGCGCTTTCCGACATACGCTCGCTCAGCCCCTCAGAGAGGCTCTTGCTTGCATCAACGCCCTTGCCGTTCATCGATGCATTCTGGCCACCCAGGTCGTGCGACATGTTCAGCGCACCGGCACCAGCAAAGGCATTGGTCGACTGGAAGCCCACTGTGGAGGAGAACGCCGTGTTGTACTTGCTCATACTGGCGTTGTCCATGCTCATGTTGTTCATGCTGACGATACCAGCAGCAGCGTTAGCGCCGGCCGAAGCGGCGAACTGCGAACCCACGCCATGGCTGATGAACTCGGTGAAACCCATCGCACCCTTCACGATGCTCCAGGTAATCATGGGCGTCATCGTGCCGAGGAACTGGGCAGCCACCACGGCGTTCTTCGCCTTCTCGTCGAAGAGCGCCTTGTTATGCCAGCTCAGCCCACCCTGCATGCCGACCACCACGCCCGTCGAGTCCGAACCCAACTGCGTGATGATGTAGTTGATGATGGCAAGGGTTGGCATCCACAGCGTGAGCCACACGAGAATCTGCGCGTAGTTGACGAACATCGCGCGGCCAAGTCCCGGGATAAGCAAGGCCACCACAATCATCGGCGTAATCGCGAAGATGAAAGCCTGCAGCGTGGTGAACACGTAGCCCATCATGTTGTTGAACGTCGAGAACGCCGCTACCCAGCCGGAAATCTGCGCGGCTTCCGCCTGGCTGATGTTCGCCGCCTGAATTGCCTCGTTATTGCCCGTCTGGATAGCCGCCTGGCGGAACGAACCGCTCATCTGGTTGAGCATCGACTGTTGCAGGATGTAGCCGTTCGGGCTGGTAAAGCCGGCGTCCACGCTGCCGTTCGCTGCCGCTTGAGCGAGCATCGTGCGCATGGCGGTTTCATACGGCACCAGAATGCCGGTCTTCGCCCACGCCTGGGTGCCCTTGTCCAGCAGCGTCTGCGCGCTTGCCTCCATGTCCTTCGAAATCATGGAATAGGAGTTCGCGCACGACATGACGCACCCCATCCCGCCCACGGCACCGGCCGGGCACGCCGACTGGTACGACGGCTGGTTGATGGGGTAGTAGGTCGTCATGATGGCATTGTGCTGAGCAGAGCTGTACGTCTGCATCAGGTTTGTGCTGTGCGTGAGCGCGTTCAGGCCGGTGAGCTGGGCTGCGCTGCCCGCCGTATCCGTGCCCGGGCCGGTAAGCTTGCCCATCGCGAGCGCCGGCACGACGCAATCCGCCGTGAACGCAGAAAGCGACTGTTTGAGTTCCGGGAACTGGAAGCCGTACTGGCCCGACTCTTCGACCATCTTCGCGAAGAGGTTGAACTGTCCCGCACCTGAGCCCGTCACCTTGAACTCGTCAGGCGTGGTGAAATACGTCTCCATAACCCGGGTGAAGTAATACCCAACCTCAGACGTCAGGGCGGCTGGCAATGCGACCAGCGCAGGCACCTGTTCGACCGTGTAGGTTTCAGCAATGCCATCCCGGTTCACAACCAGGTCGTTGATGTTCACGTTTGCCGTGATGGTCGTCGTGCAGAGCGACACCATCCAGACCACGAAGATGTACTGGAACATCTTCATCAGGTTTTTGCCCGGGTCAAAGCCTGCGGACACGGCCATCACCAGGAAGCCAAGCGTTGCCAGCAACACGAGCAGAGTCGCGAAGCCAGTGTGCCCCGCATTCGGGACCATGAGCATCCGGACACTCATCAGAATGTCATAGATGATGCGTCCGTTGCCGAACACATAGAGGTCCCAGGCATTTCCGTGCACCGGGTTGATGACTGCGTATGCATCGGCCAGGCCCGGCACAAACAGCATGGCGGCAATCAGGAGGTACTTGTACTTCATTCGTGCCTCGTTATTTTAGGGTTGGGTGCTGACGGTGCCCGAGGAGCCCGCCTGCGCCGGGTCGGTGCCCGAGTTTGTCGTCGTCACGGCACGCGTGAGCGTTTCGGCCATGTGGTTCTGATTCAGCAATTCATTGCTCATCACCTGCTGCTGGATAGCGAGATTGATGCTGCGAATCTGTTCCTTCAGGCCCTGCTGGACAGCGATGTTCTGGGCCATCAGTTCGCGACGCGCCTTGTTTTCAGCCTTTGCCGAAGCCAGCGTCTCGATGATTCGGTGCATCTGCTGTTCATTCGTGCACGACATCGCCGGGTCACGGCCTGCTGCGCGCACGAACTCTTCCATGTAGTTCGCGGTGACACTCTCCGCGACGAGAATGCTGATGCTGTCCAGCAGGTCGCTTGCCGCCACGGGGTACACTGCCGCCGCGTTCACTGCCTGATAGAGCGGATATGGCGCGGCCTGCATCAGTGCGATTGCCTGAGGCGACAAAGCCTGGTTCTGCTGAACGGCCTGAACCGCGTCATTAAGAATCTTGTTGACCTGCGGCAGAAAGCCGGCGCCGTTCACGATGCCCGACTGGTCGAGCGGGACCAGGGACAAGTGCAGACACGTCTGGTTGTTGTCGCACGTGAGCACCTTTGCGCCCTCTACGCCGGCAAACGACGCCACGCCGTCCGCCGAAGGCGCCTGCGTGAAGAATTGCTGGCAGTACTGTTGAGCGGCCGGCCCCATGTTGCTCAGTGCGGTCTTATCCGTGCCGCACATGAAGGCACCTGCCATGTCTTTCGCCGTCACAGTCGGCGGGCAGAAAATCTGGTTGTGCGTCGTGTCCGCGGCCGTGCTGGTCGTGCTACCGTCCGGGTTCTGGCAGGTGGCCTCTTCCGTACCAGTGGTAAGGACGGCGCCCATCATGTTCATCAGCATCAGCTTGCGCGACAGGTTGTCCGCACCCGTGGTGCCCGTGAACCCTTCGTCGAACGCGCCCAGTGCCTGCCATGTCAGGTTGCCCTTGCCGGCAGCACACAGCAGTGCGCCGTTCGCGGCCTTCGACTGCGGGCTGTCGCCCTGCGTTTGGGCGTTGGACTGCTGCATAGCTTTCAGGTTGTTCGCGACGCTCGTGCAGGTGTCGCTCACGCTTGACAGGAAGTCGCTGCTGCCGCCTGAATCCGACGTAGTCGCTCCGCAGAGCTCCGTGGAGTGGTCAGCCGCGTACCCCGCGAACTTCGCTGCGGCTTCCTGACCGAGCTTGCAGGAGTCGATGGACAGGCGCGACGCAACCTGTGCTGCGTTCTTCAGCTTGGTGACGATGTCTTCGCACTGCGGGCACAGACCCTTCATCACCAACATGGTGACAAAGCCCAACGCGGCGCCCGATGCGATGTTTTTCACCAGCTGGTCAAACTCAGCACCCGAAATGAATGAGAAGCCACCGAAATAAGCACTCACGCCGTTACACCCGGCCGATACGCGGGGCGGCGTGAACGAGAATAGTTGCGCGTCGACGCCCTGATTGCGCGGCACGCGCATTTCGAGGCCACCGGCGACAAACGAGTTGCGGGCAGCCGACTGGTAGTGCCCGGGCTTGTTGATGGCTGCAGCACTGCCGTTCGTGAGCAGGTTGTTAAAGGCTGACGAGAGGTCAGAGGCTGCCGCAAGCGGCGCCTGCGCAAGCAGCGCGACCGTAACGATGACGGAAACGAGTTTTCGCAGCATTGGGGTTAGCGTCCGGATGTTTTGTTCTATAGGTACGGGTTATTTCTTCTCGCCCAGCATGCGTGCGACATCGTCTTCGGTCGGCAGCGTCATCGGCTTGCCTTCACCCGGAGAAGTCAGACCGGTCGATTTGTTGCCGGTCGGACCGTCAAAACCGAAGTCCACGGACGGGCGGCCGTTCACACCGTTGTCGACGCCCTTGAGCAGTGCGCTGCGGTACGCTGAGAAAAACTGCATCGAGCGCTGCGCCATCGATTCCGTGTCCGCGATACCAGTCGCGATTCGAATCCACGTGTTCGGACGAACGTAGAGAAAGACAGTGGGTACGGTGGCGACTTGCAGGGCCTGGGCCGGGCCCACCGAATCGGGCGCCGTCATGCAGCCGTCCTTGAATTGCGGCAGGCACTGTGCGTCGAGTGAAGCGTTGCGCACAGGAAGCCCCGTCCGGTCGGCGAGCATGCGCAGAGGCTCCGCCATCTGGTGGCAGAACTCACAATCGCTGCGGGAAAAGAAGACGAACAGGCCCCCTTCGTCACGCACCATGTCGAAGACTTCGCGCTCGGTACCCTTACGCACGTCAGTCATCAGGCGCAAACCCATTGCGGAAATGGGCTGGGACGCAGAAGGGTCCAATTCCGGGTTCTGCGTCATGTTGTACCACCACAGATTGGTGACCTGGCTGGTACGCTCAAGCACCCAGTGCATGTAGTACTGGAAGGCCTCGACTGCTTTCGGGTCATTCTGGGCAACCGTCATCCGCTCGAGGAGCGCATCACGTTCCTTGGCTTGGAACTCGAAGTCCTCGCCCGGATTCACGAAGCCGCACGTTGCGTCCCAGGTGTCCTTCTTCTTGCACTTGTCTTCCTTGGGCTTTTGCGGTTGCGTGGATGGCGGCGTGGCTTGCGGTTGCGACGCAGCCGGTTCGTCATCCGCAGGCTTTGGGTCGTCAAAATAGAACCAGCCGCGGTCCACGGCACCCGGCGAGGCGGGCGCAACCGTGGCCGCGCGTGCGAACGGTGCGAGACTCGACAGGGCGAGGACTACCGAGATAAGCAGGGCGTGTACGGATTTCATTGAGCGGCAAAAAGGAGGCTTGCCGCGTGTAGGGCTGTCGTTTAAATAGAAACAGCCCGTCAAGGACGGGCTGTCAAAATCAGGTCTGCAACGGTGCGCCACGGAGTAACGCACCTGCTTTACGCAGCCTTCAGGTATTCCGTAACGCCGGCGATACTCAGGATGGCGGCGCGCAATTTGTCCAGCTTGCCTTCCTCGTTGAGCACGGTGCGCTCGACCGGATAGGCGAGCAGTTCTGTTTCGCTCGCGTGCGCCGCAGTGCCGTTCTTGGCGCGCTCAGCTGCTTCAAGAGCCTCGAGCACGGGGCGGGTCACTCGCACGAGCCAGCCGCCGAGGAGTTCGACAAACACGGCTTCGTTGTGGAACCGGACGTCGGTGATGACAAAGTCCGTGTCAGGATGCGCCTTGATGAGCGCGGCGACCTGGTCCAGCCAGTACGAATCGACACCGTATTTGCTCTTGCGACGGTACTCCGTTCCCCAGAGCTGCATCGTCCAGCGCGGGCTGCGGGCGTTGTCGATGAGCGCCTTCACCACGCGATGCGGCGTATGCGCCCCAATCGTGCCCGTCAGGTAGTACGCCATCGCCTGCCGGCGAATCCGCGGGTTGGGGTTGAGCATCTCGAGCGCGACCTCCACAAAGTCGCGGTTGCTGCAGTGCCGGAGCGCGAGCTTGCCGAGCCTCATCTCCTTGGTACGGCGATTGCCGAAAAACGCAGTCGTCACGCCATAGGCGTTTGCGACCTCCTCGTACAGCGTGTCGGCAAAGCCGACGCGGCGGAAACCGGCTTCCTTAATCAGAAAGGCGGCACACGTGTCTTTGCCGGAGCCTTTTGCTCCCAGCATTCCAATTACTCGCCCCATGGGCAATGACCTCCTGTTGGTTGCCCTGCGTATAGCGAGGCCAACAGGAGCACTGCGGACGTGCGTTTTAGGAAACGGCCGCCGGCACGCGGGAAAGAGTGAGTTTGTCGATGCGCTGCCGCTTCATGCTGGAGACCTCGAAACGCCAACCGGCCTCCTCGTGCGTGTCCCCCAGTTGTGGCACTCGCCCGTGCCGGGACATGACGAGACCCGCCAGCGTGTGAAAGAGCCCATCCGTCTCGCCGTCGAGGGAGTCAATCTGCGCCATCTCCTTCAGTCGTCCAACTGATACGGAGCCATCGACCAGCAAGTTGCCGTTCTGCAGATGAACAAAGTCTGCGTTGTGCCCGTTCGGCGCGGTTTCGATTTCCCCGACAAGTGCTTCCATGATGTCGTGCATGGAAACCAGGCCCTCCACCGCACCGTATTCGTCGACAACGATGGCGAGATAGTGTCCCTTGGCCTTGAGCGTCGCGAGCAGGTCCATGATGTTGACCGACTCCGGCACATAGAGCGGTTGCTGCAGGAACGAGCGGTAATCAGGAGTCTCGCCACGCGCCAGGACGCCGCACGCATGCGAGGCCCTTATGACGCCAAGAATGTCGTCCGGATTTCCCCGGCATACAGGCAGGTAGGAATGCACGCCCTCCTGGAGCAGGGCACCGTTTGCGGCCTCCGGGCCATCCACGTCAATAAAACGGATGTCCGCGCGAGGCGTCATGATGGCCCGCACACTCTGGTCATCCAGCGAAAAGACACGATGCACAATCGCGTGCTCTTCTCCCTCGATGACGCCTGCTTCCGCGCCCTGAGTCATCAGGACCAGGATTTCCTCCTCGGTTACCCCATGCGTGTGTGACGCATTCACCCTGAAGCACCGCAGAAATGCGTCCGTCACGGTTTCCAGCAGCCACACGGCGGGCGCAAGCAACCGCGAGAGAGAGGCCATGGCCGGTGCGAGGAAGCAGGCAAACCGTTCCGGGTTTATGAGGGCAACCCGTTTGGGAATCAGCTCGCCAAGCAGCAACTGGGCAAGCGTGATGGCAAGAATGGCGGCCGCAAGTGAAAGCCCGCTTGAGTGAGCGCGCGTCAGCTCGAGGGATTCGAAGAGTGGACGAAATGGAGCAGCAAAAGTGTTTTCACCCAAGGCGCCGGAACACACACCGACAGCCGTGATACCCGTCTGGACGACGGACAGAAAGCGGGTCGGGCTCGAGGCGAGTTGCAAGGCGACGGCCGCTCCGCTGCGCCCGGCTTCCGCCCACTGCCGTAATCGCGTTCGGTTCGCGGCGACTACGGACATCTCTGTCAGCGAAAAGAAACTGTTCAGTGCGACGAGCACTGAGAATATGACTATCTCCATTGAAGTGCTCGGCCCATGTGCCGCGCTGCGTAGTTTAGGTCGCCTGTATAGTGATTCGCTGCTTAAACAAAAAGCCGGCATTGCCGGCTTTTTGCTGTCGAGATGCCACGCGGGCATCAGGCCTTGTTTTCGTCAATCCACTTGGAGAGGAGACGGCCGTCCTTCTTCGCGTCTTCGGGCACTTCAATGCCGCGGTCCTTCGCGATGCTTTCCGCGAACTTCATCTGCTTGTCCGTCGGGCGCATTGCGGCGTCCTTGTTGGCATCGATGTACTTCGAGCAGGCGTCGATGTCGAGCATGACTTCCTGCGGAACCTCCTGGTTCAGCTTGGCGGCGATGCGCTTTGCAAACTCGAGCATCTTGTCGGTCGGCTTGCGCGGGGTGGTGGTGTCGGTCATACCTGAGGAACCTTCTGATGATGATGTGGTTGTGGCGCGCATTGGAGGTGCTGCCTTGAATGTAGCGACCATCTGTCGCACGCTTTCTGCGACTCTGGCCTCAAAAGCCTTACCGCCGCCCGATTCGGCGACAACGTCAAGGTCAGCCTGCCACCTCGCAGTCAAGGCCACGTCCGTGATTTCCGGATAGACCTTGTCGAGCCACAGGATGAAGTCGATACCCTTCTGGGTGGCGGTAATGCTTCTGCCGGAGGCCTTCAGATACTTCACGGCCTTCAGCTTTTCGATGGTCTCGGCACGCGTTGCTGCCGTGCCGATACCCGAAACTTCTTTTTGACGAAGCACCTTGCGGTACTTGGGGTCGTCAACGTACTTCGCCGCGCCCTGCATGTCGTCGAGCAGCGTGCCCTCGGTATAGGGCTTGGGCGCGCGGGTTGCGCGTTCTTTAAGCTGGATGGAGACAACCGTCGCCATCTCGCCGTCTGTGAGGTCGGGCAGGCGCTGCTCTTTCTCGTCAGCTTCTGCCAGAGTGTTTTTCGATACGGGCATCAGGATTACCAGGTAACAATCGGGACAAGTGTTCTAGTGATTCGAGATTGCGCGATGAGCCCGAGGTAGCGCGAATCAAGACTGTTGGCGTGCTGCGGCGCCAGCAGCAGGTACTGTCCAGAAGGGACTGGTCCCCGAAAGACCACGTCCTGCGGCAGGGGGCGCCGCATGCTGTCGTGCTCGGCGAGCGTCCCGCCGTAAACAGTCGCATCCGCATCCACAACGCTCACCTGTTTCCCCTGAAGCGACACAACGTCGCCGGGTACGCCGTACACGTACTTGCACAGCTGGAAGTTCTCCGGGAAGTAATGCCGCGCGGCGGCCCAGGTTGGCGCCCTGTAGTCAAAACAGGCGATTTGCTGGTGCCGCAGCGGCTTGCCGTCGTACTCCGTCGAGAAGTACAGGCCCCGGGGAATCGATGCAGTAATGTTCCAGACCACCGAATACGGCACAAAGCGCACGTAGCAGACAATCGCCAGCGTCGAGGCCGCGAGCGCAATGAAGAACTGCTCGAGTGTCTTGCGCGTAATCATGGCAATGCCGTGTTGTCGCCCGTCGTTGCCGCCGGTTTGCGCGGCGCCGAGAGCGGCGTGGCCAGCATAGTGGGTGCGACGTCGAGCGTGTATGCCGCCGCGTCACTCGTTGGCACGTTCACGGGAAGCCCGAGCTTTTTCAGGACGTCGTCTGTGATATCGCGGCTCACGCCCTGTGCGACCGACTCCTTGACCAGCACAATGGTGTTCGGGCCAGCGATATCCGTGATGGCCTTGCGCGTGCGGTCCGACAGACCGAGCAGAAGGTCATTTGCCTGCGCGACGTCAGACTTTTTCAGAAAAGCCGACGCCACCGCACGCTGCGCGTTGGAGAACTTCACGATGTCGAACGTCACTGCGTTGACGTTCGTCGTTGGCAGGAAGTGACCGAATCGAAGCAGCAGAATGACGCACAAAAGCGTCACCATCACCGTGCCGGCGAGGAACGGTGCGAGCAGCTTGAACAGGTCGAGTGTTTTAGGTTCGTCCATTGGGCCCAAAGAAAAACGTCCAGCTGCTGCTGGACGTTCTTCATGCGGGAGAACGGCTTAGGCCGCCTCGCCCCACATCTTGTGATAGTCGTCCATCGCGAGCTTGTCGATTGCGTCCTCGAGCGAGTAACCTTCCTCGACCAGCTTGTTCAAGCGCACGACGTCGGCAGCCCGGGACGTAAAGGTGTAGTACGAATGTTTATCCGTCACGAACCGGTACACACCCGAGCCCGCGTCGTTTCGCACATACACCTCAGAGAAGCCCTCACTCGAATTCACCGATTTGATGACGTCCACCGTCATCTCGTCGGCCGTGATGAGCTTCTTGTCGACCGCAGCAGAGATGGACTCCTGCTTCTGGTGCAGGATGAACTGCCACGCGGCGTTTTCGACTGCAGCCTGCGACGCTTCCGACTTCGCAAAGTCCGAAAAACTCTGCGTAATCACACCGGCGACACCGTTGTACTTCCGCATCCGGCGGAAGGCCGTTTCGATGAACTTGCCCGTGCGCAGGCCGCCCATCAAATCCCAGGCCTCGTCAATTGCCAGCAGTTTCGGGATTTCCTTCGGCGACAGGTACATCTCTTTCGTCACCTGGAACATCACCAGCTGCAGCACGACCGACTGGAGCTCCGGGTCCTGCTTCAGTTCTTCAAGCTCGACCACAACCAGCGGCTTGTTGAACGAAATCTGGCGCGGGCCGCGGAACCACGGGGCGTAACGGCCGTGCGAGTATGGCTGCAACTGCATGGCCAGGTCGCGTGCACGGGTTGTTTCGTCACCGCGATACTGTTCAAGCCACGCGACGATGTCCGCCAGCTCGGTCTGGTTGCCCTTCGCTTCCCACGCTGCCGTAATCGCATGCTCGATGAGCACGTACTGGAAGGCAGGCGTCTCTTCCTGCGGCGTGAGCGGGTAGGCCATCAGGCGCAGCAGTTCCTTGAGCATCGGCATCAGCTCATTGAGGTCTGCAGGCGTATGGATGTCCGAGAACGGGTTCAGCGAACGCGGCTTTTCCGGGTCAAAGACAAGGTTTTCCCCGCCCATCACGGTACAGAACCGGTGATAGGAGCGACCCACGTCAATCAAACGCGCGATACCGCCGCGAGACAGGAAGTCGCAGACGATTTCGTTCGTGAGGAATGACTTGCCCGAACCCGATGCAGCGACGACGATGAAGTTGTAGTTCACCGACTCCTGCCACAGCAGGTCAAACGTCGCCACCTGCCCCGCGCGCGACACCAGCAGGAGCCCGCCTGCATTCGCGCCCGTGCCTCGCCAGTCGCCCTGGACCTGCACCATCGAGGCAGCATTGAGCGAGCTCATCAGCCACGCGCGCTGCATGCCCTTGTTGGCGGGGTCCATCTGCGGCGTGTACTGCAGCGGCATCGATGCGAGAAACACGGGCAGCGAGATGTACGGCTCTTCCGACACCCGGAATCCGATGGAACGGTAGAAGCCTTTCACCCGTTCTGTCTGCTGGCGCGCCTCCGCCGGCGGCGTATAGAGGTTGATGCCGGTGTACGCGCGTACGAGCCGATGCCCCTTCCCGGTTTCTTTGAGCAGCGCCTGAGCACGGTCGCGTCGCTCGTACAGGTGCCCCATCATCGAACGGAACCATGGGCTCTCGGACATCGTCTGCTTGTTGAGCAGACCGAACTTCGCGAGAAGGTCGTCTTTCGAGCTGTCTGGATGCAGAACGTGAATCGTCGTGTACGCCCAGTACGGACACGTGATGCGCTCGTCCCAGGCCATCGGGTCGCCGAGCGTCTTTGCCATCATCGGGAGGTACAGAGGCGACGGGGCTGCGTCCGCCGTAATGCAGGTGACTGTCACGTCCGGCACGTGCTCGCCGTCCTCGTCCTCTTCGCCCATACCCTTCGAGAAGCCCAGGCGGCCATCGCGCATCACGGTGACGCGCGTGTTGCGCGAAACGATATCCTGAGCGATAGGGACACCCTTCACCTGCTCGAGGAGCCGTTCGTTCGGTTCGAGGTGGGGGTTGAGCAGTTCCCACAGGAGGAATTTGACTTCCTCCTCGTTGAGGACCTCAGCACGCATACCGCCCGCGCCGAGAGCGCCAACTACGGTATTTCGGACGTCCCGCACGTTTTGGCGGAAGGCCTTCATCTCGATTTCGTTCTTGACGTCGCCCGTGTACGGGATACGCGCACTGACGTACCACTGCATCATGCGCGGATGCATGCGCGTGCGCGGAAGCATGGACGGACCGAGAGCGGTCGTGAGCATGAACTCCCGGCGACGCTCTGCAATCTGGCGCAGCAGCGGATTGTTGTTCTTGCGCAGACGCGCTTGCGCCCACTGGTCGACAAAGCCCTGTACCTGCGGTGTGACGAGTTTGCCGAACTGCACGATAGAATCTGGGGGCAGTGCGTTGAGTGCCGCTTCGACGTCGCCTTCCGTATCTACGCCTGCCACCATCAGCGGCGTAATGGCCAGCACGAAGCCGACAGCCGGACCCGAGCCATCGTCCAGGTACATCAGGTTGTTATCACCATCGAAGAACCGATAGGTGAAGAGCGAGGAGAATGCGTTCCGGTCGGTCAGGCCGGCAGCGGCCGACACCGTGGCCGGGACGGCCATCGGCGCGTCCGGCTTCACGAATGCGGTGGCCCGCTTAAGCCATTTTGTTACTTCGAGTTTCACTGTTACTCCCTACGGAGAGCTGGGATGGTGCGAGAACTTCAGTTCGACAGACGCTGGTACGGCTGCGTGATACCGTCTTGCGTCGCCGCCGCGGGTGCGCTGCCTGCAGAGGTGTTGCCTGCGGCTGCAGCGGCCGGAATCGTCGGCTTGAACGTTTGAGCCGGTGCGGCCTCAGGCGGCGCCGACGGCGCAGCTGCACCTTGTGATGCCTGGGAGCCCTGAGCACGCTTGTCTTGCGGTGTGAAGCCGAGCTGGCCTGGACGCGACGGCTGGAACATGCCCGAGGCAGCGCCCGACTTGTTCAGCGACCCGTAGTTCCACTCGCCCGGCGTCGCGAAGTACGCGTATTCGCCGGAGCGAAGATTGCCGTCCGCATCCACGTACGGAGCCACCCACACACGCATCACCTTCGGTTGCTTGAAGACGGGCATCCCTTGCTGCGCCGCATCCGGAAAATGCGATTCCTCACCACGGAAGAACGGCTTTTCGTCGTTCTGCACCCGGGCGCTGTTCGCGCCCCTGCCCGTATCCTCGAAAACGGACTGCGCATGCGTGTTGTTCGCGCGGGTGTAGGTGCGCGATGCCTTGTACGCGTCTTCCATCGAGGCGCACTTGGCGGCCTGAACGTCGGCCAGATGGCAGTCGTAATCCACGTGGCCGAACGCACAGCCAGTGAGGGCAGATGCGAGCGAAGCCGCAATCAGAAGGCGTTTCATAGAGACTCCAGAATTCAATCGTTCGTGGGGTTGGCGTCCATCTGTCCGTCAAGTGCGGAGCCAGTGGCGGTGTCGAACACCACGCCTAGGAAGAAATAGCGAGCGGTCTTATCGCTGTAGGCCACCCGCCCGTTGTCCATTTGCAGCGCGACCATGCCTGGCACTGCTGACGGCCATGCCTTGACGAACCGTGTGTGTTTGAGCGTGGCGGATACCGTTGCCAGTACCCTGTCGGCCTCGGCCTGGGTCATCACGCCCGCCGCGGCGGGCGCGGGCGCGATAACGGCAGGAGGCGTCGAAGGAGGGAGAGCGACTGGCATCAGTTCGGCTGCACTTGCTGGACGAACTGCGTGTCACCCGTCTGCCACGTCAGCGAAACGCTGTTGGTGAAGACGATGGTCCCCGTGCGACCCGTGTCGATGGATACGACCGGGAAAATCGCTTCGGCTTCCTTCAGGTAAAACTCAGCGAGCTGGTTCGAAGCGCTCTGCGCACCCGAGAGGCCGGACTGTCGCAATGCGGCGGAGCCCGAAATCGTGCTCGAGGAAAGCCCCGACGAGAAATTCGAGGTCACGCTGCTTTGCGCGTTGCCGAGCGCACCCGACAGGCCCTGCGCGAAGCCGGCGAGCAAGGCCTTGCCGAGACGCGCACCCTGGCGGTCAACGACCTTGCCGCGCAGGCCCAGCTTGCCGTCGCTGTCAACCACGTAGCCCGCCACTTCCTGCGAAAGGATGAGGTGGTCGTTCTTGTCGACGCACGAGAGACGGTTAAAGCGCACATACACGCGCTCCGCGCTCAGGTCGCCATAACCGTTGCCAAGCACGAAGCAGCTCTTCAGCTTGTAGCGGGCCGAGCCTGGCAGCGTTGCCTGGTCAGTGACGTTCATCAGCACAGGCATCGGGTTGGCCTGCGTCGTCGAAGACGTGCCGGCATCAAGACCGTTGAGCAGCACGACAGGCGCGAAGCCACCGGCCGGAAGCATCCCCGCCGATTCGTTCTTCTTGTAGCTGATGCGCGCGCTCACCGCCGGCAGTCCGGAAGCGGCCATGCCATTGCCTGCATTGGCGTCGCCCTTGATGTCAAACACCATGGGGTTCGACGTGACCACCGGCGCCACCGGCGGCAACGCGCCCGCAGCACCCGCTGCACCACCCAGGTTGGCCGCACCCGCGTTCGACAGCCGCGGGGGCAGCGGAGGCGGAGGCGGCGACGACGGACGTGCGTTCAACGCGCCCAGTCCACCACCGTTGCTCGTGTCTCCCGGGGGCGCGACGATACCGTCCGGCAAGGACGATGCCGGGCGCTGTGCCCCCGCCTTGTTCTGGGCGCGCAGGTCGTCCAGCTGCTTGCGCAGGCTTTCGTTTTCGGATTGCTGCTGCGAAAACTGGCCCTTGAGTTGCTCGAGGTCCTTGCCGAATTTCGCCTCGAACGCGGCTTTGTCAGCATTCGGCGGCGTGACGCTCACCATGCCGTCGTCCTTCTTCGCCTGATGAACCTCGGGCTGCTTGTCGGAGAATGCAGCGGTGGCCACAGCGACGACGGCCATGGCGCCGATTGCGGCATACATCCAGCGCTTTTTCACATCCTTCTGCTTGCCGCCAGCCTTAACGGCGGAGCTTGCCGGCGCGGACGCCTTCTTCTGGTTGATGAAGAGTCCGAGGCCCGGCTTCTTGTCATCACTCATCGCTGAGCTCCTCGACTACGTACAGTTGCGGGCTGGTATTCGCATCGACCGTGTCGCCATCGAGCGTCACCGCCGTAATGCCGTCGCGATAGAACTGGTTCGGACTCACGACAGCCGTCTGGTCCTTCGCAGCCACGAGCGAGAAGACAAGGATTCGTTTGGAGCCGTCACTCCAGCCCGCCAGCGGAACGACCGAGAACTTGTCAAAGCGCGTCGGACGCGGCAGTGCAATCGGGTCGAAGCCGTCGGGCGGCTGGCCCGTGGTGGTCACTTTCTTGAGCAGGTCGACGTCGGCGCCACGCGGCGTGGCGCCCTGCGGGCCATCGCTCACCAGCGGCCCGGAGGGGCGACTGGTGGCGCCATCGCGAACACGCGCACCGTTGACCGGGAACGTGACACCCGGAATGGCCTTGGGCTGCACGCGCAGCTTCACAACCTGTCCGCTCTTGAGCTCGACAATCATCTGAATCGGGTCGCGTGCGCCCTTCTGGAACTGCAGGAGAACCTGTGTTCCCTCGGCGAGCGTGATGGGCTCGCCAGACACGGGCGAGCCGGCCGGGAAGATGAACCGCTTGGCCGGTTCCTTGAACACGAACGTATTAAATTCGTAGTCCGATACAGGCACGACACCCGGCTCGGGAAGCTCGATGGTCGTGTTCTTCACCGCGGCGGCGGGCTTGTGTGCGGCGTAGGCCGGCGAGGTAAGGGCAATGCCGGCGACGGTGGCGAACACCGCCGCGGACAGCGCCTTACTTGCGAGCAGCATCCGATTTTTGGCGCAGGTCTGCGACATGCAAATACCCCTTGAAAACCTTGTAGGTGATGACGTAAGTCACTTGGGTGCGCAGCGTTTCCTTGCCGCCAACCCAGCGAATCTGAGTGCCGTCGATTTCGACGCGCGTACCATCGCTGGACACGCGCACCTCGGCCGGATAGAACGACTGCGTCACACCGCGCTTCTTGAAGTCTTCGGCTTGCGCGAGCAGCGCTTCGCGTTGCTGGCCATACAGGTCTTCGGTGAGGCGGTTGAGGAATCGGGTCGTCTGCGTGACGACGTCATCCGGGATGAAGTTGAGAATCAGCGACGCGTCCGACATGGCGGTGTTGGCCATGTACTCGAAGCTGGTGCCTCGAATCTCGCCGTTGGTCGTCACCGTCATCTGCTTGCCCGAACTGGCAAGGTCAAACGGAACGAGCACGACTGGGGTGTTGCGCGCCTGATAGATGAGTGCGAGGACCAACACGAGCGCCACACCTCCCAGGAAGAGGGCGGCGGTCTTCCAGGCCTGAACGGCCTTGAAGGCGTTGGCTACCGCGTCGAGGTAACCGGTTTGTTTTTCTGACATGTTCTCGAACCTGAGGGCTTACTCCGTAAAATCGTTAAGCCACGAGGGTTTAAACCTGCCCTTCAGTGCCGCGTCGAGCTCGAGGCCATGCGCCCACAGGAAGTGCTGCATCGCGCCGCGCTTGGACCCGCGCTTGAGATAGCGCGAACCAAGCAGCACACCGCCACCACCGAGCAGGCCGAATATCCAGAGGTGCGAAATGATTCCGAAGCCCATCAGGCAGACGGCGAGGGTGAACTCAAGCGGGTCCCAGAACATGATGGGAATCGGTGCTTCGAGGTCGAACGGGATGGCGTGAGACTCTTGGTCCATGGGGGTGCGTCAGGCGGAAGAAGAGGAGGGTGTAGTTGTGAAAGCGGGGCGGCTAGCCGCCCCGCTTTCAGTGCCTCGTTAGACGAGGCCGCCGCCAACCATGATTTGCTGGATGACGTTGGGCCCCCAGTGGAGGAAGGCCGCCCCGCCGATACCCGTGAGTGCGGGCATTGGAGAGTTCTTGGCCACCCCGATTGCGCCGCCCATGAGCAGCATCGTCGTGGCGAGGCCCACGCCCAGCGGACCGCCGGTCCATCCGTTCACGGTCTGCCAGAACTGGTAGAACGCGTCGTTCTGGTCCATCGTGCCCGCGAAAGCTGCCGGTGCAGCAGCAGTCGCACCGAGGGCAACCAGGAGGCCCTTCAGCTTGCGAGAGAGTTTCATTGAGAGAGCTCCATGCTTCGTTGGTGTTGTGTGTTTGCAAACACGCACTCACGCGCCGGAGCCAACGGTTCGGGCAGAGTGCCCTCCGTATAGCGATGGATTTATATGGTTTTCCGTGCTATTGGCCGGGGTCTGCGGCGGCCGAGGTCACGGTGCCATCGGGAGCAACGGAATACACCAGTTGCTGACCGGTCGTAACGACCCGAGGAGACTTCGAGACCGCGGCCTGCGCCGCCGGAATGGCCTGTGCGGCCACATCGCGATGGATGCCGTACCGTGCGTCGACATAGTTCTGGAAGCTCCACCAGTAGCGCACGACACCGACGGCGTAGTTGTAACCAATCCGGTAGCGCTCCTGCGTCCAGTTGTTCGGCCCGATGTTGTACGAGACGATTGCCTGGAACCAGTCGTGTTTGCGGTTGTAGTCCTCGCGCAGGATGTACGCGCTGACGTAGATGTTGGTGCAGAAGTCGTTGAGGATGTAGCTGCGGCTCAGACCCATCGCGGCAAACCGCGGAATCTGCGAGCTGTTGATTTGAGCCGGCCCGAGGTCTTCCGTACCGTTGCGGTTACGGCTCGTCTTGCCGACACGCCCGTTTTCCTTCATCAGGATGGCGTGTAGCAGCAGCTCTGGCACGTCATAAAGTGAAGAGGCCTTTGCAGCGCACTGCACGGCCTCTTGCGTGACGTGGGCATACGGAGGGAGCGAAGGAATCGCGTCCATGAGCCCAGCCGGGACTTATTCCGCGTTGTCCGGCTCCGTCTCGGCGCCCGACTCGTCCATGATGTGCACGCGGTCCGCAACCAGCTCGACCTGGACGAACTGGTCGCCCATCACGGTCTTCAGGACACCCTGGATGTGGCCGGTCACCTTCACGGTGTGGCCGACCTTCAGCTTGTCGGCCAGCTTCGGCCAGCGGTAGTTCGGGATGCGCACATGGCCGGCGTTGATGAACTCGACCTGGTGACCGCTTTGCTCGCGCTGCGGGCCCCACTGGACGAGAATCACTGCGCTTGCAGGCTTCTTCGGGTCTTTCGGGGTCGACGGGGCAATCTTGCGGACTTCCCCGACGATGATGATTTCGTGAACGCCTTGAGTCACTTCTGGTTCTCCTGATGCTGAGAGGCAAATAGATGGCAGCTAACGTCTGCGGGCTTTACGTGAAAGCACGCCACCTATAGGCAGGCGCGTTTATATAGACGCTCACCTTTGCGTTTCAGCGTTCGAAAACCTCGACGCGGCGATTGAGTTCAGCTTGTTCGGGGTCCTCTGTTTTCGGCACCTCATCAGCGAAACTGCGAACCGCTTCGACCTTGTGGCCCTGGCGCTTGAGCATCGCAGCAACCGCCTGCGCGCGACGCTGTGCCAGACGCGCCGGCGCGTGCTCGTCGAAGTCGGCGTGACCGGCGACCAGCACCTTCGAATGCGGCGTAAGCTCCTTGAGCGACCCGGCAGCCTGACGGCTCACCAGCACGGAGTTCTTCGGGTAATGCACGGTCACGTCCGCTTCGGCGGTAGGCATGTGCATTTCGGGGAGGTAGCCCGGAAACTGCGGCACGGGCGGCGGCGGGTCCGGCAGCATCGCGATGGGCGTTTCGGCCGCTGTACGCGAGAGGTCCCAGTTCGTACCTCCCACCACCTGGACCTGGTTCTGGACGACGTTCTCGTGTCGAACGTGTGCGGGGACTTCAATCATCGGCATGGCGCTTACTTGGTGTATTGGTTGACACGGTCGATGACTGCATCACGCAGAGCCGACAACGACCCTCCGTTTACCGTGTTGGGGTCGAGACTGGCGACGCTGCGTCCGTCAACGAAAATGACGTAGGTCGGTGTGACGTTGACGCCAGCGGTAATGGCGATGCGCGCCGCCCGGGCGAGGGACTGTTTCGCATCGTCGCCCTGGGCGTCGTCGAACAGGGATTGCAACTGGGCGTCGGTCGCATCAGGGAGCTGGCCCTGAAGCCAGGCGTAAACCTGCGGCATTGCCCCCATCTGGACACTCATGTCCTGAATGCCCTTGTAGAGCGCGTCCTTCACCTTGTCGGAGAACGCACGCGATACCTTGCGCGACGCGTAGTAGACACGCTCCTTGGCACCACTCTCACTTGCATCCGTCGGAATGGGCGCCCAGACAAAGTGGCCGCCCTTGCTCGTGACGGCATCTTCAATGACGCGGTCCTGCGACTCGGCGGCACGACAGAACGGACACGAGAACGCCATGACCTTCACGACGTCGACCGTGTGCTGCTGTGTCGTCGCGGCGAAGGCCGGTGTAAGGCTGGCGGCGACACCTAGAGCCAGGATGCCCTTGACCAGGGTTCGGCGAAACGCCTTCATTTCTGCACCGGCGCAGGTACGACACCCGCGCTGGCAGCCGCGGAAGCGTGTGCCGATGGGGATACCGGTGCGGAAGCCGACGGCGTGGCGGATGCCGGAGCAGCTGCGGATGCGCCGGAAGCAACGTCTGCTGCCGCGGGTTGCTTGTTGTCAGGATTCAGGCCCTGCGTAGCCATCCACTGGTTGTAGGCCTTCTGGTAGAACAGGCGCCAGGCTACGTATTCGCAGCCGTACTCCACCTTGTCGAACCAGCCCTGCACTTTGTCTTGTTGAGCCGGAAGGACCAGGGAGGCGAGCGACGTCGTGCCGTTGCCTACCCAGCCAACGGGGGCACAGGCGTTTTGAAGTCGCTGCGCAGGCGTGGCCATGAAAATCCAGGCCACGAAGCCCAGGAAGAGCAGGCCGAAGAATTCTTTGTGAATCATGGAGGACTGACCGTAGTTGAGGGGGTCGAACAGTCCTCCGTATAGAGCGGCCCTTTTATGCCGCCACGCTCGGGCGATGCGAGGGAACGCTACGTTTGCGGAAGGAAGGCAGTGCCTCCAGCATGCGTTTGCCCCATTTCGTGTAAATCAGCCGGCGGTCAAAAACGGTAATCCGTCCTCGGTCCGACTCGCGGCGCATCAGGCGGCCGACCATCTGGACGAGTTTGACAAGGGTGTCAGGCAAGGCGCGTTGCATGAAGTATTCACGCCCAAGGACTTCCGCGAGTTCCTGCTCGACCGGCGAGGTGGGGACCGCGAAAGGAAGTGCGCAAATAGCGACGTGCGTGCAGTAGCTGCCAGGCAGGTCCAGTCCCTCGGCGAGCGTTGCAAGCCCGCAGAGAATGCTGCCCTTCCCTTCATCGATGCGCGCACGGTGCGCCGCGATAAGCTCCTTGATGCCCATCTGACCTTGCGCGAGGATGCCCGAGGAAAACCTGCGGTGCAGAGCAGGCATCACGCGGTTCATCATCAAGCGCGACGGAAACAGGACGAGCGTCCCCTCATTGGGATTCACGAACGTCGGCAGGATAGCTGCCAGCTCCTCGATGTACTTCTCCCGCTCGTCCTGACGCGGGCTGTACTTCATGTTGACGACGCTCAGCGTATTTTCGTGATACGGGAAAATCGGGTCGAGCTTCATCGTGCGCAGTGTCTCGCCAACTCCGACGCGAGCCCGGAACCGTTCGAAGCCGTCGAAGTCCTGCAACGTCGCGGACACCATGACGGGCGACACACGCGTGTTACCCCACAGCAACCGGCGCAGCACGTCCGACCCTTCAAGCGGCGCAACACAGACACTGGTCCGCTCAGGTGTCGGGCAATAGACCCAGCGCACGGCGCGCTCACGCGCGGTGAACAGGTTCAAGCCCTTCACGACCGATGAGAGCTGCGACCCGAAGAACGCGCACTGATACAAGATGTCGGCAATCGGCTTCTTGAGCTCCGGCTGCTTTTCCGGAAGATTGGTTTTCTTCAGCTCCCGCGTTGCGTCCTGCACGCTCTGCGAAAGCGTGCGGGCATGACCCAGCGCGAGTTCCGCGGCCATACGCACGCCGTCGCTCAAGTCGCCGGATGGAAAGCGAAACTGGTTTGTCTCCGGCTCAAGCTCGATGCGGCGCACCTCCGCCTTCAATGCGGTGAGGCCATTGAGAAGCGGGTTAATCTCAAAATCAGCCGGGCTCAGGCGGGCCTTGTCGAGCAGTCGAAGGATGTCGCCATTACGCTGGAACGCCCGACCGAACCCATTGAGCTTGCCCAGGTCCCGATGCAGCGCCTCGAGGTCGAGCGATGCCGAGCCCGCGTCGATGGCCTTGTCCGGAAGGTGGTGCGCTTCGTCGAACGCGACCAGATAATGACCGCCCGGGAAAAGCGGGTCGATGCCTTCCTGCGCCATCGCGAGGTCGGCCAGCACCAGGTCGTGGTTCGCCACGATGATGCGTGCGTCGGACATGGCAAAGCGCGCCTTGAAGAACGGGCAGTTGTTGTAATGCTCGCACTTGTGGCCGAGACAGGTTTCAGCCGACGCGGCAACCTCACTCCAGTGTTCCGGAGTCGCACCCTGCAGCGCGTCGACATCACCATTCCACGACTGGTCTTCCCATCGGGCGAGCAACTGGTTGACGCCCTCGAGCAGCACGACGTTTTCGTTCGTGGTCTCGTCGAAAAAGTCGAACTGGCCGTCGGAGGATTTGGCACCGGTGATGCGCTGCGCCGACTGGATGCAGAAGTACCGGCCGCGGCCTTTCGCAAGCGCGGCCTGGCGTTCGGAGTTGAGGATGCCGGCCTTGACCAGCGCGGGCAGGTCGCCCGTCAGAATCTGGGTTTGCAGACCGACCGTCGCCGTCGCAACGACGATGGGAATGTCCTTGGTCGTGCGCAGCTTTTCGGACGCAGCAATCAGCCCGATGAGATAGGCGATGGTCTTTCCGGTCCCGGTGGGCGCTTCGGCGGCCAGCGGCTCGCCGGCGACGAGCGCCTTGCAGACTTCACGCGAGAGGCCCTTCTGGCCGTCGCGCGCGATGAAGCCCGGCACGTTCTTCGCGAGCCGGTCGTAGCATTCGTCGATGAAGGTGAGTACTGCGTCGCCCGCGTCTACGCGCGTGGCTACTGCGATTGGAATGACCTGTCCCATTTGCTCTCTGCAAATCAAAAACGGCCGAAGAGGGTCGGCCGACACTGTGGAACAGAGTAGAGCGAGCCTTTATACAGGCGGCCCTAAAGTCTAGGGAGCGAGCCTAAAGTCCAGCTTTGACGTCGTTATGCATAACCGTTATCATGGACGTTATTCAGCGGCCAATTGTTTCACGCGTTTTCGCGGACCGTTTTGCGAGCGGTTCAAGTGCTTGATTGCACGGCCTAAAACGAGGGTCTACACCCAATGCCGCGGAATTGTTTCACGGTTTTCCTCGAGTCTGCCACAACTAAAACCACCGCAAGCAAGATAACGGTTATCCATGGCCAAACGCCCCGACCCTCGACCGCGCATCCGCGAAATCGCGCTCCAGATGTACGCGCAGGGCGACACCCCGTCGCCAAAACTGGTCCGCGAGGCTCTAGGCGGGGGCAGCCCGAACATCATCGTGGAGGTCCTTCACCAGCTTCGGGCAGAACGGGAAGAGCGAACCGCCAAAGAGACAGGCATACCTGCCCAGAAGCGGCCGGCGGTAGAGGCGCTCCAGAACCTCGGGCTGCAGGACGTCGTGGAGCTCATCGGCAACGCGGCCAGAACGGCGGACGCGCTGCGCGATTCTGTCGCGGATGTACCGCGCATGCTTGGAACCATTGAACGGCTGCTCGGCGAGGTCAACCAGTTGCGCTCAGAACTGAAGGATGCCCGTGCAGAGGCCGCCTCTGCGCGGTCGTGGTATGAAGCCGAAGTGACAAAGGTTGAGGCCCGTTATAGCGGTGTCCAGAAACACATGCTCCTGCAGATTGAAGACGCGAGGGCAGCATCGGCGCACACGCGGGAAGAGTTGCGTGCCGCATTGGACGACCGGGGCGTTCGGGACAACCAGCACAAGATGCTCATCAACGACCTTCGGAATGAAAATGCCAAGCTGCACGGCGTCATCGAGGAGTTGCGACGAAAGGCCGCGATGGCCTGAAATGCTGCGCCGCAGCATTAGTTTCGACGTTGACATTGGCCAGCCAAAGGCTACCTTGGGCAACCCGGGGGTTCCAGCCCAGGCGGGCGCCGAACGGCCACGCCCCAAACGCGGGCTTCGGTGTTTTAGCTGCCCGGGGACCCCTAGGCCGCTGGCACCGGTCTCTCGGGACCAGGGTACTCACCTCCCCTGCACGCCCGCAGTTTCGACATCGAAACTGCGCCCCGCCGCACCGCCGGCCAGCCCGGCGCCACCCGGCGGGATAGCATCTGTCGAACCAGGTGCACGGCGTTTTGGCGCGCCCAGCGCAGCCATCCCCATCGGTCCCCGCTGGCACATTGAGTCCTCGTGGTGCCTTGGGACAACCTGAATTTCGACGTCGAAACTGACGACCCGTCCCAACGCTCAGTCGGTTGCGCTCCCCGTCTGGGCGACCTTAAAGATGCGAGCTAGGAGAGCAGCGATTTAGGCGGATGGGCCGGTCCTCGTCGATGTCGGCGCTCCCCCAAGTTTCGACGTCGAAACGGCCTCCATGTGTCGGCACTGTGCCTCGTGCGACAGCGCCCCAGGGGCCGCGCGTTGAAACCAGCCTTCGAGCGCGTTCGGGGGCTGCATCACGGCCGGGAGCTCCTGAGGCGTGGCCGATATTGGCCAGCGCGCGTTAGTGCTGGTACCAGCCCTGCCCTCCTCCTAGCACGTCTCCGTTTCGTTGTCGAAAATGACCGAAGCAGGTCCGTATCGGCACGTCAATTCCGCACTCGGGGCACGGTTTCCCGTGGCCTTGTCACGGAGAAATTCCGTCAGCTTACGGGCACAACGCTAAGTTTCGACGTCGAAACTGGCCGCCCTCTACCGACGTTTGTACAGCAGCGACAGCCTTCGGGGCTGCCAGTGTTGAAAACGCGTCGCGGTTTTTACGAGCCCCGCTCTTGCGGCCTCCGGAGATTTTGAAGCGACGGTTGCGCTGCCGCGCCGACAGTCCGCCTTCGCGGCGGCATTTGCTCTGACCCAGCGCTTCTCGAGTCGGCTCGCGCACACCGCTAAATACCTCAGCCCCTTATCTGCGCGTCGTTTCGACGTCGAAACTCTGTTTGCAGCGTTCTTTTTTGCGGCGTCAGATAACTGCCCTAAAACGCCACCTCTCACGGGAGGCGTCGACGGTTGAGGCGAATCGCTTTAGCGCTTCCGCCGGCCGCCGCCTCGATGCCTTGACGACGAGATTCGCGCTCATCACGGCTGCGGTCGCGGCGTCACACATGCCTGCCGGGTTTCGGGGTGCTTGCTCTCGTGGCAGCGTTATCACTTTCGACGTCGAAACTTTTCTCGTCGCCCCCTCCTCTTGTCTCTGCCGGACTGCCGGCGATGTAGCGCGGATGCACGAACTATCCGCAGCGCTATCGCACGAGCCCACACAAAGACGAAGCGCCGCTGCCTGGATTCCCGACAAGTCACCGCGTGCGGCATCGGCAACATCCTCGCCAACGCCGGCAGCGCCAAGCGAAACGGGCCATCAACGAAGAGGACAACGCTGTCGAGTTTCGACGTCGAAACTTGCACTTCCCTGCCATACCCCACGAAGAATCCGGCATAAATCCGCGTACCCTCTATGGGCGTATCTTAAATCCAGTGCTGCACGCTACCCGCAATGGCGCTTTATCCATCAATCCATTGACTCAAAAACGCGGAAGCTCAAATCAAATCGTTCGCGTCTTGGGGCGCGTTCGCGGTCTGCCACAGGGCCGCTTGACAGAAATCCACACGCGCTTTCGACGTCGAAAGTCGGGAGCTTGTTCACAGGGGAAGAGTTTGAATGCGCATTCGTCGGAAAGCGACATACCACTTTCCCTGAGTGTGATGGCAAATCTATGAGAGCCAGTTGTGCGCGCAATTTGCCCCACGAGAACAGCGAACTTCAGCCGCATTGGACACCCATAGCTCAGCGTCAAGGCAATACCCGCTGGAAATTGCGCGCAAGAGAAAGTCTGCATGTCGGTGAGTGCGCAGGCCCATGGGCGCGCGTGCGCTTCCTTGCGGGAACCACAAAGAAGAAGGAGGCTCACGTCGAGTAGGTGCGAACAACCTGCTCTCGCGTGCAGCCCTAAAGCAGCGCCCGAAACGGCGAAAGCTCGCGCTGGAAAGACCGCATTTTCGACGTCGAAACTCTGCGCCAGCCAGCCGGTTAGTTCGCCTGTGTTTTCGGACGTGAGCAGGGCAGGGAGCTCCTGTCCCGGATACAGATTAAGTCGCATCAGCCGCTCGCCGAAATGCTGGGCGACGCGGACGCTCGACGCGGGCGCGGCTTGACCTGCAACGTCGCGATTCGTCGGAGCATCGAGGTATCGAAATGGCCTCGGCGGGCGAAATAGGGCCCCGCGCCGGCGAATTTGGGGCGCCGCGCCGGCGACGCCTAACAGGGGCGGGGCCGTGTGCGCTGCCTTCCTTTAGGGCCTACGAGGGCATCTTGCTTTGGGCTACCTGCGTAGCAATAATACGCCGGAATCAGCACTGCCGCATCGGTGCAGGGAACGAGCAAGGAGCGGAGGGTAGGTAGCTCGCGGCGGCGAGAACACGGGCGTGTCCCCGCATTATGGATACGTTATGCATAATGGCATAACGCCACCCATCGCTCGCATATTCCTGATTATTCTTGGGTCAATGAGCGGGAAAGCGCAAATATAACTGAATATGAAGATACGTTCGGGACCGCCCGATACTTTCGACGTCGAAAGTATCGGGCGTCCTCACTTCTGTTTGGTCGGGCGATTGGTCATTGAGCCGCCATATTTCCGGCAGACAGCTTTAAGCGCTTCGGCGAAAGCTTCCTGCTTGTCTGCCGCGATATTTCCGACTTCGAGCTTCAGTTTCTGGTCCCAGACCTTCAGGCTACCCTCGATGTCGCCATTAAAGACCGTATGGGTTTGGAAATGACGGCGCTCGACAGAGTTCGTCTCGACGCCCGGAGGTTCGACGGGCTTGCCGCCCGCATATTCTCGCATCATCTTCGAAGTGAGCTTCTCGCCGCCCTTGGCGCGCTCGATGAGCCAGCGGATGGCTTGGATGGCGACGGCCGGGTCTTTGCCATCGTCGCTTCCAAGTTTAAGAATCATTGCCATCTGAAAGACCACTTCCACGTTGAACGTGGAAGGGTAGGGCGCCATCTCCTCAATGATGTCATCCGGCAGGGTGGCCATCCGGCGAATCTTTGAAAGTTCGGCGGGACGCATCCGCGCCTTGGCTGCAAACTCTTGCTGGCTCAGCCCACTTTCTTTGAGCAGCGCCTCGACCTGTTTCATATCGTCAAAATGCGTTTGCGCGGTGTGCTTGGAGTTGAGCTCCCGTGCCTCACGCCACTCGATAACTGGCTCCTTGTGCTCGACGACCTCCGCCTTGGCATAGGGCTTTTGCAGGTCGTTGAGGCACTGCACGCGGCGCTGGCCGTCTTTCGCAGTGAACCGCTTGGTCCCAGGGTTGAAGACCACCTGAATGGCAACCTGTTGCCCGTCATATGCGATGGCTTCGCGCAAAGCTTCCATGTCTTCCTGCAACTGGAAAACGCGCGGGTTGTACTTCGACCGGTCAATGAGGGAGAGCGGAATCAGAAGCAGTGTGCCTACCGGACAGTCCTGACCGTCTTGATAAACGGAAAGGGGAGCGGTAGCCGCCGTGCCTTGTACGACCGACAGCGTCGGTCCCGCAGCGACGGCATGCGGCGTGGCTGCTCGGGTGAGATTGTTATCTCGCCACTTATCGAAGCGGTCCTTCTGCGGGGCTGCAGGGGCGGGTGCCTGCGCCTGGTCCTCTTCTTCGCCAAAGCGTGTGGAGCTGAGCAGGGAGGGCGTCGGCTTACTCATTGCACCAGCTCCAGGTAGATTTCACGGAGATTGTCCTGCACGGCCCGCACAGGCTGCGACTTGCCTAGCGAGAACAGGCCGGTCTTGTAGTTGGATGCTCGACGGACATACGTCGACTCCTTGAATACGTTATCCATAATCTTGAGGTCAATGCCAAACTTGTTGCGGCACAGCTCAACCGTCGGCGGCAACTCGGCGAGAATCTTCTTGGCATCAGCGTCGTTCGCCTTGAGGCGCGTTACCAGCACGCGCGCATCAATCGGCGGGAATTCTGCTTCCGCGCGAAGCTCGTTCGCCTTCTTGATGACCGGCATGAACGGCTCGAGCGCCTCAATGAATACCACCTCAGGCACAACCGGAATGATGAGGGTGTCCGCAATCTCCAGGGCGCTTTGCAGCATCACATCGTTCAAATCCGGCCGGGTATCGATAATTACGTAATCGACCTTATCCTCGCGCTTTTCATTGTCCAGCCACCAACGCTGGTCGAGCCATTCAACGAGCGTCATCCGGTCAACGTCAGCACATTGCTCCACACGGACGGGAAATCGCGGAAGGCTGCCCCCTCGGGCTTCCCACTTGAAAGCCGACTTTTGCCGGTCACCGTCGATGACGAACCCCACCAACCCCATGTGATGCAGCACTTCGGCGAGCAACATGGCGGCGTGGGTCTTGCCGGCGCCGCCTTTGGGGTTCCCGACCACGAATATTTTCATCGATATTCCTCGATATTCAACCAAATTTTCCGTAGATTAGGCATCGATGAAACAATCGTCAAGCAAAATCCATATAAATCACCGAAAACCTGTTCTTTTGCACGAGTTACGACGAGCAAATTTCGACGTCGAAAGTCAGTTCGGAACCCTCAACGCACCTCGGCACCGCAGTCCCGGGAAATTTCGACGTCGAAACTGGGCACAAAAAAGAAAAAGCGACCTCGAAAGGTCGCTTCAAATCAATGCGTTACTGCAAAGGTTTCAACCAGTAACTGAAGATTGGTCTCGTCCCTGAAGCGGTTCGCGTCCATCTTGTAGGCCACGGCCAGCACAGCGTCTTTTGCCGGCGGCGCGTCTTCATAGCGGAAACGGACCGCATCAAAGATGCGACCATCCTTCAGGAGCCGCATCTTCAGGTGTTTGCCGCCGCCAATCGGCCGCGCGTCCGCCACGGTGAAGCGGTCGTAGAACACCGGCTCGAGAAAACCCTGGCCCCACACCTGCTTGCGGATGACCGCAACGGTATCGAGACACATTTCATCGACACCCAGCGAGCCGTCTACTTCGAGCGTCTGGTTCAGGTCAGCCGGCGTGAGCATCTTACGCGCGACTTCCTCGAATGCCTGCCGGAACTGTTCGAGCCCGCCTTCACGGACCGTCACACCAGCCGCCATTGCGTGTCCGCCAAATGCGACCATCAGACCGGGACAGGCCCGGTCGACCTGGTCCAGGGCATCACGCAGATGAAAACCGGGGATGGAGCGACCCGAGCCCTTGAACTGGCCCGCCTCGTTCGTCGCCATGATGAAAGTCGGTCGGTAGATGCGCTCCTTCAGCCGGCTCGCAACAATGCCGATGACGCCTTCCTCCCATTCGGCCCCGTGTAGCACGGCCGTAAACCGGTCCGCCTGCACGTCCGTGAGCAACCGGCGTACTGCCTCTTCGACGATTTCGCCCTCGATTTCTTTCCGACGGTTGTTCGTGCCGTTGAGGGACTCTGCAAGCTGCTGCGCGACCGAATTCGAGTCGGTCGTCAGCGTTTCGACGCCTTCGTTCATCGACTCGAGCCGGCCTGCCGCGTTAATACGCGGGCCAATGCCGAAGCCGATGTCGCTGGTCGAAAGCAGGCGAGGGTCCTTGCCCGCTACCTTTGCCAGGAACTCGATGCCCGGGAACGTTGGTGCTGAGCGGATAAGCTGCAGGCCCTCGTTGACCAGGATGCGATTGTTGTCGTCGAGCTTCACGACGTCCGCGACCGTGCCGACAGCGACAATCGGCAGCAGCGAGTCGACGTCGAACAGCGGGTCCGCCTGAGCGATACCGCGGTCAATCAACTCGTCCTGCAGCGCCCACATGACGTACCAGATGACGCCACAGCCCGCCAGTGCCTTCGACGGAAAGGTGCAGCCGTGCTGGTTCGGGTTCACGATGGCGATAGCGTCCGGGTGTGTCGGGCCGGGCAGGTGGTGGTCTGTGACAAGCACCGGCACCCCATGACGGTTGGCTTCGGCAACGCCCTCAAGAGAAGCGATGCCGTTGTCCACTGTAATGAGCATGTCGGGCCGCGGCGAGACCGCAAGCGCCTCCTGCACGATGGGCGGCTTCAGACCGTACCCATGCTTCTTGCGGTCCGGGATGATGAAGTCGACCTTTGCACCGAACGCTCGCAGCGCACGAAGGCCCACCGTACAGGCCGTTGCCCCGTCCGCATCGTAGTCCGCCACAATGCGTAGGTGTTTTCCCTGCTCAATCGCGTCGGCCAGAATCTGCGCTGCCTCCTGCGCGCCCTTGAGCGCGGAGTAGGGAAGCAGCTGCGAGCGGCGCCCCATGGCCTGCGATGCTTCAGTAACGCCTCGTGCAGCGAGTGCACGCGCGACTACGGGGTGAACGCCTTCGCGAACGAGCTTGAGGGCGACAGACGGGGTGAATTTGCGTTCGACGATGTCCATACGTGGATACCTTCCTCTGGAAAATAGGTTCTCCGGCGTATAGCCAGTCCCCCTCAGCGCGCGCGGGGTGCCATTTTAGGCAGCCCGGGGCGGGCGCAGGCATTTTAGATTTGTGATATAATATCTAAAATTGTGAAAGTCTAAAACGACCACACTAGACTGCGTCGTTCTTGACGCCTTCTCACGTATACAAAAGACTCTTTTGTTAACTTAAAACATAGGTTTTTAAAAGAGACTCTTGATTAGGGTAAAGACTCTTAGATAGGGAGTGGCTTTTATGCCTTGGGGCTTCTTTCTGACGGTTTTTCTTGCAGCGGCTGCGGCGGTTGCCGCATCGGTGTGGGCGTACTGGCGCTACCTCGTCCGGCGCCGCCAGCGGGTGGGGGAGCACGGCTTCGTACGAAAGGCACTCCTCACCGGGAACGAAATCGACTTCTTCCGACGCCTGCAGCGGGTGCTGGGGCGCGACTTCCAGGTTCTGCCGCAGGTCTCCATGGGCGCGGTGATGAGCACGACCCTGACCGCATCCCACCCGGACTACTGGCCTGTGCGGGAGAGTTTCGCCTCTAAAATCATCGATTTTGTCATTTGCGAACCTAAAACGTTCAACCCTCTGCTCGTCGTGGAGCTAGACGACACGATGCACGATTTCGCAAAAGACCGTACCCGGGACGCCCTGGTGTCCCGATGCGGCCTTCGGACCGTGCGATTCTGGTCCCGAAACAAGCCGGATGACGCCACGCTGCGCGCCGAGCTCTATAGGTGGTTAGGAAACGCCACGAATAAAGGCGATTGACTAAGCCATCGGTTGACGGATGTAACTAATGTCTCGTTTCAGGCGCATTGCCGATGAATACCGTAGTCAGAAGCAAGGAGTTTCAGGCGCTCGCCGACGCTGTAAGCGAGCTGGACCCCGACCGCTTGCGGGCGGAATTGCAGACCCTGGCCGACACATGGTCGGACGCGGATGCGGTTGCGAACTCGCTCGCGGAGACACGTAAAAGCGTGCTCGCGAACATCCAGCTCGAATACATGTCGACGCCCGTCGCGGACGCAAGCGGTCGCAGTAAGCCGCTTTCGGCTGCCGCCGCGGAGCTCAAGGCACTGGCGGACCCCAGGTATGAGACTCATGTGCAGCTCATGGTCGATGCCCGCAAGGCAGCGAACGAAGCCCGCACACGGTACGACCTCGGCAAGTTCAGTGTCGAACTGATGCGCTCCCGGCTTGCGACCCTTCGCTCAGAGTTGAACCTCTCCCGCATGTAAGCGGGGGATAACCGTAAAAAACAGGACCCAAAGATGACAAGCGCAACCAAGACCCCCGTTCAGCTGTTCGAAGATGCAAAGCAGCGCCTGAACGTGCTGCAGCAACGCAAGACACGGGCAGATTCGGTGGTTCTTGCCGAACAGGCCCAGTTGGACCGCGCGCGTGCAGAAGCCCAGGAGCTGCTGGGCACCACGAGCGCAGAGGAGCTTCGCAAGAAGTACGCCGAGGCGCACAGCGAAAACCTGCGGGTGGTCACCGAGGTGCTGACCGAAATCGAAGCGCGCGAAAAGGCGTTCGACGAAATCGACCGCGCCCTGGCTGCAGCCAACCAGCCTGCCGCCTGAGAGGGTGGTGACCATGGACGTGAATATTGCGGAGCTTCGCCGGCGGGTCACCGCCCTGGGCGTACGCAGCGCGAAGTTGCAAGGCGTACTCGCGACACTGACAAAGCGCAGTGGTGAACTCACGGAAGACGTCGCGCAGGCGAAGGCACGCCAGAGCCTGCATCCGGAGTTCAAGCAGATGTTCAACTCGCTGCAGCTGCGCTCCCACGAGCGTAGTGTCGGCACGTTCGAGCGCGCGCTCTCCAAGCTGCTGAATGACGTCCTGCCCGATGAAGGGAAGGTTCGGTTCATTCCTTCGTACAAGGACAGCACCACCTGGCTCGACATCAACATCGAAAACGACGGCGACCTCGAAGATATCCTCGAGGGAAACGGCGGGGCGGTGAACAATGTCGTGGCGGCTGGCTTGCGGTTCACCGCACTCATGCGCACGCGCAACCGTCGCTTCATGGTGCTGGACGAGCCGGACTGCTGGATTAAGGAGCCCGAGAAGAACATCGCGCTCATCCGCGTCATCGCGCAGGTGTCGGTGCAAACGGGCATCCAGACGATTTTCATCTCCCACTTTAACGACCCGAAGGTGTTTGAGGGCCTCGTGAACGTGGTGAAAATCGTCAAGGACAAGGACGGCAACCCGCAGGCACATGTCGTGCAGCCGGTAGTGCATCAGTGGCAGGACGATTCGCAGAAGGGTATTCGCGGTATCGAGGTGGTCAATGTCGGTCGCCACGTGAACACGTTCATTCCGTGTTTCCCTGGCCCGACGGTCATCATCGGTGCGCATAACCTCGGAAAGTCGACGGTGGTCTCCCGCGCCATGCGGGCAATTAGCTACGGCTTTTTCGATGACAGTCTCATCCGCCACAAGACGGATGAGGCGCGCGTCAGCGTACACCTCGAAGACAACGTGCGGGTTGAAGCCGTGCGTCAGCGAAAGAAGTCCCCCGCACTCGTGTTCCGCCTGTATCAGGGCGATAACGCGACGCCGGTTCAGGAGGCGCGTCAGGCGCGTCGCAACACGGTGCCTGACTTTGTGGAGGCGGCTCTGGGTATCTCGCTGGTCGACGACTTCGACGTCCAGCTGAACAACCAGAAGCTCCCCGTATTCCTGCTGAACGAAACGGCGGCACGCCGGGCGCAGATTCTCTCCATCGGGCGTGAATCGGGGCACCTGAAGTCACTCATGAAGGACTATGAGAGCCTGAAAGCCGACGACGACAAGACGGTGAAAGGCGGCGAAGCTGAACTCGCACGCATCAGGAAGGAACTCGACCACCTCTCGGGCGTGCCAGGGCTGGCAGTGCTGGTAACCGAACTGGCTGCGAAGACCGAGCGTCTGCAGGAGCTCGCCCTGGAGCGCGAACGTGTGAGCTCACTGCTCGCGCGAATCGACGATTCGACCGCGCGCCTCGCACAGGCACAACGGGAAGCGGCGTTGCTTGAAAACCTTCCCGTGTTGCCGGCCCTGACCGACACGAGCCGCATCCTGCAGCTTGCTCAGCGTATCGAGCACAGCCAACGGGTACTCGGTGCCGTCAAACCGCCGACGTTGCCGGAACTGCCTGTTCTGCAGGACCTGACGCGCGCGAACCAGCTCGCGGCCATCATCGAACGGGCGGAATCGCTTCTGTCGAAGGTGCATGTGCCGGCCTTGCCGCAACTGCCTGAACTGCGCGACACGGCCACGATTGTGTCGCTGGGCAAACGCATTGCGGGTGGTGAGGAGCGCTTGCGCATCCTTGCGAAGGCGGCCAGTGCGCTGCCGGCTCTGCCGGAACTGACCGACGCGACAGCGATTCAGCGCGTCCTGTCGAGCCTAACCGGCGCAGAGTCCCGTGTTGCGGAAGCGACCAAGGAGGCAGCCACGGCTGCCCAGGAAGAAAGGGAAGCAGACGCACGCTTCCTGGCGATGAAAAAGGAAATGGGCGTTTGCCCGTTGTGCGACACGCATCTTGAGGAGCATGGACATGCGCACGCGCACTGACACAACTGCCCCCGCAATCGGTGGACTGGCAGGAAAACCGGCAATCCAGCGGGCAGTTGCAGCGCTGTATCACGACTTCGCTGGGATTCTGTTCATCGGAGACCCGCACGTCAGCTCCACGCGCCCCGGCCGTCGCATCGACGACTACGAGGCGTCGGTGCTGGCCAAGCTGAAATACTGCGCGGAGCTGTGTCACGACTACAATCTGTTGCCGGTCATTCTTGGTGACCTGCTGCACCGGAGCGACGACAACAGTCTGCGCATGCTGAACCGCCTGACGACGGTGCTCGAGTTGTTTCCAGTGCCGCCGATTACGCTTGAGGGCAATCACGACAAGGCCGGCGCTGCTATCGCCGAAGACGATGCGCTGTATCTGCTGGCGCGCAACAAGGACGCGGTCCAGGTGGTGTTCGAACCCGGTCTCATCGGTACGTACTCCATCAACGGGAAGCCGGTACGTCTCTTCGCATGCCCTTACGGCTCGCCGGTTCCGGCTAGCCTGCCGGCGGGCGAAGGGCGCGCCATCATGGTGACCCACCACGACCTGGCGTTTGACGGAGCCTATCCGGGGGCCAAGCCCATCCGGCCGGTGCAGGGCGCGGACATGGTGGTCAACGGCCACATGCACGACAACAAGCCGAGTGTGCTTGCCGACCAGACGTGGTGGCACAACCCTGGCAACATCGAGCCGCTGTCGGTGGACCTCATGCACCATGTGCCTCGTGCCTGGTTGTGGGACGGCGAAGACTGCTCGGAACTGGTTGGCATGGGCCTGCCGCACGGCACGGACCTGTTCGACCTGACCGGGCGCCGGGTGGAAGCGGGAGATACTCAAGCGGCCGTAGCCGCCATCGCGTTGCCGAGCGTGTCGTCGAGTGACTTCGCCGAGTGGATGGCGCAGGAGGCTGCGCAGCAGACAGACGCCTCCCGCACGGACGACGCGAGTGTGCTGCGCGAAGACATCGATGCGGTCTACGATGCAGGCGCTATTTCGGCGCCCGCGCGCGACCTGATGGACAAGCTCTTCAGCAAGGTGCAAACCCGACTGCTGCAAGGCTGAGCAAGGAACATCTTTTCATTCGAACCCCTGTCCGGATTTCCGGCAGGGGTTACTTTTTTCCGGATATCCAGACGACGGTGACAGTCCGCGGCGACGCCGGAGACTCCAAAAAGAAAAAGCGCTTCTGTTGACAATATCCACAGAAGCGCGTGAAGAGTGATGAATCGATATTGCCTGGGAATCCAAAGCAGGCAGGGTCCGGCCGTGACCGTCAGGCGGCCATCGGCGCCGGAATGGCGGGGTGCGGGTCGTAGCCCTCCAGCCAGATGTCCTCGGGTTGAATCCTTGTGAACACACCCGGAATCTCGTCCACTGACTTCAATGTCGGGATGCTCTCGCCGAGATGCAGCGTCGGCTGCGGTCGATGGTCCCGCGAAAGAAGCGTTTTCACCGCATCCAGGTGCGAGGTGTAAACGTGGCAATTCCCGATGAAAAAATGGAACTTCCGACTTTCCATGCCCGCTAGTTTAGCCATGATGGACAGCATGAGCCCGCCCATCGCCACATTGAAGGCGAGGAAGGTATCGAACGACCGCTGGTACAGGCACAGGTGCAGTGAGTTCGTCTTCGGGTCGCAAAGCCATTGCCAGCTTACGTGACACGGCCTCAATGCCATAGCGGAAAACTCATCCGGGCGCCAGGCGGACACAAGAACGCCGCGGTCCGTCGGGTTGGTCATCAGAGTGTGCAGGGCATTCTCGAGCTGGTTGATGCCCTTGCGGAAAACCCACACGCCCGTGACCGCGTCGTACGCTATCTGCTCGTAACCGGCTGCCCGGAGTTCATCCGCGCGCTCCTCGGTGCGTGCTTCCTGCCAGTCGCGCCACTCGGTCCACTGAGAGCCGTAGATACGACCGCAGTCGTCCTCACCCTTGCGATTCGGATTCTTGAGCCAGGCGGCCGTCTTGTTCGCGTTAGCGTCCCACACCTTGCAGCCAATCTCCCGAAACTGGGCTGCGCTGGTGAAGCCGCGGAAGAACCCGATGGTTTCCCCTACGGCCGCCTTGAATGCAAGCTTCTTCGTGGTGATGGCCGGAAAGCCGTCGCGCAGGTCGAAGTTCAGGTGATAGCCCGGCACCGAAATGGCGTCGATGCCCGTGCGGTTCGGCTGTTGCGTTCCGTGCTCGAGGATGTGCTCAAGCATGTCGTGGAATTGCTGCATCGGATGCGGCTTGGTCATGTGTGGTCTGTACCGTTAAAGTGGTCGATGAAGTACTGCGGATGTCCTTGAAACTGCAAGAAGTCTAGGTACGCCGCACTTCAGTCGCTTGAAAGGAAAAGCCCGGACTGTTGTCCGGGCCGGTTGAATGAAACAGAGGAATCAGGCTGGGCGGACTGCCCTGGCCGTTACCGCCTCGAGTTCCTGCTTGTATGAGACCACACGCTGGGCGTAGCCGCGCGCCTGACCGGAGTACTGCGTGAGCGCGCCACGGATATCTCCGCCGTGCGCTTTCCGGTAGTCAGCAAGGATGGTGGTGCCTACCCGGATGTTGACTTCGGGGTTGTACGCACCATCCGGCGCTCTGTTGCCCGCCAGTTTGTCGCGATGGAATCGCGGCACAACCTGCATCAGGCCGACGGCGCCATACCCACTGGTGGCCTTTGGGTTCAGGCCGGATTCCTTTTCGATGACTGCCAGGACGAGCAGGGGGGACATGCCCACCTGGTACGCCTCGTGATAGGCCGCCTTCACAATCCGGCTCACAAACTGCGAGGGTCGATTGTACTTCGAAGACAGGTGCTCAACGAGGGCCTGCTGCTCCACCGCGACGGGGGAGGGTGCCGCGGGCGCGGCGGGCGCAGTGACAGCCGGCGCATATGCGTTGGTTCTGGGAGCGAACCGTGCGGCCAGGTCACCTGCGGACATCGAAAATGCGATTAAGGCCATGAGAATCAGGCCTGTCACCGGCACTCTTTGTTTCTGCATCAATGACTTCCTCATCTAAAATGTCAGCTCTCAGTTCGTCTAGCGAGACAAGCCGTCGCTGGAGAGGTCGGGAGCAGGGCAGTCGAACAGGCGATGCCCTTTGAGGGTGCGACGCGGGTCCGGCGAGGGTGTGTGCCAGAACGGAAACTGTGCGCCGCATGCGGGAGACGGGGTGAGGACACACCCGTGAACGGTTCGGTGCGAACCGTGGCCCCGCAATGGACCGGGAGGACAGTCGGGCTCAGAACGCCTGACTTCCCGGGTCTACATGACGTCTAGTGCATGAGTTTTAAGCAGCTGCACACCAGTGCGGCCAGCCCTAAAATTAGCCTGCCTCAACGACGGTGCCAGCGAGCCCTCTGATTTTAGATTTTAGATGGCATGCTATAATATGACGTAAACCTGCGAATCTCCTCCCTTCATGGCTAAAACCAAATACACCGATTCAAGCATTCGCGTTCTCAAGGGTCTTGAACCCGTCAAGGCCCGGCCGGGGCAGTTCACACGCACCGACTGTCCGATGCACATTCTTCAGGAGGTCATTGACAACGCGGTAGATGAGTCCATCGGTGGATTTGCTACCAACATCGCGGTTGCGCTGCTACCCGAGGGCTTCATCCGGGTCTCCGATGATGGACGCGGCATTCCGGTAGGAATACATCCCGAAGAAGGCGTTCCGACCATTCAAGCCGTTCTCACCAAGCTCTATGCCGGCGCCAAGTTCGACAAGCAGTCCGAAGAGGGCGCATACAGCTTCTCGGGGGGCTTGCATGGCGTGGGGGTATCGGTGACCAATGCATTATCCGAGTCCCTGGTTGCCACGGTGGTGCGCGACGGGGCCCGATGGGAAATCGGATTCGCGGACGGCGACCTGGTGTCGCCACTGAAGAAAACCAGCAAGGAGCAGGGCAGCGGTACAACTATCACGCTCAAGCCCAACCCCCGATATTTCGATACGCCTGAGGTTCCGGTGGACGAATTGCGCGAGTTGTTGCGCACAAAGGCGATTCTCCTGCCGGGGCTCACGGTTCATTTTCATGATGCACGCGGCGGACTCGATACCTCAAAAGAAGAAGTTTTTTCATATCAGGACGGGATGCGCAGCTTCCTGGCGGCGATTTCGCCAGAGGAGCCCATTGCGCCCGTGATTGCGGGCAACGCCTACGCCAAGGAGAACGACCCGCCTGTCGCAGCCGGTGAAGGGGCGGAGTGGGCATTTGCCTGGTATAAAGGCGGCAATGGCTCTGGCAGGTCGTTCGTCAACCTCATCCCGACGCCACTTGATGGCACCCACGTGAACGGTCTTCGTTCCGCTATTCACACGGCGCTGAACAACTACATCGACCATCACGCGATGCGCTCCAAAGGACTGAAGCTGACCCCGGACGATACGTTCCGGTCCGTGCGCTTTGTCCTCTCCGCACGAATGCTCGAGCCCGGGTTCGACAACCAGACCAAGGACCGGCTCAATTCCCGCGATGGTGTGAAGCTCGTCGAGCGGATGGTGCTGCCGAACCTGGAAGCCTGGCTGAATCTCAACCCCGTCCACGCGAAGGCTGTTGCCGAACTCGCCATCCGACACGCGCAGGCGCGCATGCGCTCCGCACAGAAGGTCGAACGCAAGCGCGGCAGCTCACTCTCCGTGCTACCCGGCAAGCTGTCGGACTGCCAGATGACGGACAGCTCGGTCACAGAGTTATTCCTGGTGGAAGGGGACTCGGCCGGCGGGTCAGCCAAGTGGGCCGCCGACAAGAACGTCCAGGCCATCCTTCCCTTGCGGGGCAAAGTGCTGAACACATGGATGCTCCCTCGCGCGGACATTCTTGAAAACACGGAAGTGCAGGATATTTCCACGGCCATCGGCATTGCGCCGCACTCCATGACGGATGACGTTGATTGGACGAAGCTCCGGTACGGCAAGAACTGCATTCTTGCGGACGCGGACGTCGACGGCTTTCACATCCAGACGCTGCTGCTTACCCTGTTTTTCCGGCACTTTCCGCAACTTGTCGCGCGTGGCCACGTGTACGTCGCTTGCCCGCCGCTCTATCGCGTAGACGTTGAGGCGGCCGGCAAGCGCCGTCCAGCAGAGAAACTGTATGCAATGGACAGTGCTGAGCTTCTGAAGGTTGAAGAGCGACTACGCCGCGAGAAAGCGAAGTGGCGGGTGAGCCGGTTCAAGGGCCTGGGTGAGATGGACCCGCCCGAACTCTTCGACACCACACTCAATCCTGCTACGCGGCGCCTGTCGCGCGTGCATCTGCCCGAGCATCTGCGCGCCGACGCGGAAACGATGTTCGACAACCTGATGAACTCGAAGAACGCGGCCTGGCGCCGGGCGTGGATGGAACGCCGCGGGACAGAAGTCGGCATCTACTGAGGCAAGCATGGTCACCATTGCGATGCGACAGCAGGAAGAGCCGTACGTGCCCGTGGTGGTCCCTCGGGACAAGGCGCTCGACAAAGTGCGCGAGGTTCTTCAGACCGTGCGCGCCCGTCGCGCAGAGCAACACGCAGCCCTTATCGAGGCGGAAATTACGCGACGCGAAGCGGCTAACCGACGCTGGTTACGCCGCAAGGTGCTACGCCCGCTGAACACCGACCCCGAAAGCGTGCGCAATGACCTGATGGACCCGCCCCACGGCGATACCCTCGGCAACGACGCATGGCTCATGACTGAATTTGCCGGTGCTCACTACGAAAGTGCAGCGGACCGAATCCGCACGGCTGCGGCTCTGGCGCCTGCCGGCTCCACAACTATCACGGTGCGCCAGTCTGACTGGGATGCCGTTCTCCAATACACCGGAATGTGAACACAATGTCCGACACCACTGAACAGCTTCTGCTGCACGAACACGCCGAACGTTCCTATCTCGACTATGCGCTCATGACCGTCAAAGGGCGCGCCATTCCCTGGGTGACCGACGGGCAGAAACCCGTTCAGCGGCGCACCCTCTACGCAATGTACGAGATGGGGCTGATTGGGGAAGCCCGGCCGGTGAAATCGGCACGCGTCGTCGGCGATGTCCTGGGCAAGTTCCACCCGCACGGTGATACGGCCGCGTACGACGCTGCGGTACGGATGGCCCAGGACTTCACTCTGCGCTACCCCCTTATCGACGGCCAGGGCAATTTCGGCTCGCGCGACGGCGACTCGGCTGCTGCCATGCGGTATACGGAGGCTCGCCTGAGCCCCATTGCCGAGCTCTTGCTCTCGGAGATTCACTCGGGCACGGTCGACTGGGTGGAAAACTATGACGGCTCCCTGCAGGAACCTTCCGTTCTGCCCGCACGCCTGCCGTTCCTGTTGCTGAACGGTGCGAGCGGTGTCGCGGTAGGGCTCGCGTCCGACATACCGCCGCACAATCTGCGTGAAGTGGCGAATGCCGCCATCGCGATGGTTCAGGACCCGTCGATGACGGCGGCTGATGTACTCAAGCTGATGCCGGGCCCCGACTTCCCCGACGGCGCACAGGTCATCAGCAGCGCCGCCGAGATGGAGGCGGTCTACTCGACGGGCCGTGGCAGCCTGCACATGCGGGCCTTGTGGGTGCGCGAGAACCTGGCGCGCGGTCAGTGGCAAATCGTCGTCACGGCGCTGCCGTATCAGGTGTCTGGCAAGCGCATCGTCGAGGAAGTCGAAGTACTGGCAAACCCCCAGGTGAAGAAGGGGAAAAAGTCGCTCGACGCGCGCCAACTGCAGCTCAAGCAGATGGCTCTCGAGTTGCTCGAGACGGTACGGGACGAATCGGGGAAGGACGCCGCAGTGCGCGTGGTCTTTGAGCCTCGCACGTCGAAGGTCGACCCCGAGCAGCTGATGGCCTTCCTGCTTGCCAACACGAGCCTCGAATCGGCCGTTAGTGTGAACCTGACAGCGCTGTCGCTGGACAACCGGCCACGCACGGTGGGCATCGATGCACTGCTGCGGGAGTGGACGCAGTTCCGCCTTGAGACTGTGCGCCGGCGTTCGCAGTTCGAGCTCGACGCGACCAGCCGGCGCATTTGCATCCTGGAAGGCCGGCTACAGGTGTATCTCAACCTCGACCAGGTCATCCGGATTATCCGCGAAAGCGACGACCCGAAAGCGGCGCTTCAGGACAAACTGGGCCTGACGGCGGAACAGGCAGAAGACATTCTTGAAATGCGCCTGCGCCAGCTGAACAAGCTCGAAGGCATCAAGATTGAAGCCGAACTGGGCGAGCGCCGGATTACGCGAGACCGGCTGCAGTCACTGCTCGCCTCCGAGAAGGCGATGCGACAACTCATCATAGAGGAAATCCGGTCGGACGCGGCGAGACACGGCGATGACCGCCGCACCCTCCTCAAAGCCGAGGAGCGCGCGTCCGTTGCAACCACTGCGGCGCTGACGGCCCCTGCGGAGGATGTCACGCTAGTCCTGTCACGCAACCTGTGGCTCAAAGCCTACAAGGGCCATGGCCTGCTGGACGATGTCCTGACCTTCCGGCAGGGGGACGGCGTGCTCGCCAAGGCTGAAATCAGCACCAGCGGGCAGGCGTACGTACTCGATACGACCGGACGCTCATACAGCGTCAAGGGAAGTGACGCGCCGGTGGGCCGCGGCGACGGCGTGCCGCTGTCCACGCTCATCGACATGCCGAACGAGGCCCGCGTCGTAGCAATGCTGACAGGAGGGGAGGATGAGCGCTTCCTCTTTGCGGGCGCGCGCGGCTACGGATTTGTCGCGCCGCTGAAGAGTCTCGCCTCGCGTCAGCGCGCCGGCAAAGTCTTTCTCAAGCTTGCGGACGGTGAAGCGCCGGTTGCACCGGTCCGCCTGCCGGCCGACGACACCGGCTTTGTCGTGTGCGGCTCGAGCGACGGCCGTATGCTGGCGTTCCCTCTGGCGGAGGCAAAGACCTACGCCAATGGCGGCGCGCAGGGCGTCATCCTGATGGTGCTCAGTGACGCAGGCGTTACCCTCTCGGCGCTGCGCCATGTAACCGGCGCGCCATTCGTGGCCGAGCTCCGGGTGAAAGACAAGGTTGTCCGTGTCACGTTGACGGGGGACAGCTGGAACAAGCACGTCGGCAAACGGGCACGAAAGGGCGCATTGCTGCCCAAACATGGCGTGCTACTGGACTGATGGCGCACGCTGCGCACAACGTGAAGGCCTTCCCCGCACGTGAGAAGGCCTTTTCCAATGGCGTCGTAAAACGCAGATAAGTATCCGGCACTATGCGCTGCATGAACCATCTCTCCACCCGCCAGGCCTTTCTCATCGCGCTCCTGCTCTCTGTGAGCGGGCTGGCCGCCGCGCTTGTGCTTCAATACCACTACGGGATGCACCCGTGCCCCCTCTGTGTGACGCAGCGCATTGCCCTGTGCGTGGTCGCCATGCTCTCGCTGGCAGGGGCGCTCGCTCCGCTGCGCGCGGCGACAGCCGTGAGTGTCGTCGCAAGAACGTGCACTGCGGGCGGCATGGCCTTCGCGGCATGGCATACAGCGCACGTGCTTTTTCCGCCTCGTGAAGAGAGCTGTGCGCCGGGGCTCGGCTACTGGCTCGACCATCTCTGGATAGCCGACAGGATGCCCTGGATGTTCAGCCCGTCGGGCGACTGTCTGCGCGATGCTGCCAGCTTCCTCGCACTGCCGCTGCCCGCATATTCCGTGGCGCTGTTTCTGGCGATTTTCCTGACGCTGCGCGCCGCTGTGGTCCCACGCCGCCAGCTGGTCGTCACCCACAGGCAAGCGAAAGCAAGCCCGCGAGATTAAGTTGGCGCTCGCCTAAAACGGTGCATAGCCCGGCAAGGTTACCGGCCTTGGCGTGCTCGGAAACCCGTAACGCAATTAACGACACGGTGACGGCGAGTCAGGCTGGGCGCCGCACAGCGCGGGTTATGCAATTAACGCCACCGCCGGCCGCGGTGTGGCGTGTTCTTTCGAAAATGCAATTAACGCCATGCGCCCCTAAACCCGGAACCGTCGTAAACTGAGGTTTTGCAACGAAAACTTCGTTAATTGCAAAATCTATGGACCTCGACCTGTTCGACTGGGCAGTTAAAATCTCGCGCAAGCGCCTGCGCGCAAGCAGCTACGCGGTTTACACGTCGATGTGGAGCGGCTACAGGACGCGGCTTGCGTCGGAGTTTGCGCGGTCGGGACCGGCGCAGGTAGGCGCTGAAACGTCTGCGCAAATGCTCGAAGCGCTTTCAGGAGCAGGGGGCTATCTGGCGCAGAAGCGGGTCTTCGGGCTCGTGCGCTGGACCTACAACACGCTGCGCGAACAGGGGATGACGACATTGACCAGCTCGGCGGACGAGCTGGTCAAGCTGTTCGCACCGGAGGAGCGCCTCGAGCACGACATGCTCGACCGGACCTGGCAGGAGCAGATGGTCGCCGCGGCCGGCGAGATGGCCAAGGGTTGGAAGCGCGTGCGGCTCATGACAATCGTCACGGTCCTGTGTGACACCGCCCTGAAGAACCAGGAGGTCCTGGAACTGCGCACCACCAGCCTGTGCGGCGCACCGCCGCGCGCGCTCATTGCCGGCAGGGGTCTCAAGCAGCGCCGCCTGAACCTGTCTGAAGCAACCGGCCAGGCCCTGCAGACATGGCTGACCGTACGCCCGACGAACCCCGGAGACTATCTTTTCGTCGCGGATACATCCGGCCGTCCGCTCGACCCGGCCACGCTGTGGCGGCAGCTCAAACGCGTCACATCTGCCGTGCCCGGCAGTGAAGGCGTCAAGCACTTTGGAACCGGCGTCATTCGTGCGACCAAAGCGAAAGAGCTCGAGGCGCACGGGGCGTCGACGGCAAAGATTGCAGACTTCCTCGGCCACCGGCTGGAGGCCTCGACGGGCGAACTGCTTGACCGGGTCCGCCGTCGCGCACGGGACGACGCCCCTTCGCTGATTTGACGTCTGCGCCGACCATCTAAAACACGCCTCGTTTGAACCCAGTATTCCCGACTCGCTATATGTCGCAGGAAAACTTGAGTTCTTTCACGAGGAGTGAACATGCCGAAGGTCATTAAACACCACGACGCCCAGTCCCGCCGCCATGCCGATGCTGATACCGAAGCCGGCGACGAAGGTCTCGAAGAGCTTGCGCTCAGCGACACCGGTTTCGACCGGCTGACTGCAGGCTGTATGCGTATGTCGAACGGCGGCGCGCGACGCCTGTCGCCCCCGGGACGCGGTCCCGACGCGGATGACTACTCGTACGACAACTACTGACGCGCCCACCGTCTTCGTTCAAACGCCTGCTTCTGCAGGCGTTTTTCTTGTGGCGGGGTTAAGTTCGGGTGGGGTGAAGTCGCAACAGCTGCCGCGCGCGGGTGGCAACGGCCGAACCTCCCAGGAACGCGGCGCTGGGCAACTCGGAGGTCGCGCGCACCATTTCCCAAAGCGATTCCCCCGCATCGGCGATGCGGTATGCGAAGTTGCGGCTCACCTGCTCGCGCTCGACCAGCCCTTGCTCACACAGCTTGCGCAAGGTGAGCGCATGGTGGCTTGAACGATATGCCCCAAGTTCCTTCGGACGCCAGAACCGGCCCGGTTGCTTCTTCTGCTCGAGCTCGTACAGCGTTTTAAGCAGTTCTGCCTGAGGGGTAGTTAGCATGCCGAACAGCTTGCATTTTTGGCTCATTGACTTGGAATTTAGGTGGGAGCGATGCTATAATTTAGACCGCTCAAACGACGAGCGACCATCCACCCATATAGCACCCGACGTTTTAGATTACCCCGACCGCTCTGGGAGTCGGGGGTCAAAGCACGCCTGCGCCCCGCGGTTGAAGGCCTTGCGGCCCGCCTAGCTAGACCTATCAGGAAAACCATTTTAGACTGGAGCCACCATGAAAATGGCGCTGTTCTTCGCCGTCCCCGTCGTCTGCCTTATCCTGACCACCTTCGTCTGCAACCTCATCTGGCCGAATCCGGGCCAGGAAGCCGGTAACGATTCGAAAGCCTCCGAGAATCCGCCCGACCACCTGGCCAGCACGCAGGCGGCAGTCGAGGACCCGGCTTCACCGCCGGTAGCCATCGCGTCAGCCAATCCGGTCGAACGCGAGCGTGCGAGAAGGGCGAACCAGCCCGTCAAGCCGCAGGTCGCGGAAGTTGTGCAGGACCAGGTGCACGATGATTTCGACCCAAGCGTCCACGCCGGGATGCCGGCCGGGTTCTCGCTGGCCGACTTGCGCACCGCTTCCGAGTAGTCAGGCCGTTTGTATCAGATACACCCGCGAGCGCTGCTCACGGGCTGATTGAAGGACAGGGACCCTCATCCCTGTCCTTTTTGTTTTCAGCGCTGGCGCGTCGCTACCGGGCGCAGTGAGGAGGTGCCCCTAGCGCTACGACACATCAAGCGCAGCACGGGTCGTGGCCCATGCCGCCGAGACCTCATCGTCATCCGCATCGCATCCCTTGCCAATACCCAACACGGCGGCGATTTCCGCCGAGAGCCGATGTCCCGCCTCGACCGCAGGAGCCGGCCCGGTCGCGGCCGCGACCTCATCGGGGTGAGTGGCCTGGTAGAGATAACCAAGCGGATTTCGCACAAGACCGCATACCGCCCTTCCATCCGCCACCTCAAGAGCGACGCACGGCCCACGCATACAACGCAGAAACTCCTGGGCCAGAGAGCAGGGCTCAGTAGTGCAACAGTACCCGCAGCCATTGCAGGCTTCGCCCGACCTGGGCTTAGGAAATTTGGTCAACTGGTTCATGGCCATATGATAGCGGCTTCACGTTGCGCCGGCCCAATGCAAAAAGGCCCTCCGCCGCATGACCGGGGAGGGCAAAAACGCGGAATACGGACCCGACGCAGTTATTGCGGGCGCGCGCGAACTGAGGCTGACGGAAAAGCGAGACCTTGCGCCGGCGGCACGACAACCGGAACCGGCTGGGGCGCCTGAGTAGAAAGCTGGGTCATCTCAGACACCTCCCTGACGCACGACGACAGTTACGGCGACTACTGCCACCAGGGAAACCAGCACGCTCGCGGCCGCCCACAGGTGGTAGTACGTGCCCATCGTCTTTTTCGCAGCAAAGCCAGCACGGCGCGGTTCAAGCACGAAGTGCCCGAAAACCGACAGCAGCACCGCGGCAAGCCCGGCCATGATGATGCTCGGCCAGCTGTCGAGCTCAAGGCCCGACGCAACTGACGCGGCCGCAACAACCGACAGCGGGATGCCGAGCGTGATGCCACGCTCGATGAGATGGTTCGTCTTCAGGGTAGTCATGTTGGGGTCCGTATCGTCGTTAGGCTTCTCCTTTCGAACTGCGTCCTGGGCAGGGCAGTACCGTGCAAGCAGTATACCACAATCTAAAATGCCGTCAAAGTCATTTTAGGCTCGTGCTTTAGGCATGTGTCCATTTTCAATTTGCAAAAATCGCGGGCAAAGCCTTGTTCCTGGAGGGTTTCGGCTAAAAGCGGCTCTCTAGATTGGCGACTGTACCCTCAAACAACACTCATGCACGCGCCAACGTTTCCACCCGTCTACCTGCTGGACCTGCTTCGCACCCCGGATGGGGATATCGAAGAATCCGAGGTATTTGGCAAGCTCGAGCTTGCCCTCGAGAAGGCCCTGCGCCATCTGAAGGCGCGCGAAGTTCACCCCGATGCGCACATTGAGGTCTCGTTCGACGAGGCCGACAACATCGAGGGTGTGGGCTTCTTTGACAGCGATGGCCGGATGCTCGTGTGCATCGCCGTCTACCACCTGGACCGGGAGGTCACCCGCGCGGAGGATATGGCGCTTCAACTCGCCTGTGCCGACACGGCTATCCTCCAGGCGGAACTGAACCGCATGCTGCACGCAAAAGCAAAGCGCTGATGGACATCGCAGCACTTTACACCCGCGCACGTTCGCGGGGCGCGCTCAGGCGTTTCGAGGCGACTACGGCGCTGATTGGCTCGGCTCAGGCCTCCGTCACTGCGCTGTCCGACGCCGACCTGCGTGCTCGTTTTCTGTCGCTGAAGGACGTACCGGAAAACGAGCGGGTCGTATCCGGGTTTGCTCTCGTACGAGAAGCAGCCAAGCGGAGCATTGGGCTTCGACCGTTCGACGTGCAGGTGGTGGGTGGCCTGGCGCTGCTGGCGGGCAAACTCGCTGAAATGCGCACCGGCGAAGGCAAGACCCTCTCCATCGTGGCGCCCGCCGCGCTGCTGGCGCTGGAAGGGCGCGGGGTGCATGTGGTGACGGCGAACAGCTACCTCGCACGCCGCGATGCCGAGCTGATGCGCCCAGTGTATGAGGCGCTGGGCCTGACCGTTGCCTTCATCGACCAGAATCAGGACGCCGAACACAAACGGGCGGCGTATGCGGCCGATATCACCTATGGCGTTGGCCAGGAGTTTGGCTTCGACTACCTGCGCGACAATCTCGTGCGCGACGGTGCGCATCGGGTCCAGCGTGAGCTGTACGTTGCCATCGTCGACGAGGTGGATTCCATCCTGATTGACGAAGCACGCACACCCCTTATCCTTTCCGGCGCCGGTGTGCTGCACGAGGAGGCGATTCGGGCCATCGACCGGGCAGTCTCGCGCCTCCAGGCGCCCGAAGACTATCTGGTGAGCCCGCGCGAACAGAACGCTTCCCTCACGGAAGCCGGCTACGCGCGGGTGGAGGAGGCGCTCGTGGCTGAAGGCGTTTGCGCCAGCGCACAAGACCTCTACAGCCCCCGAAATTTGCATCTCGTACGGCGACTGCACTCCGCGGTACGCGCATACGGAGCGTATCGACGCGACCGAGACTACGTTGTCGAAGACGGTGACCTCCTGCTGGTCGATACCGGAACCGGCCGCAAGATGCCCGGCCGCCGACTCGAGGACGGCCTGCACGAGGCGCTTGAAGCAAAGGAGGGTGTCAACATTCATGTGGGCACCGTGACGCGCGCGACCATCACGTACCAGAACTACTTCGGACTGTACGAGCGGCTTGCGGGGCTGACGGGCACGGCGCTGACGGAGGCCGACGAGTTCGCGGAATTCTACGGCCTCGACACCGTGGTCGTCCCGACGAACCGGCCCGTCGCGCGCGTGCTGCGCGAAGACGTAGTGTTCCTGACGAAGGCTGGCAAGTTCACTGCCGCCGCCGAGGAAATTGCGCGCCGGCAGGCCGCGGGACAACCGGTGCTCGCCGGGTGCGGCTCCGTACGTGACGCAGAAGTGCTCAGCCGCCTGCTTGCCCAGCGCGGCATCGCACATGAAGTGCTGACAGCCAAGCATCTCGAGCGGGAAGCCCACATCATTGCGCAGGCAGGCCGCCCTGGCGCGGTAACGGTCGCCACCAACATGGCCGGCCGCGGTACGGACATTCTGCTGGGAGGTGAGAAACCCTCGCGAGGGGATTTTGCCTCCGCGCACGCCTACGCCGTAGCCCAGGATGACTGGACGGCCTCAAAAGACGCCGTACTGCGCGCAGGTGGCCTTTTTGTCCTCGGCACCGAACGAAGCGGTATCCGTCGCGTGGACAACCAGCTGGCGGGGCGCTCGGGCCGACAAGGCGACGTTGGCGAAGTGCAGTTTTACCTGAGCCTCGAGGACGACCTGCTGCGTACATTCACGGCGTCGCGCCAGCTGTCGGTCGTGCGCAAGATGATTGCGGCCAATGGCGGCGCGCTGGAGGGTAAGACCGTCGCGTCACTCGTGACTATGGCCCAGCGCCGCTTCGAGGGGCAGGGGTTCGATGCGCGGCGCCAGCTCATGAAGTATGACTCGGTGCTCGCGAACCAGCGCCGGGCCGTGTACGAGATGCGTAACAGTCTCGTCGCCGGCGCAGTGGATGACTATTGCGAAGAGGCCATCCGTGAGGCTATGGCCGCGTGGATTGACCAGCGTCTGCCGGCCGACCAGTTTCCCCAGGAGTGGGACCTGGCCGCCGCGAAGAAGGAGCTGTCCGAGCAGTTTTCGCTGCAGGTCAATCTGGTCGGCTGGGTCCACAAGGACGACCTCGGTCGCGATGAAATCGCACCCCGGCTCGTCGAGGCGGCAGCCGCGCGCTTCAACGCGCTACGTTCCGCCACGCCGGACCCGCGACGCCGCGCGGAAGTGGTGTTCGACGTGCTGAGCGACCTGTGGACCGAACATCTGATGGCGCTCGAGGAGTTGCGCCTGGCGGTGCCGCTGAAGGCCAAGAACGGGCTCAATCCCGTCTATCAGTATCACAAGGACGCTTTTGCCCTGTTCAATGCGTTCAAGGCGACGGTCGAGGCCGAAGTCGCGCAGCAACTGCTTTCGGAGACGCGGCAACAGGAACGCGATGACCGGGCGGCGCGCATTGACGACGAGCGCCGCGCGGCGGCACGGGTGGCGGTGGCACTCGAAACCCGCTGGGTGTATCGCAACGAGGCATGCCCTTGCGGCTCAGGCCTGCGCTTCAAGGCGTGTCACGGCAAGCTGAAATAGGAGGGCGCCGTGTCGGTAGATATACAGGGCAGGAATAACCTTTCACACAGGACAAAACGAATGCCTGCGATTCTTACCGTCGCGGTTTCCAGCCGCGCGCTGTTCCATATCGAGGACGGCCACCAGATTTTTGAAACGCAAGGACAGGCCGCGTTTGACGAGTACATGCGCTCGAAAGAGACGACCCCCCTGCGACCGGGTAGCGCGTTTCCACTGATTCGCAAGCTGCTCGGGCTGAACCCCAAGGACGGCCCGCGCCTGGTCGACGTCGTCATGCTTTCTCGCAACAGCCCTGACGCTGGGGTGCGCATCATGAACAGCGTGGACCATTACCAGCTGAACATTGAAGGTGCGATTTTCAGCAAGGGCCGTGACCGGTTCCGTTACGCCACCGCGCTGGGTGCACAGCTTTTCCTGTCAGCCAACCCCGGGGACGTCAAGCTCGCGCTCGAGCACGGGATTGCCGCAGCCACGATTCTGCCGACTGAACGTCGTGCGGACCTGGAGGACGGCATCGTCCGTATCGCTTTCGACGGTGACGCGGTGTTGTTTTCGGCAGAAGCGGACGAGTGTTACCAGGCGCACGGCCTCGCGGAGTTCAAGCGCTCCGAAACGGAGAAGGCGGACATCCCGCTTGGCGCGGGCCCGTTCAAGCCAGTGCTGGAATCCCTGCACATGCTGCAGCGCGAACTCCAGAAGCGTTTTCCTGATGACGCGTGCCCGCTGAAGATGGCTTTGCTGACCGCACGTGGCCTGCAAAATCACCATCGGCCTATCCGTACGCTTCGTAGCTGGGGCATCACGCTCGACGAGGTACTGTTTGCAGCAGGACGACCGAAGGGCCCCTTGCTGCGGGCCTACGGCGCGGACTTCTTCGTTGACGACACGCAGAAGAACATCGCCAGCGCAGTTGACTGCGACATCCCCTCCGGCCACGTTCCGTTCGGAAACGGTCAGGGCATCGTTGCTCCCGAGCCCCTTGCCCAAGCTGCATGAAGCATTTCGCGCCAGGCCTCGTGCCTGGCGTTTCCTTTAAAAACCCCGAGGAGAGCACTTCCATGACCTGGGTATCTCCGGTCAGGTACACCCTGGTCACAACGGCTGACTCCGAGTCTTTTCGGACCATGCCAGAGGGAACCACCGGCCTGCCGCTACCCCCACACCCGGGAGCATTTGGCGTACAGCGCAAAAAGCATGTCCATGAAGGCGTTGACCTCTACATGCCCCAAGCCGCGCCAGTTTTCGCGGTGGAAGCCGGGGAGGTCCTGGCGGTTCGGCCCTTCACGGGTCCGGCTCTGGGCCACGACTGGTGGTTGCACACGGACGGAGTGTGGGTCGCGGGTGCCAGCGGTGTCGTGGTGTATGGCGAGATTGAATCGCAGGTGACGGTCGGGCAGCGCGTCAATGCGGGAGAGCGGATTGGTGCCGTCACCCGTGTTCTGAAAAAGGACAAAGGGCGGCCGACGAGCATGCTCCACTTGGAATTGCGGGCCCATGGGGACACGACGGACATCGAGTGGCCCGATTTTGCCAACAGGCCGCCCACGCTTCGGGACCCGACGCCGATGCTACTAGAATGTATCGGGTGTCCGTCTTCTGGCTATACCGATACGTAGGACGCTAACAATCAATCAGGGCACTTGAAGTGAGGAAGATATGACTGAGAAAGACCGTCGCGAGTTTAAGGAGTACCTCCGCAACTGTACCGACAATCAGGTTCACGGCGTACTCGAGAAGGAAAAGAACGCTGGCCGGCAAGACTACGCTGACCTGGCCCAGAATGAACTGGAGCGGCGAAACCTCGCCTAACCTGCAACTCGACTCTTAGTTCAAGCCCCGCGCAACTGTCGTTGCCGGGGCTTTGTTACTTGTGTGCTCGCGCAGTCGTCGCGTGGCGCGCACATTCTAAAACGGTCGGACTTAGGCTCGGCCGACTCCGAGGCCCAGGCAGCGCCTGCGCCCACACTTTCTATACGCCTCACAGGAAACCACAACGTGAGGATATAGCATGGGAAAACCCAGTACCCAGGTCTCCGCTGCTCTGGGCCCGGCGGTGCTCGCGCGCCTGCGCGAGATGACCCGGTTGCCCCCTAAAGGATACGTGGCCGGGCAGGCAGTGAGCAGCGCAGTGCACGACATACTCGGGATATCAGGTGGCGGCGTCTACAACGACATTGATGTCTTTTTCAACCACAAGGACCACGCCGAACTGGCCGCCTGGTGGTATGCAGACGCGCCGCAGTCCGGCGAGTGGGCGTTCAAGGATGCGTCGGCACAGCAGTTTATGTATGCGTCGGGCGCCGGCGAGGACGGCTACGGACACATCGCGTTCGAAGGGGTCGGGCTGTACCGTGTGCGCTCCAGCTATCGCGAAGGTCTGCTCAACCTGGTCGCATGCGAATACGTGTACTACAACGAGAGGACCGAGCTGCAGCAGCGTTTGCTGATGGGCTTTGACCTCAACTGTGTCCAGGTCGGGGTGGACCTTGAAACGCAGGAGCTGTTTTGCTCCCGGGACTTTCTCGAGTTCCTGGATACGCGACAGCTGCGGGTAAGCTACCTGCACACGCCCAACCATACGGCCATCCGGTTCGTGAAAAAGCTGCACGAGCTGCCCAACACCTTCGGCGATGTTCCGCAGGCCATGGCACTGCTCGCGTGGGCGCAAGGCGAAGGGCACGCAATTGAGCATGACCCGAAGGCCCCCTCGGGACAACGGTATGTGTCGAATCCGTCGTCAACTCTGTGGACTCGTACCGACCGGTCGTTCTTCTTCGCTGACAAGATGCGAGAGGTGTTCCACCGGTACGAGCACCTGCTAGGGCAGTACTTCGAGCTCGTGAAGCACCCGGAGAAGCCGCTCCATGGTCTGCGACCCACGGGTGCCTTGCCGCGCGAGTTTCTCGCAGAACTTTTGCGGGTGCAGGCCTTCCGGGATGAGGCGGCCAAGCTTGCCGCATCCCTCGCTTTTGAAAAGCATCGGGCCGCGCTGCATGCCCGGGTCAACCAGATGCTCGAAGCCAAGTCGTTCGTCGTCTCGGAAAGTATCCGTCAGTACGGTTTGCGCTACGTCGATGGCAACATCGCTGGGTCCGAAATCCGCATGGTCGACAGGTACCTCGCGGAACACGACCGGCTCCCGCTCCACAGACTCAAGACGTTCACGGAAGCACTGGCTGCCGTTCGCATGTTGCGCCGGCTCGAAAAAGAGGTGGGTCGCTGGGTGTTGGGCTGTATCGAGACTGGCGAACTCGACCTGTTCGAGTCGTATCAGCAGGACGCGCCGTTGCTTCAAGAAGCGGATATCCGCGCGAAGTGCGACACGCTGCTCGTCGAGATGACCCGACAGCTCACCGCGCCTCGTATCCAGCCGGGCGTCATGGCCGGCTGCCAGGTGCGACAACTGGTGACACGTGCAGAGCTCGTGAACGAAGGCTCTCGGATGCATCACTGCGTCGGCGGGTACGGCCAGTCCGTCGAGAGGGAGGTCTCCCTCATCTTTTCCATCGCCGGAGGCCCCAATCCAGCGGACTGTGCGACCCTCGAGTTGCGTCAGCGGAACGTCAGCGGACAGATGCTTGTTCGCAAGGACTCGACGGGCAGCAGGAAGTACTGGTATCAGGCGCAACTGCGTTCTCTGAGCAATTCGGCACCCCCGCACGCGTGCCAGGCAGCGGCGCGAGCCATCGTTCTCCGGCTGAACCGGGACGACGGAACGGCAGTGGCAATGATTGGCGAGGAAATTCGGCAATTCATCCAGCAGCAGCGCAGGGTCTTGCAGGCCAAGGTGTATGCCCACCGCCATGCCTTCCGGCGACGCTGCCTGGAGTTGCGTACGCGGATTCTCGGTCAGGCGCAGCCTGCAGTATCGGGTGGTGACTTCGACTCGATTTCGGACGACGTGCCGTTCTAAATCCGAAGCTTTAGATGCCACCGGACGAAATGAAGCCGTTTTAGCTACGAATGAAGCTGATTTAGAAACGTCTTCGCGTTAGGCAGGACGAGTACCTTCTCAATCCCACGGTGTTCCGTGGGATTTTTTCTGGATATAAGCATCCGGGGCTACACGAAGGCATGAAGCCCCATATCCTTAGCCTCCTCCTGTCGACGCTCGCGCTGGCCTCTGCCAGCGCGGCGCATTCTGCCGAGCCCGCGCGCAATGTGTTTGCGCCGCCTGCGCAGGTCACACCGGCATCGGCTGTCGTGGTGGCTTCCGGTACGGCAACACCCTCGCCGGCGCCACGCCTCGTGCTGCCGCCTCCCATTCCCGCCACGGATAGCGTAGCCCTGCCGCCGGTTCTGCCACCCCCTCCGTTGCCGCCGGCATCGCCGGCCGACGTGGAGGCCCGGACAAAGGTGACGGTCGACGCCCCTGAAAAACACGTTTTCCTGACACGCGAGCAACTCAAGGAACGGCGCGCGGGGTGCGACCTTGTGCGCAGGGGCCCCGAGAAGCTGCCGGTCTCGATGGACGGTGGTCAGGTGAACGTGCGCTACGCGCTGTCCGGCGACCGTCGCTGCCTGAGCGTCGCGGGGGCTGACGCTGACTGGGCCACGGTGAGTCGCTGGAGCGAAGGCGAAGCCGTGATTCAGGTCGAGCCGAACGACACTGGCGTTTCCCGCGAAACCCTCGTCACGCTCTCGACCGCCAACGGCAAGCGCGCGTCTTACGTCCTGTCACAGCCGGGCGTCGCCGGCGCATCTCGAACTACCCGTCGGGGAGCTTCACAATGAAGGTGGTCAACCTCTTTGCCGTGCCCGGTACGGGCAAATCGACGACGGGTCAGATTCTCGCCGGCCTGCTGTCCATCGCGCGCTACCGCGTTGAGTTTGTTCCGGAGTTCGCGAAGTTTGCCACCTTCGCTGATAACCAGTCGGCGTTGAGCGACCCTGTCTACATGATGGCCAAGCAGGCCAATCGACTGCATGTCTTGCGCAATCAACCGCTCGACTTCGTCATCATGGACGGCCCGCTACCTGTAGGCCTGCTCTACACGCCCGAGCACTATTACCGCCACCACGAGCCGCTGGTGATGGAAATTTTCAACTCGTACGAGAACGTGAACTTCCTGCTCGAGGCGAATCCGCAGATTCCTTACCAGACCCACGGTCGTTCGCAGAGCAAGGCTCAGGCCGCGGCGCTGGTGGCGAAGCTGCAGCACATCATCGACCGACATGCCGTGCCAGTTCAGCGCGAACTGGTCCGCCCGCAGCTGCCGATGGTTTTGTTCGAAGCGTTGACTGGGCATCAGGCTCCTCGTATCGAAGTAGCCTGAATCGCTCCCGACGATACCCCCGCTTCAAGGGGCTCACTCCCTGCACCTGTGCAACAGCACGCCCCGCGGTGAATGCCGCACCGGACCTTCAGTTACATCTGAAGCCCGGTGCTTTTTTGCACCTGTTCGCTGGTTACCCTCACGAAGATTCCCAGATGTGAAAATGCCCCGAAGTCAGCGACTTAGGGGCATTCCCGGCAATTACCTCGTCGACATCAGTTCACGGCACGCAGCGGCGTCTTGTGCGCGGCCGGTCGAGCGAAGAACTGCAGCTCCTCGTTGAGGACTTGCGGATTCGGCACCGGTGCAACCGGAGCAACAGGGCGCGACGTATCGGCCATTTCCGCGCGCAGGCGTGCTGCGGCTTCCGCGGCGGACTCACGCGCAGGCTTGACCGGAGCGGCCTGCGGTGCCGGCTCGGCGACGGCGGCGGGGGCGGTGCCCGGCAGCAGCAGGGCAGCTGCGACCTGGTCAGCCGGAATGCCTTTCTCCAGCGCCATTTCGCGCAGACGCTCCCACTGAACACGCTCAGCCGTGAACGTCAGGAACTGGGTGAGGCCCTTGACCTTCATCGAGCCCGGTTCCATCCGGTCGTACTGCGCATCCGGCAACAGCACACCCATGCTGTCGGGCAGCCACGACAGGTTCGCCATCGATTCAGGGTCGAACGACGCGCTGCGCAACGGGTGCGTGGTCACTTCGAGAATCGCGTTGAATGCGCCGAACTTGAGGGCAAACCGGGTCTTCGCCTCGAACGTGAGGGCCTTGTCCGATTCACGGGCGAGGTAAGCAACCTGCGCCTTGCCAAAGGCCTTGAGGACCGTCTCGAGCGGCCAGTACGTCGTGCTCGCGCGCGAGAAGAACGGCTCGTGGATTCGCCAGAAATGAAGTACGTCCGGGCGCGGAGCTTCACCGGCGATGCCCAGCATCCGCAGGATTTCCAGCTGCGTGGCAAATTCGACGCGCTCGTCATGCGAATCGCCGTCCTCGTTCAGCCAGGCCAGCATATCCGCGCGCGTGACATGCGCCAACGAGCACAGCGTCTCAGCCGAAATGCCGCGCAGACTCATCAGTGCGCGAACAACTGCGGTATCGATGTATTCCATGTGATTCCCCTTAACGAGCGATGATGACCGCGGCGAGCGTGGCCACGAAGAACAGGCAGTACGGCAGCGCAACCTGGGATTGCGGGACCGTCCACGGCGTCTTCACACGCTGCATCTGGCGGTTCATCGCATAAGCCCCGAAGAGCGCGCCAATGAGGAACAGCGCCGCACAAATCTGACGGCGATGCGGCACCGCGAAAAAGTGCGACAGCGCCAGGGTGGGCACGTTACTCAGGGCAAGCGAGACCAGCACGATGAACCCCAGGCCCACCGCGTACAGCATGTTGGGCCGGCTCATATCGACCAACGACTTCGTCATCATCAGATACCTCTTATTGAGAAATGGGCACGTAGCCCGAATCAAACTTGGCGCCTTTCGAATCAGCACCTTCAAACGTCCCCAGCCCCGGGACCGACTGACCCTTGGTCACAATGACCGTGCGCGTGGAACCAAGACGCACCCACGCTTTGTCCCCACCCGAGCTTCGCGCCACCACCGAAGGCTTCGCGTCGGAAACCAGCGGCTCGGCGACAATCGGATGGATTTCGCGATACTGCGAGGCCGATGGCGCAGCCTCCGGTGCTTTCGGGGCCGGCACAGCCTCGACCTTTCGCGGGCGGTCCTCGATAGGACGCGCGCTAGGCTGCTCGGTCGCAATCGGATTCACCGCGACCGGGGCTTCTGCAGCGGCCTTGCGCAGCTTGTCGCGTTGCGCGATGGCCGCAGCTGCGGCCGCAGCCGCTTCGGGCAGTAGTTCGGACTTCGGAGGTGCAAGCGTCTGCGCCTGTTCCGGCGAGGGCTCCGGCACCACCAAACGCTCGACGTGCTTAACGTGCTTCGGCTTTTTCTGAACCGGCTTTGCGGGCACAACCGGTGGAACAACAACCGGCGCCTGCACGGCAACGGGCGTCGCCACGTGAGGAGCGGGTGCCACAGGTTGCGGAGCCGTGACAGCCTGTTTCGGTTGAACCGTCGGCACCGCGACTGGAGTAGCGGGTTGCGCGGACGCAGGCGGCGTCGGTGCCACGGTGGGCACGGGCGCAACCGACGCGGCCAGAGTCGCGACAGGGGAGGTCGCCGAGGGCACGGGCTGCGGATGCGCGACCGCCACCGCAACCTGCGCGGGTGGGGCAACCGCAGGGACCGGCGCCGCAAGTTGCGGTGTTGCGGCAGCCGTGCGCTGTGCGCCAGACGCCGCGTTGACCACCTGCGGCGCGACTGCAGGGGCTGAGGTCACGACAGGCAACGACGCGGCCACAACGGGTGATGCCGTGACTGGGGCGGTTGGTGCCGGCGCGAGGACCGGCGCCGATGCGACAGGAGCCGGCGGGGTGATAGCCGGGGTGGACGCTGCAGGGAGGGTCGGTTTGACAGCAGACGCCGGTCCCGCCGTGGTCACGTTCCGGACGGCATCGCGTGCCGCAATAACGTGTTCCACCGCGGGCTTTGCGCCTTCGTCGCCCATAAGGACATACGCTGCAGAGCCTGCTCCGAACAGGACGATACCGCCCGTCAAAGCGAGCGAAACAACGCTGGACGAGCCACTGCGTTTAGTTCTCTGCTTCATGGAGAAACTCACTCAAAATGTCGGCAAACTCCGCGGGTCACTGACCTGAGGGGCTACGCCGACGCTGATTGCCTGACGAAAAAAAGAAAGGGCGCCTAACGAAGACGCCCTGCATGTAGAGAATCAAATTTATCTGCGCGTGGCTTTAGCTGTTTAGCTTCTGCGCCTCGTAAAGGAACGGGGACGGGTGCCGGCCCACCGGATTGCGCACGTTTTCGGCCCGCGAGGAACAGTACGACATGCGAAGAAAATCCTTCGCCCGCGTCATCGCGACGTAGAACAGACGCCGCTCCTCATCGCGTACGCCCAGCGCGTGCGGAAACAGCGAGGTCTCACAGCCCATCACCCACACCTGCGACCATTCGAGGCCCTTCGATTCGTGAACCGTGTAGGCGGGGAGGTTGAGTTCGCGCAGCGGAGCGATAACCGCCTGGGTACGCGCCAGTACCGCACGACCCTGCGAGCCTTCAAGCCACCTGCGCGCGGCCGCGACTTCATCATCACCGTGCACGAAGTGCTGGACCTCGACCGTCCCCTCGTCGGACCGGTAGGGCCGCCACTGGATATCGAAGCGCCCCTTGTTCCGCGAGATGACGTTATTCGCATGCTGGATGATGCCCGTTGCGCTGCGGTAGTTCGTCGAAAGCACAAAGGTTTCGTCGCACTCCTTGCTCAACTCGTGCATCACACCGCCGTGCGCACCCCGAAACGCATAGATGGCCTGGTCGCCGTCGCCGATAAACCAGTAACGCGACCCCTTGCGGCCAATCTTGCGCAGAAACGCGCGCTGCAACGAGCTCAGGTCCTGCGCTTCGTCGACGAGCACATAGTCAAAGTGTGCGCGTACCTTGTTCAGTGCGTTCCGCAGCAGCAACGTAAAGTCGACGACCTCTTCCTCCTCGAGCATTTCTTCGAACCGGGCAGCAATCAGACTCTCAATCGTGTCGGTTCGTTCTTCCTCGCGTACGCGATTAAGCTGGAGCAGAAGCTCACTGTCGGAGAGGTCGAGGTAATCCTGCGGCAGCTCATCGCGCAGCAGGTCGAGAAAGTACACCAGCTCATCATCATTCGCGATGGTGGGCATGTCTTTCTGGCTCGCCAGGCGCGAGAGCGCAAGCGAATGGACGGTTCCGCATACGGGTAGCTTCGTGCGCTGGCCGAACTCCGCGAGCAGCCGGGACTGAATCTCGGCAGCCGCTTTCCGGGTAAATGTCACGACGGCCACACGCTGTGGGTCCGCGCCCGCCTTGATGAGTGCCGCTGCGCGCGCCACGAGCAGCTTCGTCTTTCCGGCACCCGCGCCCGCAACGACAACCGCGCTGCTCGAATACGGGCTCTCCAGCGCCCGACGCTGTTCGTCGGACCAGGGGCTCGTTTCCGCGCGCAGCGCGTGCGTACGAGGCGTGTGGACGGCATCCTGCACGTCCGAAAAGAGGTCGGCGTAATCCATGAGCAGTTTAGGTACGAATGGCTAACATTTTACCCTACACGTTACCTAAAATCAATTTCCGCCTAAAATGAAGGAAAGCAGAAAACCACTTTTCCTGAAAGCATTTGCGGTCGCTGCCGCGGTCATTTTAGGAGGTGCGGCGTTCTATGCGACCGTCACGCACTACCATCTGATACAGCCGGACGAGCCGGAAGCGGCGTTTAACGACACACTGCCGGCCGTACCGCACGTCACCGCTGCGCTACCCGCATCCACTGCAGCGGTAGAAGACCCCGCATCGGAAGAAGAGGTCGCAACGCCGCCAACGCTCGAGTTTCTGTACGTCGACGTAGCCGCGCGGGTCTCGGACGCTGACGGCGCGGCGGTCGCGATAAAGGTGAGAGGGCGGGCACCCACCTGCACGGCGGATGCAACACCGCCCAGCGACGCGCGCCAGACGTGGTCAGCGGTGGGCAGCTCCTCGTCCGCTGAGCTTGAGCTCATCCATCACTGGTGCATTCCCGTCAAGCCCGGTTCAGCCCTAGCCTATCGGCCCTTCAACGGTGACTGGCAGTTCGCCGCCGGCGACGCGGGTGCGGATGGCGCTGCGAACTATCTACGATACGTCACGCCGGGAGGCGCGAACGCCGCCATCAAGACTGCAGCCCTTGCCGCGTGCGATGACGACAAGGGCTGTGGGTTTGTTGCAACGGCCTCGGTCGGAGCCGATGACTCGCGCATTCAGGTCAGCATGCCGACGGCAAGTGGCCCCGAGAGTGCGTGGATTAACTCCGACGACGATTCGTCCCAGCCCGTGACTGCCACGGAGTCGGACCCGACAACATGGACCGGATATCGTCTGACGAGTCCTTCGATTCGGACTGGCTTCCAGTAACGGGCTCAGAGGCTTCGTCCTGCCGTTCGCCCTGCGCCTCGACTGCAGCCTCGTTAGGAGGCACTGCAGCCGCGCGCGGCGCCTGAGCCCCGGTGGCGTTTTGCTGCGCCTCCAGCGTTGCGACCTCACGTGCGGCGTCGAGCGCGTCCACCCTTGCCTGCAGGGTGTTGAGCGTTTCGTGAATCGCCATCGTCCGCTCCAGACCCATCACCTTCTCGAAGACCTGCATCGGTAGCTTGAACTCATCAGCCACTAAGAACTCGTCCTTCGAGAACGAGACCAGCAGTTCGCCCGTGCGCATCTCGAGCGTGAAAGGCACGCCCTCGCGACGATGCCGCATGACCTGATAGAGGCCAGAGATGAGCTCAAGCTCTGCGGGCGCGGTGCGCAACGTCGTGAAGACAAGCGGCGTGGAGAGCCAGTCCAGAGGTCCTTGTGCGGGCGGTTCACTCCGACTGGGCGGTTCGCCGGCATTCCATGTACGGGTTTTCACTTCGTCGCATCCTTGCCGGCCGCTACAAAGGTCTGCGTCGCGCCGTTGTCGTAGGTAAGGGAGAGTTTGTCGTGACGGACAGACCACTTCATCACAGAGGTGCCCGGCGGCATGGTGAGGGTGAGCTGGTCCTTGTTGACCTGCCACGTTCCCTCGAGCGGCACAAAGCTCGCCGGTTTCAGTGTTGCGTGGCCGTCCGCAGTGAACACAATGTCGCCCGATAACGCACGGTCCATACCTTCGGAATGCCAGGTTCCAACCAGGGCGTCTCCCGGAGCGGCGAACGACAGGGCCGGTATGAGCGCAGCACCGGCCAGAAGAGTTTTGAGCAGGGTTTTCATGCCGGGTTTAGCCCGCTCATTTATCCCGGACGACGCACGTATCCACGCGCCGCACCCTTTGTCAATGGCTAAACGCGTTGCACTACACGCGGGGCATCCCTTTGCCGGAAAGCCCCGTTCCCGTCTGGCTTTCCGGAGACCCGTCCGGAGCCCACATGACTGCCAACATCGTCGACAGCGTAATGCTCGTCTGCACCGATGCCCGTAACAACAACCACAAGTTCTGGGAAGGTAAGCTTCTCGCAAATGGCGACGTCATCTGTCGCTGGGGCCGCGTAGGTGCCGATGGCCAGAGCAAGACGTTCACCGGCGCCGGCGCGCACTACCTCAAGAGCAAGGTTGCAGAAAAGCAGCGTGGCGGATATCGCGAAGTCGCTGTTCTGAACAGCCCGAAGACGCAGGTCGTCGAAGCGACCACACAGGCAGTCAAGAGCCAAATTGAGACCTCCGGCAATCCGCTGCTCGAATCGCTGATTGACCGTCTCGTCAAGGAAAACCGCCACGAAATCTTCGTGATGTCGGGTGGGCAGATGAACGTCTCGGCGACAGGCGTCATTGAGACAGCCGTCGGTGCAATCGGCGCGTCGCAGGTGCAGTCCGCGCGCAGCGTGCTGCAACGTCTCGCGTCTTCTCATGCAACGAAGGACTTCACGTCAGCCGCCTTCATCGATTCGCTCAACGAGTATCTGATGCTGGTGCCGCAGAAAGTCGCCTCCCGTCGTGGCTGGCACGAACTCTTCCTCGCCGCGGACGACGCCATCGTCCAGCAGAGCACCTTCCTTGACCAGCTCGAAGCCTCCATTGCACTCGCCACGCAGGCAGCGCAACCCTCCGACGACGCCGTGCCGCAGGTGTTTGATATCCAGCTGTCCCTGCTCGAGGACGACAAGGAGTGGAAGCGCATCGTGAAGTTCTACGAGTCACGCCTGAACCGCTCCCATGTCTCGTCTTCACTGAAGCCGGTTCGCGCCTACAACGTTCAGATTGGTGCCATGGCGCGCGCCTTCGAGTCCGACGGGCGCAAGGTGGGCAACGTCCAGCAACTGTGGCACGGCACCCGTGCTTACAACATTCTGTCCATCTTCAAGCAAGGGCTGATTATCCCGCCGACCGTTGGTGGTTCGTACGTCATCGCGGGCCGGATGTACGGGGACGGGGTTTACTTCTCTGACGAGAGCACAAAATCTCTCAATTATGCGATGGGTTTCTGGGACCGCAGCGCGAGCTACGACAAGCGGTGCTTTATGTTCCTCGCGGATGTGGCGATGGGCAAAACCTTCACACCAGCTAGCTGGTCCGGCGCAGCGCGTTACCCGCACCCGGGCTCTGACTCGACCTTCGCGAAGGGGGGTGTGAGTGGTGTGCGCAACAACGAGATGATTGTCTATCGTACGAGCCAGGCTAACCTGACCACGCTCGTCGAGTTCGCCGAATAACGCGCGGCGGCCCACGGGGTAGGGGCCCGGCGTTTGCGGCGGACCCGTGGGCCTACCCCTTGGCGCAACCGTCGGCCTACCTGGAACCTTTTCTCGTAGCGGCGCGCTTTTCAGGCCGACGTTGCGCCACGACGAGAAAACCCCGGCTTCAACGAAGCAAGGTGGCCGTTAAGACCTGCAGAACGACGTTACCGCCTCGCCGTGAGGGACAGGGTACTTCGGCTGGCCCAGACGAAAGAATCCCCGAGACGCGTGCGACTCGGGGATTGAAAATAATCACGCTCCAGCGACTGCCTGTGCGGCTTTCGCTTGCTGCCTGAAGCCCACAAGCTCCGGCATCGAGATGGCAATGATGGCCTGGTCGAGGCCCGGACTTCCATCGGCTTTCTTGTACGCCTCGTTCTGAGGGCGTCCTTCCACGATGACCTGGCGACCGACGGTGTATCGCGACTTGAGCGCCTCACCGTCGCGTGCCATGGTACCGAACATCAGGACCTTGTACCAGATTGCCTGCTTGCTCCCGCCGCTATGCCGGTCGACACAGACCCGCATCTCGATGTAGGGTGTCTGTTCTCTGGACCGCTTGACTTCGACGCTGCCGATGTTTCCACAAATTTGGCTGCGCTCCCAGCTCTTGAGCTCCGGCATTGAGATGGCAATGATGGCCTGGTCCAGGCCTGGGCTGCCGTCGGTTTTCCGGTACGCCTCGTTCTGCTGACGTCCTTCCACGATGACCTGACGTCCGGGCGTGTACCGCGCCTTGAGCGCGTCACCGTCCTTTGCCAGATAACCGAACATCAGCACCTTGTACCAGATTGACTGCTTGGTGGTGCCAAACTGCCGTTCTGCACAGACCCGCATCTCGACATACGGAGCGTCCTCTCTGGACCGTAGTACCTCTACGCTACCGATGGTCGCGTAGACCTGGATGCGCTCCCAGCTCATGTTGCGTATTACCTGAAAATGCCGCGAAATTCGCGTTGTCACCCCCATCATTTCCTCGACAACCTGTGCTTCACAGGATGACCAGGTTGACGGGAGTTAGGCAGCGATACCGCCTGCCGCCTTGACACATTACCTCGATTGTCAGCGCCTGCGACCGTGCTGCTTCGCAAGTGCTCCCCTTCGGCGAGAAGGGCAAAGGGGAACTGACGTCCTGCCTGCTACGGTGCGTATAGCGCATCAGGTGAAAGCCGTATGACAACACACAAGCAAAAGGCGAACCGTGGTTCGCCTCCGTGACCGGACCACAATCCGTTGCTGCGCTATCGGAAAAGGTCGAGGTTTTTCTCTTTCAGGGTTTGTTCAGGCAGCCCTGTCATCGCAGGAATCTGCGGCAATCTCGGCATGCCCTCGAGCAACCTGACGTGACCCGACGCGTCCTGATAGACAAACGCCGGCGTGCCGCGCACATTCATCTCGACCATCATGCGACTGTTGGCGTCGAGCGCATCCTTGAGCGCAGGCGGAATGGTCGCAAGCGGTGCGATACCTGGCTTGCCGTGCTGGGGGTCCCATGTGCGTTCATGCGCGTCGAACGCCGCCGACGGGTCCGTTGCCGTGAGCAGGGCAGCTGCCTGCGCGGGCGAATCGCCTCCCTGGACGCCTGTGGGAATCCAGCGCACCTGCAGGCCGACCTTCATGTAGGGCTGAAAGGCCTCCCAGGCGAGGTGACAGTAGATGCAGTTGGGGTCCATGAAGCCGTAAATCACGGACTTCACGGCAGAACCCTGCGCGCCCTGCGCAATGGTCCGGAGGGCGCCGAGTCGCTGCCAGTAGGCATCGAGGTCGTGCTTGGGTGCGTAACGGTCGATGTACTGTTTGGTCAGGTCCTCTCCTGTCGCGCTACGCATGATGCCTGCGACAAGTACCTCACCACCTGGCGGAGTGAACGCGACACGGTATTCACTGGCGCCAGGTGCGGACAGAATCCAGCCGGTCAGGCCGCCTGCGGCCTGAAAGCGGTTTTCCACGCGCATGCCACCCTGAACCGCAAGCCGTATGGGCGCGGGCAGCGCGCCGATAGTCGACGACATCGTCTGCGCAGAGGCACTGACGGATGCACAGCACGCAAGTGCGAGCAGAAGTCTCTTCATGGCAATATCAAAGAAAAAAACCGCACCCCGGAAGGTGCGGCTGAATGAGAGACTCAGGCCGCCTCGTCCCACTTCTGGTTGTGGTGCTTTTCGAGACTTGCAAGCAACCACTTGCGGCCATCTTCGTTCATGCGCTTCTTGAAGCTGTCGCCCGTGAGATAGCGCGCCAGGACCTTGAACGACGGCACCGACTTGAACTTCTTCAGCACCTCGATGATGTCCTTTTCCTCGGCTTCGGTGAGGGTCAGGTGGCTGTAGTCCCAGCCATCGAACACTTTCGCCTGCTTCGCGCTGTCCGCTGCGGGGGCTGCAGCCGCGCCTGCGGCAAGTGCGCTATCCACGATGGCCGACGAGCGAGCATCGCTTGCCTGCTTGTCGGGGTCGGCCGCCGCATCGTTTGCCGCCGGCTTGCTTGCGGCCTGAGCTGCTGCTTCGCGGGCCGCTGCATCGCGCTGCGCTTGTGCGTCACGCTCTGCCTGAGCCGCTGCATCGCGCTGTGCCTGCGCGTCACGTTCGGCCTGGGCGGCTGCGTCACGCTCTGCCTGAGCCGCCGCATCGCGCTGTGCCTGCGCATCGCGCTCGGTCTGAGCCGCTGCGTCGCGCTGTGCTTGTGCGTCACGCTCTGCTTGAGCCGCTGCGTCGCGCTGCGCTTGCGCGTCGCGTTCGGCCTGAGCCGCCGCATCGCGCTGTGCCTGAGCGTCACGCTCGGCCTGTGCAGCTGCCGCGGCTGCAGCCACAGCTTGCTCGTCTTCCGGCAGCATGTGCGCCGGCAGCGTCAGCACAACCTTCGGGTTGCCTTGGTCGTCCATCTCGGCCCAGTCGGCCTTGTAGTCGTACAGGTAGCGGCCGATGCCCCACATAACGCCTGCGCGCTTGAATGCATCGCTGAACGCGCCCTTGATGGCCAGTTCCTTCGCGCGCGCGCCCTTGCCGTCGTGATAGCTGTCGAACTGGGCGCCATCCGACTTCGACACCCAGTGGCCGTCCAGCAGAATGCTGATGCTGGACACCACGCCGACCGACGACGGTCGCATGTCGCTGGCCCAACCTGCGGGCGTCAGCACCGCATCCAGGCGCTTCTGGTAGTCGCGCGGGTCGAGATACGGCGCGAAAAGGCCGAACTTGACACCGTTTTCTCCCGTCTTCGTTTCCATCGCACGCCACTTGATGGTGGCCGACGGGAAGAGCGCGGTGAGCTTGTCGAGGATTTGCTTCGTTTCCATGTAGCCTCTGTTGTGCGTTGAACCTGAGCGGCAGAAGTAACTCCACCTGCCTACCTATAGCCAACAGTCAAGAGACTGGGGTTTAGCCCGCTCGCGAGGGGCGAGCGAAAATATTTTTGAAGAAAACCCCCGTTTTTGAGCATTCGGTCGCTAGACGCTCTGTCAACAGAGAAACTTAAAGGAAACCTTCTCGCTTGCCGTCAGGTCCTGCCAGACCTGACTCCTTGTCTCCTCAGGCGTCTGCCTTGCAGACGTGTTCCAGTCTGGCCGAACCTTTACCGCGGACCCTCCAAGGTCGGCGCCGGCCAAATAAATCATCCCTCAACCGCCTAAAACCGGTCCGCCCGGTGATGGAGAACTGGCGTTTGAAAGTGTGTCTAGCGGTTGCACTGCTGCTCTCAATGCAGCTGCTTGTAACCAGGCGGTTTGCAGCCCTTGCGCTGCTGCGGCTTCCCTCCACCATCGCGCATGAGCTCTCTCATTGGGCCGTTGCGCTGGTTCTGGGCTGCCGGCCGTCAGGCTTATCCTTCGTTCCCAGGCGCCAGCCGGACAACTCGTGGCGCCTCGGCTCAGTGATGTTCTACCCAGGTACGTTTTCGGCAGGATTCGTGGCGCTCGCCCCCTTGTGGGTGATGGGCACCGCGAGTTACTGGATTCTCTGGCTCCGACCGGTATCACCTGCACTGGGAACTGAGGTTCTCGCAGGTCTGGCCGGCGGAATCGCCGCCTGGGCTGCGCTTCCCTCCTCAACGGACTGGCACGTCGCCCTGCGGTACCCGGTTGGTACTGCGCTGCTACTCATTGCGTTTGCGCTTGTACTGGCCTAAGCCGGGCATCAGCCCTCCCATGACCTATCTTTCGGCCCAGCGCCGATGGAGCACGCAACAAAATGACCAACGCACAAGTCCGTAACACCCCGAATCTCAACGAAATCGACCGTCAACGCCTCGAGGACTTCGCACCGCTGTTCGACGTCGTCGTCCAGCGTCTGCCTGAGGGTCCTGTGTCCCTTCGGGTGCTCGACCACGGCGGTTGGCGCGAATCCCGTATCCGCCCCGAGCGCCTGCATACCCGCCTCCTGGCCGAGTTGTGCGAAAAAACGCTGCGCTGGGTGTACTTCCCGGTCGGACAGCCTTGCCATGAAGCACTGCTGGGGCTTGCAGACAAGCGCATCCGCCGTATCGCCGAACTGTATCGCCAGCAAAAGGGCGCGCTGCTCAATCTCGACGAAGATGTAGAAATGCCGGCCCTCGCATAAGCGGGGACCGGCATGAATGAGCAGGACAGGATTACTGCGGCTTGCGCGATGACCACGGCAGCTCAGCAAGATACATTGCCACCCGCAGTTGCACGTAGTCCAGTCTGATTGACTCGGGTTTGCCCTCTGAAAGCCGCTCGTAGAGCGGCTTCAGCTTTCCTTGCGTCAGCAGGGTGCCGTCGACGTTGACGAAGGCTTCCGTCAGCCAGCTCTGCACGTCAGCGGCGGCAAACACCTTGGGGTCGACGAGATTCTCGTCGATGGCCTGACCGAGCACGTAGCTGACCTTGGACTCATCCGCTGCGAACGCGGTGGTCAGGTCGTCCAGCGTGACCAGGGGCTTGCCCTTCGCGTACTTCGCGATAGCCTGCGCGGTGAGCTTGTCGACTGCGCCCTGTTGCTTGGGCAGCAATCGCGTCAGAACCGCATCGATGCCAAACGTCTCGATAACCGCGTCGAGTAGCTCGACCGTCAGAATCGTGTCGGCCGTCGCCCGGTGCAGCGCGCCTTGGGGCTTGACCCCGTAGAGCGCGCCGATTTGAACGAGGTTGCCCGCGCGGGTCTTGCTCGCGGCGAGTTGATGGTGCAGCGTCATGACGTCGAAGCCGTACTCGAACTTCTCGAACGGCATGCCGTACTTGGCATTCATGTCGATGACCGCATGAAAATCGAACGTCTTGCAATTGAAGCCACCGACCCAGTGCGACGCGGCCATCTGCTTGAAGAGGGCCGCATAGCGGAGCGACCAGAGCTCAGCCCCTGACACCATCGCCTGCGTGATGCCCGTGATTTGCACGGCCTGCGGGGTGATGGCTTCTTCGGGATTGATAAGGTGCCCGTAGAGTACACCGGAAGTCGCATTCGGTGCGACCGTGAAGCAGGCGACCTCCGTAATGCCGAACCTCGGTCCACGAAAGCCCGTGCCTTCGAGGTCGAAGATGGTAACGTGCCGGCCCAGCCGGGTGGCCAGCTCGAGCACGTTCTTGATGCGTACATGCAGTTCCATTGCAAGTCCCTTGCGAATTGGCCTGCAATGTCTAGCTAACGTCAATACTCCGTCGCCGTTTTAGCCTCGCCAGGTGCGTAACCTGCCGGTATCGAGATGGACAAAGCCGACCCGGTCCGTAGTCGGCGGATAGAAGCCGACGCCCCCGCGTCGGAAGTACAGCCCGAGTTGCATCAGATGTGCGACTGGGATGCCTGCCATGTGAAGGTCGACCGCGCGCCCGTAGAGGTGCATCGAATTCTTGGCCGCGCCTTCGCGTTTGTTTTTGTTGTTGACCAGCGCATTGTTCGTCTCAACGGTGCGAAAACCCGAGTTGATGATGAGTGGCTGGTTCCAGCCCCAGGCCTGGTAGTAGCCGAGGAGCCCGCGCAGGATGTCCAGCACCGCCGGGTCCATGTAGGTCATCTGGTTTGCCCGGGCATCGCGCAACAACCGGCACGCGGCCCAGTACCCCTCGGGCACCAGCTGGCCATCGCGCCAGTAGATGATTTTCAGGTGGTCGTTTCCCCGCTGAAGGTCCAGCTCGCGAGGATGCTCCCAGAAGTCAGCGGGAATCTCACCCAGCGCGAGCTGACGCAAAGCCTGTCGCGGGCCGCTGCCCCCACCGACAACCAGCTGGGGCGCGCCCGCATCGACAGATGCCGCCGCGCCCGTCCCATCAGCAGCCGAAGCTGCGCCGACGTCCGCGGCGGATTGCTCCAGCGTCGGTTCGGTGTTGAACACCAGCGGGCCCGCTGCGCCGAACGCGGGCTGAAAGAGCCCCGCCGTGGCCAGGCCCGCCGCGGCCAGCAGGAACGAGCGCCGGCTGCTGGCGCGCGCGGGGCCAGGGTGAGGGTGGGCGATGCCGATATCGGGGACGTTCTCGCGCGAAAATACACGGGCATCCAGCGCGGCGCGCAGGTCGGAGGGCGGTAGTAGCATGCGCAGTCTATGCAGGCATCTTTAGACAGGACAGACGGGCAGGGCGCAAGAAAACCGCGACGAAGGGGCAGCCTTCAGTCGCGGTGAAATCAAGGTGCTGCGTCAGGCAGCCAGCGGCAGTGCGTCGAATAGCGCGTCGCGAGGTAGCCGGATGATGGTCAGTCCGAGTTCGTGGGCAATCGCGCGCGAACGCTGGTACTGTTCTTTCCAGCGATGCTCGAACTCCTGCGACGGTTCGGTGGTCACGACCTCACGTGAGCCGACGGCTGCGATTGCGCGCAGGCACTCGGCACAGGGCTCCTCGGTTGACACGGCGATGCTGCCGTAGAGAATCCGGTTCGCCGCAGCGTAGATGGTGTTGCGCACCGAGTCCTCGACGTAATAGTGCCGCTCCTCGCCGTGCCACCGGCAGGGCTCGGCCCTGATGCCAAGCGGCAGGTCGCTCACCCCTTTGGCAAGCGGCTTGATGCTCGTCGGAGTAACGAATGCCGTGGCAGCTGCCTGCGGGTCGCGCGCGCTGCGCTCCAGCTTCAGCGCCTCCTCGAGGCCGGAGTACAGGGCGTCAACGTGTGCCGACTTCTCTGTCAGCCCGAGAAGGCTCACCCGGTCGTGGTGGCCGTGGCGCACACGGACTTCTGTTAGCAGGGCAATCGCCCGCGCATACTGCTCGGTCGGTTGTTCGGGCCTCGGCGACCAGACCTCGGACACGCCCACAGAAATGGCCGCGCGCACCGACGACATCGTCAATACCTCGGTGGTGACCATCGACGAACGCTTGAGCAGCGGGCGCACGCAATTGAAGATGCCGTTGCGCTCACCATGTTCCGAGTATTCGTACTTCAGCGGACGTTCGTGCCGTTCCGAGAGGTCATCCCGACAGCCTCGCGGCTGGCCGTTGTAACCCGCGGAGAGGATAGTAAAGTCGTCCTTGTCCAGAAAAAGATTGCCGACTTTCGTCGACCGGTCTTTCGAAAATTCGCTGGCGAAGAAGCTCGCCTGGCGAAGATACTTGATGGCTTTGTCGTGTCGCATAAAACTCGCGGTGTCGCTGCTGCCGGGCCTGCATGGGGCTGCGGAGTGGCAAATGACGGTTAGGGGGTCTGCCGGCCGTATAGCGAGCTGCGCGCGGGTGCGACGCGTTTTAGGGTGGCGCAAAAAGAAACCCCGACGCGCAGCGCCGGGGTACGGGAATAATTGCTAGTTAGAGCTGGGCCAGAATTGCATCGGTCAGCTCTTCGATGGTGGAGCGGATGAGCGCCTTGTCGAAGTACTTCAACAGCTTTGGCAAAGCCTCCTCACTGCCGACATACAGCCCCCAGGTTGCGATGCCCTTCGCGTGCAACGGCGTTTTCTCTACTGCCTTGTCGCTCAGTTGCCCGTCTGTGAACACGAACACATGGTCAGCTTCGGCAAGCAGCGTGAGATTGCTGCTCAACCCTGCGCTGATGTTCTCGGCGCCGTGGCGTGCCTGCATGCGGCGGACCGTTTCATCCGATAACGGCAGCGCATACGTTTCGTGTGCAGGGTCACTGCGGCTTCCGCCCGTTGCAACGACATAGCCCTCTACCGCGTTCTCCCGTGCGAGCCTGGAGAGCGCTGCGATGAGAATCCGGCCGGCTTCAATATGCTCGCCATCCATCGAACCGGAGCAGTCGAGCAGCATCACAATCTTCCGCTTTGCCCGCCCCGACAACTTCTCGACCCTGAAATAGGGGCGACCGAGCACGAAGTTACGTGCCGAGATGCGTTTTTGTGGCACATCCGTCGACGTACGCCGACCGTTCTGCACAAAGAACTTCTTCAGCTTTGCCGCAATCTGCGTGGCACGCGCCAAATCCAGCTCTTCCGGGTCTGTCGCCAGCACGTAGCCTTTCTGCGAAGCGGGCTGGTCTACGGCCTCCGGGTCATCGACAGCCTGGAAGCCGTCTTCCCCGCGCTCACCGTCAATGGACTCGCTGTCCTTGTCAAACTCCCCGAGAAGCTCCGGGTTTTCTGCGAGCATCGAACCAATCATCAGGTCCGACAGCTCGTCGGTCTTCGGAGGCAGCCCGAACCGGTCAATCCATTGTGCAACAAGAGGCATGAGCTGCATCGACTCGGTTGCCGCAATCGTACGCCGGTAAAACGCGACGACGTACGGCAGCCAGTACTCGAGTGCGGCTTTGACAACCGGCCGGTCCTGGACCAGCAGCACTTCGCGTGGCACCTTCGCACCGGGCACATCCGCTGCGTCGGGCTCCGGCGACCACGCCTTGAGCTCCGCCTCAATCCGTTCCACGTCGCCTTCGGCCTGAATCAGCGCGAAAAGCAGTGACTCGGGCCGGGCGTTGAAGCTGCAGTCTTCCATCAACAGCCACTCGAACCGGTAGCCCGTTGCATGCCGGTACCGGTCCTCCATGTACGCGTCCTCGAAGAGGTTGTACAAGGGGAACGGCGCCGACATGACCTCGAGTGAGGCCTTCACACGCTTCATGTCCCGAATCGTGAAGAGGCCATGACCCTGCTCGTGGTGAAGATGGTTGGCAATGTACTTGTGCTGCAACGCCTCCGAGAGGCCTTCCTTGACCATTTTCTTCTGGAACAGGTCAAGCCCCATGTAGATGCGATGAGGCGGCAAGAAGGCCCAGCATGCGGTGTCGAAACGCTTCTTCGTGCGCACGATGACGCGCTCAGCCAGAGACACCGGCATCATGAGCGACGCCAGTTGCGCGTCCTCGATAGCGGTGCGGAAGAACGCCGCATCGATGTGCGGATATCGTCGCTTTCGCGGCTCGGGCGCAATCAGCCCGAACATGGCCGACAGTGACTTAGCAGGCTTTGGCCGGGTGGAGGCAAGTGTGGGCATACCCATATCCCCTCCCTAGGCGAATGCAGTCGACAACAACGCCTCGACCTTCTTCACCTGCGCCTCAACCGGCTTGCCGTCGCTGTCGCGGGCGACCCAGAGCAGCATCTGCGAACGCAAGCCGCGCTTGATGTCGCTTTCGACGAACGCGAGGTCGAACGCACGCGTCATCGTCCGGGTGGTCGGTGCCGCATGGACAATGCCCTGCTTTACCGCCTTGGTCATCGACTCGTAGAACTTGAACGCCTTCTCCGCAACAGCCAGCGCGAAGCCTTGCCCCGTCGCCCTGTCCGCCAGGATGACCTTCAGTCCCGCATCAGTTGTATCCAGACGGATAATCACAAAACGTTCGGCCAGTGCCGGGTCGTAGTCGTCAACGACATAACCGGCCCCGACGTTCGTCGTCGCGATGACGCAGAGGTTCTCGATAGGCACTTCCAGCACTTCTTCCTGCCCGACGCCGTCTTCTACGGAAACAATCCGGCCCGTCCGCAACCGGTACACCCCTTCGTCAGGGCTGAACGGTGTGAGCAACACAGACAACTGCCGCTGCGGAATGCGCAACAGCTCGTCGATAACCAGCACGACCTTGCCTTTTGTTGCCTTGCGAAACGCCTCGGTCAGCGGCCCATCCTTCCAGACCATCTGTGTTGGACTGTAGGGCACGAGATGTCCCAGAAGGTCCGGCACCTCGATACCTTCGTGTCCCTGGCACTCGACGTACACGTACCGGTTCTCCCGCGCAAAGCGTCGCGCGGCAGTCGTCTTGCCTGCGCCGCGGTCCCCTTCGAACAGCACAGGAACGCGAAACGCGAGACTGGGCAACTCGTAGCGGTCGGAGACCGCTGAGGCCGGTGCAGCCCCGGCGGGCGCTGCGGTCTTCTCGTCGTAGAGGTCCTCGATGTCCTGCATGAAGCGCGGCTGCGTCGAGTTCAGATGGTCAAGGAACGTCTTGCAGTGCTTGCAAACCGACTTGTCCTTCGCCCACGCCTGCCAGAAGTGGCATCCAGCGGACTTGGGGAACACGCCCTGCAGCGTCCCGAGGTCCCCGGCGATTGCCGGTACACTCGGGTGCTGGCCCGCGGCTTCTGCGATGTGCGCGCGCACGTCGTCTGCAGAGTACTGCCCTTCGAGAAATTTGTCGCCACACCAGATGTTGTACTCCGACCCTGACGCTGTGCGGTGGTACGAGACCGTGACGGTGTGGTGATTCTTGCCATTGTTGGTCGTGACTGCGCCCGTGATGACGGCTGCAGCATGACGTGCAGCGGTCAGGCCGTCCGTCCACGGGTACATCCCCGTCTGGACGCGGTCGACCCGGCCATCGACAAACGAAGCGGCGTCAACATACGTCCTGAATTCGTTGTAGTCCACTTTAGACTCCCTCTTAAAAAACCATTTCCTGGACGGTATAGCCAACGTCCCAGGGGCACGGTTTTAAAGCGGGCAGGCGGAGGGCGCAGGACGCGCGCAGGTGCGCAGAAAATACGTCGGAGGCTCGGAGGGGTGTCTTGCCGAAAGAAGGCTGCGCGGTTTAGTACGGTGGCGATTATAAAAGCGCCGGCCTAAACGATGGATGCTGACTTTGCACCATCACATGCCGTTGCCGCCCGACCACTTCCCCGCAACGCTGCAGGACCGGCCCGCCGTGACCCCGCAGGCGGAGCCGTCGGAAGCAGAGCTCGACGAATTCCGTGATGGCATCCTTCATCTGCAGACGCGCCGTTTTGCTACCGTCACCGAGTTGATGATTCGGGGCATGACAGGCGCCGGCGACGCGCTAAACCAGCACCACGACCTCTTTGATACCCGAAGCGGCCAGCGCATCGAGGTGAAGTTCTGTGTCGTACGGCAACGCGCCGACGCCCGCATCACGGCGGCGAACGTACTGGACGTCGTGTCCAGCGCCTCCGCACAGAATCGTCGGGTGTCGTTTGAAGACTGGGAATTCCATCAGTTCGGCTGCAACATCCAGCAGGTCAAACGCGAAGACTTCGATGTGCTCTACTACGGTCTGTTTTTCGAGGACGCCGTAGTCGTTTTCAGGATACCCGCCGCTATGGTGGGCGAGCGTATTCACTATTCACGCACCCAGCACAAGGGCAACACGGGGGAGGGGCAGTTTCACATTACCCACCACAACCTGCAGTTGCACCTGGACAATTTTCACGAGTGCACACTGAGCTACGTGCAGGTCCATTCGATACTCCGTGACGTCGCGCAGAAAGCGTGTATCGCAGCAGAATGCCAGCCGGACCTTCCGACCCTGCCGGAGCGGCTGGCAGCCTGAGTTGCGCTCAGTGTGTCGTGCCGTGCTGACGAAAGCCCCTTAGCGGCAGACGGTTGGTGGCATGCGCTTCGCGCAGCGCTTCACGCAAGCGCGTGAGGCCACCGTCAACGCGCATGTAGCGGTCCTTTGCCGTCGAGGTAATCTGCTTTTCGTCAGGGTGGTTGATGAAACCCGTCATCGCGAAAATGAAGTGCGCGCTCTGGGCGTTCTGGCGAAGCTCACGGTGCGAGCAGTCCGCCTCCATGAACCTGATGTTGAAGAAGCTCTTGAACTCGCGCTTGATGTCGTTCTCCTGCCCTGGCAGCAGCCCCAGAATCAGGACTTTTGCGAGTCGCTGGACGGTCTGTCTGACGGGACTCAGGGCTTCTGCGGCGACAGGTTCACCCCACGACGAATCGCCCGGAAGCGCGTGAGCCTCCATGCCGCCGCGGAGCATCACCGCTGCAGCATCGAGCACCTCGGGGTCGCGCATGACGTTCAGTAGCACCTGCTTGAACATGCCGGACGCCCACGATTCCACCCGGTTCTGGAGCATGGACACCAGTTCGCCGGTCGGAATCGCTTCACGCGCCTGTCTTGTCGCCTCTTCGGCGGCAAGTGCCTCCTGTCGTTGGCGCTCGAGCGCGTCCTGCTCGGCCTGCAGGGTCTGCTCCCTGGCGCGTTGCTGACGCAATGTATCCACCGCCTCAGGCAACCACTTTACGGCCGAGAGCTGGGTCACATTGCGCACTTTAGCAGGCGGCAGTACACGCGGCTGCGCAATTTTCAAGGCCTTTAGCAGGCCGAGGCCCTGCTCGTCCACGAGCCGCAGGGTTTCGATGGTGAGAAGTTGACGGTCCCGTGGGTCCCAAAATATACGCGTTGTCATGTCCAAGAACAGCCCGAGAGCCGGGTTCAGGTTGCGATGGAACTGTATGGTATGAGTGCGCCGCGTGTTCGAATACCCCGAATAGAGGCTTCCAAGTGGGCCACTTTGCGGTTTTGAAAACCTAAAGATTTGGACTTCTTCTCCGATAACCGCACAGGACGTGGGGTGCCCGAAGTCCATCGCGTTGATATGTCAGCATGCCAAAAGCAATGCAAATTGAATCGCACGGTAAAAGTAAAAACCGCGGAACAGGTCCGCGGTATGTGAATCAATGCATCCTGACTCAGGCGTATGCCTGCGCGTCAAACGCGCCCATTGTGGCCTGGAATCCGTCGGCGTCGCCTTCGGTAAAGGTGTAGTCGACCACCATATCAACGCCGTTACCCACCTCCAGCTGAATGATGTGGATGTCGGACCGGTCCGGTCCACTGACATGCACATAAGCCGTGTCGAGGTTGAAAATCAGCTCCATCGCAGCTTTTGCACCGGCGCAGTCCTGCAGTTCGTCGGTGTCATCGAGAGCGACAACCTGAAACCCGTTCTTTTCCAGGTGAGCAAACAGGTTAGCCACGATGCGACGCTCGAGACGTCCGTTTGGACTCACTTGCGTTCCGTACTTCTTGAGCATGAATGCGTCGATTTCCAGCTCAGGCACTTCAACGGAGCCGGGAAACGGCTTGACCACAAGAGGCCCCTCCCGAAGGATGGCGTCGAGCTGGTCGAGCTTGACCCGTAACACCTGCCAGTTTTTCTGACCGAGTCCCACACTCATAGCATTGAGTACGCCAGTCTGCGGCGCATCGATGCCCTGTTTTTCGAGTGACCGGCCAGCGCTGCGGGCGAATGCCTTGAATCCATCGAGTGAGAGCACTTCGACTGAGTCGTGCGCCCCTTTCACGTTCACATCCGAATAGACCGAGAGATTCGAGCGCAGCTCGAGAAACGTTGGAAGACTGATTTCCGCCACGCCATGGACCGACGTGCAGATTTCGCCGCCATTGGCCTCATACCCGTCCGGGTTGTAGCCGTCACTGCTATCTCCTTCGTGGTCCTCCTCCGCCATGTCGGCCGAGCCGTAATAGGATGCGGCCGCACGGTCGAGCACATGCCACGCTCGCTTTTCCGAATTGGCCACAAGCAGCACCTTCGGATGCGTTTCGTATTCACCGATGGCGACTTTGAGGCTACCGATAAAGAAACGGTTGTTGTTCGTCATGTTAAGACTTCTCCAGTAGGTTCCGGGGAGCCTTCCTTGAATTGCAGATGCCTGCCTTGTCTGCCGGGCTCCCCAGTAGCTGGGAAATCCTGGCAATCGTGTTTCCTGGGTGTACTGCGCTGACTTTTCCGTGCCGAAATGGCGCAGGCGGATGGCGTCGAGCAGCCACCCTGTATAGGGGAGGCTGGCCGCTCGCTATGGCTTTTCGTTTTAGACGCGCCGCGCGCGGCGGCCTGTCAGGCGGGAGTCGGAGGCCGAAGACCTGCGACTTGAGAGGGGAGTAGATTGGTTTGCGAAGGGCCTGGCTTACGAGCCGTCACCGAGTTTCGGTGCCGACGGCCAGCCCACCCTGAATCTCGCCTCCAGTTCGCGATACCGGAGGTCATCGTCGGTGTGCAGGTAGATATTGGTGGTCGCAATCGAGTCGTGGCCGAGATGGTCCCGGACGATACGCAGGTCAATCTGGTTATCGGCCATGGAGGACCCAGCCGTGTGCCGCAGCCAGTGTGCGGAGGCGCGTCGCAGTTCGACCGCCTGCTCGGCTTGACCAAGTGACGCAAGGCGAATTGCGGCGCCTTCCAGCACCTGCTTCAGGGCAACATGCAGCGCGGAGCGGGTCATGTGCTCGAACGCCTCCTGCCGGTTGGCGGGGCCGTACCGGATGACGAGGGGCGTCTTTTCGCCGGGTGAGGGCAGGGCTGGCAGTTCGAAGCTTTGGCGGTACGCCGACAGTTCCGACATCAGCTCTGATATCGCAGGAATGCGCCGCAGCTTGTCCCCTTTGCCGTCAATGGCCAGCCACCATTGCAACTGGCCGTCGTGCGCGCGCCGGGACTCGAACGCGCCCATGGTGCCCGACGCGGCTTCCGATATCCGCAGCCCGGCGAGAAAGAAGAGAGAGACGAGCCACCGTGCACGGTGATACCTGCGCAACTCCACCCGTGTGCCGCGGGGCATGGCCTCAACGAACTCGAGCAAGGGTCGCCACATACCCGGGGGCAGGTATCGCTGCACCTGCGCCGGCTTCCGTCTGCCGCGTTTTCGCGAGAGCGATAGTGGATTGCCTCTCAGATATCCTGCCTCGACCAGCCACGAGAACATCGAATTCAGAATGGTGCGCGCCTGCCGAAGGCTACCTGGACTGAGGACAGGCTCCCTGAACTCAACACCAGACGCGTCAAAGCGCGCCTTGCGCGCCGGGCGATAGAACGGGCGCCAGTCGGGGTGGGTGCGCGGGAGCTTGGGGCCGCCCTCGCTCACCCAGATTTCGGCAGGCTGCGGGTCCGACAGAAAGCGCAGATACGCGAGCAGGTCTTCGTGCGTGAGCGACGACACGGCCTTACCGCGCTGACGGGTCGACCAGAGCCACAGGCGCTCGGCCTCACGCCGGTGGCTCGCCCGGGTGTTCTCGACCTCGTAGCTCGCGAGCCACGCCACGATGGCCTCGCTGTCGGTCGTCGCGGACAGCTGGCCGGGCGCAGGGTCCCGATTGATGCCCGCCCGACCACTGAGCGCTTCTGCGAGCACGGGCGATTTTTCGAGGTCAGGCAGGGCAAGGGCGGTCGAAGGCATCGGTGCGAGGGTGAGACGTAATCTGGAAACACGACTTCCGCCAATCCTACCACCCGGTGCGACATTAGAACAGTAATGTCGAAAGTAAGACCGCTAAGAGTAGATGCGATACGTATTACGCGATAATATTACTCCTAACGTAGCTTAACCGACCCCGCAAACCGCGTTTCGAGACCCCGTTCATGAGCGAAATGGAGCTTCTCCAGGCCGACATTGCGGCGCTGCCGACGGGCATGACGACCCCTGAGGTCTACCGTGAAGCATGCGCGTTGATGTTCTTCCGGTACGGCGTGACGCCGACGGCCAACAAGCTGTACACCGCTGTGAAGCGCGGGTCGATGAGTACGCCCGTGGCGGTGCTCAAGGCGTTCTGGACCGACCTGCGCGAAAAGAGCAGGGTGCGCATCGAGGGCAGCGACCTTCCCGAGGAACTGGCCAGCAGCGGGGGCGAGTTGCTGGGCGCGCTGTGGCGGCAGGCGCGCGCTGCCGCTCAAGGTGAGCTTGCG